>Ga0247818_10002148_pt1 | contig 12781 bp, 13 predicted proteins | sample 13C_Glucose_Day1_FD_192424 | JGI IMG/M metagenome (GOLD analysis project Ga0247818, IMG submission 192424) | Soil microbial communities from agricultural site in Penn Yan, New York, United States - 13C_Glucose_Day1 | ecosystem: Environmental > Terrestrial > Soil > Agricultural land | place...
CCGGGGTTGCCGCGCCGACCCAGATCTCGTGCCGCGGCTCGTGCAAGCGGGTGTCCGGGGACCAGACCACCGGGACCCGGCCCGGCGAGGAGGAGGGCGTCACCGCGTCAGCATCCCACCACCGACAGCGCGGCCGGGGCAGGATGAACCCATGCCCCGAGCCAGAGAACTCGGCCTCCGCGTCGGGACGCTGCCGACCGGGCTGACCAACTCGGTCCTCGACGTCACCGGCGTGGGTGTCGGCCACGCCACCGTGCACCGCGACGAACCGGCTCCGCCGCAGGGTCGCGGCCTCGCCCGCACGGGCGTGACCGCCGTGGTGCTCGCCGAGGACGCCTACCGCCGCCCGCTGCCGGCCGGCGGGGCCGTGCTCAACGGCGCCGGCGAGTGCACCGGCTTCCTCACCGCGGACGAGTGGGGCTCGGCCGAGACGCCGGTCTACCTGACGTCCACGATGCAGCTGGGCCGGGTCTACGACGCGGCCTGCGAGATCGAGCTCGAGGAGCACGTCGAGGTCGCCGACGACGTGGTGATCCCGATCGTCGGCGAGTGCGACGACTCCCACCTCAACGACTGCCGCCGGATGCAGGTGACCGCCGAGGAGGTGCGGGCTGCCCGGGTGGCGGCGCTGACGAGCCGCGGCTCCGGCGTACCTCCCGAGGAGGGCGCGGTCGGCGCCGGCACCGGCATGTCCTGCCTCGGCTTCAAGGGCGGCATCGGTACGGCGTCGCGAGTCACCGCCGAGGGGCACACGGTCGGGGTGCTGCTGCTCACCAACTACGGCGTGCGCGAGCAGCTGGTCGTCGCCGGCGTCCCGGTCGGCCGGCTGCTGTCCCCGGCACCGTCCGCTCCGGCGAAACCGGCCGGGTCCTGCCTGGGAGTGGTCGTCACCGACGCGCCGGTCGACGGCGCGTCCTGCGCCCGGCTGGCCCGTCGGGTCGGCCTCGGCCTGGCCCGCACCGGCTCGGTGGCCCACCACGGCAGCGGCGAGATCTTCCTCGGATTCGGGACCGGGATGCGGCTCGACCGCAACGGCCGCCCGGACGGGACGCCGGTGGCCTCCGGACGTGCCCTCGACCCGCTGTTCACTGCCGTGGTCGAGGCCGCCGAGGAGGCCGTGCTCAACTCCATGTTCACCGCCCCGACGACGGTCGGCCGGGACGGGCACTCCAGCGAGTCGCTGCACTCGCCGGAGGTGCTCGCCCTGCTGGAGGGCGTCCGGCGATGACCGGCACGCGGCGCGAGGTGCTGATCCCGATGAGCGACGGGGTCGACCTGGCCGCGACCCTGTTCCTCCCCGATCCGGCGACCGGGCCGCAGCCCTGCCTGCTCGAGGCGCTGCCCTACCGCAAGGACGACCTGACCTCGTCCTACGCCACCGGCTATGAGGCGCTGCGCGACACCCACGGGTACGCCGTGTGCCGGCTCGACCTGCGCGGCACCGGGTCGTCGTCGGGTGACGCCACCGACGAGTACCCCGCCGCGGAGCAGCGTGACCTGGTCGAGGTGATCGCCTGGCTGGCCGAGCAGGACTGGTGCGACGGAGGCGTCGGCATGTTCGGCACGTCGTACTCCGGCTTCAACTCCCTGCAGATCGCCTGCGAGCGGCCGCCGGCGCTGAAGGCGATCTGCGCGATCTACGCCACCGACGACCGCTGGACCGACGACGTGCACTGGCGCGGCGGCGCGCTGCGCCTGGTCGACCTCGTCGACTACTGCCACTACATGACGCCGATGTGCGTGCTGCCGCCCGTGCCGGCGATCTGGGGCGAGGACTGGCAGGACGAGTGGCGGCGCCGGCTCACGGGAAACGAGCCCTGGGTGCTGACCTGGCTGCGCGAGAACGTGCACGGCGACTACTGGCGCCGCGGGTCGGTGCGGCTCGGGGCCGACGGCGCCGGCTACGAGCGGATCGCCTGCCCGACGATGCTGGTGGCCGGCTGGGCCGACGGCTACCGCAACAACTCCTTCCGCACCGTGGCCGCGCTCGCCGCCAACGGCGTGCCGCACCGGCTGCTCGCCGGGCCGTGGGCGCACGCCGACCCGACGCACGCCATGCCGGGTCCGCGGATCGACCTCGACACCGAGATGGCGGCGTGGTTCGACCGCTGGCTGCGCGAGCCGATCGAGCCTGTCGAGACCTCCCACTGCGACGTGTTCGTCCGGTCCTCGACCCGGCCCGAGCCGGACCTCGACCTGCACGAGGGTCGGTGGCTGCGGCTGCCCTCGGTCCCGCCGACCACGCCCTTGGCCCTGGCGCTCGACGGCCCGCACTCGCTGGCCGTCCTGCCCGACCTCGGCACCGCCGCGTGGATCGACTGCGCCGGCCACCTGCCGTGGGGCCTCTCGACCGACCAGCGCCTCGACGACGCCCGGTCCCTGGCCTGGGACTTCGACGCGCCGCAGGACCCGGCCATCGGCCAGCCCCGGGTGACTCTCCGGGTCAGTGCAGACGCCCCCACCGCCTCGCTGTCGGTGAAGCTCTGCGACGTCTTCCCCGACGGCACGTCCGCCCTGGTCTCCCGCGGCACCCTCGACCTCGCGTTCCGCGACGGCGTCCACGGGACGCCCGCGCCACTGGTCCCGGGCGAGGAGTACGACGTGGTGCTCGAGCTCGACGCGTGCGCCTACTCCTGGGTGCCGGGCAACCGGCTCCGCGTCAGCGTCGCCGGGGCCGACTGGCCCAACACGGTGGCTCCCCCGGCGCCCGTCACCCTGACCGTCCACCACGGCTCGCTCGGGCTGCCGCTGCTCGCCGGCGACTTCCCGGCGCCCATGTTCACCCCGGGCGCCGAGCACTCCGCCGAGAGCGCCGAGGGCGTCACCTGGGAGATCCGCGATGACGTGCTGCGCCGGACCACCCACGCCCGCACCCATGCGGTCTCGGAGTACGACACGCCGTACGACGGCCGCGCCCGGGAGGACTACTTCGGCGAGGTGAGCGTCGACCGGCGTACCTTCACCCAGACCGCGCACGCCCAGACCACGTTCGAGCTCGCCTGGCCAGGCGTCGCCGCGCACGTCCGCTCGGTGATGGACGTGACGATCACCGGCGACGGCCTCGACGTCGCCATCGAGACCTGGGCCCGGCTCGATGACGAGCCGGTCTCGCACCGCACCTGGCACGAGCGGCTGCCCCACCGGGGCGGAGGGGTTCAGCCCTCGTAGGGAACCTCGGTGCGCCAGTCCGCCTCGTCCTGGGACGCGGCGGCGTGGATCGCCTCCGCGACCCGGTCCGGGGTGAAGACCCCCTCGCGGGAGAGCGTCCCGCGGACGGTCACGGAGACCGCGCGGATCCCGTCCGGCTCCAGCGTGGTGTCGAGGCTGCGCACCAGGTTCCGGACGCCGGCCTTCTGGACGCCGAGCGAGGCCGCCTCGTTCCAGGGCTTGTCGGCCGCCATGCTGCCGGTCACCGTCACGCGGCCGCCGACACCCATGAACGGGCGGGCCGCCTGGACTGCGGTGAGGAGCGCGCCCACGCCGAGCGCGACGTCCTCGAGCAGCTCGCGGACGGTCAGGTGCAGCGGGTCCTTCTGCCGGAAGGCGCTCGGGTTGAAGTGCAGCACGTCGATCCGGCCGAAGTACTCGCCCAGCTCCGCGATCGCCGCCGTGCACGCCTCCACGTCGGTGATGTCCACGACCGCCGTGTCGACGTCGACGCCGCCGTCGCGGAGCGTCTCGGCGAGCCCGTCGAGCTCGGTCTGGTCGATGCCGAGCAGCCCCACGCCGTACCCGTCACGGGCGAACCGACGGGCCACCGAGCCGCTCACACCGGGACCTGCACCGACCACGACGATCACGGGGTTGCTCATGGGGCCACCCTAGATGCGTCCCGGCAATGGCGCGTTCGACAGCCGTGTGCGTTCAGGAGTAGCGGTGGCTCTTCGCCGCGTGCCCCTTCTCGCGCGTGCAGGTGCGCCCGCTGATGGCCCGATGGCCGCACAGAGACTCCCCCGGGAGCTCGGGGTCGGCGGCGGGCCGCTGAGCCTCGACCGGTTCGGGCGCGGGCTTCTGCACCTTCTTGGGCGCCGCACCGGGCTTGGGAGCGCGTGCCGCGGCTTCCGCGTAGCGAGCCTCGCGCATGGCGCGCAGGTCGTCCATCTTGCTCATCGCTGGTTCACCGGACCGTTTCCCATGCCCGGCGCTACAGCCGTGACATCTTGGTGAACGGGCTCGGGATGCGAACCGTTCGCGTGCGGAAGTCGACCGTCACCGCGCCCGCCTCCACCCCGACGACGCGACCCACGCCGTACGCGTCGTGCGAGACGAGGTCGTTGAGCTCGAACTGCTCGATCGTCGGCTCGGGGTCAGGCTTGAAGGGGCTGCTGGCGAGATGTCGCCGTGGACCGTATGAGGATGTCATCACTCCCAGTATGCGCCTCCGTCCGCAGCGCAGAGACGCCGGACCGACCGCAGGATGTGGTTCGTGGCCAGGACATGCCCCCGGGTGCCGATGACCAGCGCCCGGTAGACCCGTCCACGCAGGCCGGGGAACGCGCCGTACGAGCTGGCCCGCAGCCGCGTGGGGCCGTCGTCCGCGCCGGTGAGGTCGAAGGCGAGCCGGTACCGGGAGAAGTGGTGGCGGCCGACCAGGGACAGCCGTTCGTGCGGGACCGCCTCGGAGACCTCGAAGCCGGCGGGCGGCTCGGTCCCGAGGACCTTCGCGATCGGACTGCCCTCACCGAAGCGCAGGGACGTGGTGGCGTAGCGCTGCAGCGCTGCCCACACCCGTTCGCGCGATGCGTCGATCGTGACGGCGTGCTCGTCGATGAAGGGCAGGTCGTCGGTGTCCACGAACGGTCCTACGAGATCCGGTCGGCGTGCAGCGGCAGGCCGACGTACCCGCGGGAGACCAGCGCGACGAACCGCTCGACGGCGTCCTCGCTCGGCGCCAGCGGACCGGGCGCGTAGTGCGGGCTCTCGAGGCCGCGCTGGACCGACTCGCAGGCGGCCCAGTCCTGCCGGTTGGTGAGGTCCCAGAACTCCACGGCGTACGCCGGGTCCGGCAGCGTGCCGTCGGCCGACGGCAGGAGGTACCACGAGCACTCGATCCAGGTCCGGTTCGGCGCGAGCGGGACCAGCCGGTGCGTCATCACGTAGTCGGGGTGCGCCGAGACCAGCAGGTTCGGCAGCAGGTGGACGTACTCGACCGTCGTCGGCGGGACGCCAGGGATCTGGTTGCCGCCCGACTCCCCAGTCAGTGACATCGTGGCCATGCCGTCGCGCAGCACCATCGAGCCGCCCACCCACGCGCCGGGCAGGTCGTAGTTGTCGCCCGACGTGGGCGGCGTGACCTGGCACAGCTCGGGATGGATCAGCGGGCAGTGGTAGCACTCGTGGTAGTTCTCCGCGACGATCTTCCAGTTCGCGGCGATCTCGTAGGTGTGCCGGTCGGCGAGGCGCAGGTCGGCGGGGCGGTACGGCGCCACCACGCCCCCGAGGTCTCCCAGGTGCTCGGCGAACGGCACCACGTCCGGGTGGCCCAGCGGCTGGAGGCCGTGGCCGAAGACCCAGCCGGCCCAGGTCTCCACGGGCAGCTCCACCAGCGAGTACTCCGCGGGGTCGAAGCCGGGCTCGTCCCGGTAGCCCGGCGCCGCGAGCAGCGAGCCGGCCAGGTCGTAGGACCAGGCGTGGTAGGGGCAGGTGACCGAGCGGCGGGTGGACCCGCCGTCGCCGGGCAGCAGCTCGTGCGCCCGGTGGCGACAGGTGTTCGCGAACATCCGGACGCGGCCGTCGTCCCCGTCACGGGTCAGCAGCGCCGCCACGTCACCGACCATCACCGCGCGCTGGGTCGCGGGCCTGCCGTCGAGCTGGTCGGGCAGCAGCTCGTCGAGGCGACCCAGGCAGGTCCAGGTGCCGGCGAAGAGATGCCGCCGCTCCCAGGCCAGCACCTCGTGGGAGGTGTACGCCGTGGCGGGCAGCATCGCGGGCACCGCGCCGTTGCGGGCGCGGACCTCCTCCTGCAGGCGGGCCAGCTCTCCGGTCATACCAGCCAGTGTGCCGCGTGGTCGGGGTCGGTGAGTGCCGGACGGTCCAGCGCGAAGGTGGGCGACACGGCGTCCCGCTCCCCCGTCACCAGCTCGGCGAGCAGCCGCCCGAAGGTCGGCGCGAACTTGAACCCGTGCGCCGCCCCCAGCCCGACCACGACCGCCTCGTGCCCGGGCACCCGGTCGATCACGAAGTCCCGGTCGGGCGTGAGTGTGTACTGGCAGCGCAGCGACCGGACCGGCCGGCCCGAGCCGGGCAGCACCCGCGCCATGTGCTCGGCCAGCAGCGCGAGCCGCTGCGGGTCGACGTCGTCGGTGCGCCGGTCCGGGTCGACGACCGGGCCGCCGCAGTCCTGGGCCGCCTTGACGGTCGGCTCGCCGTAGCAGGGGAAGCCGTAGAAGGACGGCTCGTCCATCCAGATCCACAGGGGCAGCCGCCCGGGTTCGAAGAGCGCCGGCCGGTCGGGGGCGAAGTACGTCGCCTGCTCGAGGGTCACGGTCAGCGGCACCTGGTAGTCCAATGGCGCCAGCACGTCGTTGGTCCAGGCGTCCGCGCAGACGACCACGCCCCCGCAGCGGTACGTCGTGCCGCCGGCCTCGACCTCCACACCGCCCGGGCCGAGGTCGCGGATGCGCGCGACCGGGGACCGGTCGCGCAGGACTGCTCCCCGCCGGAGCGCCAGCTGCTGCATCAGGCGGGTGCCCCGGCCGGCAGGCACGATCGCGCCGTCTTCCTGGAACAGCCCCACGGTGCCCTCGGGGAGCCTGAGCTGCGGCCAGCGCTCGCCGACCGCGTCCGCGTCGAGCAGCTCGAAGTCGATGCCGACCTCGCTCAGGCTGTCGACGTAGTCGGCCATCGGGATCGCCGGGTCCGGCGGGAAGAGATCGAGCCCGCCGACGACGGTGACCAGCTCCTCACCCCCGCGCACGTCGGCGCTGTCGGCCGTGAGCCGCGCCCAGTCGTCGTACGCCTCCTGCGTGAGCCGGACGTACTCCGGCGTGTGGTAGCTGTGCCGCAGGATCCGGCTGGTGTCGTGGCTCGCGCCGCGGCGGTGCCCCAGCTCGAAGCGCTCGAGCCCGACGACGGAGTGGCCACGCCGGGCCAGCTCGTGGACCGCGGCGCTGCCGAGCGCGCCGAGGCCGATGACGCCGTAGTCGAACGGCTCAGCGTCGAAGGCCTCAGTCATCGGTGGTCTCGACCGGCTCGACCGTCGAGAGTCGCGGCAGCAGCCAGCGCCGGATGTCCGCGCTGTCGTCCTCCATCGGCGCGAACCAGCCGTGGGTGTAGCTGCGCGAGGACATGCCGCGCTGCACGGACTCGCAGATCGCCCAGTCCTGCCGGTTCACCAGGTCCCACAGGTCGGCGGCGTCGGACGGGTCGAACTCCGGGTCGGCCACCGCCTCGGCCGCGAAGAGCAGGTGGCAGTCGATGCGGGTGCGGTCCACGTCCTGGGGCAGCAGCACGAACGCCGCCACGTGGTCCGCCGAGCAGGACAGCATCAGGTTCGGGTGCACCAGCTCGCCCTTGTGCCGCGTCCGCTCGGCCTCCGAGAGCCCCGGCAGCGGCGCCCGGGTGGTGGTGCCGGTCGTCGTGAACGTCCACGCGCCCTCGCGGTGCGGGATCCCGTCCCCCCAGTCCAGGCCGGCACCGCCGCCGCCGAAGGCCGGCACCAGCCGGGTGAGCTCGGGGTGGACCGGCCCGCAGTGGTAGCACTCGTTGTAGTTCTCGGCGACCACCTTGTAGTTGGCGGCCACCTCGTAGCTCAGCGTGAGGCCGGTGACCAGGTCGGCCATGGCGTAGTTGGCGAGGCTGGTCGCCGCGCGCACCAGCACGACGCCGATCGGGGCCGCCGACGCGGGGGTGAGGTGCACGAAGAGGAAGCCCGCCCACTCCTGCACGCCGACCGGGTGCAGCGAGAAGTCCGCCGGGTCGATGTCGTCGGTGTGCGGGGACCGCAGCAGCTCACCGGCCAGCGAGTAGGTCCAGGAGTGGTACGGGCAGCGCAGCGCGCCCACCGCCGCACAGGTCGGCGCGGCGCCGGCCGGGGTCGGGAAGAGCTGCGAGCCGCGGTGCCGGCAGACGTTGTACGCCGCGTGCAGCGCGCCACCCTCGTCCCGGGTCACGAGCACCGACTCGCCGGCCACCTCCACCACCGCGACCCGGCCACCCCCGACCAGGCCGAGGTCGCTGGTCCGGCCGATGCAGAACCACTCGGCGTACAGCACCCGGTCGCGCTCGCGCAGCCACGCGTCCCGGTCGACGTACATCTCCCGGGGCAGCGCGGCCTGCAGCGGACTCACACGATGCTCCCCGTCCTCGGGCCGGTGGTGGACCGCAGCGCGGCCAGGTGGCAGGCCACGTGGTGGCCGCGGGGGTCGGGGGGCAGGATCTCCAGCGGCAGGGTGCGGCAGGCCTCCTCGACGCCGTCCGCCGCCGCCGAGCCGTCGGCGACCGCGGGGCAGCGCGGGTGGAAGCGGCAGCCACCGGGGATCCGGGTGGGGTCGGGGATCTCGCCGGTCAGCACGACCGGTCGCAGCTCCTCGATCTCCGGGACCACCGACAGCAACGCCTGCGTGTACGGGTGCTGCGGGGCCTGGAGCACCTCCTCGGTCGGCCCCGCCTCGACCACCCGGCCGAGGTACATGACCGCGATCCGGTCGGCGATGTTCCACGCCAGACCGAGGTCGTGCGTCACCACCAGGACCCCTAGCCCGAGCTCGTCGCGCAGCTTGAGGAGCAGGGCGAGGATCTCGCCACGGATGGACGCGTCGAGGCTGGAGACGGGCTCGTCCGCGATCAGCAGCTCCGGGCCCAGGGCCAGCGCACCGGCGATCAGGACACGCTGACGCTGGCCGCCGGACAGCTCGTGGGGGTAGCGCAGGAACAGCCGCTCCGGCGGCCGCAGCCCGGCCGAGGCCATCGCGGCGGCGACCAGCTCGATCTCGTTGCGCTTCTGGGGGTCCTTCGCCGCGATCCCGTGCAGGCGCATCCCCTCGGCGACGGACTCGTAGACCGTCTGTCGCGGGTTCAGCGCACCCGCGGGGTCCTGGAGCACCATCTGCACCCGGCGCCGCAGCTCGCGCAGCCGGCGTAGCGAGTAGTTCAGGGGCTCACCCTCGAACACCACCTCGCCCGAGGCAGGACGCTCCAGGCCGAGCATGGTGCGCGCCACGGTGGTCTTGCCGGAGCCCGACTCCCCCACCAGCGCCACGATCTCGCCGGCACCCACCTCCAGGTCGACGCCGTCGAGGGCGCGAGCGACCTGACCGCCCCGGGTGACGAACTCGACGCTGACCTTCCGCGCCTCGAGCAGTCGGCCCGTCATGGCTGCTCCACCCGGATGCAGGCAGCCTGACGGTCCGCTCCGAAGGAACGCAGCTCGGGCAGGGCCCGGGTGCACTCGTCGATCGCGCGCGGGCAGCGTGGGGCGAAGGAGCAGCCCGGCGGCAGGTCCGCGGGATCCGGTGGGTCGCCCGGCAGCCCGGACGGCGCGAAGCGGGCCGCGGGATCCCCCACCCGGGGGAACGCCGCGGAGAGCGCAGCAGCGTAGGGGTGCAGCGCCTCGCCGAAGACCAGCTTGGACGGGCCCTGCTCGACCACGCGGCCGCCGTACATCACCACGATGCGGTCGCACAGGTCGGCGAGCACCGACAGGTCGTGGCTGATCATCAGCATCCCGACACCCAGCTCGTGCACCAGGCCGGACAACACGTGCAGCACCTGGGCCTGCACCATCACGTCGAGCGCCGTCGTGGGCTCGTCGGCCACGATCAGCCGGGGACGGCACGCCAGGGCCATCGCGATCATGATCCGCTGCTTCTGCCCCCCGGAGAGCTGGTGCGGGTAGGCACGGGCCCGCGCGGCCGGCAGCCCCACCTGCTCCAGGAGCTCGCCGACGCGCGCCTCCACCTTCTTGTCCGAGATGTCCGGGTCGTGCAGGTGGATCGGCTCGGCGATCTGGTCGCCGACCCGGCGCACCGGGTTGAGCGAGTGCAGCGCGCCCTGGAAGACGATCGACGCGCCGGCCCAGCGCAGCGCCCGCAGGTCACCCCAGCGCATGGTGAGGACGTCCTCCCCCTCGAAGAGCACCTCCCCCGTCACCCGGGCGGTCGGCGGCTGCAGCCGGAGGATGGTGCTGGCGACGGTGGACTTGCCGCAGCCGGACTCACCCGCGAGGCCGAGGATCTCGCCGCGGTCGAGGTCCAGGTTCACGTCGCGCACCGCGGGCACGTCGCCCTCCTCGGTCCGGTAGGTGAGCGACACGTCGCGCATCCTCAGCAGGTCGGACATCAACGTCCCTTCAGCCGCGGGTTCAGGACTTCCTCGAGCGCCTGCCCCACCAGCGTGAACGCGAGGACCACGAGGACCACGCACACGCCGGGCGGCACGATGAACCACCAGGCACCGGTGGTGATCGCGCCCACCTGGAAGGCGTCCTCGAGCATCGAGCCCCACGAGACCCGGGTCGGGTCGCCGAGGCCGAGGAAGCTGAGCGTGGTCTCGGCCAGGATCGCGATCGCGACGGTCAGCGTGGTGTTGGCGAAGACCATCGGCATCACGTTGGGCAGCACGTGCTTGCGGATCTGGTGCCAGCGGCCGGCGCCCAGCACGCGGGCGCGCTCGATGTAGGCGCGCTCCTTGATCGAGAGGGTCTGGCTGCGGATCAGCAAGGCGGTGCTCGGCCAGGACGTCACCCCGATCACGAGGGCGATGTTGAACAGCGAGCGACCCAGCACGGTCGCGAGCACGATGGCCAGCGGCAGGAACGGGATGACCAGGAACCACTCGGTCAGCCGAAACAGCACCGCAGCGGACCACCCGCTGGAGTAGCCCGAGATCAGCCCGACCAGCGTGCCGATCACCATCGAGATCACCGTCGCGGCCAGCCCGACGAAGAGCGAGATCCGCGCACCCCAGATCAGGAGGGTCAGCACCGACCGCCCTTGGTCGTCGGTGCCGAGCCAGTACTCCGACGACGGCGGCTCCAGGACGCCCCCGGTCGCCTTGGTCACCTCCAGCCCTTCCGCTGAGGCCAGCAGCGGCGCCGCCAGCGCGATGAACGCGAACAGGCCGAGGACGACCAGGCCGAGCATGCCCGAGCGGTTCCGGCGGAAGGTGCGCCAGCCCCGCATGAACGACTCGCGGCGGCGCCGGCGGGCGAGCTGACGTGCGGACAGCCTGACCGGATGCTCGTCGGTCGCCTCGTGCTCGGCGGCGCTCATGTGCGCACCCGCGGGTCGAGCAGGCCGTAGAGCAGGTTGGCGACCAGGTTGGCGAAGATCACGCCCGCCGAGGCGACCATGAACGTCCCCTGCAGCACCCAGTAGTCCGGGACCTCCAGCGCCTCGACCCCCAGCAGGCCCAGGCCCGGAATCGAGAACACCGTCTCGATGGTGATCGCCCCGGCGACGATGTAGCCCATGCTGAGGGCGATGACCGTCGTCGTCGGTAGCAGCGCGTTGGGTACGGCGTGCCGGTTGCGGACTGTTATGTCCCGCAGACCCTTGGCCCGGGCGGTGGTCAGGTAGTCCTCCCCGAGCTCGTCGAGCAGGGAGCTGCGCATGATCAGCGAGTACTCCGCGAGGTAGGCCAGCGTCAGAGTGATGACCGGCAGGGTCAGGTGCCACGCGGTGTCCAGGACACCCGACAGGGTCCCGGGGTCCGCTTCGACCGAGTGCAACCCGCCGGTCGGGAAGATGCCCGGGATCGGGCCCCAGCCGACCGCGAAGACGGCGATCAGCAGCAGCCCGAGCCACCATTCCGGCATCGAGTAGAGCGTCAGCGACGAGCCGGTCGAGACCTTGTCGAACGCACCGCCCCGCTTCCAGGCTCCGCGGATGCCGAGCCAGACGCCGATGACCGCCGCCAGGATGGTCGAGGTGCCCACCAGCAGCAGGGTGGGCCACATCCGGTCCAGGATCAGGTCCGACACCGGCACCCGGTACTTCAGCGAGATGCCGAGGTCGCCGGTCAGCGTGTTCTTCACATAGGTCACGAACTGCTGGGGCAGCGACTGGTCCAGCGCGTAGGTCTTGTTGAACTCGGCCAGCTGCTCGGCGGTGCTGAACCGCCCGCGGCCGAGGGTCCGTGCGGGGTCGCCCGGCAGCACCCGGAACAGGAAGAAGTTCACGACCAGCACGAACGCCAGGCTCCCGACGGAGCCGGCGACCTTGCCGACGACGTACCGGCCGTAGCTGCGCCGTCTCGGCCGGGGGGTCTCGACCGCGGTCGGGGCGGTGGTCAGGCTCATTCGCGCTCGCCGGCGGTGGACCGACGGCGCAGCATCACGACGCCACCCACACCGACGAGGACGAGCGCGGCGATGCCGGCGCCCACCCAGAAGCCGGTGCTCACGCCGCCGCTGTCGGCCGCCTCGGTGGCTCCGATGGCGCTGGTGACGCCGTCGCAGTCGCCGGCCTGGTCGGCCGGACGAGCGTTGATGTAGTTGTGCGCGCCGTACTGGATCAGCCAGACGCCTCCCGGGTCGGGCTGGGGCTGGAAGCAGGCGAAGTGGTCGCTGCGCACGGCCTCGCCGGTGGTCTCGTAGGCCGTGACCAGGTACGGCGAGTCCTCGAAGAGGATCTGCTGCATCTGCTTCACCTCGTCCTCGCGCTTGGCCTGGTCGGTCTCCTTCTGCTGCTGCTCGTAGAGCGCGTCGTACTTCTTGTTGCAGTACCACGAGTCCGACCAGTCCCCCCGCTGGCCACAGGTCATGTAGCTGAGCATCGTGTTCGGGTCCGGCTCGACGTACCAGCCCCACTGGAAGGCGTCGAAGGTGCCGTCGAGGATCACG
>Ga0247818_10002149_pt1 | contig 12780 bp, 15 predicted proteins | sample 13C_Glucose_Day1_FD_192424 | JGI IMG/M metagenome (GOLD analysis project Ga0247818, IMG submission 192424) | Soil microbial communities from agricultural site in Penn Yan, New York, United States - 13C_Glucose_Day1 | ecosystem: Environmental > Terrestrial > Soil > Agricultural land | place...
CTGTGGGAGCGAGCTTGCTCGCGATGGGGACAGGACATTCAACATTGATGTTGGCTGACAGTCCGCCATCGCGAGCAAGCTCGCTCCCACAGGATCTGAGGTGAAGCTGAATAATGCGCACCTATTAAAAAGCCCCCGCAGCCTAAGGTTGCGGGGGCTTTTTTGTATTCGGGGGGGGGTTAGAACGCGCCCATGTAATCGCGCTTGCCCACTTCCACACCGTTGTGACGCAACAAGGCGTAGGTGGTGGTGACGTGGAAGAAGAATTGCGGCAGACCGTAGCTCAGCAGGTAAGCCTGACCGGTGAAACGCTTCTCTTTAGGCGTACCCGGACGGGTGACGATCTCGATGCCTTCCTTGCCGGCGATCTGCTCGGGCTTGATCTCGCCGATGTAGGCCAGGACCTTGGCGATCAGCGCTTGCAGTTCGGCGAAGGTGGTTTCGGTGTCGTCGTACTTCGGCACTTCGATCTCGGCCAGGCGCGAGGAAACACCCTTGGCGAAATCAACGGCGATCTGCACCTGGCGTACCAGCGGGAACATGTCCGGGTACAGGCGGGCTTGCAGCAACGCGTTCGGATCGATGTTTTTCGCGGTGGCGTGGGCTTCGGCCTTGTTCAGCACATCGCTCAGGGCGTTGAGCATCTGCTTGAAAACAGGGACGGAAGCGTCGTACAGGGAAATGGTCATGGCAGTCTCATGTTGTGACAGGGGGGTAAATGTGGGCCGATTATAGCCATGCGCGACGCTCCTGCGACTTGTCTTTTATCCAGCAAGGATTACGCTAGGCGCCTTCGACTGCATGCTTCGACTGCATAGGGAAAGCGCGATGAGCACTGAGCAAGACACCACTATCGACGAGCCGCGCCTCAACAGCACGGAAATCCGCATTCTGGGTTCGCTGATCGAGAAACAGGCCACCAGCCCGGAAACCTATCCGCTGACCCTCAATGCCCTGGTGATCGCCTGCAACCAGAAAACCAGCCGCGAACCGGTGATGAACCTTACCCAGGGCCAGGTCGGCCAGAGCCTGCGCGCTCTGGAAGGCCGCGGTTTTACCCGGCTGGTGATGGGCAGCCGGGCCGATCGCTGGGAGCACCGGGTCGACAAGGCGCTGGAACTGGTGCCGGCCCAGGTCATCCTGAGCGGCTTGCTGTTTTTGCGCGGCCCGCAAACGGTCAATGAACTGCTGACCCGCAGCGGCCGCATGCATGAATTCGAAGACACCGAGCAGGTGGTGCATCAGCTGGAACGGTTGATTGCACGCGGTCTGGCGCTGTTGATTCCACGCCAGGCGGGGCAGCGTGAGGATCGCTACATGCATGCGCTGGGGGATCCGGCGGATATCGAGGTGATTCTGGCGGCGCGGAGCAATCCGGTGGAGCGAAGTGCCGGCGGCGGCGTGTCTGTCGAGCGAATCGAAGAGCTGGAGGCGCGGATCGCCGCACTCGAAGAACGTCTGGCACGCCTCGAGTAGCCTGAGAACGACGATCAAATTGTGGGTGCGAAGCCGGCTCGGCAAAGCGGTCTGTCAGTCACATCGACGTTGAATGTGCCGCCCTCTTCGCGGGCAAGCCCGCTCCCACAGGGTTATGCGTCGATGACTGAAGGTATGGACGACGCTGATCCCTGTGGGAGCGAGCTTGCTCGCGATGAGGCCGGTACAGCCAACGAGATGAATTGAAGGCTCAGCTACGAGCAAACTCCACCGCTTTCTGAAACTGCTCAACCGTCGGCCGCACACCGGTATAAAGCACAAACTGCTCCAGCGCCTGGATCGCAATCACCTCCAGCCCGGTGATCACCCGCTTGCCTTCAGCGCGAGCGCGCACGATCAGCGGTGTTTCCGAAGGAATCGCCACCACATCGAAGACCGTCTCGGCGGCGGCAATGGCGTCAGCATCGAACGCCAGTTGATCGGCTTCCGGCCCGCCGGTCATGCCAATCGGCGTGACATTGATCAGCATCTGCGGACGCTGCGCGCCGAGTTCAGCCTGCCATTCAAAACCCAGCGACTCGGCCAGGGTACGTCCGGCGCGTTCGTTACGGGCGACGATCAGACCTTTCGTGTAGCCGCCATCACGCAAGGCGCTGGCCACGGCCTTGGCCATGCCACCGCTGCCGCGCAGGGCGAAAGTCGACGCCGTGGGCACCTGGTGGGTTTCCAGCAACTGGGCGATGGCGATGTAGTCGGTGTTGTAGGCCTTGAGATGGCCATTGCTGTTGACGATGGTGTTGATCGATTGAATGGCCGCGGCCGATGCGTCCAGCTCATCGACCAGCTCGATGCAGGCCTCCTTGAACGGCATCGACACGCCGCAGCCACGAATCCCCAGGGCGCGAATGCCCGCGATGGCACCGGGCAGGTCCTGGCTGCTGAAGGCCTTGTAATAGAAATTCAGGCCCAGTTGTTCGTACAGATGATTGTGAAATCGCAAGCCAAAGTTTCCAGGGCGCCCTGAGAGGGACATGCACAGCTGGGTGTCTTTGTTGGGGTTCATCTGCATGTGAATCTCCTTCGATGGCACTATCGGATGGACGGGATTAGTCATTCCACCCGGTCTGATCGATCATATTCGCGTACCTGCCGGTGACAGCGCACGACGGTAAAAAGCCGTACAGACCTTACACAAAATTTACCCAGAAGCTGTGCTGATTTACAAAAAAACGCTGTCTTAGAAGTATCCCCGCGACAATCCCTGGGTCTATCGCAGAGCCAGGCGCCGGGTCGAAGAGCCGAGGAATTATCATGATCCGTAAAATCCCCATAGTGGCCTTGCTGATCGGTGCTTTTGCTATCACAGGGCAGGCAGAGGCAGGCGGCGGTCACGGCCACGGCCACGGATGGCAGGGTCCGGCGGTATTCGGTGCGATCGTCGGCTCGGCCATCGTCGGTTCGGCCATCATCAACAGCAACCGGCCGGTTTATGTGCAGCAGCCGGTTTACGTGCAGCCGCAACCGGTGTACGTGCAACAACCGCCTCCGGTTTATTACCAGCCGGCACCGGTCTACATTCAGCAACCGGTGTACTACGGCCCGCCGCCAGTTTACTACGGCCCGCCTCGTGGCTATTACCCACCGCCCGTCTATTACGGCCCTCCCCACGGTTATCGCCGTTGGTAAGAGCGAGCTTGCTCCGGGCGGCGTTCCAACAATGGACGCAAGAACGCCGCGTTTATGTAGGAGCGAGCTTGCTCGCGATGGACGCAAGAGCGCCGCGTTTATTCAGAAAGCTCGCGTTATCGTTAACGACCATCGCGAGCAAGCTTGCTCCTACAGGGCAACGGTTAGCCAGAAAGCGCGCGTTATCGTTAACGATCGTCGCGATGATGTCGCCGACGGCTGGGCCTTTTTCGCGGCCGTTTGTCGGTACAGGTCTGGATAAATCGCCTCAAGGTCGCTGTCGGGACAGTCTTTGCGGTGCAAGTTGGCAAGATTGACTCGCCACCCTTCCCCTCGCTTGGGGAAAACGGTCATATTGATGTCAGGTTCACACGCTGGATCTGTCCAAAAACAACAGGTTGATAATAACAAGGACGACCTCATGCCCACGCAAAACCCGCACCGCATCGTCGGCTTGTGCACTTCCAGCAAGGTGTACAACGCACTGACCGAACTCAAGCACCTGGAAGGCCATCGCAGCGCCAAGTTCCTCTCGCTGCTGGCGGAAAACCTGGTGCGCAAAGGCCTGCTCAACGAGCAGGAAGTGGTCCATATGCTGGATCTGGTGGTCGACTGAAGCCAAGACTCATTGGCGTCAATGACCACTATCGAAAGCGTTGATTGTCCGTTCCGCCATCGGGTCCGTAAGGTAGCTCCACAGATTGATGGAGGTACTTATGTCACAGGTTCAGATCATGTCCGTTATCGGCAGCGCCGTTCCCGCACCGCTCAGAGCGCTTGGCTTGCTCGCCTGCTGGTACCTGGTGCAGGACGGCGAAGCGATCAGCGGCCCGCTGACTTCGCTGCCGGACGCCCAGGCACTGTCGCAACGGATCGACCAGGGTCAGCTCAGCGCCTAAGGCAGCTGCACCCGCGGCTTGGTTTCGATGAAGATGGCCCAGCTCGACATGAACAGCGCGGCGATCAGCGGCCCGATGACAAAACCGTTGAGCCCGAAGATCGCCAGGCCACCCAGGGTTGAAATCAGGATCATGTAGTCCGGCATCTTGGTGTCCTTGCCGACCATGATCGGGCGCAGCACGTTATCCACCAGGCCGATCACGAAGATTCCGAACAGCGCCAGCACCGTGCCCTGCCAGATCGCCCCGCTGAGCAGGAAGAACAGGGCCACCGGCGCCCAGACGATGCCCGCTCCCACTGCCGGCAATAGCGACAGGAACCCCATCAGCACCGCCCACAGCAACGCGCTCGGGATGTCCAGAAACCAGAAAATCGCCCCGCCCAGCGCGCCTTGGGTGATCGCCACCAACAGGTTGCCCTTGATCGTGGCCCGTACCACACGGTTGAACTTGAGCTGCAAACGTCGCTTCTGGCTGCCTTCCAGCGGTACGGCGGTGCGGATCTTGCGTGCCAGCTCGGAGCCATCGCGCAGGAAGAAGAACAACAGGTACAGCATGATGAAGAAGCTGATGATGAATTCGAATGTCCCTTGACCGAAACTGAATGCGTGGCTGGCCAGCACCTCCCCGCCCTGCATCGCGCTCTTGACGATTTTATCGCGCAAGCCGTTCAATTCGCCCATGCCGAAACGATCGAGCAGGTTCTGGAAATACGGCGGCAGGCTGTGTTTGAACTGCGCCAGGTACTTGCCGATGTCCAGTTCGCCGCTCTCGATGTTTTTATAGATGGTCGCGCCTTCCTGGACCAGCAAGGTACTGACGATGATCACCGGCAAAATCGCAATCACCAGGCAGATGCTCAAGGTGCATAAGGATGTCAGGTTGCGTTGCCAGCCAAATTTCAGTTGCAGCCTATGTTGCAGCGGGGCAAAGACAATGCCCAGGATCACTGCCCAGAACACCGCCCCGTAGAACGGCAGCAGGATCCAGATGAAAGCGATGGTCACCAGCCCCAGCAAGACCACCAGTGACTTGTTTTGCAGTTTCTCTTCGTTCATGTCCGATCCATGTCAGTCCGCAAGGGTGTCCGCTCTTGCACTCAAGAGCCGTCCTGATGCTTAGTCCGCCACGGTTCGCGCGAGTGCCATCCGTTTGTTCATCAAGCATAGATCCAGATCAATGAAAGCCGCGGGCAAGCCGATTACCCTCGTCGACTTTTGCGATCGACATCTCAATGAACCTTGTTCCCCCTGAACTGCTCGCCCCCGCCGGCACCCTGAAAAACATGCGGTATGCCTTCGCCTACGGCGCCGACGCGGTGTACGCCGGCCAGCCGCGCTACAGCCTGCGGGTGCGCAACAACGAATTCGATCACGCCAACCTGGCCCTTGGCATTCGCGAGGCCCAGGCCCAGGGCAAGCGCTTTTATGTGGTGGTGAACATCGCCCCGCACAACGCCAAGCTCAAAACCTTTCTCACGGATCTGCAACCGGTGATCGCCATGGCACCGGACGCGCTGATCATGTCCGATCCGGGCCTGATCATGCTGGTCCGTCGGCATTTCCCGCAGATGCCGATCCATCTGTCGGTGCAGGCCAATACGGTGAACTGGGCGAGTGTCGAGTTCTGGCAGCAACAAGGCGTGAGCCGGATCATCCTGTCCCGGGAATTGTCCCTGGAAGAAATCGCCGAAATCCGCGGGCAGGTCCCGGCCATGGAGCTGGAGGTGTTTGTCCATGGCGCGCTGTGCATGGCCTACTCCGGCCGTTGCCTGCTGTCCGGTTACATGAACAGGCGCGATGCCAATCAGGGCAGTTGCACCAATGCCTGTCGCTGGAAATATTCGGCACAGCCGGCCACGGAAAATCAACTTGGCGAGATCGTCCAGAGCTTCCAGCCGCAGCCGACCCTGGGCATCGGCGCCCCGACCGATCAGGTGTTCCTGCTGCAGGAAGCCAATCGACCGGACGAACTGATGCCGGCCTTCGAGGACGAGCACGGCACCTACATCATGAACGCCAAGGACTTGCGCGCCGTGCAGCATGTCGAGCGCCTGACCCGGATGGGCGTGCATTCGCTGAAAATCGAAGGCCGGACCAAATCCCATTTCTATTGCGCGCGGACCACCCAGGTGTACCGCCGGGCCATCGACGATGCGGTGGCCGGTCGCGCATTCGACCGCAGCCTGATGACGGATCTGGAATCCCTCGCGCAACGCGGCTACACCGAAGGTTTTTTGCGACGGCATGTGCATGACGAGTATCAGAACTACCAGCACGGCAGTTCGGTGTCGGAACGGCAACAGTTTGTCGGGGAATTGACCGGCGAGCGGCGCGACCGGCTGGCCGAAGTCAAGGTGAAGAACCGGTTCGGCCTGGGTGATCACATGGAACTGATGACGCCCAAGGGCAACTTCCACTTCGATCTGCATCAGTTGCAGAACACCAGGGGCGAGCCGATCGACGTGGCGCCGGGGGATGGGCATACGGTGTATGTGCCGATTCCGGATGCGGTGGAGTTGCGGTTCGGGTTATTGATGCGGGATGTGAGTACGATGTAATCATCAAAACGCACACATCCCTGTGGGAGCGTGTGCTGATCAGTGTGCTGGCGTTGAATCTGGAGCGGCGGGTGGTGGTGATTCAGGGGGCGCGTATCTGATCGTCTATTGGCGGTGATGCGTCTGACGCCTTCGCTGGCAAGCCAGCTCCCACAGGGTTTGTGTCGAGCACCCCATTTGGATCAACCCGAGACCTTGTGGGAGCTGGCTTGCCCGCGATGAACGATGACGCGGTGAAACTGCCGGAAACAAAAAACCCGGCACACTGGCCGGGTTCTGTTTATCGCCTGTCATCGGAAAGCGGAGTAGGCTCATCCGCCGGTGGCACGTCCTCATCCGCCGTCGGGTCCATCCAGTCTTCCGGTCGATCAGCGTCCGCGCCGGTGGGGTCCCGGGTCGGGTCCATGCCGGGCGGTGCATCCTGATCCATGTTTGTCTCATCGGTACCAGGCATGGGTCTGGTGGGGTCGGTATTGGGTGTTCCACCCTGGAACGTTGATTCGTTAGCCATGACGCACCTCACAGGTGAGGTCCAGCAAATCTGGGCCGTACTGGTTGGAAACAACGCCGTGAACGAGGTGCTATCGGGTAGACGGACGGTGATCCGCGATCCGCCGGAAACCGTTCGCGGCGTTCGGTCTGACAAGCTGCTCGGCATGTAGCGGTTAACATTATTGAAACTCAAGGACAGTGGCTCAGTCATGCTTGAAAAAAACCTGAATAAACTCGCTCTCATATTGTTGCTCGGCGCCGGTCACTGCATGGCAGACGACCGCATCGAATCCATCGTCAACACCGCCATCGAACCGGTCATGCAGCAACAGCAGATCCCCGGCGTCGCGGTCGCAATCACCATCAACGGCCAGGCGCATTACTTTAACTACGGCGTGGCCTCGAAGGAAAACGGCAACGCCGTCACCGAAGACACCCTGTTCGAGATCGGTTCGGTGAGCAAGACCTTCACTGCCACCCTCGCCGCTTATGCCCAGGCGACAGGCAAACTGTCCCTGTCAGACAAGACCAGCAACGTCCTGCCAGAGCTGCGCGGCAGTGCGTTCGATGACATCAGCGTATTGCAACTCGGCACCTACTCAGCCGGTGGACTGCCGCTGCAATTCCCCGCCGAGGCCGATGCGCCGGACAAGATGCTCGGCTATTTCAAGCAGTGGGAACCGACCTACACCGCTGGCAGCCATCGGCAATATTCGAACCCGAGCCTTGGGCTGTTTGGTTATCTGGCGGCCCAAAGCATGGGCACGCCGTTCGATGAGGTGATGGAAAAAACCCTGCTGCCGAAACTCGGGTTGAAGCACACCTTCCTCAAGGTGCCGCAGGATCAGATGGGGCTTTACGCCCAGGGGTACAGCAAGGAAGACAAGCCGCTGCGGGTCGGGCCGGGGGCGCTGGATTCGGAGGCGTATGGGGTAAAAACCAGCGCGGCGGACCTGCTTCGCTATGTTCAGGTGAACATGAAACCGGCAGGGCTTGAAGCACCGCTGCAACGGGCCATCGCCACCACGCACACGGGTTATTACAAAGTCGGTGACATGACCCAGGGATTGGGCTGGGAACTCTACAGCTACCCGGTCACGCTTGATCAGTTGCTCGACGGCAACTCGACGCAGATGGCGATGGAAGCTCATGAAGTCCAGTTGCTGAACCCGCTGCAACCTCTACCGGACGTTGTGCTGGTCAATAAAACCGGCTCAACGGGCGGCTTCGGTGCCTATGTCGCGTATGTGCCCTCGAAAGATATCGGCATCGTGATCCTGGCCAACAAAAACTATCCGAATGCAGAGCGGGTGAAAGTGGCGCATACAGTATTGAGCGCACTTAGCCAGTAACCCCCCCCCCGATCTGTGGCAGGCATCAAAATGGGCGACCCCTTGAGGTCGCCCATTTTCATTGGTGCGCCTGCTGACTAAACAGCCGGCGCGCCGTCGGGTGGATCGATATTGTCCAGTGCCTGGTTCACCAATAACTCGCCCACGACGGCCAACTGCTGAATGGATAGCGCCACGTTGCGGTTGGAGCTTTCCAGTTTGCAGGCCAGGTCCGTGACGAGGACGTTCAGCGACGCGAGGGTTTCGCAGGCGTGGCATAGCAGGGTTGCCGTGTCGACACCGGGGACGATGGTGAAGATGTGGCTGACCGGGTCGGCATGGTTGGGGTTGCGCAAACGAGCGCTGATGGCGGGTTCAGTGATGTTGGAAAGTGGAACGGGGTCGAGGGGATCGGAATCGGATGAGGTTTCGGGAGGATTGGGACTAACTTTCTTCATAAGTGAAAAGCCTCGGTAATTTATGGAAACTGCCGAACTCACTTCCACGGGAGGGTGGCAGCTGTACGCAGGTGTGGAAGTCCGGGGAACCGAGAAGAAACCCAGTGCACTCAAGAGTGCTCCTGCGCACAGCCGCCATAAGCAACAATGTTGGCATAAAAAACGCCAACATGTGTTTACAGGCGCACATGCGATCTCGGTAATCACCGGACTTCCACATCCGACCACTGATTTTGCAGCGGCGGAACAAGGTTATCGGCACGGTTCCCAGAGCACCAGTTCACCAATACCGCCACGTTTTGCAGGAAATCTCCGAAGCAGGTGAAGGCTTTTGCCTACGCTCATTTTGCGGCGTACGTTACAAATATCTTTTTACTGTTGATCTTGTGATACAGCTGAAACCGTTGCCAAGAACCCCTGGGCGACACAAAAGCGGAGGCGTCATAGTCATGGAGGCTGACAAGCACAGCCTGTTAGCCGAGGGGATACACCAAGCGCAGCTTTGTCCGCGAAGGCAATTGATCTCCAACATCGATGCTGACTGACACGTCGCATTCGCCGGCAAGCCGGTCTCGCTCCCACAGGGAATCTTCAGCGCACACCAGATCGGTGAACGACGCTGATCCCGTGTAGGAGCCGGCTTGCTGGCGAAGACGGTGGCACATTCAGCAAAATTGTTGGCTGGCAGACCGCTTTCGCTGCGGTGCGGCGAACCGACAAGCCAGCTCCTGCAAGGGGCTTCGTTGGACGCAAAATTGGCGAACGCCGGCGATCAACATGTGGGAGCGAGCTTGCTCCGGGCGGCGTTCCGACGATGGTCTCTAGGACGATGCGTTCATTCGGGGAAAACGCGTTATCGTTAACGTCCATCGCGAGCAAGCTCGCTCCTACAGGGAATTCATTTGCCATAAAGATTCTGTGCGGATTCAATCGTCCGGCATTTCTGGTGGCTTGGCGGGCTTGGTTGGTTTGGCCGGTTTTGTCGCCTTGGCACCCTTGGCCGGGGCGGGTTCGGTCACCGGCGGTGGCGTCGGTGCCGTGGCTTCTTTCTCTGTCGCCGGCAATTCATCGATGGTCTTGAAGATCGCCTGCAGGTCGACCGCATCCGACTGCTCCAGTTTCTTCTCGCCATCCTTGCCGACCAGAATCACCTTGGTCTTCGCGCCGGCGCCCAATTTGAGCGAGCGGATCAATGCCGCCGTTTCTTGCGGCCCCAGGTCTTTGCCCTCGCGCTGGCCCATCAGATTAAGCACGCTGTACAGGACCATATTCCGATCGTCGAAACCCTTGCGGTTGGCGGGCTCATTCAGTGCCTTTTTCAAGCTGACCCATGTGGGATCGACCGTGCTCGGGGCGATGACGATCAACGGCCGGGCCCTGCCCTTGTCCATGTCCAGTGGTGAGTCGCCATCGGCGGCGAACAAGGTACCGGCGAAAGCCAGCAGGGTAGCCAGGGTCAATGACCTGATGAGCATGCGCATCTCCTTTTGATATCCACGCTCTAATGATTGCGCATCTCGGCGTTCGTTCCGGGGACGCTTCGCAATTATGTTTCGCCCTGCCCCAAGCTTAGGTCAGGGCAGTCATTGCGCAACAGAGCATGGAGGATCGAACGTGGATTTGATCCGCTGTTCTGGGCGCTTTATTGTGGTTCCATCGCGACGACTGAATCGTCCGCGCCAGGTAAAGGAGCTTCAATTCAACATGGAAATCGATTACCTCTGCAACCACCCTACCCTGATTCCGGAATTGGCCGAGCTGAATTTCAAGGAATGGGGTCAGTTCGCACCCGGCGACACCCTCGAAGCAAGAACCGAACGTATGCGTGCTGCATGCGGCAAAGGTGCTGTGCCCACTGTGCTGGTAGCACTCGATGGTACGCAACTGCTCGGCGGAGCCCTGCTGATCGAGAGCGATCTGGCATCACGGCCCGAGTTGACTCCCTGGCTGGCAGGGGTTTACGTCAAGGCCGAGCATCGTGGCCGGGGCATCGCCTCTCGACTGGTGTCGCGTATCGTCGAGGAGGCGGCCGCGCTCGCAATACCCAGGCTCTTTCTATACACCGACTCAGCCCAGTCGCTATACGCCAGACTGGGCTGGGAGATCGTGGAGCAACTGGACGACGACGGGCTCGAGGTCACCGTGATGGCATGCGATACGTCGAAGGTTTAAAGCAACAGTGCTTAACTCATGGGAGAGACACAGGAGGCCCCTTCCATGAGCGCTCAGCTGAACCACACCATCGTCTGGTGCCGCAACAAGCAGACCTCGGCCAATTACCTGACAGACATCCTCGGCCTGCCCGCCGCCGAGCCCTTCGGGCCGATGCTGGTCGTTAAACTCGACAACGGCGTGTCGCTGGATTTCTACGACAACGACCCGCCGATCGCCTCTCAGCACTATGCATTTTTGCTTGGGAACGATGAGTTCGATGCGGCCTTCGCCCGTCTGCAAGCGCGAAAGCAACCCTGGTGGGCTGATCCCGGCAAGCAGCGACTGGACGAAATCAATGACTACGGTGGTGGCCGGCGGGTCTACTTCGATGACCCGGACGGGCACCTGCTGGAGATTTTCACCCGTGAGTGATTGAGGCCTGCGGCAAACATCAGAACGCCAGTTTGTAGCCGATCAGCGCCAGCATCGTGGCCAGGCAAGGACGCAACATTTCGTCGGAGATGCGGCCAGTCAGGTGACTGCCCAGGTAAATGCCCGGCAGCGAACCGACCAGCAAGTAGCCCAGTACGTGCCAATCCATGTTGCCCATGCTCGCGTGACCGAGGCCGGCGACCAGGGTCAGGGGTACGGCGTGGGCGATTTCAGTGCCTACCAGGCGGCGGGTTGGCAGCATTGGATAAAGAATGAACAGGGCTACGGTTCCCAGGGCGCCAGCACCGATGGAGGTCAGGGCGACCATGGTACCGAGCACCAGGCCAGTCAGCACGGTCAGCCCGTTCAGGCGTGGGCCACTGGGGTTGTAGTTGCCGCCCGCGCGTTTGTGGGCGAAATCGAGCAAGCGCTTCTTGAAGAAAATCGCCAGCGCGGTGGCAAACAGGACAAAGCCCAAGGCCTGTTTGATCACGGCGTTCATGGCATCGGGGGATGTCTGCAGGGTGCTCAGGAACCACAGAGTCATCAGCACCGCCGGCACACTGCCGAGGGTCAGCCAGCCGGTGATTGACCAGTCGATGTTGTTGTTCTTTTTATGAACCAGAACGCCGCTGGATTTGGTGATGGCGGCGTACAGGAGATCCGTGCCCACCGCCGTCGCCGGATTGACGCCGAACCACAGCAGGATCGGCGTCATCAATGAGCCGCCGCCCACGCCGGTCATGCCGACGATGAAACCCACCACTAAACCTGCGACCACCAACCCGAAGTTAACGAATTCCATTAACACGCCCACAAAAATCGCATGAGAAAACTGGTCCGCAGCATAGCGATTTTTCTTATAACCAGTTATATCGATGCGGTCTATCGTTATACCTTAGTACGCTGATCCCCTTGTCCGGATCGCCGCACACCGCGGGGTAGGTCTGAAGGGATATGCGTTCATTCAGGAGTAGCGCGTTACCGTTGACGTCCATCGTATGTAGGAGCGAGCTCGCTCGCGAAAAACGCAAGGACAACGCGTGCATCCTGAAAGGACGCGTTATCGTTGACGTCCATCGAATGTAGGAGCGAGCTCGCTCGCGAAAAACGCAAGGACAGCGCGTGCATCCTGAAAGGACGCGTTATCGTTGACGTCCATCGAATGTAGGAGCGAGCTCGCTCGCGAAAAACGCAAGGACAGCGCGTGCATCCTGAAAGGACGCGTTATCGTTGACGTCCATCGAATGTAGGAGCGAGCTCGCTCGCGAAAAACGCAAGGACAGCGCGTGCATCCTGAAAGGACGCGTTATCGTTGACGTCCATCGAAT
>Ga0247818_10002150_pt1 | contig 12780 bp, 11 predicted proteins | sample 13C_Glucose_Day1_FD_192424 | JGI IMG/M metagenome (GOLD analysis project Ga0247818, IMG submission 192424) | Soil microbial communities from agricultural site in Penn Yan, New York, United States - 13C_Glucose_Day1 | ecosystem: Environmental > Terrestrial > Soil > Agricultural land | place...
TTTCGCTTGCGTCCCTCCACGTCGAGTGCTCACTTCCCGACGGTCGCGGGGCGCGACGGCGCTCGCGGCGTGGAGCGTCGGCGGGCGTATGCCGGCTCGCTCACTCCCGGCATCCGTGGCCCGCCGCCGATGCCGCTCCCACCGCCACGCCCCGCTCCCTGCGTGGCGGTCAGGCGGCGTGGTCGAGAGCGTCCTGGAGGGCGGCCAGGACGAGGGCGACGCGGTCGGGGCGCGCGTTGTGACCCATGAGACCGATCCGCCAGACGGTGGAGGCGAACTCGCCCACGCCGGCGCCGATCTCGAGGTCGTGGCGTTCGAGGAGGTAGGCGCGGACGGCAGCGGAGTCGACGCCGTCGGGGACCCGCACCGTCGTCAGCTCGGGCAGGCGCGAGCCCTCGGCGGCGAAGAGCGTCAGGCCCATCGCCTCGAGGCCGTCCTGGAGGAGGCGCCCGGCCTCGGCGTGACGGTCCCAGACCTTCTCCAGGCCCTCGTCGGCGATCCGTTGCAGACCGGCGTGCAGGCTGACGACCATCGCCGTCGGCGCGGTGTGGTGGTAGGTGCGCTTGCCGGTCCCCGATGCCTCGCCGACGTAGCCACCGAGCAGGCCGAGGTCGAGGTACCACGACGACGGCTTGACGACCCGGCGCTCGAAGGCGCGGTCGTTGATGGTGAAGGGCGCCAGGCCCGGGGCGACGCCGAGGCACTTCTGGGTGCCGGCGTAGCCGATGTCGATGCCCCAGTCGTCGGCGCGCAGCTCGATGCCGCCGATACTGGTCACCGCGTCGACGAGGAGCAGCGCGTCGCCCTTGAGCGCGCCGAGGGCGGCGATGTCCGAGCGGACGCCCGTGGAGGTCTCGGCGTGGACGGCGGCGATGATCTTCGGCGACGGGTGGGCGGCGGCGACCCGCTCGGCGTCGACCGGTGTGCCCCACTCGTGGTCGACGCGGACGACCTCCGCCCCGTGGCGGCCGGCGACGTCGACCATGCGCTCACCGAAGAGGCCGTTGACGGCGACGACCACCACGTCGCCGGGGGAGACGGTGTTGACGAAGGCGGCCTCCATGCCGGCCGACCCCGTGGCCGACAGTGGCAGGGTGCGCCGGTTGTCGGTGCCCCAGACGTGGCGGAGCAGGTCGCACGTCTCGTCCATGATCGCGAGGAAGTCGGGGTCGAGGTGCCCGAGCAGCGGGGCAGCCAGGGCGAGGGTCGCCTCGGGGTAGGGGTTGCACGGACCGGGGCCGAAGAGGTGCCGGTCGGCGATCCGGCGGCGGCTGCTGGCGGGTGGTGTCGCGGTCATCAGAATCCTGCTCCGGGGTTGAGGATGCCCTGCGGGTCGAGGGCGTTCTTGATGCGGTGGGTGAGGGCCATGACGTCGGGGCCCAGCTGTTCGGGGAGTGCGTCGCGCTTGAGACGGCCGATGCCGTGCTCGCCGGTGATGGTGCCGCCGAGGCCGATGGCGAGGCTCATGACCTCCGAGAAGGCTTGTGCCGCACGCTCCTTGGCGCCGGGGTCGCCGGCCGGGTAGACGATGACGGGGTGCGTGTTGCCGTCGCCCGCGTGCGCGACGACCGGGATCTCGACCTCGTGACGGCGGGAGATCTCGGCGATGCCGGTGAGCAGGTCGGGCAGGCGCGGGACCGGGACCCCCACGTCCTCGAGCATGATCGCCCCACGCCGCTCGATGGCGACGATCGCGGCCCGCCGCGCCGCCACGAACATCTCGCCCTCGGCCGCATCCGTCGTCGTGAAGCACTCGCGGGCGCCGCCGGCCTCGCAGAGCCGTTCCATGGCGGCGATCTCCTCGGCCCGGGCGGCGCCCGGGGCATCGGACTGGGCGAGGAGCATCGCCCCGGCGCCACGGTCGAGACCCATGCTGCGGTGGTCCTCGACGGCGTTGATCGACGTCTGGTCCATCAGCTCCATCATCGAGGCACGGAGGGTGTTGCCGACGGCGACGACGACGCGGGCGGCGTCCTCGACCGTGTCGAAGGTCGCGACGAGCGTGGCGGGAGGGGCCTGGGCGGGGACGAGCCGCAGCGTCGCCCGGGTGACGATCCCGAGGGTCCCCTCGCTGCCGACGAAGAGCTTGACGAGCGACAGTCCCGCGGTGTCCTTGACCCGCTGGCCGCCGAGGTGCACGAGGGTGCCGTCGGCGAGGACGACGTCCAGGCCGAGCACGTAGTCGGTCGTGACGCCGTACTTGACGCAGCAGAGCCCGCCGGCGTTGGTCGCGACGTTGCCGCCGATCGAGCAGATCTCGAAGGACGACGGGTCGGGCGGGTACCAGAGGCCGTGTTCGGAGGCGGCCTGCTTGACCTCGACGTTGAGAGCCCCCGCCTCGACGACTGCGGTGCGCGTGGCCGGGTCGATCTCGACCGAGCGCATGCGCTCGAGGCTGAGCACGATGCACCCGTCGACGGCGTTCGAGCCGCCGGACAGTCCGCTGCCGGCGCCGCGTGGGACCACCGGCACCGCGTGCTCGCCGGCCCAGCGCACGGCGGCCTGCACGTCGGCCGCGCTCGACGCGCGGACCACGGCGAGCGGCATACCGGCGCCGGCGTCGGCCGTGTAGTCGAAGCGGTAGGCGGCCACGCTGTCGGGGTCGGTCAGCAGGGCCCCCGGTGTCAGGGAGCCGGCGAGCCCGTCGAGGGCCTGCAGGTCGGGAGCGTCCTTGCTCACTGTCGTCACCGGACCACCGTAACCACGAGCAGTCACCTCGCGCGTCCCGGGCGATGGCGTATGCCGTCACCCGGTGGGGCGTCACGTCGACGCGGGCCGGACGGATGTGCTGCGGCCACGCCCCGCCGATCTGGGGGCCCGCCCCGGTAGGTTTGCCGCATGGGATGGCTGTCACGCACCTTCGGATCTGATGCCGACCACGCTGCAGAGGGCACGACCCGCGCCGACGGGACACCGGCGGGGCCGCCCGCCCAGGTCCCCCTCGCGCCCGTGGCTGGAGCCGAGGAGCCCGGCGTGCCTGCTGCACCGGCAACGGCACCGGCGGCAGCCACGCAACCCCCGGCGCCGACGACGGACGCGTCGAGCCCGATGGGCCGCTACGGCCCCCTCGTCACCGTGACCCGCTTCGACACCGCACCGCCGGAGCTGGAGTGGCAGCTGCCGCTCAACGGCGAGCTCTACCGGCTCATACCGGGCGCCGACCGGCCCGACTACTCGCTCCTCGTCCTCCACCGGCCGCTGCACTTCTACCCCCGCGACGGTTTCGACCTCTCCCGGGTGGAGGCCGACCAGCACGTGCAGGACCGCAAGGGCCGCACCATGGTCCGCGTCCACGCGCTGCTCCTCTGCGCGCGCTTCGTGGGCCAGCAGCTGCATCCCGGGATGACCGACCTGTCGGTCAACCTCGCCTACGTCATCGACAACTCCCTGGCTCGCGACGCAGAGGTCGACTTCGGCAAGATCGAGTTCGCCGGGATCGGCTTCCTCAGCGAGGGGCACACCCCCGTGCAGGGTGCCCAGGGTGCCCAGGGCGTGTCGGCCCCGGTGGTCGCCGGCCAGCCTGCCGACCCCGGTGAGCCCGCTCCCGAGGCCCAACTCGCTGAACCGACCTCCGCGCCCGAACCGGCGGAAGCGCCAGAGCAGGCGGCGGCGTCCGAATCGCCCGCCCCGCCCGCACAGGACAGCAGGGACGACGGGGCCACGACACGGCATACGCCCTCGGACGTCCTCGACGAGCTCGCCCGCACCCTGCGCCGGGGGATCGAGGAGCAACGCGGTGCGCCCGTCCACCGGATGACCGCGGCGATCACCGTCGACCCGCAGCTGCGCCTCACGGGTCTGTCGGGCAACGCCGACGGGCAGGCCCCGGTGCCCACCGCCGACACGTTCGGCCGCATGGCCGAGGTGCTCGGGCGACTCGCCGACCTGCACGGGAGCGACCGCATCTCCGCTGTCACCCTGCGCGTCGACGGTGACGTCGTGAGCCACGAGGTCACCGGCACCCACGCCTGACGCCTGACGCCTGGGGTCGGGCTCCCGCCGTCAGGTCCGTGGTCCGGGGCGGTGTCAGGCCCCGCTCGCCCGGTAGCCGCGCACGAGGGCGGGGTCGAGGTGCCGGCCGACGCTGACCTCCCAGACGCCGCCGTCGAAGCTCTCGAAGACGAGCAGGTCTCCCGCGCCGTCGTCGCCGTCGGCCTCGACGTACTCCACGTAGTCGCAGGACCCCTGGCTGCCCGTCCCGGTGTCACCCGTGGCGGTGTAGGTGGCGTGCCCGGAGTCGGCGAAGAGCCACTCGCGCCCGTCCATCGTCACACCGCCGGGGGCGGGCTCACCGAAGAGGTCGTAGCGCGGCGTCCAGTGCACGAGCGTCGTCCCGCCGTGCGGGCGGATCGAGAGCCACTCGTGCGGGCCCGGAGCGCTCTCCACGCAGTGCTCGGTCCACTGCCTGCCGTCCATGACGAAGTGGAGGCTGCCGACGACGCGGCGTAGCTCACCCTCGAGCTTCAGAACGGCCCCCGGCGCGATCTGGGAGGCCCGTAGTTCTGCGCGCATGCACCCCTCCTCGTTCACATGTTCCTCACAGGGTAGTCAGGACGGTCTCCACGAGCCCCCTGAACCGAACCCGCGCGTAACTTCCGCCCGATCGTGTCGTTTCCCCCGTAGCCGAGTCGAGACGGCCAGAGAGACACAGGTGAGTGCCACATGGGTGTGGAGATCGCGGTCACAGGTCTGACCAAGACCTTCGGTTCGCAGACGATCTGGCGGGACGTGACCCTCACGCTGCCCGCCGGGGAGATCTCGGTCATGCTGGGGCCATCGGGCACCGGCAAGTCCGTCTTCCTCAAGACGCTCGTCGGGCTGCTCAAGCCCGATGCCGGCTCGATCGTCATCAACGGGCGCGACCTCACGCGGCTGCGCGAGGCCGACCTCTACGAGGTGCGCAAGCTCTTCGGCGTCCTCTTCCAGGACGGCGCCCTCTTCGGGTCGATGACCCTCTACGACAACGTCGCCTTCCCGCTGCGCGAGCACACGAAGAAGACCGAGGCCGAGATCAAGCGGATCGTCACCGAGAAGATGGACCTCGTCGGACTCTCCGGCGCCGAGGGCAAGCTCCCGGGCGAGATCTCCGGCGGCATGCGCAAGCGCGCCGGCCTGGCCCGCGCCCTCGTGCTCGACCCCGAGATCCTCCTCATCGACGAGCCGGACTCCGGCCTCGACCCGGTGCGCACCAGCTACATCAACCAGCTCTTCGTCGACCTCAACGCCCAGATCGACGCGACGTTCCTCATCGTCACGCACGACATCAACACCGCCCGCACCGTTCCGGACAACATCGGCCTGCTCTACCACAAGCACCTCGCCATGTTCGGACCGCGCGAGATGCTGCTCAGCTCCGAGGAGCCCGTCGTGCGGCAGTTCCTCAACGCGCAGACGATCGGCCCGATCGGCATGTCGGAGGAGAAGGACGCCGACGAGCTCGCCGCCGAGTCCGGTCAGGAGCTGCCGCCCCTGCCGCCGATCCCTCTCCAGCTCTCGACGAGCCACGGCAAGCCGCGTCGCGCCGAGCGCCCAGCGGGTGGCTGGTGCCGGGACAACGGCGTCACGCCGCCCCCAGGGTCGTTCGAGTCGCGCAACGCCGGCATCCCCGGTGTGCGGCAGGCCCCGGCGCCGGAGCCCGCACGGATCCCTGACCTCGCCGCTGCGGGCGCCGGACCCGCCCAGCCGAGCGAGGTGGGCTGACGTGGCTGCACCCCTCACCGGCGTCCTGCGCCAGTCCGGTTCCCTCTTCGCCCTGGCGCTCGACGTGTTCCGGGCTCTGCCCAAGCGGCCGTTCCAGGTCAAGGAGTTCATCCAGCAGGCCTGGTTCATCGCGAGCGTCACGATCCTGCCCACGGCGCTCGTGTCGATCCCGTTCGGCGCGGTCATCGCCCTCCAGCTCGGCACCCTGACGCGGCAGCTCGGGGCCCAGTCCTACACGGGAGCTGCGAGCGTCCTCGCCGTGCTGCGCGAGGCGAGCCCGATCGTCACGGCGCTGCTCATCGCGGGCGCGGGTGGCTCCGCGATCTGTGCCGACCTCGGCTCACGGAAGATCCGTGAGGAGATCGACGCCATGGAGGTGCTCGGCATCAGCCCGATCCAGCGCCTCGTCGTCCCGCGCGTCCTCGCCTCGATGCTCGTCGCGGTCCTGCTCAACGGTCTCGTCTCGGTCGTCGGCGTCGTCGGCGGCTACGTCTTCAACGTCATCGTCCAGGGCGGCACGCCTGGCGCGTACATCGCGAGCTTCACCGCTCTCGCCCAGCTGCCGGACCTCTGGACGGCCGAGATCAAGGCGCTGATCTTCGGCGCCATCGCGGCCGTGGTGGCCGCCTACAAGGGACTGAACGCGGGGGGCGGACCGAAGGGCGTCGGTGACGCCGTCAACCAGAGCGTCGTCATCACCTTCATGCTGCTGTTCGTCGTCAACTTCGTCATCACGGCCGTGTACTTCCAAGTCGTCCCGCAGAAGATCTGAGGAGGCGACGATGGCGACGAAGACCGACAAGGCGAACCGCAACGCGAGTGCAGAGAAGCTGCTCGACCTCGCGTCCCGCCCCTCGCGGGCACTCGACTCGCTCGGCGAGCAGATGCGCTTCTACGTGCGCTCGCTCGCGTGGAGCGGTCGCACCCTTCGGCGCTACAAGAAGGAGGTCATCCGGCTGCTCGCCGAGGTCTCCCTCGGCAGCGGAGCCCTGTCGGTCATCGGCGGCACGGTGGGCGTCATCGCCTTCCTCGCCTTCTTCACCGGCACCGAGGTCGGCCTCCAGGGCTACTCCTCGCTCGAGCAGCTCGGCACCGGGGCCTTCACCGGCTTCTTCTCCGCCTACCTCAACACCCGCGAGATCGCCCCGCTCGTCGCGGGGCTGGCGCTCGCGGCGACGGTCGGGTGCGGCTTCACCGCGCAGCTCGGCGCGATGCGCATCTCCGAGGAGGTCGACGCGCTCGAGGTCATGGGCATCCCGTCGCTGCCGTTCCTCGTGACGACGCGCATGATCGCCGGCTTCATCGCGGTCATCCCTCTCTACGTCCTCGGCCTGCTCAGCTCGTATGCCGCCACGCGGTTCATCTCGACGGCGTACTTCGGTCAGTCGGAGGGGACCTACGACCACTACTTCCACCTGTTCCTGCCGCCGGGTGACGTGTTCTGGTCGTTCGTGAAGGTCATGGTCTTCGCTGTCGTCATCATCCTCATCCACTGCTACTACGGCTACACGGCGTCGGGCGGCCCGGCCGGGGTGGGCGTCGCAGTGGGGACGGCGGTGCGCACCTCGATCGTCGCCATCAACATCGTCGACTTCTTCCTGTCCCTCGCCATCTGGGGTGCCACGACGAGCGTGAGGATCGCCGGATGATGACCGCACCGACCGATGCCGTCCCGGAGGTCAGCACCCAGGCGACCCCTGGGCCGATCACCCAGCACACGCGGAAACGCCTGGGACAGAAGGCATACGGCATCATCTTCCTGCTGGTGCTCGCGCTGCTCCTGGGTCTGGCGATCGCCTCGTTCCAGAAGCGCTTCACTCCCGTCGTCATGGTCACGCTCGAGACGGATCGTCTCGGCAGCCAGCTCCAGGAGAGCTCCGACGTCAAGCTGCGGGGCCTGCTCGTCGGCGAGGTGCGTCGCATCCAGGCCACCCCGACGGGGACGCGCCTCGAGCTGGCACTGCAGCCCGACGAGGTGTCCAAGATCCCGTCCAACGTCAGTGCCCGGCTGCTGCCCAAGACCCTCTTCGGCGAGCGCTACGTCGACCTCGTGACGGCCGCGTCGCCGGCCAGGCCGATCCAGGCCGGCGACGTCATCCCGCAGGACCGCAGCCGGGTGTCGATCGAGCTCGAGACCGTGCTCGACAACCTCTACCCGCTGCTGCGCACCGTGCAGCCGGCCAAGCTGGCCACCACCCTGAACGCCCTGTCGACGACCCTCGACGGCCGCGGCGACCAGATCGGTCGCAACCTCGTGCTCGTCGACCGCTACCTCAAGGCGCTCAACCCCAGCATGCCGACGATCCAACGGGACATCACGCTGCTCGCCGACACCGCCGACCTCTACGCCGGTGTCGCTCCCGACTTCTTCCGCCTCACCGAGTCCCTCCGGGTCACCAACAAGACCATCGTCGAGAAGGACCAGCAGCTCGCAGCCTTCCTCGTCGGCACGGCCGGGTTCGCCAACGAGGCCGCAGGCTTCCTGCGCGACAACGAGCAGCGCATCATCCAGGTCGGGCAGGTCAGCAAGCCGACCCTGCAGCTGCTCGCGGAGTACGCGCCGATCTATCCGTGCGTGGCCTCGGGCCTCGTCAACTGGCTCCCTCGGGCCAACGCGGCCTTCGCCGGCGGCACCTTCCACATCACTCTCGAGGTGGTGCCGCCCCGCAAGGCGTACCAGCCGGGTGAGGAGCCGCGCTGGGACGACAAGCGTGGCCCCCACTGCTACGGGCTGCCCACGCCGGGCGGGTCACAGTCCAACCCCTTCAAGGGCAACCACTTCGACGACGGCACCCAGCCGGCGAGCGACGCGACCCCCTTCTCGGCCGTGCCGCAGGCGCTGCTCGGCGACGCCTCGGCATCCGACTCCGGAACCGCCGGCACCGCCGAGGAGCAGCGCGTCGTCGGGGCCCTCCTCGCGCGCGACGGGCAACCGGCCGACCCGGGCGCGAGCAGCATCCAGACGCTGCTCGCGGGACCCATGATGCGCGGCACGGTGGTGAGCACCCGATGAAGGTCAAGGGTTCGCTGGTCAAGCTCATCGTCTTCGCGGCGGTCACGCTGTTCGCGACGAGCATCCTCGCGCTGACGATCGCCAACATCCAGCTCGGGTCCAAGGCGACCTACACGGCCGTCGTCAGTGACGCGACCGGTGTCATCGCGGGCCAGGACGTGCGGATCGCCGGCGTGCGGGTCGGCGAGGTCACCGACGTGCGGGTGGCGCACGACGCGAGCTCCGAGGGCGCCACCGCCGAGATCGACTTCTCGGTGCTCAAGAGCTCGGTCCTCACCCAGGGCAGCGAGGTGACGGTCAAGTACCGCAACCTGGTCGGGCAGCGCTACCTCGCGCTGACCCAGGGCGCGGGCGCCCCGAGTCCCCTGCCCGACGGCTCGACGATCCCGCTCTCGCGCACCCATCCCGCCCTCGACCTCACCGTCCTCTTCAATGGCTTCAAGCCGCTCTTCGCGGCGCTGTCGCCCAGCGACGTCAACGAGCTCTCCGGGCTGCTCATCCAGACACTGCAGGGCGAGGGCGGGGACGTGAACTCGCTGCTCGCCAAGACGGCCAGCCTCACCTCCACGATCGCCGACCGCGACGCCGTCATCGGCCGCACCATCGACAACCTCAACACCGTCCTCGGCACCGTCGACGCCCACGACCAGCAGCTGCTCTCGCTCATCGACCAGCTCCAGCGCTTCACGAGCGGTCTCGCCGCCGACCGCGAGACCATCGGACGCTCGCTCGCCGGCATCAACACCCTCTCCGCCGAGACCGCCGACCTGCTCGTGTCGACGCGCCCGCTCATCAAGGACGACGTCGCCCAGCTGCGCACACTCGCCACGACGCTCAACAAGCCCGCCAACGTCAAGGAGTTCGAGGACTTCATCCGCAACGCGCCGGGCCGCATCACCACCCTGACGCGCACGGCGACATACGGCTCGTGGTTCAACTTCTACCTCTGCAAGTTCGACACGAGGAGCCCGATCCTGCCCGGCGTGACCCCGACCTACGACGTGTCGTCAGCGAGGTGCCAGTCATGAGCATCCCCTTCCGAGAGCGCAACCCGGTCCCCATCGGAGCGATCGGCCTGCTCGTCATCGCCGTCGTGCTCTACCTCGCCTTCAACGCGTCCAGCCTCCCGATCATCGGCGGCGGGACGGCCTACAGCGCCGCCTTCTCGGAGGCCGGCGGCATCAAGCCCGACGACGACGTGCGCATCGCCGGCGTCAAGGTCGGCAAGGTGACCGGGGTCGACCTCGAGGACGGACACGTCCGCGTGGACTTCACGATCACGGAGGACGCGAGCTTCGGACCGCAGACCGGCGCCTCGATCCGGATGAAGACGATCCTCGGGGAGAAGTACGTCGCCCTCGACCCGAAGGGCCGTGGACAGCTCGACGCAGACGCGCAGATCCCCGTCTCTCGCACGGTCAGCTCCTACGACGTCATCAACGCCTTCCAGGACCTCACCACGACGACCGAGCGCATCGACACCGACCAGCTCGCGAAGTCCCTCAGCGTCATCGCGAGCGAGTTCAAGGACAGCCCGCAGTACGTCAAGGCCACGCTCGACGGGCTCTCGCGCCTCTCGCGCACGGTCGCGAGCCGCGACGCCGAGCTGGGCTCGCTCCTCCGGCGCGCCAACAGCGTCACCGGTCTGGTGCGCAGCCGCAACGAGCAGGTGAGCACCCTCATCAAGGACGCCGACCTCCTCATGGTCGAGCTCGTCAAGCGCCGCGACGACATCCGCACGCTGTTCCGCAACACCTCGGCCCTCGCCAAGCAGCTGACCGGCCTCGCCCGGGACAACAGGGCGCAGCTGAAGCCCGCCCTCGCGGAGCTCGACAAGACGCTCGCGATGCTGCAGGAGCACGACACCGACCTGTCGAAGACCATCCAGGCGATGGCCCCGTTCACGCGGGTCTACGCGAACACGCTCGGCACCGGGCGCTGGTTCGACACCTGGGTCTCCAACCTCGTCGTCCCCGTCGGCACGCCGGGCCTCGCCCTGCCGGGCACCAAGCTGCCCGACCTGCTTCTCCCCGGCACCTCCGGAGGTGGTCGCTGATGCCCTCCCAGGAGAGCTCGACCCGTATGCCGTTCGGCCGGCTGCACGGCCCCGCCACCCTGCTCGGCAAGGTCGTCACGGGTCTCGTCGTCGTCGCCCTCGTCGCTGCCGGCATCGTCTTCTGGCCCCGCCAGGCACAGCAGTCGGTCAGCGCAGACTTCACCCGGGCTGTCGGGCTCTACCCGGGCTCGGACGTGCGCATCCTCGGGGTCAAGGTCGGCCAGGTGGACAGCGTCGTGCCGGAGGGTGACCACGTCCACGTCAGCTTCAGCTACGACGACAAGTACCGAGTGCCGGCGTCGGCCAAGGCCGCCATCGTCGCACCGTCACTCGTCTCGGACCGCTACGTCCAGCTGCTCCCCGTCTACGCAGCCGGTCCGGTGATGGCTGCCGGCACGCGAATCCCCTTGGAGCGCACGGCGGTTCCCGTCGAGCTCGACCGGGTGTCACAGAGCCTCGACGACCTCATGGTCGCTCTCGGGCCCGACGGCGCCAACAAGAACGGGGCGCTCAACGAGCTCCTGCGCACCTCCGCGGCCAACCTCGACGGCAACGGCGACCAGATCAACGGCACGGTGCACGACCTCTCGACAGCCCTGTCGACGCTGTCCGGCAGCCGCGACGACCTCTTCGGCACGGTGAAGAACCTCCAGTCCTTCACCTCGATGCTCGCGACCAACAACGCGCAGGTGCGCCGCCTCAACTCCGACCTTGCGACGGTCGCGACGCAGCTCAGCGAGGAGCGCGACAACCTCAAGGCGACGCTGGAGAGCCTCGGGGTCGCCGTCGACGAGGTGTCGGGCTTCGTCTCCGACAACCGGTCCCTGCTCAAGAGCGACCTCGACCGGGCGGTGGCCGTGACGAGCACTATCGCCAAGAACCGGCAGGCCCTGGCAGCGACGCTCGAGAACGCGCCCGTCGCCCTGTCGAACCTCCAGAACGCCTACCACCCACAGACCGGCACGCTGGACACCCGCAACAACGCCAAGGGACTCGATGACCCGCTGCTGCTCATGTGCTCGATCCTGACCGGCCCGACGCAGACCGGGAACACCAAGCTGTGCGACGCGCTGAAGAAGGCGCTCCTGCTCAAGCTGCCCACCCTGCCGTCACTGCCGAGTGGCGCTGCGCTGCAAGGCACCCCACAGTCGAGCGGCCTGGTCAACCTGCGTGGTGCCGACCCGACCCTCGGCGGACTGCTCGGAGGCTCCCGATGATGTCGTCCGTCCGCTCCCGTAGCCGGCGCGGGTCCGCCGCGGTCGTGCTGGCCTCGCTGGCTCTCGGGGGCTGCAGCGCCTACGACCTGCCGCTCCCGGGCGGCGCCGGCACGGGTGACAACTCCTACACCGTCACAGCCGAGTTCGCCGACGTGCTCGACCTCGTGCCCCAGTCGTCCGTCAAGGTCAACCAGGTCACCGTCGGCTCCGTCGAGGACATCCAGGTGACGGGCTGGACCGCGACCGTGCGGCTCCGCCTGCCCGGCGACGTCGTGCTGCCCGACAACGCCACGGCCGAGCTCAAGCAGACCTCACTCCTCGGTGAGAAGTACGTCGCGCTCGCGGCGCCGACCGACGCGCCTCCCCAGGGCCGGCTGGGGGAGGGGGACCGCATCCCGCTGTCCCGCACCAGCCGCAACCCCGAGGTCGAGGAGGTCCTCGGCGCGATGTCGCTGCTGCTCAACGGTGGTGGAGTCGCCCAGCTGAAGACCATCGAGGCCGAGCTCAACAACGCGCTGCGCGGCCGAACCGGCGACGTCAAGGACCTCGTCACGCAGCTCAACACCTTCGTCGGCGGTCTCGACGCGCAGAAGGGCGAGATCGTCCGCGCCATCGACAGCGTCGACCGGCTCTCGGCGACGCTCGCGAAGAACCAGGCCAAGATCGCCGCGGCCCTCGACGAGCTGCCCAAGGGGCTGAAGATCCTCGCCGACCAGCGCCGCCAGCTCACCGCGATGCTGACGGCCCTGCGTGACCTGGGCGAGGTCGGGACCCGGGTCATCCGCGGGTCGCGG
>Ga0247818_10002154_pt1 | contig 12777 bp, 14 predicted proteins | sample 13C_Glucose_Day1_FD_192424 | JGI IMG/M metagenome (GOLD analysis project Ga0247818, IMG submission 192424) | Soil microbial communities from agricultural site in Penn Yan, New York, United States - 13C_Glucose_Day1 | ecosystem: Environmental > Terrestrial > Soil > Agricultural land | place...
GGTGCGCTCCCGCGTGGTGGATATGACGATGCCCTCCGCGGTCCCCTGGCGGAGGGCATCGGGCCTAGGGCCCCGACGGCTCGACGGCTCGACGGCTCGACATGGAGAACCGTCGGCTGGGGTCAACGGCCGGTGATGACCTGCCACAGGGAGCGACTGGACGAGGCGCGCTCCTCGGCGGTGCAGCTGCACCGCTGGCCGCGGGGCACCCCGCTCATCACCTGGTCGACGTGCTGGCCACAGCCAGCCCAGGTCGTCTTGCCACAGTGGCGACAGGTTGCTGGACGGCACATGCCGGTACTCCTTTGCTGATGGGACTGCCATGAAGGTATACCCCCTAGGGTATTCTTGCAAGCCGTTCCCCCGGATTTGAAATACCCATGGGGGTATGTACTGTTGAGCCTGGATGAGCGCTTCCCACCGATCGGAGAGTCATGCGCGAGATCACGATTGACCAGTTCGCCGCGGCCCACGCCGACACGTCGGCATTCGTCCTCGACGTCCGCGAGGGCGTCGAGTACGTCCAGGGCCACGTTCCGGGCGCTGTCCTCATCCCCCTGTCCCAGCTCTCGTCGCACCTCGCAGACATTCCTCGCGACCGTCCCGTCCACGTGATCTGCCGCAGCGGAAACCGCAGCGCGTCCTCCGCCTCGTTCCTGGAGCACGCCGGCTTCGACGCCTACTCCGTGGCCGGCGGCACGGACGCCTGGGCCCGTTCCGGCCGGCCGATCGTCACCGGGCGCGACGCCCGCTGACCAGCTTCCCGACCAACCCGGGCGTCCTGCCCTTGCACCCCACCAGCCGCCACACGACGATGGCGAAGAAAGGACTTCACATGCCCACGATCGTCCCTGTCGAGACTCCTTCCCTCGGCGACCGCAGCTACCTCGTCCATGACGGCGAGGTCGCCTTCGTGATCGACCCGCAGCGAGACATCGACCGGATGCTCGACCTCGCGGCCAGCTCGGACGTGCGCATCACGCACGTCTTCGAGACGCACATCCACAACGACTACGTCACCGGTGGGTTCGCGCTCGCGAAGGTGACCGGCGCGGCGTACCACGTCAACGCCGATGACAAGGTGCCCTTCGAGCACGACGCGGTGCGCGACGGCGACGTCATCGAGGTGAGCGACTCCCTCCGCGTGCGCGTCGTCCACACCCCCGGCCACACCTTCACCCACCTGTCCTACGTGCTCGAGGGCGAGACCCCCGCGGTCTTCTCCGGCGGCTCGCTGCTCTTCGGCTCCACCGGCCGTCCCGACCTGCTGGGCCCCGACAACACCGCCGCCCTGGCCCGTCACCAGCACGCCTCCGCGCAGAAGCTGGCCGACCAGCTCGCCGACGAGACCCAGGTCATGCCGACTCACGGGTTCGGCTCGTTCTGCTCCGCCACGCAGTCGGAGTCGACGTCGTCGACCATCGGCCAGGAGCGCAGGAGCAACCCGGCCCTGTCCCAGGACGAAGAGGCCTACGTCGCCGAGATCCTCGCCGGCCTCGATGCCTTCCCCGCGTACTACGCCCACATGGGCCCGGCCAACGCCGCGGGTCCGTCCGGCGCCGACCTGTCGACCCCGGAGATCGCCGACAAGAACGAGCTGCGCAAGCGCCTCGAGGCCGGCGAGTGGCTCGTCGACCTGCGCAACCGCACCGCGTTCGCCGCCGGCCACGCTCCCGGCACCCTGAACTTCGGGATCGACGGCCAGTTCGCGACCTATCTCGGCTGGCTCATCCCGTGGGGCACCCCGGTGACCCTCCTGGGCGAGAGCCCCGAGCAGGTCGCCGAGGCGCAGCGCGAGATGGTGCGCATCGGCATCGACCACCCCGCAGCCGCGGCCACCGGCACGCCCGAGGAGTGGACCGACGAGCCGCTCGGCAGTTTCGAGCGTGCCACGTTCGCCGACCTCGCACAGGTGCGCCACCACCGGACCGTCCAGATCCTCGACGTGCGCCGCGCGCAGGAGTTCGAGGAGTCGCACATCGAGGGCGCGGTCAACGTGCCCATCCACCAGATCCTGACCCGCCTCGACGCGGTGCCCGCGGGCGAGGTGTGGGTGCACTGCGGCGGCGGCTACCGCGCCTCCATCGTCGCCAGCATCCTCGCGGCCAACGGTCACCGGGTTGTGGCCGTGGACGACTCGTTCGGCGACCACGCCGCACAGTCCGGGCTGCCCCTCGTCCAAGCCGCCTGAGCAGCCTCGCAGGCGCGGACAGCCAGCACGACGGCTAGCCCCGGGGCGCAGCCGCTGTCAGTCTGGACCGCTTCGAACATCAAACATCCACACCAGAGGCCACCATGCCCCTGCCGCCACCACCGCGGCTCATCCGAGAGGACACCATGACCATCACTGCCAAACCCGCACGTCTCGACGTTCCCGCCCTCCGCGAGTGGCTGGACCAGCCGGACTCACCGCGCCTGCTCGACGTGCGCACGCCCGCCGAGTTCGGCACCGCCCACATCCCGGGGTCGTACAACGTTCCTCTCGACCTGCTCAGGGAGCACCGCGAGGAACTGCGCCAGCACCTCGAGGACGACGTCGTCCTCGTCTGCCGCTCCGGGGCCCGCGCCGGTCAGGCCGAGGCGCTGCTCGCCGCAGCCGGGCTGCCGAACCTGCACGTCCTCGACGGCGGTGTCGCGGCCTGGGAGAAGGCCGGAGCGCCCCTGCGTCGCGGTGCGGAGAAGTGGGCCCTGGAGCGCCAGGTGCGCCTCGTCGCAGGCGGCCTGGTGCTGACCGGCGTGCTCGCCAGCGTGTTCGTGCCCGGCGCCAAGTGGTTCGCTGCGGCCATCGGCGGCGGCCTGGTCGGTGCTGCCGTCACCGACTCCTGCCTGATGGGCACGATGCTCGCCAAGCTGCCGTACAACCGCGACGCCAGCTGCGACCTCCAGTCGGTGGTGCGCCAGCTCCAGGACTGACAGCCCATCACCTCGAGGGCCCTGCCGGAGAGCAGCAGAACACCCGCGGGAATATACCCCTGCGGGTATTCTGTTGACGAGGGTGACGCGCGCGGGAACCGCGCGCCCCGTGACCGAAAGGACCCCACATGGCCACCCGTGCCCTGACGAAGGACACCTTCGCCACCGCTGTCTCCGCCGAGGGCATCGTCCTCGTCGACTTCTGGGCAGCCTGGTGCGGCCCGTGCCGGATGTTCGCGCCCGTCTTCGAGAAGGCCTCACAGGACAACCCGGACATCGTCTTCGCGAAGATCGACACCGAGGCCGAGCAGGAGATCGCCGCGGCGATGCAGATCACGTCCATACCCACGCTGATGGCGTTCCGCGACGGCATCCTCGTCTTCGCCCAGCCGGGCGCGCTGCCCGCGGCCGCGCTGGCCGACGTCATCCGCCAGGTGCGCGGGCTCGACATGGACGAGGTGCGTCGCCAGGTGCAGTCCGCCGCCAGCTGAGCGGCGCTCACGCGTGCGACGCGGCCCGTTGCATCCCTCCCCGCAAGCCGCGTCGCACCCCCACCAGTCCGCAGCTGAGCTGAGGAGGTCCCATGGAGAACGTTCCCGCGGCAGAGATGCGGTCGATCGTCAACCGGCTCAAGCGCGCCCAGGGGCAGATCGGCGGCATCGTCAAGATGATGGAGGAGGGCCGGGAGTGCGCTGACATCGTCACGCAGCTCGCGGCGGTGAACCGGGCGCTCGGCCGGGCGGGCTTCGACGTCATCGCCCTGAACATGAAGGAGTGTCTCTCCGACCCGGACCCCTCGCGCGAGGTGGACCTCGACGAGCTGCGCCGCCTCTTCATGTCCCTGGCCTGACCCTGTCCTTGGCCCGACCGCTCCCTGGCCTGACCCGCACCGTCGCTGACGCGCTACCTGGCCTGACCCGGTTCCGGGGATGAGCCTGAGCCGGTGCCTGAGCCCAGCGGGTGCCGCTGGGCTCAGGCGGCGGCCGGCACCTGCTGCGCGTCCTTCCGGCGCAGCGTCCACCACAGCAGCCCTGCCCCGCCGACCGGGATCTCGAGGCCGACGGTGATCGCGCGGTAGACGAGCACCCCCGCGGCGGCCGTCACCGGGTCGGTCCCGAGGGCGACGAGCAGGCCGGTCATCCCCACCTCGACCACGCCGGTGGCCCCCGGGGTGATCACGGCCATGGACAGGATGCGCTCCACAGCGAAGGCCGCGAAGACCACGACCGGTGCCGGCGCCGTGCCCAGCATCGCGAGGCACATCCACAGGAGCACCGCCTGGAGCAGCGCGTAGGCCGCCTTGCCCAGCGTCAGCCGCGCCCAGGAGCCGGCGATGAGCTCGGCACTGTCACGCCGCAGGCGAACCGCCCTCGCGGCATACCCGCCGTCAGCGGGGAGGGTGCGCCCCACGAGCCGCGCGCAGCGGTCCACCAAGCGCCCCAGGGAACGCGCCCCGCGCTCGCCGCGGGCCAGCAGCCGCACCCCGAGCAGCACAGCGGCAAGGAGGCCCCCGCCCACCAGGGCGGCCTGCGAGAGCATGCCGCCGGAGTCCACCCCCGCGAGTGCGAGCCAGCACAGGGCGACACCGGGGAGAGCCAGCTTCACGAGGGTGTCCCAGATGTTCGTCACCAGGGCCCACCGGGCGAAGGCGCTGGAGGTGAAGCCCCAGGACCGGCTCATCGAGTAGTTCGCGACCGTGCCCGCCGCGCCGCCTAGGGGCAGCAGGTTCGACACGGAGCTGCCGGTGAGGTTGAGCATGAGCGCCCGGCCCGCGGTGAGTCCGGGCATCGCCGCGGTCAGGGCGAGGGTGTGCACCCACAGGCCCGCGAGCCAGACCCCGGCGAGGATGACGACCTGGGCCAGGCTGAGTGCCGCCACCGCCGTTCCGATCTCCCTCCAGCCGACACCGCCGGCCCGGGGCACGGCCACGACGACGATGACCGCCGCCAGCGCGCCCGACAGAGCGACCTTGGCGAGGCGGCCCAGCGGCCAGGAGGAACCCATGCCCTTGAGTGTGGGGACGGGCGGACCCCGAGACATCAGGGCTCCTACCTATCTTGCCCCGCCTTCTCGGACTAGTTCCCTGACTGGTTCTCAGGGTTGTCCCTGAGCCTCGACACGCCTGGCGTGGCCCCGCCGGATGAGCCACCACAGCATCGCCGCTGCGCCGGCAGGGATCTCGAAACCCACGATGAAGGCCCGGTAGAGCAGGACCCCCGCGGCCGCGACGGCCGGCGTCACGCCGAACGCCACGAGCATGCCGGCCATGCCGATCTCCACGACCCCCGTGGCCCCGGGGGTGATCACCGCCAGCGAGAGCACCCGCTCCGCGGCAAAGACCGCGAAGGCGGTCGCGGGTGAGACCTCGCCACCCAGCCACGAGAGGCACAGCCAGAGAAGGAGCGCCTGGAAGACGGCATAGCCGGCCTTCCCGAGGCTCAGGCGCCACCACGCGGCGGCGATGAGCGCGGAGAGGTCGCGCCGGAACTCCTGGGCCCGCCCCGCGTACCCGCCGTCCTCCGGGACGGGGAGCCGCAGGCGGCCCACTGCCCAGTCGAGCAGACGGCCCACCACTCTCGCCCCGAACTCGCGGTGCAGCACCAGCCAGGTGAGCGCCACCAGCACGACCAGCAGGACCAGCGCGCCCACCGCGGCGCCCACCAGGGCCTCGGGCGGCTCGGTGCTGTCGAAGGCCAGCCACACGAGCGCCACCCCCGGGACCACGAGTTTGCCGAGGGTGTCCCAGATGTTGGTCACGAGGGCCCAGCGCAGGAACGCGCCCGTGCTGAAGCCCCACGCGCGGCTCGTCGTGTAGTTGAGCGCGGTGCCGGCGGCCCCGCCGAGGGGAAGCATGTTGGAGACCGAGCTGCCGGTGAGGTTGAGGAAGAACGCCCGCCGGTGGCTCAGCCCCGGCATCGCCGCGGCGAGAGCGATGGTGTGCACCCACAGGCCGGCGAGCCAGACGGCCGTGAGGGCCCCCACCTGCAGGGAGCTGAGCGCCCCGAGCACGCCGCGGATGTCGGCCCAGTCCGCTCCCGCCACCAGCGGCAGGCCCCACGCGAGCAGGGCCGCGGCAAGGAGGACCGACGCGACCATCTCGACAACGCGCCAGCCGTCCATCCGCGCGCGTGGCGCACGCCCGGTCGGTGGGCGCTCCGGTGAGCCCTGTCCGCCCGCCGGAGAGAGTGCCGCGACGTCCTGCTGCGGCGACTCGGTGGGCCTGAGCGGCAGGGCCATACCCCGAGTGTTGCCGGGGCCCGGCGCCCCGCCATCGGTCCTTGGTCCTAATCTGACCGCTGGATCTCGGTCAGGGTTCGCTCGGCTGTATGCCGCGCGGCCAGGGCCGCAGTACGCGCCCGGGCCGCGTCGGTCGCCGCCTCCTCCGCCGCCCGGTGCTCGGCCCTGGCCCGCGCAAGGGCCGCCTCGACCTCGTGGACGTGCTGCCGCGCCTCCTTGGCCCGCTGGCGGGCTGCCACGGCCCCCTGCTCCGCGGCGTCGAGGTCCGCGGCGGCCTGGGCGAGCGCCGCCTCGGCCGCGGAGACCGCCTCCGCCCGCCGCGCCGCCTCCGCCTCGCGGGCCGCCTCTGCCTCGCGCCTGGCCCTCGTCTCGCGCGCCGACTCGCCTCGTCCAGGCCCCTTCGTCGCCGTGTCGACGGGGGCAGTGTCCGTGCTCTCCGTTCCCGTGCCCGCATCGTGGCCCGGCTTCGCAGCGCGGCCCGGCTTCGTGTCGGGGCCCGGCGTCATGTCGCGGCCCGGCTTCGTGTCGCGGCCGGGCATGGTGGGGCGCGGCGCTCCGGCCTGGCCCGGCGACCCGCTGGTCCCCACGACGGTCAGGACGGCCCCAGACGTGGTGCGGGCCACCGCCTCCGAGAGGTCGACGTCCCCGAAGCCGGAGTAGGCGAGTGCCCTGGTAAGGCTGCCCGACACGACCGCTTCGGCGGCCCCCTCGCTCGCCAGTGCCGCAACGAGGGTGGCCCGGACCTCATCGAGCACGGCAGGCGCGAGAGCCCGACCGACTTCCTCGGCGACCGACGAGGCGGCCGCGAGGAAGTCGTGGAGCAGCCCCTCGCGCTCGGATCTCAGGTCCCGGAGACGGGCAGCGTCAAGCCTCGCCTGCGCCTCCCGCAGCTGCTCGCCGAGGTCGCCGAGCCGCGCGGCCAGGTCCGGGCGCTCCCTGACCGTGCTGTTGACCGCCCAGGCCGCGGTGGTCGGCCGGCGCAGCCGGCCCACCTCCCTGGCTGTCTCGCCGTCCCCGACCGCCTTGAGATCCGCGACCAGCCGGGTTCGCGTCCCCACGAACTCCTCGGGCAGCGCGGCATACAGCGTGGCGGTGGCCTCTGCCAGCGCAGCACGTGCGCCGTCCCCGTCGCGTGGCACGAGCCCATGCTAGGGGGCGCGGACGGCCCTGGGCCTGCGGCAGGATGGCGCGGTGGACCAGACCCCCGAGAGCAACCCAGGCGCCAAGGACCTCACCCTGGCCGACTTCCCGGTGCACTGGCCGGTGACGACGCGGTGGGCCGACAACGACATGTTCGGCCACCTCAACAACGCCGTGTACTACGAGCTGTTCGACACCGCCATCAACGGGTGGCTCGCCGCGGAGACCGGAACCGACCCGGTCACCTCCCCCACACCTGGTGTCGTGGCCGAGTCCGGCTGCCGGTTCTTCGCCGAGCTCGCGTTCCCCGACCCCCTGGTCGTCGCGCTGCGGGTCACGCGCCTCGGGAGGAGCAGCGTCACCTACCAGCTGGGCCTTTTCGGTGAGGGCGGACAGGCCTCACCCGTGGCCGCCGTCGGTCACTGGGTGCACGTCTACATCGACCGGGAGACCCGGAGGTCGTCGCCGATCCCGGACGACCTCCGAGTCGTCATGGAACGGGCCGGCGTCACCAGAGCGTGAGGGAGCTGGCGAGGATCCCGGCCGCGTCGTGCTCCGACACCTCGCGGGGACTGGCGGCCAGGATGCGCTGCTGCAGCATCGTCCCGGCGGCCAGTGACGGCACGTCGGCCTGGGTGTACCCGATCGCCGCGAGGCCCCCCGGCAGGCCGATGTCCCGCATGAGTGCGCTGAGGACCTCGGGCAGGAAGTCGCGGGGATCCCGGGGCTGCGGCGCCTCCGGGGCGAGGAGCCGGGCGGCCGCGATGTGTCGCTGCGGCGAGGAGTCGTAGGTGAACCGGAAGGCAGCCGGGGCGGTCAGCGCGACGGCCATCCCGTGGGGAACCAGCGGCCCCTCGCCGGGGTAGCCGTCCGGCCGGAAGCTCTTGGCCTGGCCCGCGATGGGGTACGCGTTGGCGTGGGGGATGTGGACTCCGGCGTTCCCGAACCCCATGCCGGCAAGGGTCGCCGCGAGCGCCATGTCACCGCGGGCGCCGAGGTCCTCGCCGTCGTGGACGGCCCGCCGGAACGAGGTCGCGAGGAGGCCCAGGGCCCGCTCCGACCACAGGTCGGAGATGGGGTTGGCGCCGCAGTAGGGCACCCGCTGCTCGGGGGCCTTGCGCTCGTAGCCGGTGTACGGACGCGCCGTGTAGCTCTCCAGCGCGTGGCAGAGGATGTCCATGCCGGCCGCCGCGGTGACGGCCCTCGGCTGGCTGCGCGTGAGCAGTGGGTCGACGACCGCCATCGTCGGCCGCAGTCGGGCGTGGCTGATGCCGGTCTTGACGTGCTTCGCGAGCACGTCGAGGACGCAGATGGTCGTGCTCTCCGAGCCGGTGCCGGTGGTGGTGGGGATGGCGACCAGCGGCTTCAGCGGGGCCGTCGGCGCCCGACCACCGCCGACGGGCGCGTTGACGTAGTCCATGAGCTCGCCGGGGTTGGTCGTCATGAGGTTCACCGCCTTCGCGGTGTCGATGCTGGAGCCACCCCCGACCGCGAGATAGGCGTCCCACGGGCCGGTGGCCCGCGCGTGCTCGACGGCCGCCCGCAGGCTCTCGTCCGTCGGCTCGACGTGCACTCCGTCGAAGATCTCCGCGATGACGCCGTGGTCCGCTGCACACTGCGCCACCCGCGCCGGTATGCCGGTCGCGGCCACGCCCGCGTCGGTCACCACGAGCACCCTGCGGGCGCCGAGGAGCCGGAGGTCGTAGCCGATCTCGTCGGCGGCTCCGGTGCCGAACTTCAGCTGGGGCGCGCCGTAGGTGAACACGGTCTCGGGGTTGTCCGGCTGGTCCCTCATGGCGCTCCTGCCCTCGCCGCTCAGCCGGCGAACGGCAGGGCCGGGAGCCCAGCCACGCCGGGGCTGATGGAGAACAGCGCCCCGGCGAGCGGCTCCGCCTGCGGGTCGACGCCCTCGGCGGAGGTCGTGATGAACAGCTCCCGCAGGCCGGGGCCGCCGAAGGTGCAGGCCGTCACGTGGCTGACCGGCAGCTCCACGACCTCGTCGAGGCGGCCGTCCGGGCTGTAGCGCCGCACGGCAGACCCGCCGAACAGGGCGACCCACACGCCTCCGTCGGCGTCCACGCAGAGACCGTCGGGACTGCCCGCCTCCTCCCCCTCTCCCGCGAGGGAGGCGAAGTCGCGGCGGGCGCGCAGCTCGCCGTCCTCGTAGTCGAGGACGCTGACCCTCCGGGTGGGGGTGTCGTTGTAGTACGCGCGGGCGCCGTCGGGGCTGAAGCCCAGCCCGTTGCTGATGGTGACCCCGCCCCAGGGCCGGTCCACGGCATACGGGCCGTCGCTGTCGGCACCCTCGCCCGCGTCCCCGGCAGGGCGGGCCGTGAGCCGGTACATCGACCCGGCGCCGGGCGCCTCGTCGTAGGCCATGGTCCCGCACCAGAACCGCCCGTCGGGGTCGCAGCCGCCGTCGTTGAAGCGCACTCCTGGGTCCTCCCAGACGTCGGGCAGGACCCGCAGGTCGGAGAGGTCGTCACGGGAGGCCAGGGCGAACGCCCGCTCGGTGGCCACGACTGCCCCACCGGAGGTCCGCGGCCTCAGCGCCGCCGCGACGCGGCCCACGTGGGCGCGGGTGAGGTCGCCCTCGGCCCCGAGGTGCAGGACGTCGCCCGCGAGCATGTCGACGAACCGCAGCCCGCCCCACGGCTCCCACCACACAGGTCCCTCGCCGTGGTGGGCCACCGGGTCGGTCCGCTGCTCGGCGCGGGGCATCAGCCGACGCCCTCGACCGTGACATCGCGGTGCCACGACTCGGTCTTGTACTTCGTCTCCCAGCCCATCGAGGTGTACAGACCATCGGCTCCGGTCGGCGAGTCAGCGTCGACCTCGAGGCCGACCCTGTTCCTCCCGCGGCGCGCGGTGTCCGCGATGACGGTGTGCAGCAGCGCCTTCGCCACGCCGCGCCCCCGCGACCGGCGGTGCACCCCGATGTAGTCGATGTAGCTGCCCTCGACACCCGAGTCGTCCGGCTTGAGCACGGAGCTCACGAGCGCCCCGCCGGGCACCTGCTCGCCGTCGACGTCGATGGTGGCAATCCACCAGTGGTCCCAGCGGTGGCCCGGGTCCTCCCGCAGCCGCTGGACGAACTCGGCGAAGCTCTCGCGGTAGGAGTTGAAGTGGTCGGCGAAGGACTCCTCGAGCATCTGGTGCACGGTCTGCAGGTCGGCAGCGACGGGCAGGCCGTCGTCGTGCTTGGCCACCCGCCGCACCGTCACGCCCTCGCGCGGTCCGGGCAGAGCACCGGGCTGCCCCTCCTCGGCGGGGACGGGTCGGCTCATCTGCAACCAGGTGCGGGTGTGCCGGTACCCCGCCTCCGCGAGCCAGCCCCGCTGCCGCTGGTCCGCGGCATACGCGCTGGCGTCGAGCTGGGTGCCGGGCAGGCTGCGCTGGCGCGCGATCCCGAGGGCAGTCTCCTCGGCCCAGCCGAAGAGGGCTGCCGCGAGACGGTCGGCATCAGCCGCCCCTGGAGCGACGGTCACGTCGACCACGGAGCGGCCCGCTGCACGGTCGTGGACGCTCGCCCACGCCTCGACCGCGCCATCACCCTCCTCCACGAGGACCTGGCGACGGGTCCAGGACGCGGTCCCCGTCGCGGCGGCCGCGACCGCCTCCGGGTCGACGGAGCTCGAGCCGCGGACCGATGACTGGTGAGCAGCCACGAGATCCACGAGGGCCTCGAGGTCGGTGAGGCCCGGGGTCCGGGCGACCCAGCCCGTCGGGAGGTCCGGCACGGTCGGGGTCGGGCTCGTGTCAGTCACCCGCCCAGTCTTGCAGCCCCGGCCGCCGATGAGTTTCGCGAACGGTGGTGGTCAGTCCCCCAGGAGGCTTCACTGGAGAGACACGGCTGCGCACAGAGAGGACCCACCATGCCCAAGCAGACGCCCTGCCTGTGGTTCGACACCCAGGGTGAGGAGGCGGCCGAGTTCTACTGCTCGGTCTTCCCGAACTCGAAGATCACCGACATCGCGCGGTACGGCAAGGCCGGTCCGGGCCCGGAGGGACAGGTGATGGTCGTCGCCTTCGAGCTCGACGGCCAGCCCTATGTCGCGCTCAACGGCGGGCCGCAGTTCACCTTCGACGAGGCGGTCTCGTTCCAGATCGACTGTGGGTCGCAGGACGAGGCGGACCACTACTGGTACGCGCTGTCCAAGGGGGGCGAGGAAGGGCCGTGCGGCTGGCTCAAGGACCGGTTCGGCCTGTCCTGGCAGGTGACTCCCCGGCGCATGATCGAGCTGCTCGCCGACCCGGACCCCGACCGGAGCGCCCGAGCCATGCAGGCGATGTTGCAGATGAAGCGGATCGACATCGCCGAGGTGGAGCGGGCCGCCGACGCCGGGTAGGCGGCCGCGAACCAGAGCAGAGCGCCCGGCCGGCACCGCAGGGAGGACGCGGCCGCGCCTGCCGTCGCGCGGCGCCATGGGGGACACTGCACGGCGTGCCCACGTCGACCGCGCCCGCTGCTCATGCGCAGCACCGCCGGTGGCCACGAGTGCGTCGCGCCGGTCTCGCCGCCCTCGTCGCCGTCGGGGTCGCTGTGGCGGCGGTCGCGGCCGACGCCGCGGTGCTCCTGCGCCGCAGCCCCACCGTCACGGTGACGACGCCCGGCTCCGGCGAGGGGACGGCATACCTGCTCCTGGCGTCCGACTCCCGCGAGCGCCTCGACGACGGTGACCGTCGCCGGTACGCCGACCGCATGCAGGCCACCGGCGAGCGGGCCGACCTCGTGATGGTGTTGCGGCGGCCCGAGGGCGGCGAGCCAGAGCTGGTCTCGCTGCCACGGGACCTCTACGTCGGGTCGCGGGCCAACGGGCGACACCGTCTCGGGCTCGCCCTCTCGCGAGGCCCGCAGGCCGTGGTGACCGCCCTGTGCGGGGACCTCGGGATCGGCGTGGACCACGTCGCGGTGCTCGACTTCCGCGGCCTGATCGACCTCGTCGACACGGTCGGCGGCGTGGACGTCTCGACGACGGCGCCGACCCGCGATGACCGGGCGGGGCTCCACCTCGACAGGCCCGGTCCCCACCACCTCGACGGTCAGCAGGCGCTGGCCTGGGTGCGCTCGCGACATCCGCAGGTCCTTGTCGACGGCCGTTGGGCCAGCCCCGCCCACTGGGACCCCACGCGCACGAGCCATGCCGTCGAGGTGCTCGGGCAGGTGGCGAAACGGCTGGATGGGCCCCTGGCGGCGCACCGCGTCGCGTGGTCGGCTGCACCCAGGGTGCGTCGCGACACGGGTCTGGGTGTGCGGGCAGCCGCTTCGCTGGCGCTCGACCTGCGCGCCGCCCTGCAGTCCGGTCGGGTGCGCACGGTGCCCGCACGGATGACGACGACACAGGTCCCCCTGGCGTTCGTGACCCCGGAGACGGAGGAGGCCCTGCGGCCGCTGCGGTCGGCGTCGTGCACCTCCTCGGGGTAACCACTCGTCAGCTCCTCTGCGGAGGACCTCGAGCTCCCCAAGGCAGGCGCCGCGACGCGACC
>Ga0247818_10002157_pt1 | contig 12767 bp, 11 predicted proteins | sample 13C_Glucose_Day1_FD_192424 | JGI IMG/M metagenome (GOLD analysis project Ga0247818, IMG submission 192424) | Soil microbial communities from agricultural site in Penn Yan, New York, United States - 13C_Glucose_Day1 | ecosystem: Environmental > Terrestrial > Soil > Agricultural land | place...
ACGGCGTTCCGCCAGCAACATGTCGCGACCGGCAGCCCACGCTCGTCTACCGCCCTGGCATTATTCGGCGAAGGACGGGCACGCAACACGCTGGCCTTGTGGTTGAGCTACTTCTTCACCCTGACCGGGATGTACATGCTGCTCAACTGGCTGCCCTCGCTGTTGCTGGAACAGGGTTTCACCAAGCCCCAGGCAGGCATGGTGCAGATGCTGTTCAATATCGGCGGGGCCATTGGTTCGCTGCTCGGCGGGGTGATGCTGGATCGCTGCAACGGTGTGAAAGTCGTCCTGTTCGTGTACGCCGGGGTGTTGGCGGCATTGGCCGGGCTCGGTATGTCCGTGGGCATCGTACCGATGGCAATCGCCGGGTTTGCCGTCGGGCTGTTCGTCATGGCCGCACAGCTTGTGCTGTATGCCCTGGCCCCGCCGTCCTACCCGACTTCGGTGCGCGCCACCGGTGTCGGCGCGGCCGTGGCCATCGGCCGGCTCGGTTCGGTGGCAGGTCCTCTCGCCGCCGGCCAGATCCTCGCCGCCGGTGCGGGTACCACTGGCGTGCTGCTGGCAACCTCACCCGGGCTGGTTATCGCCGCGCTGGCGATCCTAACCGTGATCGCCCGTAAGGGCGCGGTCGGCGCGTCACAACCGGAAGCCGCAATCTAAGCCCCGCCACCGGGGTTCCAAGAATGAAAATGCCCGGCAATTGCCCGTAATCCTGTTCCCTTTTCAGGCGAACAAAAAACCTGTGGCGAGGGGATTTATCCCCTCGCCACGCGGTTCACAGAATGGCACGCGTGCTACATCTTGAAGGACTTGACTAACTGGCTAAGATCCAAAGCAAGCATTGACAACTCTCCGCTGGAAGACGCTGTCTGATGCGAGCCAGCGGCTGTTTGGGTCGCCAGGTCTCGAATACTTACCAAGCTTTGGTCTACTTTTCGAGCCGCGTGTGATTGCTCTTCAGCTGCCGAAGCAATCAACATGTTGCGATCGTTCACTTGCTTGATTGACTCGGTAATTTCGACCAGTGAAGCCCCCGCCTCTTGCGCCAATGTCAGGGTTTTTCCAGCTTGCTGACTGCTTTGGTCCATCGATCTGAGCGCGTCGGAAGTACCTAACTGTATGGGAATTCATTGAAGGAGCCACGCCACCTACACACCTATGTGTGCGTTGCAGCGTTGTCATTCCAAGGTGGCCGACGGCGTTTCGGGTGAGCGTGATCCACACGAAGATGAAAAAGTGAAAACAGTTTGCATTTTGAAAACTGTTTTCACTATAGTGAGCCACCTGCCAATTTCGGCCCTGTAACCGCTTGGACTACGACAATCTATGAGCGCCGTCGCTGAACGCATTCTTCGTGTTTTGGAAGAGCTTGCAAACTCGCCGGAGGGCATGACGCTCTCTGAACTCACGGCTGTTCTTGGTATGCCTATCACGGCCGTACACCGATTACTCGGGGATTTGATCGAACAGGACTACGTTCGCAAGGACGAAAGACGAGGTGAGTTCACCTTGACCATGAAATTGCCATCCTTGGGTCTGCGCTTCTTGAGCGCCGGCGGCGTGGTTGATATTGCTCAGCCTATCCTTGAACGGCTGGCCGTCATTTCCGGAGAGTTGGTACGTTTGGCGATCGTCGATGGGGAGCAGCTGGTCTATGTAGCCAAGGCCCAAGGCGCGCGCGAAGGGTTGCGCTATGACCCGGAAATGGGCCGCCCTGTGACGCTGTCTTGCAGTGCCGCCGGGATAAGCTGGCTGGCCGGCAAGAGCGACGAAGAAGTCATGCGGCTTGTCTCCGCGCAAGGTTTTGGTCTTCCGGCCAACTTTGGTCCCAGCGCACCGACCACCTTCAAAACGCTACTTCCGCTCATTGAGACCGCACGCAAGAACGGCTATGCCACGACGCAAGATATGTTCTTGCCAGCAATGAGTTCCCTGGCGACGACGGTGACTATCGGCAATGGTGACGTTGGCGCACTTCTCATTATTGCAGGACCGATGTCACGGCTTACTCATGAAAAAATGAAGGAATTGCTACCCGCACTGCTGTCCACGGCAGCAGAGTTATCCGAGGCAAGTAGCGTTTCACCGGTAATGCGTCGCGCATCCATCTAATTTAATTAAGCTGCCAACTTTGTCGACAAAGTTGGCGGGTTAGTCTGTGCCTGAACGGTAAGTTAAAAACTTAAGCTGTAAGACTTCGTATACCTGACAATAACTAACAATAAACAGTACTGGTGTTTGTATCTGCGAGCACTTTGTACAGCGGAGGTAATAAGTATGGGGAACGATTCAAACACTTCGCCGCGTTCCATGGCGAATCGGGCAGTCACCGCTGCCACGGTCGGAACCGCTTTGGAATGGTTCGACTTCACCTTGTACGGAGTTGTGGCAGCTACCGTGTTGCCCAAGTTGTTCTTCCCTGCGATGGAGCCTGGTTCTGCGCTGTTGGCATCTTTGGCCACATTCAGCGTGGGCCTCGCTGCACGGCCACTTGGCGCCATAATCTGTGGCCATTTGGGCGACAAGATTGGCCGGCGTAACTTGATGCTCGGCACCGTATCGGCAATGGGTATTACTTCCGTGCTGATGGGACTGCTTCCGACCTATGCGCAGATAGGAATACTCGCGCCAATCCTGCTGGTCCTGCTGCGTATCATTCAGGGATTTGCGCTTGGGGGTGAATCGACCGGCGGGCAACTCATGGCGCTCGAACATGCCCCTGCGGCCCGACGCGGCCGGTATTCAGGCCTCATCGGCATGTGCGCACCGCTCAGCCAGATAGTCGCTAATGCCGTGCTCCTTCTGCTTTCAGCCTCCTTGAGCGCAGATGACTTTATGAGTTACGGCTGGCGAATCCCCTTCGTCATGAGTTTCCTTTTAGTTCTGGTGGGCATTTACATACGAATGCGAGTAGAGGAGACACCGGCTTTTGTACAGATGAAACAGTCTGCGGTGGCGACGGTCAGTAGCCCTCTTCGCGACGCTTTCAGACTTCACTGGAAAACCATTCTGCGGCTGATGCTGTTCTTCTGCGGGCCTACGGCAATGTTCTATCTCGCCGTTGTGTTCACCCTCGGCTATTTGACGAATACCCTGGGTATTCCTAAACAGACGGGTTTTACGCTGTTAATGATCGCTAACGCCTGCGCGATAGTGGGGTCAATTATGGGTGGTCTGCTCAGTGACCGGATCGGGCGTAAACGCACTCTCCTTCTTGCGTCGACCGCGACGTTCATCATGATGATGCTGTACTTCCCTTTGCTTGAAACCAAAGACTTCGCGACGATGGCGATTGCAATGGGCTTGTTCCTGGGTTTCACGCAAGTCCAGACCGGTATTCAACCTGTTGCGTTCGCAGAAGCATTTCCGACCAATGTGCGCTATTCCGCTTCGGCACTGGCTTTCACGGGAGCTAGTTTGTTCGCCGGTGGCCCGATTCCCATTGTCGCCACCTGGCTCTTGAACTTGAGCAACGGCTCGCCATGGGCGCTCGTGGCACTTGTCGGAACACTGAACGTGATCTCCTTCTGCATGATTGCAATGGGTCCCGAAACAGCGGGTGTCGACATGAATCGCCTTGATTCAGTCGATGAGGTCGCCGGCAACCAGCATGCGCAAGTGCGTCACGCGAACTCTTGACCTTATCCAGCGGTGCGCGGGTCGCACCGCTACATCGAAACCGTAAAAGCGAGAACATTGATGACCGACCAATCCAAAGGCTTGCTTGCGATCTGGAGCACGATTGCGGCGGATGTGGAAACAGACTATTTGCACTGGCTTACGCGCGAACATATTTTCGAGCGTGTCAGCGTGCCGGGCTTTCTCTCTGGCCGTGTGTTCAAGCGGCGCGACAGTCAGCCATCGCAATACTTCATGTTGTATGAGTTGGCTGAAGCGAGTGTGATGTCCAGCCCGGCGTATCTCGCACGACTCAACGACCCTACTCCATGGACGCAACGGATCATGCCCCGGCTGATGCAGTTCCGTCGCGGTGGCGGTTCGGTCGACATCAGCGGCGGGCATGTCGGCGCACATGGTAGTCATCTCGCTATTGCGCGCTTCGATGGCGCCCTGCCTGATGCATTGACAGGGTCGAAGGGACGTCAATTGGTTGAGGCGCTGGCGGAGCTGGATTGGGTCGTAAACGTTCAGATGATGACAGTGCAGACCGACGCCACGGCTATCGCCACTCGAGAGAAGTCGATGCGCAGCAGCCAGGAAGGAGAGTTTTCGGGGTTATTGATCATCCAGGCACTTGATCATGCCGCCCTGGAACGCGCCGTGAGCCGCGCGAAAGAGCTGCTTATGGCAGACAACGCATTCGAAATCTATGAACTGTTGTTCTCCTGCCACGCCAGTCAACAATGAAATCTGTCAGGTAGCTTTGGTCTTGCTCGGTCATTTTTAACATCTGCTCATGGCCTTTTTCTGCTTGTTACAAGGGGCAGCAATCGGCCACAAACGGACATTCAGTTTAAGGCTCCTTGCATGGTAGCCAGTAAAGCAGCATCCCTTTACGATCAGGCGACCACACGGAAGGAGTTGCCCAATGGATTGCCTGATTCGAAACGCAACAAGGGAGGATGCCGAAGCTATAAGCCAGGTCGTTGTTAGAGCCCTACGTGAATCCAATGGCCAGGACTATTCGCCAGATATCATTGTTCAAGTGGAGCAATGCTTTTCCCCAAAGGCGATTCTTTATTTGCTCACCCAGCGCCAGGTTTACGTGGCGACAATCGACCATCATGTAGTTGCAACGGCCAGCCTTGATCAGGACGTTATCCGAAGCGTATTTGTCGATCCGACCTATCAAGGGATAGGAATAGGACGCCAGCTGATGGCGAGGATTCAGTCAGTCGCCGTCAACGGGGGAGGCAAACTACTACGCGTTCCGTCTTCAATCACCGCAGAAGGCTTTTACTCCTCGCTTGGCTTTGAAAAAATTCGAGACGAATTTCACGGAGCCGAGCGAACTATCGTCATGGAGAAGATACTAGAGCCGTAGCGTATGCCTGCGAAATCAAAAGACAGCTATGGGTCGCTTTCTGCCCTTCACAACGGGCAGAGACCGGCCAGAGGCAGACGTTTGCACCAAAGGCCGCTTCCATCCTCCGAAATTGAGAGTTGCCGTCACGACTTGTGAACTTTTTACTAATAGCGTTCAGTCTTTGGTTTTGGAAATTGTCTTTGGTTACGACGACCGAGTTTCTGGGCTTGGTTGCGTTGCACGCGATGAATGATCACGCCTAATCAGAGCTGGTCGCTCAAGCAATTCAATCAATACGACTTTGGCGTTCATCTCATGAAATCATGGGTGTTTGTACTGCTTACCTTCGCGGTAGCTCATGCATGGGGCTCCGCCCCTGATCAAAAAAAATGTGATAAGGCCGGCAATAGTACGCTCCAGATTGCGCAATGCGCGGATCATCTCGCGGTTCAAAAGCGAGATGCCGTTGAGCGTCTATACACGGCTTCGCTCGCAAAAATTTCTGAAAGTGCGAATGATGTGCGCTCCACTAAGCAGCAGTTCCAACAAGAGCATGTCGCATGGAGGAAGTATGTGGACGAGCATTGTAATTTTTATGGAGGCATATCGGAGGGGGCCAGTGCTTGGATAAGCCTCGCCGCGATACGTTGCGAGCTTCAAGAGCTGGATGCTCGAATAGTCTTTTTGCAAAACATCCCGTGGAATCCGGAGCGTTATTAGTCGTATTGAAGACCTCGGATCAGAAGCGTGAGTGAGCAGCCGGTTTTTGTCAGAACACAGGTTAGAGCGACCATCCGCTATGGGTCGATAACCACCACTTGCATATCTCATAGAGTGCACACGAAGATTCTCGACCAGCCAAAGCGGCTTAACACCGAATCAAGGACGATGCATGAAACAAGTCGAGATTCATCACATCACGCACCTGCCGCCACAGATTCTGGCTATGGAAAAAGAGGCAGGTAAAGAGGGTTTTAGATTTCTCACTCGGCTGATTTCCGAATGGCACTCCGGAGCGAATCGCTTCGATGCACCCGGAGAATGTCTCATAGCGGCGTATTTCAACCAGCAACTGATAGGCATCGGAGGCCTTTCAGTTGATCCATATGTGGAGACTAATACGGCAAGGCTGCGACGGGTTTACGTCGCAGCTTCTTCAAGGGGGCTACACGTGGGTGAAACGCTAATAAAAGCGCTGGTCGCACATGCCACTCTTCGCTTTAGGAGCGTGCGTCTTTTCACCGATACGCCCGAAGGAGACGCGTTTTACCTGCACTGCGGTTTCATGCGAACAGAGGATGCCCATGCCACTCACATCATGCTGCTAGGCGACACCTGAATCACTCTATCGACCAGCAGCACCCTGACTCGAACGTCTGCAATGGGTCGTTTTCAGTCGCTCGCGACAGACAGGAAACGCCCCATAGCTACCGGTCGTTTTGAAGGCGGCGGTGATCAAGAGCAGATTTCAAGCCAGGCTGAAACTGCCGGTGTCCCCAGTCGCCATGTACGACGTGCGGACGAGGCATCAATGCCATGGCATCCGATTGTTCCAGTCAGGCAGACCACCCCACTGATAGCGCGCCCAACGATGTGTTGATCACTACTTGCCTAATGCGAACAGCATCACGAGCTTCCGGCAGGATCAAGTGACGCCACTGCTTACATTTGGTGATGTTCCAACAAGAAGTCCACGAACAACCGCACCCGCACCGGCATTGCCGAGCCACCTACGAACACCGCATGAATCGGTTCCTGGTCGCCGGGGTTCCAGGCTTCCAGCAGCGGTATAAGGTCACCGCGTAGAAGATCCTCGCGCACGCTGAACTCGCCGATACGCGCAATGCCGGCACCTACTCGCGCGAGTTGTGCCAGCGCTTCACCACTGCTGCATTCGATGTTGCCGCTGACCTTCAAAGAAAACGCTTTTGCGTCGCGAATGAACGGCCAGTTGGTTTCGGCACGCCGGAAGTTAAAGCGCAGGCAGTTGTGCCGTAGCAGGTCTTCCGGTTCCTGGGGAATCCCGTTGCGCTGCAGATAATCGGGCGATGCCACCACTACCTGGCCGCTGTCGCCGATCCTGCGCGCGGTCAGCGGGCTGTCGGGAAGATGGCCAAAACGTACCGCGACGTCGGCCTGACCGCCGAGAATGTCGACCACTTCGTCGCCGAGGGCGAGGTCGACGACGATGTTCGGGTAACGGGCGCTGAATGCTGCCACCAAGGGAACGATGGCCAGCCGCCCATGGCCAAGAGCGGCGCTGACGCGCAATCGGCCCTTCGGTACGCCCTGGTCGGCAATAGCTTCTTCAACCTCGTCCATGTCGGCCAAGATACGCCGGGCACCCCGCAGGAAAGCTTCACCCTCGGCGGTGAAGGTGATAGCTCGTGTGGTGCGCAACAGCAGGCGGGTGCCAAGACGTTGTTCGGCACGTGCGATGATCCGACTGACCGCGGAGGGTGTCAGCCCCAATGCACGCGCGGCGGCTGACAGGCTGCCTTCCTGCGCCACCGTGACGAATACGCTCATTTCACCTGACCTGCCATTGAAGTCCACTTGTGCCCCTTACGCAAAGGTGATTGCCGAAAATGCTATCTACCGCCTCTAAAAGTTGAATCGTAGCATTGGCGGCATAGATAAGGAGCCTTCCATGCGTATCAATCCACCTCTTGTAGCACTCGCCATTGGTGCCTTTGGCATCGGCGTTACCGAGTTCGCCCCCATGGGCATGTTACCGGGCATTGCCGCGGATCTCGGCGTTTCCATCCCCGCCGCGGGTCTGTTGGTCAGTGCTTACGCGATGGGAGTATTGCTCGGCGCGCCGCTGATGACCCTGACCACTGGCAAGATTCCCCGGCGCTATCTGCTGATCGGTCTCATGGCGATTTTCACCTTGGGTAATCTGATGTCAGCCCTCGCCACCGATTACTACAGCCTCATGGTCGCCAGGGTGGTGACTTCACTGAACCACGGCGCGTTCTTTGGCGTTGGCTCCATCGTCGCCGCCAGCGTTGTCGCCCCGGAGAAACGTGCCGGGGCGGTCGCGGCGATGTTCATGGGCCTGACCCTGGCAACCATCGGCGGTGTGCCGCTGGCCGCCTGGTTTGGCGAACTGTTCGGCTGGCGCACCGCATTCTGGGGTATCACCGGTCTCGGTGTGGTAGCTATGGCCTCGTTGTGGTTCGCCCTCCCCAACCTGCCGGCGCCGAAAAGCGTCGGTGTGCTGGCAGAAATTCGGGTGCTGGGCCGTGGCCCGGTACTGGGAGCGCTGGCCCTGACCGTAGTCGGCTCGGGGGCAATGTTTACCGTCTTCACCTACATCGCGCCAATCCTCAGCAGCGAGACACACGCTTCCACCGCTTACATCACCGCCATGCTGGTGCTGTTCGGTGTGGGGTTGACGCTGGGCAACATGTGGGGCGGCAAGGCCGCCGATCGATCGATAGATCGCACCCTGATCGTTTCGCTGAGCGTGCTGATTCTCGTCTTGCTGGCGTTCACCGTACTGATGCGTTGGCCGCTGCCGGCCGCCGTTGCCATCCTGATATGGGGTATCGCCAGCTTCGCTCTGGTTCCACCGCTGCAGATGCGCGTCATGGAGGCTGCCAAGGACGCTCCCAATCTGGCCTCGGCGGTAAACATCGGTGCCTTCAACTTCGGCAACGCGATTGGTGCGGCGCTGGGTGGAGCGGTGATCAATACCGGGCTGGGTTATCCGGCTATTTCCCTGGCCGGAGCGGCAATGGCGGGTCTGGGGCTGCTGATGGTGCTGGCCTTTGCTTGGCGCTCCAGAACAATTGCAGCTGCGGTGGTGTGAGGATGATGTAAGGGGGCTGTTAGTCACCATTGATGAGTGATGACTAGCGGCCAAATCGTTGCGAGCAGCCCATCGACTGCTGAAGGTCGCGCGCTCGCTGGCGGACCTTCAACAAGCCGACGGGATCAGACGCGAACATTTGGCCGAGGGCGGCAATATCGACGGATAATATCCAGCCGGTGTCACCCCTTGGTCAGATCAACCAACGGCGCCTGCCGCACCTCAGTCTCCCGCCCATCCTGAATCTCGCTGACCTGCTTCAAGGCCTTATCCACCGCCGCCTTGTCCGCCAACAAGCTGTAGCTGATGCGGAACTGCTTGTGTTCCTTGGGCCCAATTGTTGGTACCAGGTTCAGTGGACGTTGATAACGGCGGTTGTAGGAAAAACTTGTCCCCGGTTCCAGCCCCGTGACATAGCCCTGCCCTTGGGTATCGGTGTTTTTCCACAAGGAAAAAACGGGCAGTGTCTGCGTATTGAAGCCGACCGAAACGCCCAGGCTGCCGGTCTTGTTATGCAAAACGGTCAACGTATCGCCATTGGCATCGGCATACGGCACCACGTTGTAAACCGTTTCGTCGTAGTCCCTGGTTGGTGCGCGGTAGGTTTGCCAGTCGGACAGTTCGCCCTTGGCCTTGTCGTTGAACGGTGACACCTGTTTCACCGGCGCGGCGAAACGAGCGCCCTGCTCCAGGAACGGGGTACTGAAGTTGCTGTGATACAGCGCCTGGTATTCCTTCGGATAGTCGCCGTTGTTGGTCAGGGTGTCGTTGAGGACGAACACGACGCTGCCGGGTGCGGTGACCAGTTCGGTCGCAACCGAGAAGTCGACCTTCTTGAACGCCTGCTCTTTCAGTTCGCCGCGCAGGGTGATGGCGTACGGTGGTTTTTCATCGACATGCAGGGTGACTTTGTTTGCAGGAATGTTGGCGGCTCGACCGTGCAGCGTCAGCAGTTCGCCGTTGTCGACGCCGGGGTGGCCGACCCATTCGTATCCGCAGCGAGTGACCAGCTCATTGAAACCTTCCAACCAGCCCAGACCACCGCGGCCATTGAGTTCGATGAAGGATGGATTGACCACTTCCTTGACTGGCGAATCCCAGCCCATGCGCACATTGCCGACCGAGGCCTGCAAGACGTTCATTCCGCGAGTCGGCACTACCGAGAGTTTCATCGTGCCGTTATCGATGTCGACGATGCTGACGCCCTCCTGCCGACCACCGTGCAAGGTGCGCAGGGTAACGCTGAAGGGTTTGTCGGTTTTTATGCCGAGTTGCTGGCTGGTTATCTGCCAATTCTGCGCGGCTTTATCGGTATCCAGCAGAACGTAATCCCAGGCCATGGCGTGGGAGGCAGCGGACATTGCGCTAAGGGCAACAATGAGTTTGAGCGGAGTCATGGAAGCAGCCTTTCTTGGAGTTGTGCCATTTTTATAAACTTGATGAAACGTTTCAGCAAGCTAAAAAAAGCGGTCCAGCGCTGGCAATGTTGAGCTGATCGATCAAAAACGAGTCGAGCTTCAGAAATGGCTGTGAGGGCCGACGGGATGGCTGATATCTTTCCCGTGCTTCAAATCGCGTCCAATCGACGCTGATCTCATCAAGGAAGATAAAAAACAATGAAATTATTATTCATCGCTTCGCTAGGAATTTTATCGCTGACCCAACCGTTACTCTCCTTCGCGGATAACGCTAATGGAAAAAACCTCTATCAAGCGCGATGCAGCATGTGCCACGGAGTGGATCTCAAGGCAACAGGACCACTGGCCAATAAAAGTAATCCTCCAACACCTGATCTAACAACATCCGCTTTCAAAAAACGATTGAGTGATTATCCGGGCGTGATTGTATCTTCGATAATACTTCGCCCAAATGGAGACTTGATTCCAAGAACCTTGCGTGAGAATGGTGTGAAGCTATCGCCACACTCGTGGAGCATCAAAGATCTGCGCGATTTGAATCAATACATAAGTGGTGTGATTTCAGTTAAATAATGACCTTTAAGGTGCTTGGTCCAACGCATCAAGTCCATAAGGCAACCCGTCCTGTCCCGGCAAACTCGACTTCCACACATCCACCGCCGCATAGGCCATGGCCAGATCAGTGTGCTGGTCGTGGCGGCCACCTGCGCGACCGCGCTCACAATGCCAACTCAGTCTTACGTCGGCGCAGTTGCGCGGGCGCCGGGCGCTCGCACGGCAGAAACTGGCCGCGACCTGCCTCACCGCGCGGCTCGCCATCCCAGACCACCTCACCGCGCGACAGGGTCATGGCCGGCCAGGCGCTCAGCGTCATGCCGGCGTAAGGCGTGTAATCGACATTGTGGTGCAGCATTTCGTTGCACAGGTGCACCGACTCACCTTCGTTCCAGATCACCAGGTCGGCATCAGCACCAATAGCGATGCTGCCCTTGCGCGGGTACAGCCCATACATCTTGGCGGCATTCGTGGAAGTCAGCGCAACAAAGCTTTGGGGAGTGATGCGCCCACTGCGAACGCCTTCGGACCAGAGCAGTGCCATGCGGGTTTCGACACCGGGAATGCCGTTGGCGATCTGGTCGAACGACACCGTTTCACCGTGGGCCTTCTTGCCATTCGGGCCATCGAAGCGAAAGGGTGCGTGGTCTGACGAGAAAATCTCGAACGAGCCGTTCTCCAGGCCATCCCAGATCACCTGCTGGTTGGCGGCATCGCGCGGCGGCGGGCTGCAGATGCACTTGGCACCTTCGAAGCTGTCGTCACACCCCAGCGAGTCGGCGGTCAAAAACAGGTACTGCGGGCACGTTTCGGCGTACACCTTCAACCCCTGGCTCTGGGCCCAGCGAATCTGCTCCACAGCCTCGCGACCTGACACGTGCACGATCAGGATCGGCACGTCCACCAACTCGGCAAGGGCGATGGCACGGTGGGTCGCTTCGCGTTCCACCAGCATCGGCCGTGAAGCGCTGTGGTAGCGCGGCGCAGTCAGTCCGGCCGCCAGTAGTCGCTCGGTAAGCCAGGCGATGCAATCGCTGTTCTCGGCGTGGAGCATCACCATGGCGCCCTCGCGCCTCGCGACCGACAACGTCTCGAGAATCTCCCGGTCGCCCAGCTTCAGCGCATCGTAGGTCATGTAGATCTTGAACGATGTATAGCCTTCAGCAATCAAGGCCGGCAGTTCTTCACGCAGCACCTGCGGGGTGGGGTCGGTGACGATCAGGTGGAAGGCATAATCGATCACCGGCTTGTTACCCGCCCGGCGATGGTAGTCATCGACGGCAGAGCGCAGGCTTTCGCCCTTCTGCTGGCAGGCGAACGGGATGACGGTGGTGGTGCCGCCGCAGGCCGCCGAGACCGTGCCGCTGAAGAAGTCATCGGCCATCACCGAGCCGTCGCCAGTCGGCTGGTCGAGGTGCACATGGCTGTCGATGCCACCGGGGGTGACATGCCGGCCTGCCGCGTCGATTTCCTGGTGACCTTGCGGCAGGTCCAGGCCAAGGGAGACGATGCGCCCATCACGAATACCGATATCGCTGGTGAACGTGTCCGCGGCGGTTACCACGCGGGCGTTGCGAATCACCGTATCAAAAGGTTGCATATCAGGCCTCTTGCAGAAGTAACCGACCCCAGCCGGTCAGGCGGCGCGTGTCTTCAATCAAGCTCGTTCAAGCCAGGCACGGGCAATTTCTTCGCGCGTGGCAAACCAGACTCCGCCGTGTTGCTTGGCATACTCGATGAATTGCTTGATCGCCCTTACCCGCCCGGGACGGCCCACCATGCGTGGATGCAGCCCGATCGACATCATGCGCGGCCCTTCAGCCGACTCTTCATAAAGGACCTCAAAGCTTTCTTTCATGTACTCAAAAAAGTCCGATGCCTGGGAAAGACCCGGAGAATTCCAGTAGCGGAAATCGTTCACGTCGGCGGTGTAAGGCACCACGAGATGACGCTTGCCCTCGACCTCGACAAAGTAGGGAACATCGTCGTT
>Ga0247818_10002160_pt1 | contig 12759 bp, 11 predicted proteins | sample 13C_Glucose_Day1_FD_192424 | JGI IMG/M metagenome (GOLD analysis project Ga0247818, IMG submission 192424) | Soil microbial communities from agricultural site in Penn Yan, New York, United States - 13C_Glucose_Day1 | ecosystem: Environmental > Terrestrial > Soil > Agricultural land | place...
TGATCCTGGCGATCATGATGAGCAACGAAGCCTCGTCTACCCTTGTGCGCGACACGATTTACTCGGCGGTGATGCTCGACATCAACGGCATCCTCGGCCTGGCCGCGTTGATGGGCGGGCTCAAGCATGGCGAGCAGTCCTACAACGATGACTCGGCGCGCAGCTACAGCGTGATGATTCTCACCGCCATGGGCGTGTCGATGGTGGTGCCGGAGTTCATTCCCGAGGCCAACTGGAAGCTGTATTCGGGCTTCACCATCGGGGCGATGGTCGTGCTCTACGCATTGTTCCTGCGGATGCAGGTCGGGCCGCACAGTTATTTTTTCAGCTACAGCTACCCGGAAAAACGCCGCCGGAAAGTCCCGGAGGAAGAGCCTGAACCGATCAATCTGGTGCTGAGTATCGGCACGTTGGTGTTTGGCGTGGTGGTGATCGGCGCACTGGCCGAGGTGATGTCCAAGACCCTCGATCTGGGGCTGGAAGGGACGGGCGCGCCGCCGGTGATTACAGCCATTCTGGTGGCGGCCATTTCGGCGGCGCCGGAGATTTTGACCGCATTGCGCGCAGCGTTGGCCAATCGCATGCAATCGGTAGTCAACATCGCCATGGGCGCGTCGCTATCGACGGTGATTCTGACGGTGCCAGTGATGGAAGCGATGGCGCTCTACACCGGCCAGCCGTTTCAAATGGCGATGACCCCGGTGCAGACGGTGATGATCTTCCTGACGTTGATCGTCAGTGCGATCAACCTCAACGATGGTGAAACCAACGCGATCGAAGGCATGACCCACTTTGTGCTGTTCGCGACATTCATCATGTTGTCGCTGTTGGGCCTGTAGTCGATAGGTGATCGTTCCCACGCGGAGCGTGGGAACGATCAGGCGGCGAATCAGGTTCCGGCAATCAGCTGTCGAGCCGCTTGGCTGTGATCGGCAATCAGACCCTTGAGGTCCAGCCCCTCAACCTGCCCATCAATTACTCGCCACTTGCCGCCGACCATCACCCGATCCGCACGATCAGCGCCGCACAGCAGCAACGCCGACACCGGATCATGGCTACCGGAGAAGCGCAGTTCATCCAGTTTGAACAGCGCCAGATCCGCCTGTTTGCCGACTGCCAGCTCGCCGATATCGGTGCGGCCCAGCAAGCTCGCCGAGCCCTTGGTCGCCCAGCCCAACACCAGTTCCGGGGTGATCTTCTCGGCGCCATAACGCAGGCGCTGAATGTAAAGCGCCTGGCGGGTTTCGAGCATCATGTTCGATGCATCGTTGGACGCCGAACCGTCCACGCCCAGCCCGAGCAACGCGCCCGCCGCCGTGAGGTCCAGCGTCGGGCAGATGCCGGAAGCGAGGCGCATGTTCGAGCTTGGGCAATGGCAAATACCGGTGCCGGCGGCGCCGAGGCGGGCGATTTCGTCCGGGTTGAAGTGGATGCCGTGGGCCAGCCATGTACGCGGGCCGAGCCAGCCGACGCTGTCCAGATAATCCACGGTGCGCAGGCCGAAGCGTTGCAGGCAGAAGTCTTCTTCGTCGAGGGTTTCGGCCAGGTGGGTGTGCAGGCGCACGTCGAGTTTGTTGGCCAGTTCAGCACTGGCGGACATGATTTCCGGGGTCACCGAGAATGGCGAGCAGGGCGCCAGGGCGATCTGGATTTGCGCGCCGGCACCGCGTTCGTGGTATTCGGCGATCAAGCGCTGGCTGTCGTCGAGGATGACTTCACCTTCCTGCACGGTCTGCTGCGGTGGCAGGCCGCCGTCCTTTTCACCGAGGCTCATGGAACCGCGGGTCAGCATGGCGCGCATGCCCAGTTCGCGGACGCTTTCGACTTGCACGTCGATCGCATTTTCCAGGCCTTCGGGGAACAGGTAATGGTGATCGGCGGCGGTGGTGCAACCAGACAGCAGCAACTCGGCCAGCGCGACTTTGGTGGCGAGGGCGAGTTTTTCCGGAGTGAGGCGGGCCCAGACCGGGTACAGGGTTTTCAGCCATGGGAACAATGGCTGATTGACCACCGGCGCCCAGGCGCGGGTCAGGGTTTGATAGAAATGGTGATGGGTGTTGATCAGCCCCGGCAAGATCACATGCTCGCGGGCATCGAAGACTTGTCCACAGGGGGCGGAAGGTTGCTGGCCAGCGCCGAGAACTTCGACGATCACACCGTCTTGCACAACCAGACCGCCACGGGCATCGAGGCCATTGGCAGTGAAGATCGCGAGGGGATTTTTTAACCAGGTACGGGATGCAGGCATGTTGGCCGGCTCCTCTGAAAGTTGGGTTCAGGGTTGCCAGCTCAGTGATTACCCTGTCTGCTGATCCAGGATCGCCGCGGGGGCGAGGTGCGGAGTTTCGGACAAAACGCTGTTCCGGGCAAGCTTCGCCCGACAAGACACCAAAATTCGGTGAGTGGAATGATCCCTTGTAGGAGCGAGCCTGCTCGCGAAGGCGTTGTGTCAGCGCCATAAATGCTGCATGACCCACCGCTTTCGCGAGCAGGCTCGCTCCCACATGAGGGTGGTGGTTACCAGGGAATGGTTTCACCTCTGTAATTCACAAAATGATGCCCGCCCTTGCCGGTGTAGGCATTGACCTGATCAACCAGCCCACGGGTACTGGTGTCCACATCAATGTCCGCACCTTCACCGCCCATGTCGGTTTTCACCCAGCCCGGATGCAGCGACAGCACGGTGAGTTTCTGCTCGCCCAATTGCGTGACGAAGCTGTTGGTCATGGAGTTCAGCGCCGCTTTGCTGGCCTTGTACAACGCCAGTTCCGGCGCGTCGGGCATGGTCACACTGCCCAGCACTGAGCTCATGAACGCCAGCACGCCGCTGTCCGGGCGAATCTGCCCGATGAAACGCTGAGCCAGGTTGATCGGGGCCACGGCGTTGGTGAAAAACAGCTGGCCCACTTCGGCCAACGCCGCGCCGCCGGGTGTCTGAACGTCCGGGCCCTTGACTCCGGCATTCACGAACAACAGGTCGAACGTTTCATCCTTGAGTTGTTGGCTGAGGGCGATCACCGCAGGCTGATCGTCCATGTCGAGTTTTTCGATCCGCACGTTACCCAAGGCCCGCAGGGCGTCGGCGTTTTGCGGGTTGCGCACGGTGGCGGTAACTTGCCAGCCGTCGGCCAGCAGGGTTTTCACCAGGCCGAGGCCCAAGCCCCGGGAGGCTCCGATGATGAGTGCGGTTTTTGCCTTGGACATGAGTGGCTTCCTTGAAAAAAGAGGGTCACGGATTTAAAGGACAGCGCTGGCCGAGCCGTTGCTGCAACTCGCTGCGCAACGCGCCGAGTTCGGCCATGCGGGTTTCGATCAGTTTGAGTTTGTCTTGCAGCAATTGCGTGACGGCACTGTCTGGATCGGGTGACTGCCAGATTGCCGCGACGCTGTTGCCGATTTCGCCGAGGGTAAAACCCAGTCGCTGAGCTGTTTTGATGTACTGCACCAGTTGCACCATGTCCGCTGGATAGTCGCGATAACCATTGGCGCTGCGTTGCGCCGCGATCAATCCGCGCTGCTCATAGAAACGCAGCGTATCGCGGCTGACCGCGCTGGCCTGGGCTAATTCACCGATGCGCATGTTGACGTCTCGAGAGGGCTTGACCCTGGAGCATACTCCAGGCTTTAGCCTTGTTGCTCCTCGAATATATGGAGCAAGGCCGATGTGGACTTCAACGCAATATCGCCGGGTGGTGCGGGGCAGCGCCTGGTACGACTTGATCGTGACGGCGGCGTTTGTCACGCCGTGGAGTTTTTCGGGTTTGCATGGGGTGTTGACGGGTGTGAGTCAGGCGTTCGATCTGCCCGGAGCGCTGCCGCCGTTTGAGCCGATGCACATGCTGATGGCGAATCTGTTGGGCTCGATTGTGTGTGTCTGGGCCGTGCTGCGGATTCGTGATCCGCAGCAGGTGTTTGGGCAGTATGACGCGGTGGCGCGGTTTATGTTTTCGGCTTGGCAGCTTTACGCCTTGCTCCATGGCGCCAGTTCTTTATTGGTGATTTTCCTGGTCTTTGAATTGGCGTGGGGCGTGGCTCAGGTGTTGCCTGTTCGGCAGTCATCGCGAGCAGGCTCGCTCCCACAGGGGAACGCGGTCTAATGTAGGAGTGAGCCTGCTCGCGATGAGGCCGGTGCAGGCGACCGCTAATGCCCGCTCTGCCACGGCTGCCCCAACGACACCGGCGCATACAACCGCGTCCGCACCGCATCTCGCGACAGCAGCACCAACACCACAATCGTCGCGACGTACGGCAGCATCGCCAGCAGACTCGATGGAATCGCCAGCCCCAACCCCTGCGCCACCAGATGCAGGATGCTGGCGAGCCCGAACAGATACGCGCCCAGCAGCAAACGCCACACTCGCCAACTGGCAAACACCACCAGCGCCAAGGCAATCCAGCCACGCCCGGCGCTCATGTTTTCGGCCCACATCGGCGTGTACGCCAGGGACAGGTACGCGCCGGCCAACCCGGCCATCGCGCCGCCAAACAGTACCGCCAGTGCGCGCACGCCCAATACCGGCAAGCCCATCGCACTGGCGGCATCCGGGTTTTCTCCAACAGCTTGAATGATCAGCCCGACACGGCTTTTCACAATCACCCAGGCCACCAGCGCAAACAGCACGAACGACAGATACACCAACAAATCCTGGGCAAACAGCATCCGCCCGATCAGCGGGATCTCGCTCAAGTAAGGAATCGCCACCGGTTCAAAACCGGCCAATGGTTTACCCACCCATGCGGCACCGATAAACGTCGACAGGCCCACGCCAAAGATCGTCAGCGCCAACCCGGTGGCCACTTGGTTGGCATTGAACACCAGCGCCACCACGGCAAACAGTGATGACAACAACATCCCGGCGAGCATCGCCAACAGCACGCCGAGCCACAGGTTGCCGCTGTTCAGCGCGACGATAAAACCGATCACCGCGCCAAACAGCATCATCCCTTCCTGTCCCAGGTTGAGCACGCCGCTCTTTTCGCAGATCAATTCACCCAGCGCCACCAACAACAACGGCGTACCGCAGCGGACCATGGCGTAGAAAATATTGCTCAGCAGATCGATATCCATCACAGCGCTCCTGCAGGTTCGGTGGCTGGCGCGCGGCGAGCCCAGCGCACGTTCAAACGTGGTCGGTAGAGAATCAGCACGTCGCTGGCCAGCAGGAAAAACAGCATCATTCCCTGGAACAATTGAGTGATGGCTTGTGGCAGGTTCATGCTCATCTGCGCGCTCTCGCCACCGATGTACAACAGCGCCATCAACAGGCTGGAAAACAGAATGCCGATGGGGTTGAGTCGTCCGAGAAACGCCACGGTGATCGCCGCATAGCCGTAGCCGGGCGAGACCTGCGGCACTAACTGGCCGATAGGGCCGGTCACCTCGCACACGCCGGCCAGGCCCGCCAAACCGCCGCTGATCAACAGCGCCAGCCAGATCAATCGTTTCTCGCGAAAGCCCACGAAACCCGCCGCACGCTTGTCCAGCCCCAACACTTTGATCTGAAAACCGACAAAGCTTTTTTGCAGCAACACCCAGACAGCGACCAACGCCAGCAAGGCGAAATACACCCCGGCATGAACCCGACCGTCTTCCATCAATAACGGCAAACGGCTGAAATCACTGAACATCGCCGACTCCGGAAAATTGAACCCGGCGGGATCCTTCAGCGGCCCATGGACACAGAACAGCAGCAGGTTCAGGGCGATGTAATTGAGCATGATGCTGGTGAGGATTTCGTTGGCATTGAACCGGGTGCGCAACCAAGCCGTCAGGCCGGCCCACGCTGCACCGGCCAGAGTGCCAACCAGCAGGACCAACACCAGGGCCCAGCGACTTTGCAGGTCGATGATGTTCACGGCCAAGGCACTGCCGGCCAGCGCACCGAGCAACAATTGACCTTCGGCACCGATGTTCCAGATCCGCGCCTGATACGCCACCGCCAGCCCCAGCGCGCAGAGCAAGATCGGCAACGCTTTGACCAACAATTCCGAGACGCCATACAAGTCGCTGACCGGCGCTATCAACAAGGTGTGCAAGGTGAGCAATGGATCGTGGCCCAATGCGATAAACAGCAATGAGCCACAGCCCAGCGTCAGCGCCGCCGCCAGCAGCGGCGAACACCACAGCATCAGGCGCGATTGCTGGCCACGGGGTTCGAGAGAAAGCAGCATGTGAAACTCCGTTAAACCGTTGCGGGGGCGAGTGATTGAGGGGCGTCGAACTGGCCGGCCATCCAGCCGCCGACGTCGATCAGGCGCGTGTCGACGGTGGCTCTGAGTGGCGACAACCGACCGCTGCACAAGGCACCGAGTCGGTCGCTGATCTGGAACAATTCTTCGAGGTCTTCGGAGATCACCAGGATCGCCGCGCCGGCATCGCGCAAGGCAATCAGCGCGCGGTGAATGGTCGCGGCGGCCCCGACGTCCACGCCCCAGGTCGGGTGCGCGGCGATCAGCAATTTGGGTTGCTGGAGGATTTCCCGGCCGAGGATGAATTTCTGCAGGTTGCCGCCGGACAGACTGCGCGCCGCTGTTTGAGCATCGGGCGTCTTGACCCCAAAGCGACGGATGATCTCGTCGGCCAACGCTTCGACCTTGCGGCGCTGAATCAATCCGTTGCTGACCAGCCCTTGTTGAAAGGCGGTGAGCAGCGCGTTGTCCGCCAGACTCAAATCCGGCACCGCACCGTGACCCAGGCGTTCAGCGGGAACGAAGGCCAGGCCGAGATTACGACGCGAGTCAGGGCGCAGATGAGCGACCGGTTGCCCTCCGAAACTGATCGTCGCGCCGTCGTTGCGGGTCAGTCGTTCTTCGCCGCTCAATAGTGCGAGCAATTCATCCTGGCCGTTACCCGCGACCCCGGCGATGCCGACGATTTCGCCACCGCGCACCTCTAGGTCGACGTCCTTCAGCGAGCAGCCGAACGGATCAGGATTGGGCCAGGACAATCGGTTGACAGTAAGAAACGCAGCGCCGCCCACCACCTTCGGATAGTCCGTAATCGCCTCGGCCGCTTCACCGACCATCAGCCGCGCCAGTTGCCGGTCCGAGCATTCGGCCGGCAGGCAATGCCCGGCCACTCGCCCGCCGCGCAACACGGTGGCGCTGTGGCACAGTGCCCGGACTTCACCGAGCTTGTGGCTGATAAACAAAATGCTGCAGCCCTCGGCCGCGAGTCGGCGCAAGGTGACAAACAGTTCATCGGCCTCTTGCGGGGTTAGCACCGAAGTGGGTTCATCAAGAATCAACAGGCGGATGTCTTGCATCAGGCACCGAACGATTTCCACCCGTTGCCGCTCGCCAATCGACAGGCTGTGGACAAGTCGCTCCGGTTCCAGCGCCATGCCATAGCGTCGGGACACTTCACGAATCTTCGGTTCCAGCTGTTTCGGTGTGCCGGCTGCCGCGCCCATGGCCAGGGCAATGTTCTGCGCCACGTTCAATGTTTCGAACAGCGAAAAATGCTGGAACACCATACCGATCCCAAGACCTCGAGCCTGGGCCGGGTTGCGCATGGTTACGCGTTGTCCTTGCCAGATCATCTCCCCGGAATCGGCGTGGGTGACGCCGTAAATGATCTTCATCAGCGTACTTTTACCAGCACCGTTTTCCCCGAGCAGGGCGTGGATTTCGCCAGGTGCAATGTTCAGGTCAATGGCATCGTTGGCCAGGCATCCGGGGTAGCGTTTACTGATCTTGCGCAACTGCAGGCGAGGCGTTTGATCGGGGGACGGCACGGGGTTGGGCATGACGGACTCGGGTCGAGGGACGTGATGCCTGGATAAAGCAATTTCCTGGCCACTTAGTCAGGAAAGCTGCTAATCCGAATAGGTGCTGTCCCAGAGGACAATGGGTGCGCCCCATCCACTGCGAATCAGGCACCACTTGAGGGCGATGCTGTTGACCAGGCTCTGATTTTGCCCGTGCGCATTTGGTTGAAAAATGATCAGTAGTTCGCAAGCCATGCCAGCTATGGGGTCGCGATAGCCATGAACGGGTTATCCACAGGTTGCTCCACAGTATTTGTGCGCAAGCTCAAGGGTCGGGCATAAGCACTGAGCGGCTATCTTCTAAAGGTGCTAACCCGAGCTAACTATTTGTTTTTACGTGGATTTAGTGGGAGTGATAGCAGATTGGACGAAAAATGAACAAAGTCCGCAAACCCGCATGGCAGAAGGGTTGCAGGCACCTGTGCTCAGGTTATACACAGCCGGGTGCACAGTAGATGTGGGCAAATTTCCAACCACGGCGGAATAAGCGTGAGCGTTGTTGGTGCGCTCAGTGCTGCAACACAATGCGTCCGCGACTCAAGTCCGCCAGCTGCGTTTGCAGGGTACGGATCTGCGTTTGTCCAACCGCTAATTGCAATTCGACGCCATTGGCGGTGAACGTTTCTTCCACGACCAAACCGCCCAGTTCCGCGACGCGAAGTTTCACCAGCGCCAATTCACTGAAAGCACAGGCGCAGCTGACAGGCACTCGACTGATCAGCTCCACCTTCGGCGCCTTTTGCAGGCACTTGTTGGCGCCGCCGCCATACGCCCGGGCGAGGCCACCGGTGCCCAATTGAATACCGCCGTACCAACGAATCACCAGCACCGCGACCTGGTCGCAATCCTGCGCTTCGATCGCCGCCAGAATCGGTCGGCCTGCAGTGCCGCCGGGCTCGCCATCGTCGTTGCTGCGGTACTGATCACCGAGTTTCCACGCCCAGCAGTTGTGCGAAGCATTGAGATCGCTGTGCTGTTCGAAGAACGCTTGGGCGTCTGCCGGGCTGGATATCGGCGCGGCGAAGGTGATGAAGCGGCTTTTGCGAATCTCTTCGCGGTACTCGCAAAAATCGCTGAGGGTAAAAGGCATAAGTGTCTTAAATGGCAGGGTTCAGGCCGCAGCCCTTGAGGATGATGCGGATCAGGTTGTTGCCGGCTTCTTCCATATCCTGCTTGGTCAGCTTGGTGCGTCCGCTGACTCGGCAGATCTGGGTCGCGAAGTCGGCGTAATGCTGAGTGCTGCCCCACAACAGGAAAATCAGGTGAACCGGGTCCACCGGGTCCATCTTTCCAGCATCGATCCACGCCTGAAACACGGCTGCCCGCCCCTGGAACCAGGCGCGATAGTCCTGGTTGAAATATTCGGTCAGGCATTCGCCGCCGCTGATCACTTCCATGGCGAAGATCCGCGAGGCTTGTGGCTGGCGCCGTGAGAATTCCATTTTGGCGCGGATATAACGGGTCAATGCCTCGGCCGGGTCATCCTCGGCGGTCAGGGTGTTGAAGGTGCTGTCCCACAATTCGATGATGTTGCTCAACACCGCCACGTACAAACCGAGTTTGTTGGTGAAGTAGTAATGCAGGTTCGCCTTGGGCAACCCGGCATTCTGGGCGATGGTGTTCATGCTGGTGCCTTTGAACCCGTGACGGGCGAACTCGTCTTCGGCGGCTTTGATGATGGTCTCTTCGTTCTTCTGACGAATGCGGCTGGCAGGTTTTCCGCCATGAGCAGGGACTTCAAAGGTCATAGGCAATTCCAGTCGGGTGGGGGGCGCTACCAAGTGCGTTGATAACGCACCCACGGGTTCCAGACAAGTCCCGGTGCGATAAAACCCTTAAGCCTGCTCGACCGGGGCACTTTCTTGAGCGCGGTTGACGCTCTGCACATCAGCCTTCGACTCTGGCAGCAACAAGCACATCAGCAATGCCGTCAAGCCGCCGCTGGTGATCGCTGAATCGAACAGGTTCTGCACCAGTTCAGGCAGCAGATGTAAGAGGTTCGGCTGCGCCGCGATTCCCAGCCCGACACCGAACGAGGTGGCGATGATCAACATGCTGCGACGGTCCAGCGGTGCTTGCGCAAGAATGCGCACGCCAGCCGCCGCGACACTGCCGAACATCACCAGCGTTGCACCGCCAAGCACCGGTTTCGGAATTTGCTGCAGCATTGCGCCAATCAACGGAAACAGCCCGAGGCAAAACAGCACGACGCCGATGTATAAGCCAACGAAACGGCTGGCGACGCCGGTCAGTTGAATCACGCCGTTGTTCTGCGCAAACGTGGTGTTGGGGAATGCGCTGAAGGTGGCGGCGATCAGGCAACTAATGCCGTCACCGAGTACACCGCCCTTGAGACGCTTGATATAGGAGGGGCCGCTAATCGGTTGACGGGCGAGCATGCAGTTGGCGGTCAGGTCGCCGACTGTTTCGATAGTGCTGATCAGATAAATCAGCGCAACGGGCAGGAAAGCCGTCCAGTCGAAGCTGAATCCGTACCTGAACGGGATCGGAAGACTGACCAGTGGCAAATCAGGCAACGGTTGCGGGATGAGTTTTCCACTGATATACGCCGCGACGCTGCCCAGCACCAATCCGATGATGATGGCCGAGAGACGAATCCACGGTGTGTTTGAACGGTTAAGCAGAATGATCGTCAACAGCACGAACAGCCCCAGCGCCAGATTGCCCGGCGCCCCGAAATCTGCGGCGTTGAAGCCACCGCCAAGGTCGGTGATGCCAACTTTGATCAGACTGATGCCGATCAATGTTATGACAATCCCCGTAACCAGCGGCGTGATCACTCTGCGCAGTTGGCCGATGAAGCGGCTCAGGACGATCTGCACCAAGGCGCCGAAAAAGCACACACCGAAGATCATCGCCAAAATGTCTTCCGGGCTGCCGCCTCGTTGCTTCACCAGGAAGCCAGCCGACAGCACCGCGCCCAAAAACGCAAAACTGGTGCCTTGCAGGCAAATCATCCCGGCACCGATGCCAAAGGGCTGGCGCGCCTGAATAAAGGTACCGACACCGGACACCATCAACGCCATGCTGATCAGGTAAGGCAAATGCGCGGTCAAGCCGAGGGCGGAGCCGATCACCAGTGGCGGGGTGATGATGCCGACGAAACTGGCGAGCACGTGTTGCAGGGCGGCGAGTAACGCGGCGAGCGGTTTCGGGCGGTCGTTGAGGCCGTAGATCAAATCGCTGGGGTTTGAGGTTTCTGGCTGCATGGGCGTAGGTCTTCTTTTTTGTAAGCAGGGCTGACGGGCAAGTTCATCCTGCTTTGCAAAAAGCTGTCCAAGTGCTCAGCTTATTTTCTTTTATACAGTCCGAGGTCCTTTGTTTATGCGGCTTTCGTGGGGTTCTAGCGTGTGGCGGCCAGGCTCTCGAGAAAGCTTTCCAGCACCAAATGGGGGCGACGACCCTTGCGGGTGACCGATGCGAGGCTCAGGTCGTAGAAACGCGCGGTGGGTTTCAGCGCTCGCAATCGACCTTGTTGCACCCAAAGGCTGGCGTAGTGGTCTGGCAGGTAACCGATGTACCGACCGGTCAGGATCAGGAACGCCATGCCTTCACGGTCCGAAGCGCTGGCGGTGCAGTTGAGCGCCTGGTAATGGGCCTGGATGTCCGCTGGCAATCGGAAGGTCGGCGCAATTGCGTCCTGGCTGTTGAGCCGTTCATCGTCGAGTTGTTTGTCATCGACATAGAACAGTGGATGGCCAACCGCGCAGTACAGCAGTGAACGTTCACTGTAGAGCGGCTGATATTCCAGCCCCGACAACGCGCTGGCCTGCGGCACGACACCGACATGCAAGCGGCCATCGAGCACGCCTTGTTCCACTTCATTCGGCGCGATCATGCGAATCTGAATCTGCACATCCGGGCCGCGTTCCTTCAGTTGAGCCAAGGCGTGGGTGATGCGCATGTGGGGGAGGGTGACCAGGTTGTCGGTCAGGCCAATGGTCAATTCGCCACGCAAGTGTTGATGCAGGCCGTTGACCTCGGTGCGAAAACTTTCCAGCGCACTTAATAGCTGCAAGGCCGATTGGTACACCTCGCGACCTTCTTCGGTCAGGGAAAAACCGGCGCGACCGCGTTGGCACAAACGCAGGCCGAGGCGCTGTTCCAGATCGCTCATTTGCTGGCTGATGGCCGAGCGACCGATCCCCAACACACTTTCAGCCGCAGAGAAGCCGCCGCACTCGACCACGCTGCGAAAGATCCGCAGCAAGCGGATATCAAAGTCACTGACTTGCGCCAGTGGATCGGGACGACGCGTGCTCATAGTTTAGTGGTAGCCTGACTGAACGTTAGAAAAGTTGGATTTCACCGACTTTATCCCCGTGGCAATTTAGCTGCAAGAACGCTTTTGATCTCTATGCCGCTTATTGCTCTGCGAGGTTTTGCCCGATGAACTTGCCTGAAAACGCCCCGTCTTCCCTGGCCAGCCAGCTCAAGCTTGATGCTCACTGGATGCCTTATACCGCCAACCGTAACTTCCAGCGCGATCCGCGTTTGATCGTGGGCGCCGAAGGCAGCTGGCTGATCGATGACAAGGGCCGCAAAGTTTATGACTCGCTGTCCGGTCTGTGGACCTGCGGCGCCGGGCACACTCGCAAGGAAATCCAGGAAGCGGTATCGAAACAACTGGGCACCCTCGATTACTCGCCAGGCTTCCAGTACGGTCATCCGCTGTCGTTCCAGTTGGCTGAGAAAATCACCGACCTGACCCCGGGCAATCTGAATCACGTGTTCTTCACCGACTCCGGTTCCGAGTGCGCTGACACAGCCGTGAAAATGGTCCGCGCTTACTGGCGTCTGAAAGGCCAGGCGACCAAGACTAAAATGATCGGCCGCGCCCGTGGTTACCACGGTGTGAACATCGCTGGCACCAGCCTTGGCGGTGTGAACGGCAACCGCAAAATGTTCGGTCAGGCGATGATGGACGTTGATCACCTGCCGCACACACTGCTGGCGAGCAATGCCTATT
>Ga0247818_10002161_pt1 | contig 12759 bp, 13 predicted proteins | sample 13C_Glucose_Day1_FD_192424 | JGI IMG/M metagenome (GOLD analysis project Ga0247818, IMG submission 192424) | Soil microbial communities from agricultural site in Penn Yan, New York, United States - 13C_Glucose_Day1 | ecosystem: Environmental > Terrestrial > Soil > Agricultural land | place...
CCGTACGGGCATGCAGCTGACGGCGAAGGACATCGCTAACAGCGTCGTCTCGATCTACCCGTTCAGTACCAACGCCAGCGCCATGAACGCCGCCCCCACGAACCTGGCATTCATCGGTAACACCAACCATCGCTTTCTACCGCGGTACGCAGTGGACGCCCACGTTCCTGCAACGATCAACGCTCTCGTGCATTGGGACGGCGTACCTCGTAACGAGGCTGATCCGCTGCGTCGTTATACCACGTACGGTCACGACTTCTCCGCGTTCTCCGATTACCTGGAAACTTGGAGTACTGTCACACCCAAGACGTTGCTGGCGACTGATCTTGACTTGATCAACCTGATCGATTACATCGCCACGGTCACCGGCCAACCATTCGATCTGGGGCCTGACACGACGCCAGGTGGTTTGCTCAGCGCCTTCGGGTTGCGGTACGTACTGCCGAACCTCGTCGAATTCACCAACAACGATGACTATAACCGCTGCGTTATTATCTACCGTTCCAGTAAACTGACCAACATGCCAGATCGTCTGTATCTGCATTATAAGGTCTGAGGGTGACCCATGGATCTCAGAAAAGGTTCTAAAGCTACGGTCCTTCTCCAGATTCAGAAGTACCACGCCATGCAGGTCCTTGACCCGACGCTGTGGTACTTCTCACCCCTGGTGATCGACAATCCAGCTGTGCAGTCTGATGCGCGTGTAAAGTTGTCGCCTGCGCCTGGCAACCAGCTGTATAAAGGCAGTCGCACGTTCGGCTTCAAACGTCTGGATCTCCAGTCGGTAGGTATCTCTGCCAAGGTGATTCGTTTCAATGCGGCCGATGGCGACACGACCCACAACCACTTCCCCCGCCTATTGGCTCAGCTCGGTATCCTCTTTGACGCCACTGACATCGAACCAACGGCTTTGGTTCCAATCGACGGGTCTCCGGGTTCGTTCACCTTGACCCTCACTGCCAAGCCTCAGTCGATGGCCTGGTATGGCACCACCACCATTCGCGTAGATCCGTTTCAGCACATCTCCCTCTACGTTAACGCCGATTCCTTCGCATGGAACCAACAGTAATGACTACTCGTACTGCTACCCGTCCAAACTTCTTCCGCGTGAACTTCACTGACGAAGCTGAGTTCCTGTCTGGTCTCGCCCTCGGCACACTCAGTGCTGAAGACGGTACCCGCCTGGCCACGATCATGTCTGACCACGATCCGAAGTTCGCTGGTCTGTGGATCAACGACAAGGACAAGCCTTGCGACACCAACGTCTGCAACGCAGAAGTCTTCCTCAACGGTCCGAACCACAACGACCTCCCAACCAACCCACTGTTCAACCGTGTGGTCGGCGTAAACCTGGGAGATGCGACGCGGGTCTACCTCCACTTCAATCAGTGAGGTGATGTATGGAAATCCTGACCCTATTGGGGATGCCACCCGTTGTCAACGACAACGGATCTGAAACCCGCGCCACGACAATGTTCGCTATTGGCCAGGTCACGCATCAGATGGACACCACGGCTACAGGGCAGAACCAGCCAGGAGCGATGTTCAACACGGCGGCTGCGACCCCATCGACCGATGGCTGGCTGAACTTCGGGCACGAATTCGACATCACCGCCAACAGTGCGTCGTTCAAAGACGATACGTACGACCGCATGGTGATTGGGTTCCGAGTCGTGAATAAAGGTGGGTTCCGTGGCGACAACGGCCAGAACCCATACATCTACGCCATCGCCGTCTGCAAACCGGCGGCCGGTAACAGCGGCATCCAAACACCGCTTCCAGTCGCCCCACACCTAACGGGTGATGAGGGTCAGTACTTCGAAATCGTGGTGGACTACAAGACTGGGAAACTCGACTACTACATCGACGGTGGATTCATAGCCTCGGCCAAGTTCAACGCGCCTCAAGGACTTGACCCGGCGTACTACCTCGGGTTTCGGATCCACGCGGATCAGACCCAGCTTCCGTACACGTCCCCGTACATTTCTGGGTATTATCGCGACATCTACCTGGGTGGTCTGGCTGTCGGTGAGGTGTTTGAACCGTTGGGCGATCTCACAGTCACCACGCTACCCACGGCGTCCACCACACTCAGCCCAAGTCTCCTCGGTTCTGGGAACTTCGAGAAGTGGGGCGGTGGCGTAGATTTCCAGACCGTACTCGACACGGCTGGGACCAAGTTGTACACCCAGACCTATGTCGACCCCACGCCACTGAAGACGGCTTTCGCCATCAGCGGTATCTGCTCAAGCATCTCTGGACTGGGCTATGTCGAGGCTGGGTCTAACGGTGCGAAGATCGCCGGGGAGACTAAGGTCCGCCTGCGACCAACCACCCGGATTCTGAAGATCAAACCAGAAGACATCGGTAACGATCTGACCGTCTCGTTCAAACTCGATCCGTAAGTGAGAACAGCACATGAAAATTCTTGATCTGGTCGATACGTCCAGAGCTGCAACCGCTCACCTCCGTGACATAGGGGAGGTGCAATTCCAACCTCTCCTCGGCACTGTCCCCATGACGCGTGCTGTCGGGTTTGAGTTCAACAACGGATCCACTAACAGCTACGCGCCGTATAACTACGCCTCATTCCCGGAATCCGGCGGGATCAAGTTGCGACGGTTTACACGGTTACGCGGAGTCGTTTCGGCGTTTGACAGTGGGATCGCGTACCTGTTGGACCATCTGGATCCAGGCTGCATCGATCGCTCGACGCAACTCAACCTGTCCTATAGTCAGACGTACCTCCTACATCCTCAGAACTACGTGGCTAACGGCGCTAACGACCTCAGTATGATCCTCCAGAACGACGTGGGTGCATACACCGTCGTTAGAATGGGTTCCGCGGTCCAGAACGTCTTCGGCGCGTATAACGTCGGCACCAAACTCAAGCGAGAAGTGGTGGTCGACCGCAAGCGTCGCTCTGTTACCTGGTACGCCAAAAACCCAACCACGGGTACGCCGACGAAGATAGTCACCAGTTACGCGGCGTACACCACGATGAAGTTCGCGGGACTACTGATTGGTCTGAGTGGTCGATTCGACGCAGCGAATACGGCAGGCTTCCCGTACAACTACGACTACAACGTGTTGCTCGAAGACATCCTCTTCACCGAGAACGATCTGCCTACAGATCCACCTCGCCACGGTAACTTCGAACTGACCACCCTATTCGATGTAGTCAACAGCGGACATCCCAATGCTGCTGCGTTGAATGCCCGTCGTACGTTGACGCCCGTCGTGACGGACCGCTACAGCGCCAGCACCCCTGTCCCTATCACGCCGGGTTCTCCGCTGGCCTTCAGCCTACGTCCTACCCTCCTGGCCGATGCGGCTGCGTTGGGCAAAGGTAAATGCGTGGCTGTGGTGGTGACGGCTGACCTGAAAAGCAAGACCGGCAAACAGATGTGTAAGGCAGCACTCCAAGATGGTCGCTCATCGGCCTTCAGGACGCCCAGGACACATCCTTTCCAACAATCCCAGGGTATGCCGGGCATCGGCGCTACCGTAGCTCAGATCGACGTCAGGCTGCCTAACGGCGACATCGACGCGTCCTCTCTCACGAAGACGATCACGCTGAGCGTCAACTAAGGAAACTGTGAGTTATGGCTACGTCTACCATTACTGGTGGCGTTTCCGTCCTCTACGCTACTAAGGCGGTCCAAGAGGCCGCCCTGTACTCGGTAGGGGCGAAAGCGTTATTCACCAAGGTCCCTTATGGTCAACAGAACTACACGCTGACGCCGCAGGACGACATCTATCAGTCGATCGCTGCCCGCATCGGACGTCCCTTCACCAAGAAGAACTTCAACGTAGGTCCACCTGTTGCAATGGGTGGTACGTCGGTTGAGGGTGAGTACAACACCACAGTCAATGTGTCGGCTGTGAGTCCGCTACTGTACTCTGGCAACTTGGACCTGGCTTACCCGCGGTATCCGGCGGCGGTCCTGACGCTCGATGTCAACCTCGATCTGTTGCGGTACAGTCCGGCTCGTACCACCATCCACCAGGTGATCACCGAGTACAACCGGGTGTACGGTACGAAGCTGCCATTGGCTGACTTCGAGGACGGTCCGATCGTACAGGACGGTGATACGCTCCTGACTGCCAAGGATTCGTCCTACTGGTTCATTCCAGGCACCCAGGTATCGGTGGGTGTGGTGGCATTGTCGGATCGTGACTTGGAGATTGCTGGTCTTAACTGGCCGGCTACCAAGACACTTGCGGCGCATAAAGCGTACTTCGTCAAGGATACGTTCCGGGTTGAGTTCAACAAGCTGTTTGCTGACACCTGGACGGCCCTACAGTCGACGATCCCTAACGAGTCTACCGTGTCTACCGGGTTCGGTACGAAACGTGACCGTCAGATCACCATGACCTTCAACAAGGGTCAAGGGGATGTCCTCAAGACGATCTATTTCTATCGTCTGGACTTGGGTCAGTTGACTGCTCAGTACATGGCGACCTCTACCTGGGACCTTTGGGCAGGCAAGATCCTGGACACGGCCAACGTGACGCGCCTTGCGGCATTGGCGGGTATCCCATTCGATGCGTTCGAGTTGGTCAATACCGACGTGGTGGAAACGACTCCGCGTGGTTCGATCTATGTCGACATCACGGCGGCGCCGAACTCCAAGTTCTTCACGGGTACTACGCGGGTGAAGATCGATCGAGCACCACACATCGCCGACACGATCGCCCCAAACACTGAATTCGTTTTCTAGGTGATATAAATGAAACTAATCTCAGCGGTCGGCATCGACGACTTCTCCAACCCGTCCATGACCAATGCCGCGACAGACAACATCATCAAACGACTCGGCATCACCGATCTGTTCCAGGCGAACGGTCATCCATCCTACGGCCCAACACCGGTGGCTGGTAAAGGTCTGTACATGACCGCCTACAGCACCCAGACCAGCTTCCTGATGAAGGACATCATTGCCGATTACCCGACTGGGGATTGTTGGGTTGCGATGGGCGTGATGATTGATCCGGCACTCATCGCCGCGGCCAGCGGTCCGTTCTTCCAGGCACTCGGCATGACCGGTGCATATAACGTGGTTTCGAACGTCGGGTCCCTCACGCGTAACGACATCATCGGTATCCATGGCCAGAATAAACGTTGCTGCGCGGAACTGATCTGGAAACCGGCCACTGGTCAATTCCGCGTCTACGTGAACGGAGTGATGCGAGATCAAGGCAACTTCAGTCTCTTTAACACGGGCACTTACCCGCCTGCCAACCAACTCATGTCGCTTAACGGGTGGTCGCAGCAGGATACAACCAGCCGCTTCTACTTCACCGATTTCTATATCGGCATTGTCGACAGCATCAGTGAGTGTTTGGGTAACTTCAAAATCACTAAGTTGGTCGCGAAGAATAGCACGTTGAACTCCGCGGGTATGACGCCAGGCGGTGCTGCACAATTGACCACCGGCGATCACACAGTCGAGTTCGATACAGCGCCTTTGGCTGGGTCCATCGTGGCGGGGGTGGTCGAAACGATCCGTGCGTATAGCCAAGGTCCTACCGCCGCAGTGACTACAAAGCGTACAGTCAACGGCGTTGAAACCGCAGAGCGTAAGGCGGCCAACCTCCCAGTCGCCATCACATCGTTGGCTACTGACGAAGCGGTCAACAAACGCGTTATGGCTCCACCTGCGGCCTATGCGATTGGTACGCCCCTTACCGAGTATAAGCTCGCCCTCTCCATCGTGAATAACTAAGAGAGTCCTCTCATGTCTGAGATGAATTTTGATGGCGTTACAGGTAACGCCGTCGTCTCAGTGCCTGGTTCTATGAGCATGGACGGAGTCACAGCTAACGTTGTGACTCGCCTTGCAGGCACTAACCAGTATCGCCGTACACCGCGGGTGGAGCTTCTCGAAGCTCTGTCCAACACCACGGGCGTTGCACTCAACCCAGCGCAGTACGACATCGGTCCAGTGGTCAACGACGACCCAGTCAGCGCTCGAGCGACCATCGACCTGATTGCACTGGAAGCTTCCGGTAAACGTCGGTCCACACCGGTGGTCTACCGCCGCCGGAACATCGCAGAGTTGACCTCTTCGATCGACATGGATATTTTCAAGCCTACTGACGCGTTCCCGATCGGATCGTTGGTAGATATCGTGGCCGCCTTCAACCGCATCTACGGCTTGACGCTGACCGTCAATGACTTCAACCCAGTGGCTGTTGGCGTTGGTAGCAGCACGACCATCACCACTGCCCCAACGTCCCATTACTTCCAGCCTGGTGTCCAGGTGGATCTGGGCCGGTTGGACGGAACCGATCGTCAGTACGAGTTGCTCCTCAAAGCTCTGAACTGGCCAGCGAAAGCGATCGGGGCTCAACAGACGTACTTCGTTAAAGACACGTTCCGCGTTGAGCACAACAAACTCTTCAACGATACGTTCACGGCACTCCAGTCCTCGATCCCGGATGTGTCAGCGCCAAGCGCGGGTCCTACCACCAAACGTGAACGTGAGATGGCGTTGACCTTTACGGTCGGTGCAGTAGTGACCAACCGCACGGTTTACTTCTACCGTCTACCGCTGTCGGCACTTCCCGATCAAGTGGTGTCCACTGCGGTATGGGACCTGACTGCTGGTAAGTTCCTCGATGCGGGTAACGTGGCAGAGTTGGCTACAGTCGCAGGCCTTCCCTACGATACCGATGAGTTCATTAACACCGACATCGTTGAGACCACTCCATTCGGTCCAATCAACGTCACCTTTAAAGCCGCGCCTAACAGCAAGTTCTTTAAAGGCGAGTCGACCATCTCCATCGCACGGGCAGCCTGGGTAACCGACATCGTTCCCAATGGCACCGTATTCTCTCTGTAGGTGATCCATGAGACTGATTCACGCGGTCACTGCGAGTGACTTTCAAAACAGCGGACACGCCTACTCCAGCCAATATGCGGCCTGGATACGCATCGCCAAACTACCCGTCTTCATGTTTGCCAACGCGGGCGGGTTAGCCATTGCCGATCCGGCCGGCGTTCGTTTCACTGGTGGGCCAGTTTACTTCAGCCTACCAGTAGGACGCGCCATGCAACACATGGCCGAGAACGAAGTGATTGGGATGGGTCAATACCTCGCCCCAGTCGCCACCGCCCGTATCCCGAACGCCGCGCGGAGTTTCTTACGGGTGTCGTCGAGTGTCGGCGAGGAGAACCTCTTCGTCTACTCCGATTTGTTCAAGTACGTCACAAGCGGCTTGGCGATGTATGTCGAGTACGTGGCGTCGTACGATCTTAAAACCTGGTCACTTTATGTGAACGGTCGGTTTATCAAGTCCGTACAGGCCACCATGGACCATGACCGTTCCAGCCTGGTGTTCTACTTCAACACCACCAACAGTGCGTCCGGTTACTTCACCCTTCGGGATGTGTACGCAGCCTTCTTCGATCCGGCTGTTGAAAAACCTTCCCTAGGTCGTTGGACCTGCGAGGCGTTGGCGGTGGGTGCTAGTCAGTTCCCCAACTCCGTGGCAGAGGATTCGGTGATGGATACCCTCGGTGTCCCAGCGAAGACCATCGAGTTCACCTACGCAGGTACTCGGAAGTTGGAATCGGTGATGCTGGCCGGGACGTGTAAGGGACCTTTCGTCGATGCGTTGGACGTAGCAATCACCAGCGGTAGCAATCATCGCACCACGTCCATGATCGATACGCCTGTCAACGGCGCCTCTGACACCTGGACCAGTACAGGGAACGGTATCGCAACACCACTGGGGTCGGTCGACTTTGACAACGTCTCGAAGAAACTGACTGCGTCTCTCAACATGCAGCCTTAGGTGAAACATGAAATTACTTTTTGGCTATACGGCAAAGGCGATGGCTAGTGCCGGGCTCTCGCTTCCCAATGCCCTCACGGGCGTCTGGCAGCAGCTCGGCAACTCACCGTTTCTAATTTTCCAATCTTCCACAAACGTGATGTCGTTCACGGGATCTGAATTCCAGATAAACATCGGCTACTCCACCATCTTTGGCCGTAGTTTCGACGTCCTCGGAAAGTTGACAGCCGATGAGGTGTTGACGTGGGGGTTTCGGTACCGTGGATCGTTCAACAGTGTCTCGACCGCAGTGTTGGCGAGTCTCCTGGTGAACGATCCACGGCAGCACCTCACCGCAGTACAGTGGGCCGATTGTCAAACTGCCGACATCTCGTCTACTCGGGATATCTTCGTCGAAGTCACAGCCGACCCAGTGGCTCGCACCCTCACCGGTTTCGTTAACGGTAAGAAGGTGCGTACGACACCGATCCCTGACACGGTCCTCTGGAACGAAGTCCACCTCGGCTTCCTCAACCCGCTGGTTAGTACTAGCGCAAACAAACTGGTCAGCCATTTCTACGCCGGCATCTTCAAGAAGTCTGAGGGAGTTACCCACCTGACGGCTTGGGAGTGCGAGGATCTACCAGAAGTCAGTAGCGAACTCCGTGATGGCGATGGGGTGTTGAACCGCAACACTGTCAACGAGGTATGGAAGTCGGTGGTGTTTAGCACCCCAACCACACCAGCCGATGCCGTGGCGATCGATGCGCAAGCACTCAACCCGCAATTGTACTCAACGTTGCTCACCGATCTGACGGACGGTACGTCGTCTACCACAGCCTCCATCTCGACGTTCGGGGAAGAAAGACTGGGGACCGAATTTGGTGATACCATCAACGGTCGGAGGGTGGCCGCCATCAACCCCGCACCACAAGCCACGCAGCTGACGCTCAAGCTCAAGGCCTTACCGCCGCAGGAGTAACCCATGGCCGAAGTAAAGATTGATGAGCTGCTTGTAACAGCCGTCAGCACACTCCCTCCAGAAATCAAGATCGACGAACTGAACGTCACTGCGGTAGTGAAGACGGTTCCGACGATGTCGTTCGACAGTCTGTATTCGCGCGGTATTGCAAAACTACCGGCGAGTATCACCGTTTACAACCTTCACGCTGGTGCTTTGCGGCGTAAGATTCCAGCGACTCGGTTTAAACTGGGTTATAAGGAAGAGGTACTTGGTTCGCTGGGCGATGCGCTGGGTCAGACCCTCCTGCCAGCCAACTACGATCTCACCCTCGGTAGCGTGGTGGCTGGTCAGCCAGAGTACGTGAACCTGCGCCTCACCGCCAAGAAGCCGTCAGGGTATCGCCGCTACAGTGACGTGACCTATCGTCGGTCTGATGTCGAGACGCTCTTGCCGCTCATCGACCTTGAGTCATTGAAGCCGACTGTCAGTGTCCCGCTCGACACGACCGCGCAGATCATCGCACGGATCAATACGCTGTTTGGCACCAAGCTGTCGGACCTGGATTTCGTTGAAGCGCCTACACAGGCGGGTGTCGAACGTGTCCTGACCACCCGCGCTGAATCGTTTTACTTCCAGCCTGGCGGTCAGATCACCCTGGGTCGTTTGGACCCGAGTGAGCGCACCACCGAGATCGTCGGTCTTGCATGGTCTGAGGTAGATAAGCTTCCATTCAGAACCCATTCCGCTGATTTCACCGTCTCCGCCGCAGCACTGGCCGGCTTAACTAGCAGTACGTTGGTGAACGACACTCAAGCGTCGGCAGTCGTTACGGCTTTGACCACCGCACTTGGCGCAGGGCACGGCGTAACCAGCGCGTACTACGGTTCGAATGGACGCGGTATTCGAAGCCTGCCGATCCAAACACTGACATTGCCAGCCGTCACCACCCTACCTGTGGACAACTCAGGGTTCTATAACCGGGCATTGGTGATCGACATGGATCTGTCGGCCGGATTCGATTTCCGTTACCTGATCCTCCATTATAACGTCTGAGGTGTATCTTGGAACTTCTTCACGCTTATTCATTAGAACGCCTCGCCCTGATGTCGGAACCACAGGCCAACGGCGCCGCCTTCCGCACCGTCAAGGGTACAGTACTCCGGTGGACCGGCAACGGCGTCAACAACGGCGTTGCTGACTCCTTAGGTATCCGGAAGCGTCAGAACCTCGACACCTACCATGTCGACTTCAGCGACGCTATAGATCCAGCGCGGCTAGAGTCGTACTGGGTGACTGTCGGATGGTTAGTCGCGGCCGATCGGGGCTCAACAGACGCCACCATCACCGCCAACGAACTTGGTCTTGGCGACCTGGTCACTACGCCAAATAACATCTTTAAGGTAACCAACGGACAACCTGTATACGTCGAGGCAGCGTACAACCCCATCACTCTAGAGGGGCGTTGGTACGCCAGTGGTGTGTTGGTGAAGAGTGGGCAGGTTGCCCCCATGTCACGCAAGGTCGTCAGGATGACACTCGCCTCATCTCAGGGTGGTGTGTACACCATCAAAGACATCTACGTTGGTCGCTTCGCAGGTAACGAAGAACCGCGCCTGCGTCGCTGGAAGTCGGTGACCCTACCCCCGGTCACTAACGGACACAGTTCTAACGTGTCGATCGCCGACGGCGCCACGTCCACAGTTGGTGGGACGAAAATCGACAGTACGTACACCATCCCAGCCGGGACCATGGGGGTGGTTGCACAGTGCACCATGCTCAGTGTCGACAACCTAGCCGACTTGACGGCGACAGTTACCGACGGCACTCTGACCAGCACAGTCCGAACCTCCGATATGGACAACCAGTTGGTTCAGACCGACCCTAGTAAAGGACACTCGGTCTTCATCGGCTCACTCACTCCAACGCCAGGCGCTACCGTCCTCACCGTTGGCGTGAAAGCGGTTGATCGCGCCTAAGGAGTTGATCGATGTCTAAGCAAAACTATTTCGTCGATGGTACGTTTATCGACAGGCTGGGTACGCTGATCGAACGCACGCTGGTGCAGGCTGACTGCGTGGTGGCTCCGACCTCCACGCCAGACACGTCGATCTCTACGCGGGATGCGGTACTGAATATCACCATCCCCAAGATCGGTGGCGGTACTGAGGTCAAGGAGGTGCGTTACTTCCAGTTGGACTTGGCTACTCTAGCTAGCTTCAATCTGGTCAAAGGGAAGTGCAACGAAAACAGCACGGTCCACGCCCTCCTCCCAACCATCCAGCGTCTCACCGGCATCCCGTTCACCACGAACGACCTGGAAGATGCTCCAGTGGTCGTCACAGGCTCCGTCACGGAGTTTACACTCCCATTGGTAGCCAAGGTAGGGTCTAAGTGGTTTAAAGGCCGCTACGACCTCCCAGTGCTGCGTAAGCCACTCTTGTCGGCTCAGGCAGTCTATGGTACTACCTACATGGGCTCCATCTAACGAGTACACAACGGGAGGTCACAGCCTCCCCTTGTCGTTACTTACATCGATGGGGAATCTTATGACGACTCCAATTCCAGAGATCTATTATGGCAGATCCAAGTACTAATCCATCGGTATCATTTAGCGCCATCCGAATGCAGGTGATCCAGCAAATCCCAGGCGAAATCGCGATCGTTAAAGGGAAGACCGGCTGGGGCGCATTCGAAGCGCTGCGACTTATCTACCTACCGCTTGATGCAATCTCGTTAAGAAACACAGTGGTTGGTAAGCCGATCCAGGTCAGCGGCGAGTTGACGAAGGTGACGTATACCTCCGGCGAGCATTCGGCGTTTCGTGGCGCTGTCGACGTGACATACCGTCGTTACTCGATCCAGGCACTCAACAACATGGACGTGCCAGATGGCGGATGGACATCGGTTGCTGCGTTTATCTCTTACCTGAAGACGACCCTCAGCATTCAGGTAGTGGACGCTGACTTCGATCTCGTGAAGTCGATTCGTCGTGCCGATGGTTCGGTCAGCATCTATCCGTCCAAGGACAGTTGGTTGTTCTCACCGGATGGTTCGTTCGACAGCTCCTCGATGCAGAAGGTTGAGGACCTCCTCCCCACCCTCACCACGCAGGACTTCGACCATACGCCGAAGCTTCACCTGGCGATTGGTAACGATACATTGAATGGATTCGAAGAAGTCGAACCCTTCGTACTGGGTGATGAGATAGCCGTCGATACCTTGAACGGTTTCGATGCAGTGGGGGGTAACTGACATGTCTATCGTATACGCTGAAGGTTTTAACCGAGCACGACTTGGCGCTATCGGTATCGGCAACGGGATCATGGGTAAGGCGTGTGACATCAGGGTTGTCACCAACGCCAGCTTCCCTGTCAGTATCGTAACCAGGGGAAGTCGCCGTTGGATCACCACCCCCAATCCAACCTTCGTACAGGAGCAGGCTCAGGTATCACCAAGCTATCTCAGTGTCCAACCATGGTCACCGGTGGTCAATGAGGCAGCTCGTGCGACCCCTGGGATGCCTCCGTACAATCAAGGTGGTGTAGGGGTTGGTCGCGTTATAGTTACCTGGAAGGTCGACGCGACCGGGCAAGCACTCCTGACCGGTAACTCCAACTACTTCTGTAGTATTGGTAGTACGGTCTTCTCCAACTCTCTGCCGACGACCGCAGCAGCAGCTTTGCCTTACATTGGCAAAGGTTACTTCCCACTCGAGCTTGAGTACAACCGGAACACCAGGAAAGGTAAACTCTGGTGCAACGGCCTCCTCGTCAATGAGCGCGACATCACTGGTTCAGATGAAATCAGACTCAACCTCGTCGGTATCCGCACGATCCCAGGCGGCGTGTTGAAGGGCGGTCAAACGTGGATCACCGACGTCGTGGTTGTCTATGATGACGGTATCTCACCATCGCGTCGTATTGGCGACGTCACCGTGGCTGAGGTTGGGTTGGATCAAGTGACACCAACACACCCAGACGTGAAGACGGTGGGTCCTAGCGACGTGAGTGACG
>Ga0247818_10002164_pt1 | contig 12752 bp, 10 predicted proteins | sample 13C_Glucose_Day1_FD_192424 | JGI IMG/M metagenome (GOLD analysis project Ga0247818, IMG submission 192424) | Soil microbial communities from agricultural site in Penn Yan, New York, United States - 13C_Glucose_Day1 | ecosystem: Environmental > Terrestrial > Soil > Agricultural land | place...
CTCCTGGGCCGAGGTGACCACCTTCCCCGAAGGCGCCGCGCCGGTCGCGGATCCGCTCGACCCGAGGCGCTTCTACGCGTACGACACGGGCACCGGGACGGTCCTCCTCTCCACGGACCGGGGCGCGACGTTCACCGAGGGTGCGAAGGGGCTGCCGTCGGGGGACGCGCAGTTCCGTATCGCCGCGGCACCGGGACGCTCCGGCGACCTGTGGCTGTCGGCGAAGGACGCCGGACTGCTGCGCTCGACGGACGGCGGCGTGACGTTCACCCGGGTGGCCGGCTGCCAGGCCTCGCACGCCCTCGGGTTCGGGAAGGCGGCCCCTCGGAAGGGGCGGGCGGGCTACCCGGCCGTCTTCCAGACCGGGCGGGTCTCCGCGACGTACGACGGCGTGGCCGTGCTGCGCTCGGACGACGCCGGCGCGACCTGGGTCCGCATCAACGACGACGCCCACCGGTGGGGGTGGACCGGCGAGGTCATCACCGGCGACCCCCGCGTCCACGGCCGTGTCTATCTGGGCACCAACGGCCGTGGCATCCAGTACGCAGATCCCCAGTAGAGGAACGAGACGTCCATGCCGTCCCTGCACGACGCCGCCCGTGGCCGCATCCTTTTCGGAGGCGACTACAACCCCGAGCAGTGGCCCGAGGAGGTGTGGGCCGACGACGTCCGGCTGATGGAGGAGGCCGGGGTCAACTCCGTCACCGTCGGCGTCTTCTCCTGGGCGATGATCGAACCGCGTCCCGGGGCGCGGGAGTTCGGCTGGCTGGACCGGCTTCTGGACCTCCTGGCCGCCCACGGGATCTCAGCCGTGCTCGCCACGCCCACCTCGTCCCCTCCTCCGTGGATGGGCGCCCTGCACCCGGAGACGCTGCCGCGTACCGAGGACGGCGCGCTGGTCAACTACGGTTCCCGGCAGCATTTCTGCCCGAGCTCGCCGGTCTACCGGCGCTATGCGGCCGCGCTCACCGAGGACCTGGCGGCACGGTACGCGGACCATCCGGCGCTCACCGTGTGGCACATCAACAACGAGTACTGCACGCACTGCTGGTGCGACGAGACCGCCGGTCACTTCCGCCGCTGGCTGGGCTCCCGCTACACCACCCTGGACGCGCTGAACGACGCGTGGGGCACGGCGTTCTGGAGCCAGCGCTACGACACGTGGGCGGAGATCCTGCCGCCGCGCCGGGCGCAGTACATGCGCAACCCCGCGCAGGAGCTGGACTTCAAGCGGTTCACCTCGGACGCCCTGATGGAGTGCTACACCGCCGAGCGGGACATCGTCGCCCGGCACACCCCGCACATCCCGGTGACGACCAACTTCATGCCGCTGTGGTCGGGCCAGGACGCCTGGGCCTGGGCGGAGCAGGAGGACATCGTCTCCGTCGACGTCTACCCGGATCCCACGGACCCGCACGGCGGGCAGTACAACGCGATGCTCGCCGACATGACCCGTTCCCAGGCACGCGGACCGTGGATGGTGATGGAGCAGGCCGCGGGGCCGGTGAACTGGCGCGACGTCAACCACCCCAAGCCGGCGGGCCTCAACCGGCTGTGGTCGCTGCAGGCCGTGGCCAGGGGCGCGGACGCCCTCTGCTACTTCCAGTGGCGGCAGTCCCGGCAGGGTGCCGAGAAGTTCCACTCCGGGATGCTGAGCCACGCGGGTGAGGAAGGGCGCACCTTCCGGGAGGTCAGGCGCATCGGTGCCGAACTCGCCCTCATCGGCGCCGAGGTCAGTGGTACCGAGGTGACCGCCGACGTCGCCGTGCTCCACGACTGGGACGCCTGGTGGTCGAGCACCCAGCAGGGCAGGCCGTCCTCCCTCGTCTCGTACACGGAGCTCGTGCAGACCTGGCACCGGGGGCTGTGGGAGAGCGGGATCAGCACGGAGTTCGCCCGCCCCGGCGGCGACCTGAGCGCCTACCGCATGGTGCTCGTGCCCCAGCTCCAGCTCCTCGGCGACGCCGCCGTCGACAACCTCGTCGCGTACGTCCGGGGAGGCGGCACCCTGGTGTGCGGGTTCTTCACCGGGGTCGTGGACACGGACGACCGGATCAGGCCGGGCGGCATGGACGCCAGGCTGCGTGAGCTGTTCGGCATCCGCACGGTGCACGAGTGGTGGCCGCTGGACGCGGGGGCGACCGTGGGGTGCGACGGCTTCGACGGCACCCTGTGGTCGGAGGAGCTGGAGCCCGACGGCAGCGCGGAGACCGTGGCCGCGTACCGAGGGGGTGAGCTGGACGGGCTTCCGGCGGTACTCCGCAAGGGGACCGCCTGGTACGTCTCGACGCTCCCCGGACCCGAGGCCCTGCGCGGTCTGCTCGGCCGGGTGGCGGCGGACGCCGGTGTGCGCCCCGTCCTGGAGGGACTGCCCCCGGGGGTGGAGGCGGTCCGGCGCGGCGCGCTGCTGTTCCTGCTGAACCACGGCCGGTCCCCCGCCGCGGTGGAGCTGCCGGGCCGCTACGTCGACCTGCTCACGGGCGACGCCGCCGACGGCGGCGTGGAGCTGGAGCGCTACGGCGTGGCCGTGCTCGGAGACGTCCGCGCATGATCGACGGCACGTGGGAGCCCTGCCCCGCCACCCGCTGGGAGGACGCGTTCCTGAGCGGCAACGGCCGTCACGGGGCGATGGTGTTCGGCGATCCGGCCGACGACCGGGTGATCGTCAACCACCACACCCTGGTGCGGCCGAACGGCAGCGAGGGCCTGCGGGCACCGGAGCTCGCCGACCGGCTCGGCCGGCTGCAGGACGCGCTCCTGTCGGGGGACACGAAAGCCGCGGAGGACTTCGGCGCGGGAGGCCCGCTGGTGTGGGTGCAGCCCTTCCATCCGGCCTTCCGTACCCGGGTGCGCCGCACCCGTGGGCTCCACGAGGCGGTGGCCGGCTACCGGCGTGAGGTCGACTTCACCACGGGTGAGGTGACCGCGTCGTACGAGGCGTGGCGCAGCGGTGTCTTCGTGTCGCGGGCCGACGACGTGGTCGTGCAGCACGTCACCGACCCGGGGCTGACCGCCGACCTCGTGCTGGACCACGTCCTGCCGGGCGCCCCCGCGCGGCTGGCGGTGGGCCGCTCCACGGTGCTGACCCCGGACGGCGCGCGCCTGGCGCTGCGGGTGGGCTATCCGGGCGGCGAGTTCGGCTACACGGGCGTCACCGTGGCGCGGGTGGACGGCGGCAGGGTCCTCGTGGCCGGTGAGGGCATCCGGATCGAGGGGGCGCGGAGCCTCACTCTGACGACCCGCGTCGTCCGGGGGGCCGGCAGGCCGGACCTCGGCGAGCTGTGGGCCGGGCTGCCCGGGGAGGACTACGCCGCGTTGCTCGACCGCCACCGGACGCCGCACCGGGCCGCGTACGGGCGTGCCTCCTTCACCCTGCGGGACGCCGCCCCGGAACGGGAGCTGTCAGGCAGCGAGCTGCTGCGTGACCCGACGTCCCCCGCGCTGCTGGAGAGGCTCTTCGCGGCGGGCCGCTACCACCTGCTCTCCGCCTCGGGGATGCTGCCGCCCCGGCTGACCGGTCTGTGGACGGGAGACTGGGACACCGCGTGGTCCGGAGCCTTCACCACGAACGCCAATCTGAACCTCCAGGTCTCCTCCGCCGCCGCGGCCGCCCTCCCCGAGGTCACCGAGGCGCACGCGGCTCTGGTCCAGGGACAGCTGGCCGACTGGCAGGAGAACGCCCGGGCGCTCTTCGGGGCCCGGGGCATCGTCGCGCCGTCCCACACGGACGGCGCCTCGGGGCACACCCGGCACTTCCAGCGCGCCTATCCGCTGCATCTGTGGACCGCCGGGGCGGACTGGCTGCTGCAGCCGCTCCTGGAGAACGCCGAGGTCACGACGGGGGTTCCGGACAGCAATCTCGTCGACGCCCTCGTACAGGCGGCCCTGTTCTACGAGGACTTCCTCGGCCGAGAGGATCCGGACGGACGCCTGGCGATCGTGCCCTCGTACTCCCCGGAGAACCGGCCGGCCAACGCGAGCTGGGGCACGGTCAACGCCACGATGGACATCGCGGCGGCCCGCCATGCCCTGACGACGGCCGCCGAGCACGCGCCGGCCCACCCGTCGGCCGGCCTGTGGCGGTCACTCGCCGCCCGGCTCCCGGAGTACCTGGTGAACGAGGACGGGGCGCTCGCCGAGTGGGCGTGGCCCGGTCTGCGGGAGACGTACGACCACCGTCACCTGAGTCATCTGTACCCGGTGTGGCCGCTGGACGCGATCAATCCGTACGACACCCCGGAGCTGGCCACGGCGGCGCACCGCGCGCTGGAGCTGCGCGGCTCGGAGAACGACTCCGCCCACGGGCACCTGCACCAGGCCCTGATCGCCGCCCGGCTGCGGGACGCGTCGCGGGTGTCGGCGGCGCTGGGCGCGGTGCTGGGCGGCGACTTCTTCCACGACTCCCTGATGAGCGCGCACTACCCCTCCCGGAACGTCTACAACGCGGACGCGGCGCACACCCTGCCCGCCGTCGTGATCGAGTCACTCGTCCAGTCGGCGCCCGGCCGTCTGGTGCTGCTGCCCGCCGTCCCGGCCGCGTGTCCGGCCGGTGAACTGCGGGGCGTGCGTACGCGGTTCGGTGCCCACCTGGACCTGCGGTGGTCCGAGGACGGTGCCACCGCCGTGCTGCGCCCCACCCGCGACGCCGTCGTCGACCTGCGTACGGGCGACGGGCTCGCCCTCACCGAGACCTCCGCCGGGAACCCCACGGCTCCGCTGGAGCTGACGGCCGGCGTGGACCGCGTCCTCACCCTGGGGCCGCGGTAGCAGTCCTCCATCCCCACATGGAAGGAACACCCCATGGCACGATCCACCCTGACCCGGCTGCTGCTGGCCCCGACGGCGGCAGTGGCCGCGCTGATCGGTTTCGCGGCGGCGCCCGCCCACGCCGCGATCTGGACCTCGTCGGAGCAGTGGGGCAACTACACCACGTCCGACGGCTACATCCTCTACAACAACATCTGGGGTTCCGGAGCGGGCACCCAGAGCATCTGGGCCAACTCGTCGAGCAACTGGGGCGTGACGGCCAACCACCCGAACACCGGTGGCATCAAGTCGTACCCGAACGCCAAGAAGATCGTGAACAAGCCGATCACGTCGCTCTCGTCGCTGACCAGCACCTACAACGTGACGGTCCCGTCGTCCGGCGCGTACAACACGTCGTACGACATCTGGGACACGGACTACGACTACGAGGTGATGCTCTGGGTGAACTACAACGGCGCCGTGGGGCCCCTGGGCACCTCGCAGGGGACCGTCACGCTCGGCGGGCACACCTGGGCCGTGTACAAGGGCAGCAACGGCGCCAACGAGGTCTTCTCGTTCCTGCGGACCTCGGACTCGTCCTCCGGCACCGTGAACATCCTGCCGATCCTGAAGTGGATCAAGGACACCAAGGGCTGGTGGGGCAACGAGACCATCGGTGACGTCCAGTTCGGCTACGAGATCACCTCGTCGTCGGGCGGGCTGAACTTCACGACCAACGGCTTCAAGGTCTCGTCGAGCTGATCGCCGCGGCGACGGACCGGGCGCGTCCCGGCCCGTCGCCGTGCTCAGACCGGTGCCGGGCCCGAGCTCGCGCGCACCGTCAGGACCGGCTCCAGCAGGTCGACCTCGTCGGTGCCCCGGCCGCCCAGCTTCGCCACCACCTGTTCCACCGACCGGCGCCCCATCTCCTGCGCCGGAATGGCCACGGAGGTGAGCCGTACCGACGCCTGTGTGGCCACCTGGTCGGGGCAGACGGCCACCACGGACACGTCCTCCGGTACCGCGCGGCCCTGCTGCTGGAGCAGGTTGAGCAACGGCTCGACGGCGGCCTCGTTCTGGACGATGAAGCCGGTCGTCCCCGGCCGCTCGTCGAAGATGCGGGCGAGGGTGCCGGCCATCGCCGCGTAGCCGCCCTCGCAGGGGCGGTGCAGTATCCGCACCCCGGCGTCCTGCGCCTTGGCCCGGATCCCGTCCACCGTCCGTTCCGCGAAGCCGGTGTGACGTTCGTAGACCGCCGCCGCCTCGCCGATCACCGCCACCTCGCGGTGTCCGAGGCCGGCCAGGTGGTCCACGCAGAGCGCTCCGGTGGCCTCGAAGTCGAGGTCCACGCAGGTGAGCCCCGAGGTGTCGGCGGGCAGGCCGATGAGGACGGCGGTGCGTCCCGAGTCGCGGAGCAACGGGAGCCGCTCGTCGTGCAGTTCGACGTCCATCAGGATCATCGCGTCCGCCAGCGAACTCCCCGCGATCCGGCGGACCGCCGCGGGGCCCTCCTCGCCGGTGAGCAGCAGGACGTCGTAGCCGTGCGTACGGGCGCTCGTGGCGACGGCGATGGCGATCTCCATCATCACCGGGACGTACATGTCCGTGCGCAGCGGCACCATCAGGGCGATGATGTTGGATCTGCTGCTGGCGAGAGCACGCGCACCGGCGTTGGGGTGGTACCCCAGCTGCTGGATACTGAGCTCGACACGTTCCCGGGTGGAGGCCGAGATCGACCGCTTGCCGCTGAGGACGTAGCTCACCGTGCTCGCGGAGACTCCGGCGTGCTGGGCGACCTCGGCAAGCGTGACCATTCGGCTTCTCCCCTACAGTGGACGACCGCAAGGGAGAGCTGGTGAAGCGCTTCGACAGCGCCGTGCTGTGCTCCCCTTCGCACTCTGACATGCACAGACAACGTGGAGCCTAGACTCGCTCACAGTCACTGTCCAGAGTGGAGTCGAAGCGCTTCGACCGACCTCGGGGCGACGGTCCGCCGCCCTCACACACGGTGACTCAGGAGGCCGAGGGTGTCCAGCCCGCCAGCCAGTCGGCGGTCTCCTGTTCCGCGGCCTGGGCGTCGGTGAGCTGGGGCCGGTTGCTGCTCGCCGAGCCTGATCCGGGCCCGGCGTTCCGGTACTCCGCGAAACGGTCGTCCTTCCAGGAGAAGCCGCTCATGTCCGTCCACGGGGCGGACCTGATCGCCGAGCTGAGCGTGGTGCCGCGGAAGGTGGCCATGGGGTCGAGCGTGGCGTCACCCCCCGCGTGCCACGGGCGGCCGAGGTAGAAGGACGACGCCGAGACGTCGCCGTTGACGGTCGAGCCGGTGATCAGGAAGCCCTTGCGGTCGGCGGCCGTGCTCGGGGCGGCGATGTAGCCGGCGGAGCTGCCGTCCCAGCGCTTCTTCAGCGTGATGACGGACTTGTCGATCACGGCGGTGGCGCGTCCGAAGATGAAGTCGACGTTGCCCACGACGTAGGAGTTCGTCATGTAGACACGGCCGAGCGTCGCCTTGGAGGCGGTGTCGAGCAGCAGGGTGTCCTGGTCACCGGTGACGATCACGGAGTCCAGGAAGACCTTGTCCGCCGCGGTGCGCAGGGCCACGGCCTGGAGCCCGCTCAGGTTCTGGTTGGCGGCTTCGTCGAAGTCGTTGGAGATCGTGAGATTACGGGCCTGGAAGCCGTTGGCCTCCGCCGCGACGGTCGCGCTGCCGCTGGTGCCGTAGGTGCCGGAGCCGTCGGGCTTCCGCGTGCCCGAGGCGTTGTTGTAGACGATGACGGTGTCGTTGCGGCTCGCTCCGCTGCCCTGAAGGGTGACGTTCTGCTTGGTGGACGGGATCTTCACCAGTTCCCGGTAGGTGCCGGGCCTGATGGAGACGACGACCCGCGCGGTGTTGCCCGCGGGGATCGCGTTGACCGCCGCCTGCACGGTCGTGTACTGCCCGCTGCCGTCCTTGGCGACGGTGAGGGTGGTCGCGGCCTCGGTGCCGGACGCGGACCCGGAGGTCCACACCGTGGCGGCGGCGAGCAGCGTGGCCGCCCCCGCCGTCATCGCTCTCCGCGGCCCGGGGTGAGTGACGGCGCGTCGTGGTCGGTCGGCTGCCATGGCCTGATCCGTTCGTCGAGGGAAGAGGTGGGGTTCCATCCGTCAGTCGCCGCGGTCGCACGAAAGGTTGCCGGGCCCTGACGCCACGGCCGAAGGTGCCGCGCCGGCGGCACCGATGACCCGGGAGGGGTCCACGGTGAAGGGCCTCGGTGCCGTCGGCAGCATCGCGGCCCTCCGTTTTCCCCGCCTACCGCGGTCCGGCGCCGGTCTCCTCACCGTCCCGGTGCTCACGGGGCACGCCCATCGCGAGGAGCGCGGTGTCGTCGTCGAGCCCTTCACCGAACGAGCCGAGGAGGTCGGTGAGCGCCGCCACGGCTCCGGACGCCGGAACGGGGGCGAGGCTCCGCGCGAAGTCGAGGAGTGCTTCGTCGCCGTAGCGTCCACCGAGGTCGGGCGTGCGCGCCTCGGTCAGACCGTCGGTGTAGAGCAGCAGCGTGTCGCCGGGTCGCAGCTCCAGCGTGGCGGTGGTGAAATGCGCGTCGGGAACGACCCCGAGCAGTTGGCCTCCTGGCGTGGGGACGTGGTCGGCACTGCCGTCGGCGCGCAGCAGCACGGCCGGGGGGTGGCCGCCTCCCGCGAGGACGACATGGAACCCCGTCTCCTCCCCCTCGGACGTGAGCAGGCCGAAGATCACGGTGCAGAAGCGGGGTTCGTCCTCCTGGAACTCCCGGTTGAGGGCGGTGTTGAGGTTGGCCAGCACCGCGGCCGGCACAGGGTCGGACACCGCTGCGGCCCGCAGGGTGTACCGCGCCAGCGACGTCACGACGGCCGCGTTCGCGCCCTTGCCCCGCACGTCCCCCATGAAGAACCCCCAGCGTCCGGGAGCCAGCGGGAACAGGTCGTAGAAGTCCCCGCCCACCTCGTCGGCGGAGGCGAAGTGGTAGCGCGCGGCGACCTCCAGGCCGGGAACCGGTTCGAGGGCCGGCGGGATCAGGGTCCGCTGCAGCGTCGTGGCAAGCCGTTGCAGGCGCTCACGTTCGTGATCCGCCTCCTGCCTCGCCCTCAGGAGCTCTCGCTCGTAGGCGCGCCTGTCGTGGGCGTCCAGGATGGTGGTGCGAATCAGCAGCGGCTCACCGTCGCCGTCCTTCTTGACCGTGGAGGTGACCAGGGCGGGCAGCCGGCTGCCGTCCGCGGCCTTGAGTTCCAGTGCGACGCCGCTGACTTCTCCCTGCATACGCAGCAGGGGCGAGAAGTGCGTCTCGTGGTAGAGCTTTCCGCCGATCGTCAGCAGGTCGGAGAACTGCTTGTGGCCCACCAGTTCCTCGCGCCGGTATCCGAGCCATTGCAACAGGGTCCTGTTGACCTTGGCGATCCGGCCGTCCATCAGGGTGGAGAGGTAGCCGCACGGCGCGTTCTCGTACAGGTCCTCGACGCTGTCCTCCAGCAGTGCGGTGAACGGCAGCTGCTCCTGGTCACGGTCTCCCACGGCCCACGACTCGTCGGCCTCCTCGCCGCCCGGGGGCACCGTCACGACCCCTGCACGAAGGCGATGATGGCCTCGGCCGTCTCCCGCGGGGCGCTCAGCTGCGGGCAGTGGCCCGTCGAGTCGAGGGTGACCAGCTCGCTGCCGGGGATCTGCCTGTGCACGAAGGCGCCGACCTCGCGCGGGGCGAGCGTGTCCCGTGCACTCTCGGCGACGAGCGTCGGGACGCTCACCTTGGACAGGTCCGCGCGGTTGTCGGAGAGAAAGGTGACTCTCGCGAACACCCGGGCGATCTCCGGATCCATTCGGCAGAAGCTGTTCGTCAGCTCCTCGCCCAGTTCGGGGCGGTCCGGATTCCCCATGATCACAGGGGCAACCGTCGCGGACCAGCCCAGATAGTTGCTGTCCAGCGAATCGAGCAGTTCGTCGATGTCCTGCTCGCTGAAACCTCCCCGGTAGTCGCCGTCGTCGATGTAGGACGGCGACGGGGTGAGAAGGACCAGCTTGTCGAAGAGTCCGGGCTCCTGCACGACGGCGAGAACGCCGATCATGGAGCTGACCGAATGCCCGACGAAGGTCACGGGTCCGAGGCCGAGCTCCTGACAGAGTTCGATCACGTCCTGGACGTAGCCGTCCAGGGTGGAGTACCGCTCCGGACTCCAGGCGGACACGTCGGACCCCCCGGCCCCCACGTGGTCGAAGAGGACCACCCGGAAGTGCTTCTCCAGTTCGGGCACCACAAGTCGCCACAGATTCTGGTCGCACCCGAATCCATGGGCGAGCACCACCACCGGGCCGTCCTTGCGGCCCGTCACGGACACCCGGTTCCTTTTCCGCACATCCATACCTACATCGTGACACTTCCGGCACACGACAGCCCGGTCTGACGCAGCAGGCCTCCCACCGGTGCGAATCACACTCGGTTATCTGCCATGCACACATTGCCCGTCACCCGGTGTGCACCCCAGGGCACTCTGGGCCTCGGCATGGAGCCGCAGCCCACGAGGAGGAGCCGTGAGCTGCGGCACGGATCGGCCGGGGGCGGCCTCAGGTGACCGGCACGAGTGTGAACTGCTGGCAGGTGTTGTCCAGCCACGTCCACTGCCGTACGTCGGCGCCGTCGGCCGTGGAGCAGTCCGCGACGTCGGCGACCTTCCCGGTGGCCTGGTTGACGATGCGCACCCAGCCGCCGGCCTCGGTGGTGACGAGACGGAAGCGCTGGCAGGTGTTGTCGAGCCACGTCCACTGGCGCAGATCGGCGCCGTCGGCGGCGGAGCAGTCCGCCGTGTCGAGCACCTTGCCCGACGAGACGTTCACCAGCCTGCTCGTGTCGTCGCCCCGGTCCTCGACGCGCCATCGCTGCTTCGCGCTGCCGTCGCACGTCCACTGCCGGACGTCGGCGCCGTCGGCGGTCGACGCACCGCTCACGTCGAGGCACTTCCCGGTGGCCCGGCTGACCACGGTGTACGCGGCCGGGGTCGCGGCCGTCTCACCGGAGGGACCGGCCAGTGTGGTGCCGAGGGCGACGGGTGTGCCCAGGTTCGGTGTGCCGTCCGGGTTCCAGCTGAACTTCTGCGACCGCGCCGTGCGTCCGTTGTCGCAGCCGTCGGACGCCGAGTCGTTGGCGTGGTAGACGATCCAGCTCTCCGCGCCGTCGGGCGAGGTGAAGAAACCGTTGTGGCCCGGCCCGTACACCCCGGCGGAGTCGTTCCGCTGGAAGACCGGGGTTGACTTCTTCGTCCACGAGGACGCGGAGAGCGGGTTCGACCCGGTCAGCGTGAGCTGCCCCAGCTTGTAGTCGGGGGTCCAGCAGCCGCTGGCGGAGTAGACGACGAACGTCTTCCCGCCCCGCTGGAGCACCTCTGCCCCCTCGTTGACCGTGCCTCCGGACCTCTCCCAGTCGTAGGTGGGCGTCGAGATCGTCGAGAACGAACCACTGAGCGTGTACGGGTTCGACATCGGGGCGATGACGAGGTTCTGCGTCCCTCCTCCGCTCGCACTGCCCAGCAGGTACATCTGCCCGCCGACCGTGAGCACGCTCGGGTCCAGCATCCAGCCGCTGCCCAGCTGGTTCCGGTACGTGTACGGTCCCATCGGGTCGGAACCGGCACTCTGCAGCACGTGGACGCGCTGCGTCGGGTTGTAGTCGGCGATGTTCCGGCCGGCCACGTAGTACAGGTACCACCGCCCGCCCGAGTAGTGCAGTTCGGGCGCCCAGATGTTGCAGCAGCGCGAGGCCGCGTCGCCCTGCCACACCTGCACGCTCGGCGCGGTGGAGAGCCCGGCCAGCGTCGGTGACTTCCGTATGGTGATGACGTCGGTCCAGCTCGTCGACACCAGGTGGTAGTTGCCTTCGTGGTAGGAGATCCAGGGGTCGGCCCCCTTCTGCGCCTTGACCGGGTTGGAGTACGGGCGGCCCTCGGCCGCCGACGCCGGCGACGGCTGTCCGAGGGCGAGCGCCAGCAGGAGGGCGCTCAGCAGGGTCAGTAGGCGACGGGCCATCCGCTGCTCCAGTTCAGAAGGTTGACACCGAGCTTCGGGGTGCCGTTGTCCTGGCCGTCGTAGTAGTGGTAGACGAGCAGGTCGCCGTCGGAGTCCGCCAGGATCGACTGGCCGCCGGGTCCGATGTAGCGGCCGTGCGACTCCATGACGGCCGTGCCGCCGTTACTGAGCATGCTGACGCCGTTCCTGTCCTTGTAGGGACCGGTGACGCTGGTCGCCCTGCCCACCTTGATCTTGTACGTCGAGCTGGTGCCCGCGCAGCAGGTGTCGTACGAGGCGAAGAGGTAGTAGTAGCCGTTCCGCTTCACGATGGAGGGTGCCTCGACGGCCTTGGTGCCGGTGGGCCGGGAGGCGAGGGAGCGGCGGGCGGTGTCCCCGGCGTACTGCTTGCCCGTCGACGGATCGATACGGATCATCTTGATACCGGTCCACCAGGAACCGAAGGACAGCCACCACCTGCCGTCGTCGTCCACGAACAGGTTGGGGTCGATGGCGTTGTAGTCGCTGGACGAGTTCGACGTGTACACGATCCCGTAGTCGCTCCAGCTGCCGGCCTGCCCGGTGGCGGAGCCCGCGAGGCCGATGGCCGAGGTGTTGGAGCCGAAGGACGAGACGGCGTAGTACATCAGGTACCTGCCGCCGCGGTACGAGATGTCCGGAGCCCAGGGGTCGGACGCTGAGGAGTAGTTCTTCCACCAGCTCGGCTTGGCGGTGAAGGCGTTCCCGGAACGGCCGAAGGCGGTGCGGTCGGTGGAGGTGCGCAGCTGGAGGCCCTCACCGGTCGAGTAGAGCAGGTACTGGCCGGACGGGCCGCGGACCATGCTGGGGTCGTGGACGACGATGTCGCCGTTGACGACACCCGGGTTGGGGTACGCGGACGCGCTGCCCGGCACGAGGGCCAGCAGCAGCGCTGCGGGGACCACGGCGAGGGCTCTCATCGATGTGCGGCTCACGAGGGGACCTCCATGGGGGTCGGGGG
>Ga0247818_10002165_pt1 | contig 12751 bp, 12 predicted proteins | sample 13C_Glucose_Day1_FD_192424 | JGI IMG/M metagenome (GOLD analysis project Ga0247818, IMG submission 192424) | Soil microbial communities from agricultural site in Penn Yan, New York, United States - 13C_Glucose_Day1 | ecosystem: Environmental > Terrestrial > Soil > Agricultural land | place...
TCGGCGAAGGCGCGGGCGATGGCGAGGCCGATGCCCCGGTTTCCTCCGGTGACGAGAACCGAGCGGCTCAACGGATCACCCTTTCCTTGGCGGTCTGGTACCTCGAAAACCTATCGGTACCACCGCTCATCCAGGGAATCGGGCCCTGACAGCGCCGCCGGGCCGCGACTGTCGGATCCCTACAGAATGCTCCGGGCATGCCCTCGGCACGGTAAAAGGAGCGCACGGGGATGCCGGGACCCCTCATGATTCACTGCGGAGACGTTTTTCAGAGGTGGAGAAGGGGAGGCCCGCGTGGCCCACGAGGTAGATCAGTCGTTTCTGGCCCTGCCGCTGCGTGCCCTCGCCGACGCGGCACTCGCCCGCGCCCGGGCACTCGGTGCCGTGCACGCGGACTTCCGGCTGGAGCGGGTGCGCGGTGCCTCCTGGCGCCTGCGGGACGCGCGGCCGGCCGGGACGTCGGACACCACCGATCTCGGCTTCGCCGTCCGGGTGGTGCACGGCGGTGCCTGGGGGTTCGCGTCCGGGGTGGACCTGACCATGGACGCGGCGGCCAAGGTCGCCTCGCAGGCCGTGGCCATGGCGAAGCTGTCGGCGAAGGTGATCGCCGCGGCCGGCTCCGACGAGCGCGTGGAGCTGGCGGACGAGCCGGTGCACGGCGAGCGGACCTGGGTGTCGGCGTACGAGCGGGACCCCTTCGACGTACCGGACGCCGAGAAGGCGGGGCTGCTCGCCGAGTGGAGCTCGCGGCTCCTCGCGGCCGACGGTGTGGCGCACGTCGACGCGTCCCTGATGACCGTCCACGAGAACAAGTTCTACGCGGACACGGCGGGGACCGTCACCACCCAGCAGCGGGTGCGGGTGCATCCGCAGCTGACCGCGGTCGCGGTGGACGGCACGACCGGTGAGTTCGACTCCATGCGGACGATCGCACCGCCGGTGGGCCGGGGCTGGGAGTACCTGACGGGCACGGGCTGGGACTGGGACTCGGAGCTGGAGCGCATCCCCGGGCTGCTGGCCGAGAAGATGCGGGCGCCGAGCGTCGAGGCGGGAACGTACGACCTGGTCGTGGACCCGTCGAACCTGTGGCTGACCATCCACGAGTCGATCGGCCACGCCACCGAACTGGACCGCGCGCTGGGCTACGAGGCGGCGTACGCGGGAACGTCGTTCGCCACCTTCGACCAGCTGGGGAAGCTGGCGTACGGCTCCCCCGTGATGAACGTGACCGGTGACCGCACCGCCGAGCACGGGCTCGCGACGATCGGTTACGACGACGAGGGCGTCGAGGCGCAGTCCTGGGACCTGGTCAAGGACGGGACGCTGGTGGGCTACCAGACGGACCGGCGGATCGCGAAGCTGACGGGTCTGGGCCGCTCCAACGGGTGCGCGTACGCGGACTCGCCGGAGCACGTCCCCGTGCAGCGCATGGCGAACGTCTCGCTGAAGCCGGACCCCGGCGGGCTCTCCACGGAGGACCTGATCGGCGGGGTCGAGCGCGGGATCTATGTGGTCGGCGACCGGTCGTGGTCCATCGACATGCAGAGGCACAACTTCCAGTTCACCGGCCAGCGCTTCTTCCGCATCGAGAACGGCAGGCTGGCGGGCCAGCTCCGGGACGTCGCGTACCAGGCGACGACCACCGACTTCTGGGGCTCCATGGAGAAGGTCGGCGGTCCCCAGACCTACGTCCTGGGCGGCGCGTTCAACTGCGGCAAGGCCCAGCCGGGCCAGGTCGCCGCGGTCTCGCACGGCTGCCCCTCCGCCCTCTTCCGAGGCGTGAACATCCTCAACACGACGCAGGAGGCCGGGCGATGAGCCGCGTCAGCAAGCCGTACGAGATCGTCGAGCGCGCACTGGAGCTGTCCACCGCCGACGGCTGTGTGGTCATCGCGGACGAGAACTCCTCCGCCAATCTGCGCTGGGCCGGCAACGCGCTCACCACGAACGGCGTCACGCGCGGACGCACCCTGACCGTGATCGCGACCGTGGACGGGGCCGAGGGCGCCGCGTCGGGAGTGGTGTCGCGCTCGGCCGTCACGGCCGACGACCTGGAACCGCTCGTGCGGGCCGCCGAGGCCGCAGCGCGCGGTGCCGGGCCCGCCGAGGACGCGCAGCCACTGGTCTCCGGCGTCCCGGCGTCCGCCGACTTCACGGACGCGCCGGCGGAGACCGGGTCCGACGTCTTCGCCGACTTCGCACCCGCGCTCGGCGACGCCTTCGCCCGGGCCCGCTCGGGCGGCCGTGAGCTGTACGGCTTCGCCCACCACCAGCTGACCTCGACGTACGTGGGTACGTCGACGGGCCTGAGGCTGCGCCACGACCAGCCGAACGGGACGCTCGAGCTGAACGCCAAGTCGCCCGACCGGACCAGGTCCGCCTGGGCGGGCCGGGCGACCCGCGACTTCAAGGACGTCGACCCCGCGGCCCTGGACGCCGAGCTGGCGCAGCGCCTGGGGTGGGCGGAGCGCAGGATCGAACTGCCGGCGGGGCGGTACGAGACGCTGCTCCCGCCGACGGCTGTGGCCGATCTGCTGATCTATCAGTACTGGTCGGCGGGCGCCCGGGACGCGGCGGAGGGCCGGACGGTGTTCTCCCGGCCCGGTGGTGGCACGCGGATCGGCGAGACGCTCTCCGAGCTGCCGCTGACACTGCGCAGTGATCCGCACGCGCCGGGCCTGGAGTCCGCGCCGTTCGTGATCGCGCACGCGTCGGGGGACGGTTCCTCGGTGTTCGACAACGGGCTGCCGCTGGCTCCGACCGACTGGATCAAGGACGGCGTGCTGGAGCGGCTGACCACGACCCGGCACTCCGCCGGGCTGACCGGTCTGCCGGTGGCGCCGGCCATGGACAACCTCGTGCTGGACGGCGGCGGTGAGCGGTCCCTGGAGGAGATGGTGGCCGCGACGACCGGCCGTGCCCTGCTGCTGACCTGCCTCTGGTACATCCGGGAGGTGGATCCGGCCACGCTGCTGCTGACGGGGCTGACCCGGGACGGGGTCTACCTGGTGGAGGACGGCGAGGTGCTGGGCGAGGTGAACAACTTCCGCTTCAACGAGTCCCCGGTCGGGCTGCTGTCCCGGGCGTCGGAGGCGGGCCGCACGGAGAAGACCCTGCCGCGCGAGTGGGGCGACTACTTCACGCGCGCCGCGATGCCCGCGCTGCGCATCCCGGACTTCCACATGAGCTCGGTCAGCCGGGGCGTCTGACCGTCCTAGACTGGACCGGCACACCCCGAACCCCCCGAGGAGAGAATCGACCGTGACCGACATCGTCGACGAGCTGAAGTGGCGTGGGCTGTTCGCCCAGTCCACCGACGAGGACGCACTGCGCAAGGCTCTCGCGGACGGCCCGGTCACCTTCTATTGCGGGTTCGACCCGACCGCGGCGAGTCTGCACGTCGGCCACCTGGTCCAGGTCCTCACCATGCGGCGGCTCCAGCTCGCCGGGCTGAAGCCCCTCGCCCTGGTGGGCGGGGCCACCGGCCAGATCGGTGACCCGCGGCCCACCGCGGAGCGCACGCTGAACGACCCGGAGACCATCGCCGCGTGGGTCCAGCGGCTGCGGGGGCAGATCGAGCCCTTCCTCACCTTCGAGGGCCCGAACGCCGCCACGATGGTGAACAACCTGGACTGGACCGCGGGCCTGTCGGCGATCGAGTTCCTCCGGGACATCGGCAAGCACTTCCGGGTCAACAAGATGCTCACCAAGGACTCGGTGGCCCGACGGCTGGAGTCGCAGGAGGGCATCAGCTACACGGAGTTCAGCTACCAGCTCCTGCAGGGCATGGACTTCCTGGAGCTGTACCGGCGCCACGGCTGCACGCTCCAGCAGGGCGGCAGCGACCAGTGGGGCAACCTCACCGCGGGCATCGACCTGATCCACCGCCTGGAGCCGGGTGCCCAGGTGCACGCGCTGGCGACCCCGCTGATGGTGAAGGCCGACGGCACCAAGTTCGGCAAGTCCGAGAGCGGCGCCGTCTGGCTGGACCCGGAGATGACGACTCCGTACGCGTTCTACCAGTTCTGGCTGAACGTGGACGACCGGGACATCTCGACGTACATGCGCATCCTCAGCTTCAAGAGCCGTGAGGAGCTCGAGGAGCTGGAGAAGCTCACCGAGGAGCGTCCCCAGGCGCGTTCGGCGCAGCGTTCGCTGGCCGAGGAGCTGACGACGCTGGTGCACGGCGGCGCGCAGTGCGCGGCGGTCATCGCGGCGTCGAAGGCGCTGTTCGGGCAGGGCGATCTCGGTGAGCTGGACGAGGCGACGCTCGGCGCGGCCCTGTCCGAGGTGCCGCACGCCCAGGTGGCCGAGCTGGGCCCGGTGGTGGACCTCCTGGTCGAGGTCGGGCTGTCCGCCAGCAAGTCGGCCGCCCGCCGCACGGTCAAGGAGGGCGGGGCGTACGTGAACAACGTGAAGGTCACGGACGGCGAGAGCGCCCCCGCCGCCGAGGAGCTGCTGCACGGCCGCTGGCTGGTCCTGCGCCGGGGCAAGAAGAACCTGGCGGCCGTCGAGGTCGTCGCGGGCTGAGGTCCCGGCCCCGCACAGCACCGCGGCCGGTCACGCATGACGCGTGGCCGGCCGCGGTGCTGTGTCACACCCGGTTCAGGTTCTCTGCCGCTTGCCCTTGTTGCCCCTGATCGACTGCCAGAGCATGTCCCCGACACCGACGACGGCCACGGCTCCGATCAGCTGGAGCACGTGCCGGATCCAGTCGATCCCTTCGGTGTCCCTGACGCCGATCCAGGACGCCACGGCGTTGCCCAGGATGCTGCCGAGGATGCCGAACACCGCCGTCAGCCAGAGGGGGATGTCCTGCTTGCCGGGAAGGATCGCCCGCGCGATCACACCCAGCACCAGTCCTACGATGATTGCCCACAACCAGCTCATATCGCCTCCTCGTGCGGCGCGGTGTGCGCACGTCCGCCCAGTCTCGTCCCCCTGGACGTACGCCGCATGCCGGACAGGGCCGTACGTGGCAGGGCACCACGGACCGGTACGAACGGGACATGCCCCGGTCTCGAAGCCTGCGGACACCGGGCGTACCGTAGGACCCGCGCCGTCCGGCGAAGTCCGGCACAGAGATCTGGTGGTGGAATCACGATGCGGAAGCAGAGCGGCCCGGAGGTTTTCCGTATCACGGGCGCCCGGCAGGGACTTGCCGACGACGTGCGCGGCAGGCAACGGCGCTACATCATCTCGATGTCCGTGCGCACCGTGTCCGTGGTGCTGGCCGCGACGCTGTGGAACGTCGAGAGGCATGTGGCCGTGGTGGCGCTCGCGTTGGGCGTTCTGCTCCCTTATGTCGCGGTGGTCATCGCCAACGCCGGTCGCGAGAACGCCCCTTCGCTGCCGTCGACGTTCGTGCCCGCCCCGATGCGCCCCGCGCTCGGGACTACCGCCGCCGCCGGCCCCGGGGATCCGGTCCAGGAGCCCGTGGCGGAACCTCACCGGCCGGGCGGTACCGGTGATCCCCGCGGCACGGACTGACCCGGCGCCGGGGCCCGAAGCTCAAGAAAAGCTCAGATCAATCATGACGTTCCGGTGCACCGCACCCCGGTCCGCGTGGCATACTTCGGGAGCGCTCCGCATCCCCCGTCGGAGCGACGGACCGACGCCGGGCAGCTCCCCCCGTGGCTGCTCGGCGTCGCCTTTCTCCGGCGGGGATGCGCCGCGGCGCCCTGGCCGGGAACCCTTAGGGTTGAGGCCGTGAACTTCCCCGATACTTCAGCCGAGAGCGCCTCGGGCGCGCCGGTCTGCTCCGCCAAGGGCTGCCGCGCCGATGCCGTGTGGGTACTGGCCTGGAACAACCCGAAGCTCCACACCCCCGAGCGGCGCAAGACGTGGCTGGCCTGCGAGGAGCACCGGGAGCACCTCTCCTCGTTCCTCGGGGTGCGGGGGTTCCTGAAGGATGTCGTCACCCTCGGGGAGTGGGAGTCCTCATCCACCGATCGCTGACATCGGGCGGTCGGGCTGGAGGAAGGACGGGTCGTCGAGTCCGGAGCCCGCCTTCTTGCCCCACATGGCGAGCTTCCAGATCCTGGCGATCTCCTCGTCCGGCGCGTCGGAGCGCAGGGCGCCTCGCAGGTCCGTCTCCTCGCGGGCGAAGAGGCAGGTGCGGACCTGGCCGTCGGCGGTGAGCCGGGTGCGGTCGCAGGCGCGGCAGAAAGGCCTGGTCACGGAGGCGATGACACCGACGCGGTGCGGGCCGTCGTCCACCGTCCAGCGCTCCGCGGGGGCCGATCCGCGCTTCTCGTCGCCTTCCTCGGTGAGGGTGAACCGGGTGCGCAGCGAGGCGAGGATGTCGCCTGCCGTGATCATCCCGTCACGCTTCCAGCCGTGCTGGGCGTCGAGCGGCATCTGCTCGATGAAGCGGAGCTCGTAGTCGTGCTCGACGGCCCAGGCGAGCAGGTCGGGGGCCTCGTCCTCGTTGAGGCCGGGCATCAGGACGGAGTTGACCTTGACCGGGGTGAGTCCGGCTTCCCGGGCGGCCTGGAGTCCGTCGAGTACGTCCTGGTGACGGTCGCGGCGGGTGAGCGTCTTGAAGACGTCGGGGCGCAGGGTGTCCAGGGAGACGTTGACCCGGTCCAGACCCGCGGCCTTCAGGGCCGTCGCGGTGCGCTTGAGTCCGATGCCGTTCGTGGTGAGGGACATCTTCGGCCGGGGCTCCAGTGCGGCGCAGCGCTCGACGATCGACACCAGCCCGGGGCGCAGCAGGGGCTCGCCGCCGGTGAAGCGGACCTCTCTGATGCCGAGGTCGGTGACGGCGATGCGGATGAGCCTGACGATCTCGTCGTCGCTGAGGAGCTCGGTCTTGCCGAGCCACTGGAGGCCCTCTTCGGGCATGCAGTAGGTGCAGCGGAGATTGCACTTGTCGGTCAGTGAGACACGCAGGTCGGTGGCGACCCGGCCGTAGGTGTCGATGAGCACTGTGGGCCCCCTCCCCCGGTGATGTCCGCGGTTGCGGTTTCTGACTCTTCCGAGACTACGCGAGAGCTGTGACATCCAGGGTGCGCGGTTGCCACGAGGTGTGACGGGGTTCCGTCGTAGGGACCTACGACGGAGCCCCGTCGCAGTCGTGGCGACGGGGCTCCGCGGGTGGTCCGGTGTGCGGGTCAGTGGGCTCCGGTGCCGGTGAGGGACTTGACCTCGAGCTCGGCGTACTTGCCCTTGTCCGGCACCTCCTTGGAGAGGATCGAGCCGATCCAGCCGAGCAGGAAGCCCAGCGGGATGGAGATGAGGCCCGGGTTCTCCAGGGGGAAGAGGGCGAAGTCCACGTCCGGGAACATGGAGGTGGCCTTGCCGGAGACGACCGGGGAGAAGAGCACCAGCAGGACGGACGAGGCGAGGCCGCCGTAGATCGACCAGAGGGCGCCCTGCGTGGTGAAGCGCTTCCAGAACAGGCTGTACAGGATGGTCGGCAGGTTGGCCGACGCGGCGACGGCGAAGGCCAGGGCGACGAGTCCGGCGACGTTCAGGTCGCGGGCCATCGCGCCGAGCCCGATGGAGACGACACCGATGGCGACGGTGGCCCAGCGGGCCGCGCTCATCTCCTCCTTCTCGGTCGCCTTCCCCTTGCGGATGACGTTGGCGTAGATGTCGTGGGCGAAGGAGGACGAGGAGGCGAGGGTGAGGCCCGCGACCACGGCGAGGATCGTCGCGAAGGCGACGGCGGAGATGACGGCGAGCATGATGGCGCCGCCGGTGGTGCCGACCCCGCCGAGGTACTCGGCGAGCTGGGGTGCGGCCGCGTTGCCCGCCGGGTTCTTCGCCTTGATCTCCTCGGGCCCGATGAGCGCCGCGGCGCCGAAGCCGAGGGCGATCGTCATCAGGTAGAAGGCGCCGATGATGCCGATGGCCCAGTTCACGGACTTGCGGGCGGCCTTGGCGGTCGGGACGGTGTAGAAGCGGATGAGGATGTGCGGCAGGCCCGCGGTGCCGAGCACCAGCGCGATGCCGAGCGAGATGAAGTCCAGCTTCGACACGTCGGTGGCGCCGTACTTGAGGCCGGGCTCCAGGAACGACGCGCCGTGACCGCTCTTCTCCGCGGCGGTGCCCAGCAGGTCCGAGACGTTGAAGTCGAACTTCCACAGCACCATGAGGGTCATCAGCAGCGCACCCGCGATGAGCAGCACGGCCTTGACCATCTGGACCCAGGTGGTGCCCTTCATGCCGCCGATGGTGACGTAGAGGATCATGAGCACGCCGACCAGCGCGACGATGAGGATCTTGCCGGCGTCGCTGGTGATACCGAGCAGAAGGGCGACGAGTACGCCCGCACCGGCCATCTGGGCGAGCAGGTAGAAGATCGACACGACGATGGTCGAGACGCCGGCGGCGGTACGCACCGGCCGCTGGCGCATCCGGTAGGCGAGGACGTCGCCCATGGTGTAGCGGCCGGAGTTCCGCAGCGGCTCGGCGACGAGCAGCAGGGCCACCAGCCAGGCGACGAGGAAGCCGATGGAGTAGAGGAAGCCGTCGTAGCCGAAGAGCGCGATGGCACCGGCGATGCCGAGGAAGGACGCCGCCGACATGTAGTCGCCGGAGACGGCGAGGCCGTTCTGGAAGGCCGTGAACTGGCGTCCGCCGGCGTAGAAGTCGGACGCGCTCTTGGTCTGCCGGCCCGCCCAGACGGTGATGCCCAGGGTCGCGGCGACGAAGACCGCGAAGAGGGTGATGATCAGCGGCCGGTGCTCGGTCGTCGAGGAGGCGGCGAGCTGGATCACGGCGTGGGATTCGTACGCGGCGCTCATGCGTCGGCCTCCAGACGGGACTTGATGGCCGCCGCCTGCGGGTCGAGCTTGTTCGTGGCGTGGCGCGAGTAGAACCAGGCGATGAGGAAAGTGGTGGCGAACTGGGCGAGGCCGAAGACGAAGGCCACGTTGAAGTTGGCGACGACCTTGGTGCCCATGAAGTCGCCGGCATAGCTGGACAGCAGCACGTACAGCAGGTACCAGGCGATGAAGCCCACGGTCAGCGGGAAGGCGAACGAACGGTGGGAGCGGCGCAGTTCGGTGAACTCCGCGCTGTTCTGCGCCTCGAGGAACGCCTCGGTCGTGGGCTGGACGGGGCTGTCGTCCTCACGCTTCTGGGGCGGCGGTGCTTCGGTAGCCACGGATTCTCCTCGCGACGCGGGTGCGGTGGTGGGCACGGTGGATTTCACAGGGAGTCCTCTGCCTGATCGGGGCTGGTGCACGGCTCCCTGTGCAACGGCACGGAGAGCGCGGCGAAGCGGTTCACCGCAGGTTCGGTCTTCTCCGGTGTGGGCCCGTGGACGCGCCTCCCGGAGGTCACACCTCGAACTCACTTGCCCGTATTCATTGATGTGCCGGGAAGATCAGCGATAACTTCACAGGTCATGTACCGGTCCGGTCACGCCTGTGTCCGGACCACTGGCACGGATGATGTGGAGAACCCATGGCTCATCTGGCATCCAGACGGACACGCGTACTCACGCTGCCCGTCGGACTCGCGCTCACGGCTTCGCTCGGTTTCCTCCCGACGGGGACCGCGGCCGCCGCACCCGCGGAGGAGCCGGCGGCGGTGACGGCAGACGGCCCCCAGCTGTCGTACGTCGTGAACACGAGGGCCGGTCACGGCACCGTCAAGCAGGTCCGCAAGGCGATAGCCGCGGCCGGCGGAACGGTCGTGACCTCGTACGACAAGATAGGCGTCGTCGTCGTCCACTCGAAGAACCCGGACTTCGGCGCGACGATCCGCAAGGCCAAGGGCGTCCAGTCGGCGGGCGCCACGCGCACCAACCCGATCGTCCCGCAGGCGACGAAGGACATCGGCGTCGGGCAGCCCCTCACCGCCGGTCAGGCGCGGGCGGCGGCGGACGAGGCCGTGGCCGGCCAGGACCCGCTCGAACCCCTCCAGTGGGACCTGCCCGCCATCAAGGCGGACAAGGCGCACGAGAAGTCGCTCGGCAGCAGCAAGGTCACGGTCGCCGTCATCGACACGGGCGTGGACGACACCCACCCCGACCTGGCCCCGAACTTCGACCGTGACGCCTCGGTCAACTGCGTGTCCGGAGCCCCGGACACGCAGTTGACCGAGGCGTCACGGTCGCCGTCATCGACACGGGCGTGGACGACACCCACCCCGACCTGGCCCCGAACTTCGACCGTGACGCCTCGGTCAACTGCGTGTCCGGAGCCCCGGACACCACGGACGGCGCCTGGCGTCCCGCGGCCGGCGAGAGCGACCACGGCACGCACGTCGCGGGCACCATAGCCGCGGCGAAGAACGGTACGGGCATCACGGGCGTCGCGCCCGGCGTGAAGGTCTCCGGCATCAAGGTGTCCACGCCGGCCGGCTTCTTCTACGCCGAGGCCGTCGTGTGCGGCTTCGTCTGGGCGGCCGAGCACGGCGTCGACGTGACGAACAACAGCTATTACACGGACCCCTGGCTGTTCAACTGCAAGAACGACCCCGACCAGGGCGCGCTCGTCGACGCGATCACCCGCGCCACCCGTTACGCGGAGGGCAAGGGCGTCGTCAACGTCGCCGCGGCCGGGAACTCCGACCACGATCTGGCCCTCGACGCCATCGAGGACTCGACGAGCCCGAACGACACGACGCCGGTCACGCGCACGGTCGACCCGAGCGCCTGCCCCGACATCCCGACCATGCTTCCGGGTGTCGTGACGGTCGCCGCCACCGGTGCGAAGGGCCTGAAGTCCTCGTACTCCAACTACGGTCTCGGTGTCATCGACGTGGCCGCCCCGGGCGGTGACTCGACGCGCTACCAGACGCCGGAGGCCCCGGCCGTCAGCGGTCTGATCCTGTCGACGACGGTGGGCGGCGGCTACAACTACAAGGCCGGTACGTCGATGGCGTCCCCGCACGTCGCGGGCGTCGCGGCCCTGATCAAGTCGACCCACCCGCACGCCTCGCCGGCGGTGGTGAAGGCGCTGCTGACCCACGAGGCCGACGCCACCGCGTGCGGCGCGCCGTACGACATCGACGGTGACGGCACCGTCGACGCGGTCTGCGAGGGCGGCACGCAGTACAACGGCTTCTACGGAGCCGGTGTCGTGGACGCGCTGGACGCGGTCCGCAAGTAGGGCATGAGGGAGGGGCCGGGGACAGCTCAGCTGTCCCCGGCCCCTCCTGTGTTCCGTCCCGCCGGCTACGGCTTGACGAGGACCTTGAGCGCCGTGCGCTCGTCCATCGCCTTGTAGCCGCCCGGCACGCCGTCCAGCCCGACCGTCAGGTCGAAGACGGGCGACGGGTCGATCGTGCCGTCCAGCACGTCGGGCAGCAGGTCGGGGATGTACGTACGCACGGGCGCGACGCCGCCGCGCAGGGCGATGTTGCGGTCGAACATGACGCCGAGGTCCACCCCGGTACCGCTGCCGTGCGGGACGCCGACGTAACCGACGGAGCCGCCGTCGCGCACGATCGCGAGGGCCGTACGCATCGACTGCTCGGTGCCGACCGCCTCGATCACCCCGTGGGTGCCTTCGCCGCGGGTCAGCTCGTGCACGGCGGCGAGTGCGTCGTCGCCGCGCTCGGCGACGACGTCCGTGGCACCGAACGCGCGGGCGATGTCGGTCCGGGCCTGGTGGCGGCCCAGCGCGATGATCCGCTCGGCGCCGAGCCGCTTGGCCGCCATGACGCCGCACAGGCCGACCGCGCCGTCACCGACGACGGCCACGGTGCTGCCGGGCCGCACGCCGGCGCCGAGCGCCGCGTGGTGGCCGGTGCCCAGGACGTCGGAGAGCGCCAGGAGGGCGGTGAGCAGCCGGTCGTCGGATGCGGCCGCGGCCGGGAGCTTGACCAGGGTGCCGTCGGCGAACGGGACGCGCACGGCCTCGCCCTGGCCGCCGTCGGAGCCGACCGATCCCCAGAAGCCTCCCTGGGGGCAGGAGGTGGTCAGCCCTTCGGCGCAGTAGGTGCAGGTGCCGTCGGACCAGACGAACGGGGCCACCACGAGGTCGCCGGCCGCGAAGCCGTTGACCCCGGCCCCGGCCTCCTCGACGACGCCGAGGAACTCGTGGCCGATGCGCTGCCCGGGCTGCCGGGCGGACTCGCCCCGGTAGGCCCACAGGTCACTGCCGCAGATGCAGGCCCGCAGAACCCGCAGGACCACGTCGGTCGGCTGCTGGACCGTGGGGTCGGGCACCTCCTCGACGCGGATGTCGTGGGGGGCGTGGATGACTGTGGCGCGCATGCGTGGGGAACCTCGCTGGTCTCAGATTCTGATACGCCTCTCACGGTACGCCCCGGGGGCGGCGCCGGTGGAATCCGCGCTTCCGTCGAGCGCCCCCCGCGTGAGCAGGTACTGCGCGGCGATGTAGGTCAGCATGATCCAGAAGTCGTGCGCGGGCAGCTGGGGCCATTCCGCGATGCCTGTGGCGATGAGGGCGTCGGAGAACAGGAAGAGGGCGCCGCCCGCAGCGGCTCCCCGGCCGAGGACGCCCGCCCGCCACGCCATCGCCGTGAGCAGCAGGCTGTACGCGGTCAGGGGGACGCGCAGCCCGCCCGGCAGCCCCGGCCACAGGAGCACGACGAAGCTCACGAGGACGACCGCGTACACGAGGCCGGTGACCGGGCGCACGGGGGCGCGGCCGAAGAGCAGGAGGTAGCAGACGTGGCCGGCGGCGAAGAAGCCCATACCGGCGAGGAACGCGGGCTCCGCGTCGGGCATCAGCAGCACGTCCCCCGCCCAGCCGCACAGCAACGCGGCGATCAGTGTCCAGGGGCCGCCGCGCGCCACGGCGTAGGCGGCCCCTGGACACTGATC
>Ga0247818_10002173_pt1 | contig 12733 bp, 11 predicted proteins | sample 13C_Glucose_Day1_FD_192424 | JGI IMG/M metagenome (GOLD analysis project Ga0247818, IMG submission 192424) | Soil microbial communities from agricultural site in Penn Yan, New York, United States - 13C_Glucose_Day1 | ecosystem: Environmental > Terrestrial > Soil > Agricultural land | place...
TCAGCACCGTTGAAGAGATGGTCAACATGATCACCACTCAGCGCGCCTACGAGATGAACTCCAAGGTGATCTCCACCGCCGACCAGATGCTCTCGTTCGTAACGCAGAATCTGTAATCAAGTCTATGAGGCGGTCATGCGACCGCCTGCAACACCGTGAGGTAAGGGTCATGAATCGCTTCGTTTCTGTTCTGGCATTGAGTGGGATCACCGTGCTCGCCGGCTGTGTCGGTCCGACACCCAAGCCCAATGATCCTTACTATGCCCCGGTGTTGCCGCGCACGCCGCTACCGGCTGCCGCGAATAACGGTTCGATTTATCAGGCCGGGTTTGAGCAGAATCTTTATGGCGACCGCAAGGCGTTCCGGGTCGGTGACATCATCACCATCACCCTGAACGAGAAGACCCAGGCGAGCAAAAACGCCAACTCGCAAATCGGCAAGAACAGCAAGGCCAGCATTGGCCTGAGTTCGCTGTTCGGCTCCACCCCGAACACCAACAACCCGTTTGGCAGTGGTGACCTGAGCCTGGACGCCAGCTATGAAGGCGACCGCGCGACCAAGGGTGACAGCAAGGCAGCGCAGGGCAACACCCTGACCGGTTCGATCACCGTGACCGTCGCCGATGTGTTGCCCAACGGCATCATCGCGGTACGCGGCGAGAAGTGGATGACGCTGAACACCGGCGATGAGTTGGTGCGCATAGCCGGTCTTGTTCGCGCCGATGACATCTCTACTGACAACACCGTGCCGTCGACCCGCGTCGCCGATGCGCGCATTACCTACTCGGGCACCGGTTCGTTTGCCGATGCGAGTCAGCCAGGCTGGTTCGACCGTTTCTTCCTCAGCCCGCTGTTCCCTTTCTAGGTGGCTTTCCAGTTGAGCATGTTGAACTTCAAAAGCCTCTTCGTTGCCGCTCTGATGTTGTCGGCAGCCTTCAACGTTCAAGCCGAGCGCCTGAAGGATATCGCCAGCATTTCGGGCGTGCGGTCCAACCAATTGATCGGTTACGGCCTGGTGGTCGGGCTTAACGGCACCGGCGACCAGACGACGCAAACCCCGTTCACCCTGCAGACCTTCAACAACATGCTTTCGCAGTTCGGCATCAAGGTGCCGCCGGGTTCGGGCAACGTGCAATTGAAGAACGTCGCGGCGGTGTCGATCAGTGCTGATCTGCCGGCATTCGCCAAACCGGGGCAACAGGTCGACATCACCGTGTCGTCCATCGGTAACTCCAAGAGCCTGCGTGGCGGCACGTTGCTGCTGACGCCGCTCAAAGGTATCGATGGCAACGTCTACGCAGTCGCCCAGGGCAACCTGGTGGTCGGCGGTTTCGATGCCGAAGGTCGGGACGGTTCGAAGATCACTGTCAACGTTCCGTCGGCCGGTCGCATCCCTGGCGGTGCATCGGTTGAACGAGCGGTGCCGAGCGGTTTCAACCAGGGCAACAGCCTGACCCTGAACCTCAACCGTTCCGACTTCACCACCGCCAAGCGCATCGTCGACAAGATCAACGACATGCTCGGCCCTGGCGTTGCCCAGGCCATTGACGGTGGTTCGGTTCGCGTGACCGCGCCACTCGATCCGAGCCAACGCGTTGACTATCTGTCGATACTCGAGAACCTCGAAATCGATCCCGGCCAAGCGGTGGCGAAAGTCATCATCAACTCCCGTACCGGCACCATCGTGATCGGTCAGAACGTCAAGGTTTCTCCGGCCGCCGTTACCCACGGCAGCCTGACAGTGACCATCACCGAAGACCCGATCGTCAGCCAGCCCGGCCCTCTGTCCAATGGCCAGACCGCCGTCGTGCCGCGTTCGCGGGTCAACGCCGAACAGGAAGCCAAGCCGATGTTCAAGTTCGGCCCGGGCACCACCCTCGACGAAATCGTCCGAGCGGTGAACCAGGTTGGCGCCGCACCGGGTGACCTGATGGCCATCCTCGAAGCACTGAAGCAGGCCGGCGCGTTGCAAGCCGACCTGATCGTGATTTAAGGACGGCGATCCTATGGACATGTTCAAGAGTGGTCGGGTCAGCGGCAGCGATTCGGGGGCGTTTTCCGACCTGAACCGGCTGAACCAGCTCAAGGTCGGCGACAAAAACAGTGACGCCAACATGCGCAAAGTGGCGCAGGAGTTTGAGTCGCTGTTCCTCGGCGAAATGCTCAAGTCGATGCGCTCGGCCACCGAAGCGCTGGGCAAGGACAACCCGCTCAACACCGCTGAAGCCAAGCAGTATCAGGAAATGTACGACCAGCAACTGGCCGTTTCCATGTCCCGGGAGGGCGGTGGTATCGGCCTGGCCGACGTGCTGATGCGGCAGATGTCGAAGAACAAACCGCTGGCGCCGGGTGAGGCCGCGACCTTGTCCGCCGCCAAGCAGGAAGCTGCGAAAGCCGCCGCGCAAACGCCGATTGCGGCGGGCACGGTGGCAATCAATGGGCCGCTGTCGCGGGTCAATGGTGAGCGTCCTTTGTGGGCATCGCGTTCGGTCAAGGCGCCGACAGGCGAGGGCGCACACAGCAATGACATGGCGCTGATCAATCAGCGACGTCTGGCATTGCCACCGAAACTGGCTGACCGCTTGCTCGCCGGCCTGGTGCCTTCGGCCACGCCAACTGCGACAACTGCGGCGGTCAACAAAACAGCTTTGCCTGAACGCACCACCATCACCGGCGCTGGGCCTCTGTACAACGGCGACTGGTTGGCCAATGCACAAGCCGCGTCGAACGGCGGTTTGCAGATTCACGGTCGGGCCATCGCGCAGATTCCTCTGGCGCCAGCGAAGAAAGCCTTCAGCTCCGCCGACGAATTCGTCAACACCATGCTGCCGATGGCCAAGGAAGCGGCCGAACGCATTGGTGTCGATCCACGCTACCTGGTGGCCCAGGCTGCCCTGGAAACCGGTTGGGGCAAGTCGGTCATGCGCGCGCAGGACGGCAGCAGCAGTCACAACCTGTTCGGCATCAAGGCCAGCAGCAGTTGGAAGGGCGATTCGGCGCGGGCAATCACCAGCGAATTCAGAAATGGCGAGATGGTCAAGGAGACGGCCGAGTTCCGTTCCTACGACTCTTACAAGGACAGTTTCCATGACCTTGTAACGTTGTTGCAGACGAATAATCGCTATCAAGATGTCGTGAAGTCGGCCGATAACCCAGAACAGTTTGTACGCGAGTTGCAAAAGGCCGGTTACGCAACCGACCCGGACTACGCGAGCAAGATTTCGCAGATAGCCAAGCAGATGACGAGTTACCAGAACTACGCTGCGGCGGGCGTTTCCACCACGCCTTTATAGGCATTAAGGATCAAGGTCTGAACCATGAGTTTACTCAACATCGGAATGTCGGGTTTGTCCGCTAGCCACGCCTCGTTGGTGACTACCGGTAATAACATTTCCAACGTCGATACCGTCGGGTACTCGCGCCAGCAAACTGTACAGAACAGCAAGAATTCTATTCAGTACGGCAATGTGTTCATTGGCACCGGTACGACGCTGGCCGATGTGCGTCGGGTGTACAACAGCTACCTTGATGCGCAGTTGCAGACCACTACGTCGCTCAACAGTGATGCGCAGGCTTATCTGGGCCAGGCCACCCAGGTCGACAAGCTGCTGTCCGACAGCGGCACCGGTGTGACCAAGACTTTGCAATCGTTCTTCGCGTCCTTGCAGACGCTGGCGGGCAACTCCAACGACAACGCTGCACGCCAGGCCTTGCTGACCAATGCCCAGGGCTTGAGCAGCCGCTTCAATGCGATCTCGCAGCAGTTGTCGCAGCAAAACACCTACATCAACGACCAGTTGGGTTCGATGGCCGATCAGGTCAACAAGCTGGCGTCGACCGTTGCCGCGTACAACAAGAAAATCGCTGAAGTCAGCGGTTCCGGTGGTACGCCCAACGAACTGCTGGACCAGCGCAACGAAACCATTCGCCAGCTCAACGAACTGGTCGGCACGCAGGTGACCGAGACTGATGGTCGACTGGATATTTACCTGGGCAGCGGCCAGCCACTGGTGGTCGGCGATACCGTCAACAAACTGCGCGTGGCGCCGGACCCGGCCGATCCGACCCGTTCCTCGATCATCATGGATCGCAACGGCTCGTCGATCGACATCACCGGTGTGATGAGCGGCGGCGAGATGGGCGGCCTGGTGCGTTATCGCAACGAAGTGCTTGCACCGGCGGTCAATGGCCTCGGTCGCATCGCCATGGTCGTCGCCGATCAGGTCAACAAGCAGTTGGGCCAGGGCCTGGATCAGAACGGCAACTTCGGCGCGGCGCTGTTCAACAACATCAACAGCCTGAAAGCCATCAGCGAGCGCAGCATCGCCAACGCCAACAACAACCCTGCGTCCGGCAACCTGAATGTCACCATCAAGGACACCAGCAAACTGGCGGCCAGTGATTATCAGGTGACCATCACGGCGACGGGCTACAACGTGCGTCGCCTGTCGGATAACTCCGACATGGGCAACTTCGCTTTCGCGACACCGCCTGCCGCCGATCCGGTTATCGATGGTTTCAGCCTGAGCATCAATTCGGGCACCGTGGCCGTCGGCGATTCGTTCAAGATCACCCCGACCCGCGGCTCTGCCGCCGACATGACCACGGTCATGACCGACACCAAGACCCTGGCCACGTCCGCTCCGCTGACGTCCACCAAGGCCTCGGGCAATGACGGCACCGGTGCGGTGAGCCAGCCGAACTTGAAGACTTCTCTGGATATCTACGATCCGGTGCAGCGCCTGGAAGTGCAGACGGCAGTCAAGGCTTCGATGCCGGTGCGCATGCTGATGACCAGCGCCACGGCGTATGAGGTGTTCGACTCCAAGGGCAACAGCATTGGTACGGGCAACATCGTCCCCGGTCAGAACAACGACCTGAACATTGCCGTGCCTTACACCGATGCCGGTGGCAACCCCAAAACCTTCAATGTGGCAATGACGGTCAGCGGCAGCCCAGCCTCGGGTGACAGTTTCAACATTGCCATGACGGCGGCCGACAGCACCGACAACCGCAATGCGCAGTCGCTGCTCGCCCTGCAAACCAAGGCTACGATCGGCGCCAGCGCTACCAGCCCAGGCGTGAGTTTTACTGAAGCTTATGGTGGTCTGGTGACGACCGTCGGTTCCCTGACCAAGCAAGCTCAGCTGGATGGCACGGCCACCGACACCATCCTGACCGGTGCGCGAAATGCCCGTGACTCGCTGTCGGGCGTCGACCTCGATGAAGAGGCGGGCAACCTGACCAAATACCAGCAGTACTACACGGCCTCTTCGCAGATCATTAAGACTGCGCAGGAAATTTTCAGCACCCTGATCAATGCCCTTTAAGGAGCCGTAGAACATGCGCATTTCTACAGCACAGTATTACGCCACGACGGCCGCCAACTATTCTCGCAACCTGAATAACGTGGTGAAGACTGCCGAGCAGGCCAGCAGTGGTATCAAGGTAGCGACCGCCGCAGACGATCCAGTCGGTGCCGCCCGTTTGTTGCAACTTGAGCAGCAAAAAGCAATGTTGGGGCAGTACACCGGCAATATCCAGGCGTTGGGTACCGCCCAGGCGCAGGAAGAAAGCGTGCTGGACAGCATCAACACTGTGCTGCAAAAGGTCAGCGAGTTGGCTGTACGTGCTGGGGGTGCATCGTTGAACGATGACGATCGCAAATCCATTGGTGCAGAAGTTGCCCAGGCTGAAGAGCAACTGCTGAGCTTGATGAACAGCAAGGACGCCAACGGCAAGTACATCTTTGCCGGCGCCAGCAACAGCACTCAGCCTTTTATTCGCAACAGCGACGGTACCTACAGTTATCAAGGTGACCAGACGCAATTGCAGTTGAAAATCGGCGATTCGATGTCGCTGGGCCTGAACGATACCGGTTGGGATGTATTCCAGCAGGCGATCAACGCTGCTCGCAGTTCGACCACGATGACCGCGCCGGCAGTGGACGACGGACGTGTATCCGTATCCCAAGGCCTGGTGAGTTCCGGCCCGGCTTTTGATGCGAATTTTCGCAACGGTCAGCCTTACACGATGTCATTCACCAGCAGTACCCAATTTGTGATCACGGATAGCTTGGGGAACGACGTGACAGCTGAGGCAAGCGGGGGAGGGAAATTTGATCCGGATAACAAAGACGGTTCCGATATCAGCTTTCGTGGTGTGACCTTCGCGCTGGATATCACCTACCAAGCGACTGACACGCCCGCAAACGCGGACGCCGTCATCGCCGGTCACAGTTTCAAGCTGGAAGCCAAGCCAGACAGTTTCGTTGGCACCCGAGCGGCGAGCAACACCTCAACAGCGCTGATCAGCCAAGCTACAGTGACAAATGCGGCCGATTACAAGAGTTTCTTCCCGGAAGGCGGGGCGGTTCTGAAATTTACCAGCTCCACTACCTTTGAGCTATACACTCGTCCGTTGACCAGTAGCAGCACTCCGGTCTCCAGCGGAACTGTAGCGGCAGGCGTTGCAACGGCGGCCGGCGTCAGCTTTACGCTCGGTGGCACGCCGCCCGTTCCGGCGGCAGGTGACCAGTTCGATATCTCGGTCAATACCCACCAGACTCAGAACGTGCTCGATACCATTAGCCAGCTGCGTCAGGCACTTGAAGTGCCTACTGCAGGTAATCCGGGGGCGGCGCGCAATCTGCAGGACGTCATCGCTTCGTCTATCGCCAATTTGAGCAATGCGAAGAACCAGGTCGATCTGGCGCGAGGTGCCATCGGCGCTCGCGGCAACGTGATGGATATGCAGCGGGATGCCATTCAAAGCACGGATCTGATCAACACTACTACGCAATCTTCGATCAGAGAGGCCGACCCTGCCGAAGTGCTGACACGCCTGACCTTGCAGCAAACCATGCTGCAGGCCGCGCAACTGGCGTTCGCCAAGGTCTCCCAGTTGAGCCTGTTCAACAAGCTTTGAGTCGGTGTTGACCGCTCGCGGCCAGTCCCTGTCATAGGGGGCTGGCTTTTTTTTGCATTTTTTTCAGCCGGTGGTGGAGCTGAAGAGGCAGGATCTGGACCATAAAATCAAATAAAGCACCGATCTCTGAGTGACCCGTCAGTCAAAACGCGCATCTTCACTGTATCCTGTCTGCGGGCGGTGAAAGGTGGCGGACTGTTCAAGGCGTTTGCTTGAGCGCCGACGATGCCAGGCCCTGACTGTAGACGCCCTCGATTCAGCGAGCGGCGATGTTCAGCTGTTTATTATTGGGAAGCCATAATGATTGGCATAAAAAATATTGCGAGTTACGTGCCGGCAGCCGGGGTTGATAACTACGCCCAGGGTGCAAAGTTCGACAAGGATGAAACCTTCATCCTTGGCAAGATCGGTTCGGCGTTTTTGCCGCGCATGGATGCCGATCAGGAAACGTCCGACCTGTGTGTCGAAGCCGCCAACGCGCTGTTCGCCGCCAGTCCAGAGCTCAAGCGTGAATCCATCGACTGCCTGATCGTCGTCACCCAGAACGGTGATGAAGAAGGGTTGCCGCACACTGCTGCGATCGTTCAGGACAAGCTCGGGCTGCCGACCCATGTCGCCGCTTTCGATATTTCCCTGGGCTGTTCCGGTTACGTGTACGGCATCTACGCGATCAAAGGCTTCATGGAAGCGGCAGGGCTGAAAAACGGCCTGCTGATCACCGCCGATCCGTATTCGAAGATCGTCGATCCGGAAGACCGCAACACCACCATGCTCTTTGGCGATGCCGCCACGGCCACCTGGATGGGCGAAAACGCCGTCTGGCAGCTGGGCAAGTCGAAGTTCGGCACCGACGGTTCCGGCGCGCCGCACCTGAAGGTCACCGACGGTGTGTTCTTCATGAACGGCCGCCAGGTCTTCAACTTTGCCTTGTTGAAAGTCCCGGCGCATTTGCATGAGCTGCTGGACGAGTCGAATCTGCAAGCCGGCGATATCGATGCCTTCTGCATTCACCAGGGCAGTGCGGCCATCGTCGATGCCGTGGCGCGCCGCTTCGAAGAAGGTGAACCGGAGAAATTCGTCAAGGACATGCTCGAAACCGGCAACACGGTTTCATCGAGCATTCCACTGCTGTTGCAGAACCACGTATTCGATTCCAAATGGACACGCGTGGCGATCAGCGGCTTTGGCGTGGGCCTTTCGTGGGGATCGGCGATTCTTTATCGCGGTTGATCAGCCCGAACGCAGGCACAAAAAACGCCCGGCAACCCAAGTTGCCGGGCGTTTTGCGTTTTTCTGGCGCCGATATTTTGTCTGTAAAGCCTTGAAAATAAAGGGCTGGCACGCTGCCACTAAAAAATTCGAAAAAACCCCTCAAGCAAACGGGTCCCACGACGATAACTATTACGTAGGTTCTCTAGGCCACACCAGGCGGTTGCCAGGGCCGGAAGCCGCAGTATCCATCCAACGAGGATTTCGTCATGGCTTTAACCGTAAACACCAACATTGCCTCCATCAGCACCCAGGGTAACCTGAACAAAGCCGGCGGCGCCCTGCAAACCTCCATGCAGCGCCTGTCCTCCGGCCTGCGTATCAACAGCGCCAAAGACGACGCGGCCGGCCTGCAAATCGCTAACCGCCTGACCAGCCAGATCAACGGCCTGGGTCAAGCGGTCAAGAACGCCAACGATGGCATCTCCATCGCGCAAACCGCTGAAGGCGCAATGCAGGCTTCGACCGACATTCTGCAAAAAATGCGTACCCTGGCTCTGTCCTCGGCCACCGGCTCCCTGAGCGCTGACGACCGTAAGTCGAACAACGACGAATACCAGGCTCTGACTTCCGAGCTGACCCGTATCTCGCAAACCACCACATTCGGTGGCCAGAAACTGCTCGACGGTTCGTACGGCACCAAGGCCATTCAGGTCGGCGCCAACGCTAACGAAACCATCAATCTGAGCCTGGACAACGTTGCGGCAAACAACATCGGCTCGCAGCAAATGAAAAGCGCTTCGTTGGTCCCGGTTGCGGCTGGTTTTGCAGGCGGTGTGGTCAACATCACCGGTAATGGTCAGACTGCAGCCGTTACGCTGACTACGGGTCTTCTGGGTGAGTCGGCTAAAACCATTGCTCAGAAATTCAACGGCGCCGTGGGCGGGCTTAGCGCCACTGCAAGCACCGAAGCTCAATTCACGGTAGGTGCAGCGGCTGCGACCACTCCTGCTTCCTTCACCATGACTATCGGTGGCTCGGCCGTCGCATTCGTTGGCGTGAAAGATACAGCCAGCTTTGCTGACCAGTTGAAGTCGAACTCCGCGAAGCTGGGCATCAGTGTTAACTACGATTCGGTCAAAGACACTCTGTCGATCAAATCCGATTCGGGTGAGAACATCGCATTCAGCGCTTCAACCGATGCTGGTTCGATCACAGTCGCCACTAAAAACGGCTCCGGCACTTACGGCGGCAGCCTGGCCGTGGCTGATGGCATTATCGCTACCGGCGCTGTCAACCTGGACTCGGCCAAAGGCTTCTCGATGACCGGCGCTGGTTCTACTGCTTTGTTCGGCGCGGGTAATACCTCGTCGGTCAAAACCACTATCGCTCAAACCGACGTGACCGATGCCACCAAAGCGCAAAACGCTCTGGCAGTAATCGACAAGGCCATCGGTTCGATCGACAGCGTTCGTTCGGGTCTGGGTGCTACCCAAAACCGTCTGACCACTACCGTTGACAACCTGCAGAACATCCAGAAGAACTCCACCGCTGCTCGCAGCACCGTGCAAGACGTGGACTTCGCTGCTGAAACTGCCGAGCTGACTAAGCAGCAAACGCTGCAATCGGCTTCGACTGCCATCCTGTCGCAAGCCAACCAGCTGCCTTCCGCTGTACTGAAACTGCTTCAGTAATTTCAGCGCCTGGTAATTGACGGAGGGGCGCGTTTACGTGCCCTTTTGTCTTTTCCGTATTGAGGAGATTGGACATGGATATGAGCGTCAGATTGAACCAGTCCTACCCGGCGGTTGCGCTGCAGAATCCAGTGGCACCGGTTGATGCGGCGATTCAGCCCAAGGTTGAAGCTGTTGTCCCGGCTGCAATTGAGCCTAAGCGTGACGAGCTGGAAAAGGCAGTCACCGATATTCGCGAGTTCGTTCAGGCAAGCCAGCGCAAGCTTGATTTTTCCATTGATGATTCCACAGGGCGGGTCGTAGTCAAGGTTATCGCTACTGAAAGCGGTGATGTGATTCGTCAGATCCCTTCGGAAACCGCGCTGAAATTGGCGCAGAGCCTGAGCCAGGCAAGCAGCTTGTTATTTGATGACAAAGTCTGAACTGGCATGAATTTTGTTGCTGTTGCCCTCTGAAGCACATTGCGTCAGTAAAGCAGCGGCTACTGCATATGGAGATTGATGATGGCGGGTTCAACGGTTAGCGGTATTGGTTCAAATATCGATACCCAGGCGATCGTAAAAGCTTTGGTGGACGCCCAGCGCGCGCCCAAGCAGGCACAGATCGATACTCAGAGTGCGAAAGCGACCACCACGCTGTCATCGATCGGCAAGATTCAGGCAGCTCTGGATGCCTTCCGTGGTGCACTGACGACCATGGGCACCGACAACAGCTTCAGTGGCTTGTCGGCCACGTCTTCGGATGAAAAAGTCGCCACAGTCACCATGGGCAAAGGCGCGTCCAGCGGCACCTATTCATTATTGGTCACGCAGTTGGCGTCGGCATCGAAACTGTCGACCCGCACCTTCGTGGATGGTCCTACGTCCGTCGTCAATGCTGGCACAACGGCGACCACGCTGACGATCTCGCAGTCGGGGAAAAACTTCGACGTCAGCATTCCGCCCAATGCGACGCTGCAGGAAGTGCGCGAAAGCATCAACGCGCAGTTCTCCACTGCCGGGCTCAGCGCCAACATCCTCACCGACTCCACCGGCTCGCGGCTGGTGCTCACGTCCACCACCATGGGCGTCGGTTCAGACTTGACGATGTCGGGCAACTCGGGCATCAACACCGGTTCTACGGTGATCGAAGTGCCCAAAGACGCCAAGTACAAGATCGATAACGGTGCTGAACTGATCTCCAAAAGCAACACGATTACCGACGCGATCAGCGGCGTGAATCTCAAGTTGCTGGCGGTTTCGCCAACGCCGACCGGGGGTGGTCCACAGACGCCGTCTACGCTGACATTGAGCACCAGTACCCCGGCGTTGAAATCCGGCGTGAAAGGGTTTGTCGACACCTATAACGCTTTGATGAAAGAGATCAACGCGCAGACCAAAGTCACCAAGAATGCCGACGGCACTTCCGTTGCCGCGTCCCTGACCGGGGATTCGATGATGCGCAGCCTGGTCACTTCGATTCGCAACGAGATGAACGCGCTGTCCGGCACCGGTAGCATGAAGTCGCTGGCCGAGTTCGGTATTAGTACCTCGTCCGAAACCGGTCTGCTGGTCATCGATGACAAGCGTTTCTCCAAAGCCGTTGAAACCAATGCCGCGGACATCAGCAGTATTTTCAGCGGCAAGGACGGTCTGTTGGCGCGTCTGGGCACTGCCACGGATACCTACGCCAAGGCAAGCACCGGAATGTTGGCAGAGCGCACCAAATCCCTCGCCGATACATTGACGGATTTGAATAAGGAACAATCGGCGCTGAACGAGCGGATCGCCACGTTGCAGCTCAGTCTGAGCGCTAAATACAACGCGATGGACTCGCTGGTCGCCAAACTGCGGGCGCAGAGCGACAGCATCATGACCACGTTGAACGCCTTGAATAACCCGAAACAAAGTTAACAGCGCCTCGGCACAAAAAAACCCAGGCTTGTCGAAAAAGACAGTGCCTGGGTTTTTCATTGTGTGCCGACTGGTTAAAGTAATGGGCTGTTGCGCCGACATAATGGTCAGCGCAATTCATTTTCAGCTGTCGTCTGCCGAGGTAGAAACATGAACCCCATGAGAGCCCTTCGCCAATATCAGAAGGTCAATTCCCACGCTCAGATCTCCGAAGCCAGTCCTCATCGCCTGGTGCAGATGCTGATGGAGGGGGGGCTGGATCGCATGGCGCAAGCCAAAGGCGCCCTGGAGCGTGGTGACATTGCACTCAAGGGGTTGTTGCTCGGCAAGGCCGTCGACATCGTCATCGGTCTGCGAGACGGTTTGAACCCGGAGAAAACCGAGGATCCTGCTGCGATCGAACAGCTCGACAGTTTGTACGCTTACATGACGTCGCGTCTGACCGAAGCCAACCTCAATAACGATGTAGCAATCATCGACGAAGTCTCCGGTCTGCTCGAAACCCTTAAAAGCGGTTGGGATGCCATTGCCACCCCACAGGCCTGACGGCCGAGGATGACGTCATGAGTCAAGCACTGCAGCGGATCGAAGAAACCCGTGAAGCCCTGGTCGACGCCCTGGCGGCGCGCAACTGGGATGCCATAGGCGAGCTGGATGCGGCGTGTCGGGAGTGCGTCGATGAGGTGCTGAGTGAAGCGCCGATCGATGAGGACGCTGTGCGTGCGAACCTGGAAGGGTTGTTGGCGGTGTACAAGGATCTGCTGACAGCGACGATGGGTGAGCGTCAGGCGATAGTCGACGAGATGTCGCAGATCAACCAAGCACAAAAGGCATCAAAGGTTTACCATCTGTTTGGTTAATTGACGCCAGTTAATCCAAACATAGTGCGCCATAAATTTGACTGTGCACGGTTTTTTGACTTAACTAGTGGCTGTTCCAGATTTCAGTCGTCTTCAGGCATATTTGTGCCTGCAAGCGTTTAGCTTGCCCCAGCATTTTGGGCATCGAGTT
>Ga0247818_10002174_pt1 | contig 12733 bp, 4 predicted proteins | sample 13C_Glucose_Day1_FD_192424 | JGI IMG/M metagenome (GOLD analysis project Ga0247818, IMG submission 192424) | Soil microbial communities from agricultural site in Penn Yan, New York, United States - 13C_Glucose_Day1 | ecosystem: Environmental > Terrestrial > Soil > Agricultural land | place: USA...
ACAGTCATGCCGGACAACGCTTTTATGTGCGGAACGATTTCCAGCGTGCTGGTACCGGCATCCAGATAGATCGTCATATCCGCGCGCAGTAATCGGGCAGCGAGCTTCGCCATGGCTTGCTTTTGCGGCAACTCGACGACCGCCTTTAGCTGATGGCTGGGTTCGCTGTGCAACTGGCTGGCAAGACGTACCCCTCCGGTGACGGAATAGGCGCGTCCTTCCTGCTCAAGCAGGGCGATATCGCGCCGTACAGTCATGTGCGAGCAGTCGAACATCTCCATCAATTGGTGAACACTCAGCACCTGGTGCTTGCGTAACTGCCGCAAAATCAACTCACGGCGCTGGTCTGGAATCACCGGTGCGGCGCTGACGCCTGCGATGTCCTTTTGACTAGGCATTGGGTGCTCCAAAGGGCTAAAGCTTCAGGTTTCGTATAACCCACATGGTAGCGAATCTACTACCTAATGACAGCCCTGAACCCACACCCAGCCAAGGCGACTGTCGCCCCGGAAACCGAGAAGCTTCGTTTTAGCCAACTATTTGGTTTTCGCACTCGCCTTTATTTGACGTGGGCGATGCTGTCTGGATTGTGCGTCATGTTTTTCATGTCTCTTTGCGCTACCAAGGTGCGGTTCAGAAGTTTTCAGCGTTTTTCAGCGTCCAGCGGAGGCTGCTCGGAGTATTTCAGAGCGGGCCTGTCGTTGGCGTGCATTACTGAGGTCTCTCGGCAGAGGCCATGAACATAGGCTGACGCCCTGTCTTGCCTATAAGGTAATGCCCGTGCTGGCAGCGTCAGGAAAACCATAAAAATGAAAGCTGCCAACCGCCCGAAAATTATCCATTGTTTGCTGATTGCGAAAGCTGCAACGTTAGCAGGTCTGCTGTATTCCTTCATCGGCATCAAACAAGCGGCGCACGATGCGCGCGAGATCAGCGAGAAACGTTACCAATCTTATTTACTGGCTGATGAACTTCGTCACAGTTCCGATAATTTGACGCGCCTGGCACGTACTTACGTGGTGACGGCAAACCCGGAGTATGAGCGCGAGTACCTGAAGATTATTGATATTCGTAATGGCAAAGCGCCGCGCCCGCAAGACTATCACCGTATTTACTGGACTTTTGTTGCAGGAGGCAATGCGAAACCTCGTCCCGATGGGGCGCCGGTCGCGTTGCAAACGCTGATGGAGCAGGCAGGGTTTTCGGATGAGGAGTTTGACACGCTAAAAGAGGCGAAGGCCAACTCCGACGATCTGACCGAGCTTGAAGTCGAGGCGATGAACGCGGTCAAGGGCCGGTTTGCTGATTCACAAGGCGATTTCACAGTGAATGCCGCGCCTGATCTCGCCATGGCTCGAACACTGCTGCATAGCCCGCAATACCATGTCTACAAGGCACGGGTCATGGCGCCGATAGACGATTTTTTCGGGATGGTGGATGTTCGCACCGCGCATGAAGTGACCCTGGCGAACCACAAGCTCAATGTTGCACAGAACCTGTTCGTGGCCATTTTGCTGATGCTGATCGCTGAGTTCGGCTTGCTGATTTACTGTGGGCGCAGGCAGATTCTGGAGCTGTTGGGAGGCGCTCCGGCCGAACTGAATCGGGTATTGAACGAACTTGCTACGGGTAATCTGGAGGTGTCGATTCCTGCTGCGCCCCACGACAGCGCCTTGGGCCGGGTGCGGGTGATGGCCGACAAGTTAAGGACGCTGATCGACTCAACCACCAAGGCCAGTGAGCAGTCGCGCTGTTTGTTCATTGAGCTCCAGGAAAAGAATCGCCAACTTCAGATCGCCGACCAACACAAAAGCGACTTCGTGGCCAACATGAGCCATGAGATTCGCACGCCGATGAACGTGATCATCGGCATGAGCTACCTGGCGCTGAAAACCGACTTGAATCCGCGCCAGCGCGACTATATCGACAAGATCCAGCAGTCTGGCAAGCATTTGCTGGGCATCGTCAACGACGTACTCGACTTTTCCAAGATCGAAGCCGGCATGCTGAATATCGAACAGAACGAGTTCACCCTTGAGGAGTTGCTCGACAACGTGGTGAACCTGGTCGGTACGCGGGCGGCGCAGCGAAACCTGGCATTGATCCTTGATGTGGCCAGTGATGTCCCGACCACGCTAATGGGCGACGCGCTGCGCATGGGGCAAGTCCTGGTCAATTTTGCCGGAAACGCGGTCAAGTTCACCGAACAGGGCGAGATCTCCATCGTTGTTCGTCTGCATGAGCGCCATGAGTCCGATGCGCTGCTGTATTTTGCGGTCAAGGACACCGGCATCGGTCTGTCTGAAGAGCAGATGGGGCGCCTGTTCCAAAGCTTCCAGCAGGCGGACACCTCGACGACCCGTCAATACGGCGGCACCGGCCTGGGGCTGGCGATTGCCAAGAAACTGGCCAATTTGATGGGTGGTACGGTCGGTGTGGAAAGCGTCGTTGGCCAGGGCTCGACCTTCTGGTTTACCGCTCGGGTCGGCATCGTGTCAGCTGCGCACAAAACACTGCAATGCCCAAACCCGAACAGCGACTGGACGCTGGGGGAGGGTGACGCTAAGGATGCTCCATTGGGTGGGGTCATGGCGGCGATTTTCGGTGCGCGAGTGCTCTTGGTCGAAGACAATCCACTGAATCAGCAGTTGGCGAGCGAACTGCTGCGTGACGCCGGATTGCTGGTTGATATTGCTGAAAACGGGAAAGTTGCCATCTATCAGGTGCAAAAGGGCGATTACGACTTGGTATTGATGGACATGCACATGCCCGTACTCGATGGTCTGAGCGCGACGCGTGCCATTCGTGCCTTGCCAGGCAAGCGTGATCTGCCCATCGTCGCCATGACCGCCAACGCCATGCTGACTGATCGCGAACGCTGCAGGGAGGCCGGTATGGTGGATTTTGTCGTCAAACCGATCGACCCGGACGCACTGTTCTGCACGCTGCTGCGCTGGATCGAGCCTACCGGCGCAACGCCTGAAGTTGTAGGCACTCAAACGGCCGATATCACACTTGATGGGGACTTGGATCTCGGTGGCGTGGACATTGACGTGGCGGCCGGGCTACGCAGGGTGCTGGGCAAGCGCAGCCTTTATCTGGATTTGTTGCATAGCTATCTGGCCGGCCAGAGACCTTTGCTCTCACAGTTGCGCTCAGCGCTGGCGATGGGAAAGCTTGCGAAGGCCGAACTGTTGGCCCATAGCTGCAAGGGTATGTCAGCGACGATTGGTGCAGACACTGTCGCGCAGGCGGCAGATGCATTGGAGCTGGCATTGCGCGCAAACAGGCCAAACGCTGAGTTGCAGGTCTGTATGGATGTCTTGGCTGAGCCTTTGGAGGCACTGCTGGGGCAATTACACGAGAAGTTACCCTGTGCGGTCGAGGTAGACCCCATAGCGGTCGACGTTGTCGAGTTGCAGGCGATTTGCCGACATCTCGATGAACTGCTGGATGACTTCGATGCGCAGGCAGTGCCCTATTTCACGACACAGGCGGGCGTCCTGCGCGGTGCGTTTGCAAACAGTTTCCAGCAATTGGAGAGTGCGGTGAAACGTTACGATTTCGAGCGGGCGCAGGAATGTCTGAGCGAGGCCCTAATGGCTAGTGGAACAGGCGAATAGGCCTGATAAATACATGGCAACACGCACTTCATAACTTCAAAAACGCGATGTTCAGAAGTTTTCAGCGTTTTTCAGCGTTCGGCTGATACGGTTCAGTCCAATTCAGAGCGACTGGGTGGATCGCATGCGTTACTGCATCCACTTGGCAGAAGCGACGGGTCATCCCCTTTCCCCGTCGTGCTCGCGCGGCAAAATCGATTGCCCCCGGCTGCTTTACCGAAAGAGCCCGTCTCGAGACAATCCGTGAACAGCTCAACCCCGAAACCCTCCGTACTGGACGTCGACGATCGCCCCCGCTTTCTTCGGCTGGACGTTGCAGCCGTCTCATTAGTGATTCATTTGCTGGCGCTTGCCTTGCCGTTGGCCTTGCTGCAGATCTACGACCGTATTCTGCCAAGCCAGTCCTACGGCACGGCGGTGTTCCTGGTGCTCGGTGTCGGTATTGCCATCATTCTCGAGGCCATTCTGCGTTACGGCCGCACTGCGTTGTTTGCGCACATCGCCGCGCAATACGAAAGCGACACAACTACGCGTATGTTCGACCGGCTGCTGAAGGCTGATATCAATGTCGTAGAGGGCATGGGCACCGCCAGCGTGATCGACGGTATACGTTCAGTGGCGCAGGTACGCGATCAGTGGTCCGGCAATGCCGCGGTGGCGCTGTACGAGGTGCCGTTCATTGCTGTTTATATTGGCCTGGTGGCTTACATCGGTGGCTGGTTGGCATTCATTCCACTGGCATTGTTCGCGGTTGCCCTGGGCATGACGCTGCTGGTCAAGGCGGCCACCGAGCGAACCCTGGGTAGCGTCGAGGCCGCCGATAGCCACCGTCGTAACTTGTTATGGGCGTCCTTCGCCGGGCTGTCCGAGGTCAAGTCTCGCGGCGCCGAGCCCGGCCTCAGCCGCAACTACGCCGTGATGAATGCACGGTACATGGAAGCCTCGGCACGCCTGGAAATGCTTGTCGCCTGGGTCCGCGAGAACGCTGCGCTGTTGGGCCAGTTGTCCACCGTACTCATCGTGATCTTTGGCGCGATTGACGTGATGAAGGGCGAACTGAGCACTGGCGGACTGACCGCCTGTACCTTGCTCGCCGGTCGCTCCATCGGCCCGGCAATGCTTGGATTAGGCTACCTGGCGCGTCTGGCGCAGGCACGGGAAGCGCAGGCGAAAGTCCATAACCTGCTTGAACTGCCAGTCGGCGATGCAGTGCTTTATCCGCAGAAACACGACGAGACCCAGACGTCGTTCATCGTCACCCAAGGTTGTATTGAATTGCTCAGGGAGAACAACCCCGCGTTAACCATCAACATCGCCTCCGGCGAGCTGGTCCACCTGGATGCCGCCGATGCGGCACTAGCGTCAAAACTGCTGGCAATGGTGGCGGGTACCGGGCGGCAGGAGGGGTTGGAAGTGCGCCTGGACGGTCATTCGATACTCGAATATTCGGCCGTCAGCCTGCGCCAAAGTGTGAGCCTGGTACCCCGTCATCCTGCGTTGGTGGCAGGTTCGATTCTCAACAACCTGACCCTGTTCGACCCGCGGTACAACGAGCGGGCACGCGATTATGCGCAGGCATTAGGTCTGTTGCCATTTCTCGGCCGTCTGCGCAGTGGCGCGTTGACGGAAATCGGTGCCTTGGGCGCCGAACAGTTCGATGAAGGGTTTTACCAGCGCATCGCGTTGATTCGGGCGCTGGTGCGCGAGCCCAAGATTTTGTTGCTGGATCATGCTGGCAGCGGCCTGGATCTGGACGGGCAAAAACGCCTTGCCGCGTTGCTGCAAAACATGGCTGGTCGCCCCACGGTGCTCGTGGCCAGCAACAAGCCGATCATGATTGGAGCGTGCGATCGCAGCATTCGCATTGGCAGGAGTAACCAACATGCAGGCTGAAAAAATCAGTTCCACCCTGTCGGACAGGGCCAACAAGCTGCAGGCGTTCTGGAGTGAACGTGAACGGATGAAGCGTATCGCCACGTTACTCGGCGAGGCACGTCTTGGTGCTTCGTCGTTCGCTCGCTGCCTGCCCGCGCTGCTGGTGACGCTGGACTGGCTAGGCGCGCCGCGCAATCTGGTGCCTAGCCTTCCGGCCCAGGGCGCCGGTTTTACCGTAGAAGATTTACGCACGCTGCTGGTGGACATCGGTTTTCGCTCCGATTACTTGCCCCGTGGCAAGCGCGACAACCTGATGGAAAGCCTGCCGGTGGGCACCCTGGCAATCACCGATGAGCATTGCATGCTCTATCTGGGCCGGCTTGACAATAATGACTGGTGGCATGATGGCGTAAGCCCGGTCGAGGGCTGGCAGCCATCGAGTGACACCGAGTTTCTGATGATCCAGCGCAAAGCCGGGTTCACCCCCATCGATGCGCCACAGCCCGACTGGTTTGCGCGACTGATGGCGAAAGCTCAGAGCGAATTGGTCGGGATTGGGCTGATCAGTCTGGTGACCAACCTCCTGGCATTGTCGGTGTCGTTGTTCACCATGACCGTCTACAACTCAGTGATCCCCAGCGGCGCCACTGGCACGCTGACCACACTGGGGTTGGGGGCGATCATCGCCATCGTCGCCGGTTGGGGGCTGCGCCTCGGGCGCGCGACACTGCTTGCGCGCATGGGCGCATGGGCCGGTGCAAGCATTGGCACTGCGGCGTTCCGCAAAACCCTGGGTTTGCCGTTGGAGTACTCGTCGCGGCTGGGCCTGAACAATAACCTCAACCGCATGCGCTCGCTGGAGGGCGTGCGGCAGTACCTCAGCGGTGCGGGCGGCGTGGCGCTGGTCGATTATCCGTTCGTGCTGGTGTTCATTGTGGTGATTGCGCTGCTTGGCGGCTGGATTGTATTCGTGCCGATCATCGGACTGCTGCTGTTCTTGCTCGCAGCCTGGTTGGTACAGCCTTATGTACAACGCAAGGCCGTACACGCAAGCCGTATTGGCAACCGCCTGCTGGAGGAGTACTCCAGCGGCATCCAGCGTCTTCGCTCCCTTCAGGGCATTAGTGGCAACCACCACTGGTTGCGGCGCATGCGGGACATGTCCAGCCAGGCAGCCAAGGCCAATCGAGATCTGGCCCTGGCCCAGGCGCTGGTGCAGAGCATCGGCCAGGCGCTGGGCATGTTCACGGTGCTGGGCACCATGGCCGCCGGCATCGCGCTGGTTCTGTCTCAGGGCATGACGGCGGGCGGGTTGATCGCCACGATGATGCTGGTCTGGCACGTCACCACCCCGGCCCAGCAATTCTTTTCCCTCAGCTTGCGCATGAGCCAGATAAAGGAATCACGCCTGCAACTGGAGCGGCTGATGCAGTCCGCTGGCGAGGCACAGCACCCGCAGATGTATTCGCCGATCGAACCGCTGGCGCCTCGTATTGCCGTGGACCATTTGTACTATCGCTATACCGCCGAGCAAGAGCCTGCGCTCAACGGCATCAGCTTCGAGTTGCAGCCGGGCCAGCGAGTGGTGGTGGTCGGCCCCAACGGCGCCGGCAAGAGCACTCTTTTGCAGTGCCTGTCCGGCGTGCGCATGCCGCAGAGTGGCCGCGTGGTGCTCGACGGGCGGGATATCCGCCAGTTCGACCCGGCGGATTACCGCGTCTGGGTCGGTTTTCATGCACAGACCCTGCATAACTTGCCGTTGTCGGTGCGTGACTTCCTCCAACTGTCCCATCCATCTGTCAGCGACGAGCGAATCGTTACCTGTTTTGCCCGTGTCGCAGGCGAAACCTGGTGGAGTTTGCTCGGCTGCACAACCGAAGCAGAGGCGCTGAACCTGCAGCTCGATCCCTGGCGCGAAGACCCCGATGCCCTGCGTATCCGTCACGTGGTGGGCATGGTCGAAGCCGTGCTGGGCGATCCGCCCCTGTTGTTGCTGGACGACCCGTTGCGCGATGGCGATCCGGTGCTGGAGGGCCTGTTCAAGCGCCTGCTCGACAACCTGCGCGGCATCAGCACCGTGGTGATTGCTACTCACCGTGCGGACCTGATCGAAACCGCGGACCTGATCGTGATTCTGGATCAGGGCAAATTGATTCATATCGGGCCAGTCGCCCCTCAGAGCCAGATACCTGTGGCGCAGGACAGCTTAAAAGGACCGGTTCATGCTTAAAATCGACCCACTGCCAAAAATCATTACCATCACTGGGGCCGACGACCGCGCCGGTGCCAATATTGCCAACCTGCTCAACGATGGCCGTAGTTCGAAGCAATTGCGCCGACTGCTGTTGGCCATTGTCGCCCTCGTGGTGCTGTTTCTACTCTGGACCCTGTTCGCACAGGTTGATGAGCTGGCCAAGGCGCGTGGGGAAGTCCAGCCGGTGTCGCGGATTCAGCTCGTGCAATCGAAAGAGGGTGGCATCCTCACAGAGCTGCTGGTCGAGGCGAACGAGCCAGTCAAGGCGGGGCAGGTCATCGCCCGGTTTGCCACGACCGATGTGCAGAAGGATCTCGATCAAGTCGGTGTGCGACGCTCCGCCCTGCAGATCGATCTCGAACTGTGGGGAGCTGTCATCGAGGCACGCCGGCCGAGTTTTTCCGATTTCGCCGATCAGCCGGTTCTGGTGGCGGAGGCGATCAAGCGTTACGTCAACGAGCTCGCTCTCAACTCCTCGCTCGCCGATTCCAAGCGTACCGTCTTAGAACAGCAGAGGGCGGCACTGACCGGCGCCCAGGGCGAATTGCCGGCGATGCGCAACCAATTGAACCTGGCCCTTGGCGTCCAGGCCCGCTACCAGGACGGCTTCGCCAGGGGGGCTATTTCTGCTGTGCGCATGGCCGAGGCGCAAGAGCATGCGGCGGAGGTCGAACGCAACCTTGCGCAGCTGCAATCGCGTATCACCGAGCTGCAGAAATCCATTGCCGTGGCCCAAGCGGCGCTACAGCAAGTACGGGACGAGATTGACCAGAAGGCGGGGGCCAGGCGCAGCGAACTGATCGAAAAGATTCATGAGCTGGATGCAGAGATGGTTGCCCTGAAAGACCGCCATGAGCGTACCGAAGTGGTAGCGCCAGTGGCCGGCTTTATCAAACAACTGCCCGATACCCGCGCCGGCGCGGTGATTGCACCCGGCGGCACGGTGGCGGAGCTGGTGCCCAGCGAAGGCGGGGTGGTGATGGAAGTACTGGTCTCGCCACGGGATATCGGATTCGTGCGGATTGGGCAAACCACTCTGGTCAAGGTCGATGCCTTCGACTTCAGCCGCTTCGGCTCGGTGCCGGGCAAGGTCAAACGCATCTCCCCATCGGTGTTTCGCCAGGAACAGACCGGCGCCACTTACTACAAAGTTGATATCCAACTCGACAAGGCCTATGTCGGCAACGACGTGGAGCGCCAACTGATCCCCGGCATGACCGGTGAGGCGGATATCGTCACTGGCCGCAAGACGGTATTCCAGTACCTTGCCAAGCCCGTTTTCATCGGTGTCGACATGGCATTCCACGAACGCTAGGTGCAGGAGCACAGGTAATCGACCATGGCTAATTATGAAGACAGTTCGACATCAGGCGTGCGCCCGGGGATGAGTCCGGACGAAGCCGCCAAGCGCTTGCGTGCACATGAGCAGCCACTGGGCAAGCAGGATACGGCAGACGTAAAAAGCCCGCTGGGCTGGACCGAAGACAAGCAAGGGGAAACACTGCCGAGCGAGCAGCCCCGTGCCGGCGGCGCCCCCGAGCAACCGCATGCCCCGGATTTGGCGGATGCCAGCGCCGAGCAGCCATTGCCCGAGTCTGGTCTGGTGCCCGTCATTGCGGCGCCTGCATCTAGCCCGACGGGTTTCGCTGGTGACGATGGCTATATGCCGATGCCAAGCATCGCCGATGCGGCCCACGCAGTTGCTTTTGTCGTGGGAGACTTGGGCTTTACAGCGCTGTCGGCTGCCGGTCTGACGCCTGTTGATGGTGGCGCCAGCGCTCCGCGTGCACTGCACGCTCAAGGCGAAAGCATCAACAGTGACAGCAATAGCGACGGCTCGACGCCATTGTTGGCTGTCGGCGATCTCGCCGGCAACGTGATCGAGGACACGCAACACAAGGTCAGCGGTCATCTCAGTGCAAGTGGTGGAGAGGACGGCGTAGCTGTCGATTGGCAGGCGCTGGCACCGGATGGTGTTTACGGGAGGTTGCAGATCGATCCCGATGGCAGCTGGCGTTACACCCCGAACGAGGCCAGCCCGGCGTTTCAGGGGTTGAACGAAGGCCAGCACGTCATCGAGGAATTTCTGGTGCGCGCCAGTTCGGGCCATTTGGCGCCCGTCGATTTACTGATTCGCATTGACCTGCAAGGCACCAATGACCGCCCGACAATCACTCAGGGTTCGGTACTCACCGGCAGCAATCGCGAAGACTTGCAAACATTAGCCAGCGGCCAGCTTGAGGCCGTGGACGCGGACCTGGACGCCCGGCTGCACTGGCAGGTCGATACCGTGCATGGCCAATACGGCGAGTTGACGCTCGATGCTGCCACCGGCCAGTGGGTGTATCTCCTCGACAACGACCGCGCGACGACTCAGAGGCTCGCCGAGGGCGAGGTGGCCAGCGAGTATTTCCTCGCCAGTGTGGTCGACGAACACGGTGCGACCTCCACCGCACGCCTGACCATCACCATCATCGGGCACAATGATGACCCGGTCATTGGACGCATCGATACTCTCCAGGCGACGCAAGATGGCGGCTTTATTCAGGGCAGAATCACCGCGACCGATGTCGACACACTCGACCACCTCAGTTTCAGTACCACTGCCGAGGTGCCTGGCTTCACTCTGGCAGCGGACGGCAGCTATCGCTTCGACTCGAGCAACGCCGCCTACCAATACCTGGCCGAAGGCGAAACGCTGCAACTGATCATCCCGGTTACGGTCATCGATGACCATGGCGGCATCGCCACGCAGAACCTGGTGATCAATCTCACCGGTCGCAATGATTTGCCAGTGCTCAACACCCTCGTTGCGCGCACCGCCACTGAAGGCGCCGCGCTATTGACCGGTCAACTCGATGCCACTGACGTGGATAACGGCCACACGCTGACCTATGGCACTACCGCCGAGGTCGACGGTTTTACCCTCAATCCGGATGGCAGCTACAGCTTTGACCCGGCCCACAGCAGCTATCAATCGTTACCCGCCGGGGCCCAGCAGACGCTGGTTATCCCGCTGACAGTTACCGACGAACACGGTGGTTCGGCGACGCAAAATCTGCTCATTGTCGTGACCGGGACCAACCAGGGCGCTGTCATCAGTGGCGTGGTCAGCGGTACTGTCACCGAGGACAACACCAGCAACGTTGCGCAACTGCTGGAAACGGGCGGGCAGTTGACCATCAGCGATCCGGACAGCGGCGAAACCTGGTTCTCGCCGCACAGCGGCAGCGATGCCCTGACCGGCCAGTACGGTGTGCTGACCCTCGATGTGACTGGAGCCTGGCATTACGCCGCAGATAACAAACAGGCATTGGTGCAGCAATTGGGGCAAGGCGAGACGCTGACCGAACACTTCACGATTACCAGCGTCGACGGTACCCAGCAGATTATCGATATCACCCTGACCGGCACCAACGATGTGCCAGTGATCGGCTACGATTCGATCAGCAGCGGCTCGATCGCCGAGGACGTCACGCAGAATACGGTCACCGGGGCGCTGAACGCCAACGACGTCGATATCACCAGCCAGCTCAGCTGGAGCCTGGAGCCGACGCCCGGAACCTTTGGTACGTTGTCCATCGATCCGGTGAGCGGCCAGTGGACTTACACACTGGACAACAGTCGTCCCGCCACCCAGGCCCTGGCAGAGGGTCAGCAGGTCACTGAACATTTCATTGCGCTGGTCACCGATGAGCATGGCGCAGTGGCGCAACAGCCCATCGATATCATTGTGCGCGGAACCAATGACGATCCTGTGTTGCTGCACGTCCCGGCGCAGAATCTCACTGAAGACGACATCGTCGTACACGGCCAGCTCGTCGGCACCGATGTGGATACCGGTGACACGCTGATATATAGCAGCACTGTGAGTGTGGCCGGTTTCATTTTGAACGCCGATGGCAGCTACAGCTTCGATCCCGCCGATACGGCGTATCAGCACCTGGCCGAAGGCGCGACCCAGGTACTGACCATCCCGATGACCGTCACTGACAGTCAAGGGGCGACAGCGACGCAGAACCTGATTATCACGCTCACCGGCAGCAACGACCTGCCTGTGATGAGCGTGCTGACTGGTGAGAGCGTGTCCGAAGGCGACGCGGCAATTACCGGCCAAGCCAACGCGACTGACATCGATACCGGCGACGTACTCACCTATAGCACTGCGGCCAGCGTCGACGGTTTCAGCATCGACCCCGATGGCACCTACCATTTCGACCCGAGCCACGTCGCGTATCAAAGCCTGGTGGCGGGGGAGACGCTGACCCTCAGTATCCCGCTGACGGTCACCGACAACCACGGCGGCACGGCGACGCAAATCCTGACCATCACCCTGACCGGCACCAACCAGGACGCAGTGATCACCGGGGTGGATAACGGCAGCGTCACCGAAGATCAGAGTGTCACCGACACCCTGGAAACCGGGGGCCAGCTCAGCATCAGTGACCCCGACAATAACGAAGCATCGTTCGTAGCTCATAGCGGGGCGGACGCGCTGGCGGGCATTTACGGTTCGCTCACCATCGACACCCGTGGCGTCTGGCAGTACAGCGCCGACAACAACCAGGCGGCGGTGCAGCAACTGGGGCAGGGCGCGACCCTGACCGATCACTTCACCATCACCGGCGTCGACGGCACCCCGCATACCGTGACGGTTACGTTGATCGGCACCAACGATGTGCCGCTACTGAGCGCCATCGCCGCACAAAGTGTCAACGAGGATGGGGCGAAGGTCTTCGGGCAACTCGTCGGCACTGACGTGGATACCGGCGACACGCTGAGTTACAGCAGCACTGCGAGTGTGGCCGGTTTCATCTTGAACGCCGATGGCAGCTACAGCTTCGATCCGTCCGATGCGGCGTATCAGCACTTGGCCGAAGGCGCGACCCAAGTACTGAGCATCCCGATGACCGTCACTGACAGTCAAGGGGCGACAGCGACGCAGAACCTGATCATCACGCTCACCGGCAGCAACGACCTG
>Ga0247818_10002175_pt1 | contig 12731 bp, 6 predicted proteins | sample 13C_Glucose_Day1_FD_192424 | JGI IMG/M metagenome (GOLD analysis project Ga0247818, IMG submission 192424) | Soil microbial communities from agricultural site in Penn Yan, New York, United States - 13C_Glucose_Day1 | ecosystem: Environmental > Terrestrial > Soil > Agricultural land | place: USA...
GTCGTTCTGACAGGTTTGTACTGCCCCACCAATAGCTATCGCGAGCAGGCTCACTCCTACAGGGGAACGTATTCCAATTGTAGGAGTGAGCCTGCTCGCGATGGGGCCAGAGCGGCCACCGCTGAATTAACGCCCACCCCCCAAATCAACAAACGTCCCGGTCGCATACGAAGCCTTATCCGACAACAACCAGACAATCGCCTCCGCCACTTCATCCGGCCGCCCGCCACGGGCCATCGGAATCGCCGATTCAAGCTTGCTGACCCGATCCGGATCGCCGCTCAAGGCGTGGAAATCGGTATAGATGTAACCCGGGCGCACCGCGTTGACCCGAATCCCCTCGCCCGCCACTTCCTTGGACAAACCGATGGTGAAGGTATCGAGCGCACCTTTGGACGCGGCGTAATCAACGTATTCGTTGGGCGAACCAAGACGCGAGGCCACCGACGACACGTTGACGATGCTGCCGCCCTGCCCGCCGTGCTTGGGCGACATGCGCAGGATCGCGTGCTTGGCGCAGAGGATCGGTGCCAGGACATTGGTTTTCATGATTTTCAGAATGCGGAATTCGGACATTTCGTCGACCCGCGACTTTTGCCCGACGGTGCCAGCGTTGTTCACCAGTGCGGTGACCCGGCCCAACTCGGTGTCGACCCGCTGGAACAGCGCGATCACCTCGTCTTCGATGCTGACGTCGGCGCGCACGGCGATGGCTTGGGCGCCCAATGCGCGGACTTGCTCCAGCACGTTTTGCGCAGCCTGTTCATCCGACTGATAGTTGATGCAGATCCGATAGCCTTGCTCGGCAGCCAACAGCGCCGTAGCGGCGCCAATCCCGCGCCCGCCTCCGGTGATCACAATGACTTTATCCATGCTGGCCTTTCTCCCCCGATGCACACGTAACAGTCGGGAGGAAGAATAACCGCCATTGACGGGTTTTGCATGGAGTCTGTGGTGTCTGGGCAGACGCCTTCGCGAGCAAGCTCGCTCCCACAGGGTTCTGTGTTGTTCACACAGCCAATGTGGGAGCGAGCTTGCTCGCGAAGAACGCTAACGCGGTCGATCAGACCGCCACCAGTGCCTGACTGCGCGCAATATCCTGTATGAATTTGTCCGCCGGCATCGGGTGCCCCAACAGATAACCCTGCAGCGAATCACAACCCAGCTGCGTCAAGAACGCCTGCTGCACCCCGGTTTCAACCCCTTCAGCGACAATCCGCAAACCGAGCGCCTGCCCCAACGCGACAATCGCCGAGACAATCGCCGCATCATCGCTGTCATGTTCCAGATCGCGCACAAAGCCACGGTCGATCTTCAGCTCGTTGGCCGGCAGACGCTTGAGGTACATCAGGCTGGAATAACCGGTGCCAAAGTCATCGATCGACAGATCGACGCCCATGTCCGACAACTCCTGCAACACCGTCATGCTCGCATCGGCATCGCTCATGGCCGTGGTTTCGGTGATTTCCAGGGTCAGGCTGTTCGCCGGCAGGTGGTGAGTGGCCAATGCCTTGGCCACGCTGCGCACCAGCCCGGAGTGGCAGAACTGCAGCGCCGACAGATTCACGGCGATGCGCCAATCGGTGTAACCGAGCACGAACCACTCGCGCATCTGCCGACAGGCCTCATTGAGCACCCAGTCGCCGATCGGGATGATCAGGCCGGATTTCTCGGCCAGGTCGATAAACTTGTCCGGCATCAGCATGCCGTGGATCGGGTGCTGCCAGCGCAGCAGCGCTTCGGCCCCGACCGGACGACCATTGGCGGCGTCGAATTTGGGCTGGTAATGCAAACTGAACTGACTGTGTTCCAGCGCCGCACGCAGGTCCTGCAACAACTGCAACTGCTTGCGCGCGTTGTTGTTCATCGACGCATCGAAAAAGCTGTAACCGTTTTTGCCGCCGCCCTTGGCGTGATACATCGCCGCGTCGGCGTTCATCAGCAGTTCCTGCGCGTTCTGGCCGTTGCCCGGATACAGGGCGATGCCGACGCTGGCAGAGATCTGCAAGTCATGTTCGGCGACGCGGAACGATTGCGCGATCAGGCCGACCTGACGTGCCGCCAGCCCCAGCGCATCATTGGGTTCGCTCAGTCGCACCAGCAACACGAACTCATCGCCACCGATCCGCGCCAGTGTGTCCTGGCCGCGCAAGTCCTCCCGCAGACGCACACCCACTTCGCGCAACAACTGATCGCCCATGTGGTGACCAAAGGCATCGTTGACCGGTTTGAAGCCATCCAGATCGATGAACATCAAGGCAAAGCAGCCACCCTGCTCCTGGACCTTTTTCATCGCCTGATTGATCCGGTCGTCGAGCAACATGCGGTTCGGCAGACCGGTCAGGGTGTCGTGCAGGGCCAGTTGCGTGAGTTCGCGGTTGGCCACGGTCAACGAGTGCGCGAGATCAGCGGTACGCGCTTCGAGGCGTGCGTCGAGAATCGAGGTCAGCAAGGCAATCGACAACACCGCCAACGTGGTGATCAGCACCAGGCTGTCGAGGCCGTTGCCCTTCAAGCCATTGACGGTGGCGCCACAGAAACTGCCGTCAGGGAACTGCGCGGCGGCCATGCCGGTGTAGTGCATACCGACAATGGCGATGCCCATGATGATCGCCGCGCCGCCACGAATCAGGCGCACATAAGGCGAATGCTGACGCAGACGAAAGGCGATCCACAGCGCCGCCGCCGATGCGCCCACCGCGATGAGCAATGAAGCGCCAAACAACGTCGGGTCGTAGTCGATCCCGGGCGTCATGCGCATCGCCGCCATCCCGGTGTAGTGCATCGCACTGATGCCGGCGCCCATGATCAGCGCGCCGAACGCCAGTTGCAGAATCGGCAGTTTTGGCTGGCTGACCAGCCACAAAGCGAAGCCGCAGGACAACACCGCGATCAGCAACGACAGCGCCGTCAGGGTGATGTCATAGCCCAGATCGATCGGCAGTTTGAAGGCCAGCATGCCAATGAAGTGCATCGACCATACGCCGATGCCCATGGCAAACGCCCCGCCGGCGGTCCAGAAATGCACCGCACGCCCCTTGGCCGTGGCAATGCGACCGGTAAGGTCGAGCGCGGTGTAGGAAGCGAGAATCGCCACACACAACGAAATGAAAACCAGGGTGGAGGAATAACTACCGATGAGCATGGGATTTCTCGTGGCCACCCAACGCGGATTGCGTCCATTCCCGGTCGGGCAAATGCGGCGATTGTACTGATTGCGCAGAAGAACGCACTGACAAAGTAAGCAATTGGCCATCAACCCGATGAAACGCTTGTTCGATCGTCCGACAAGGCTCTGGAGTCGGCCTTTCTGCAGCTTGCGCAACTCACTGTGGGAGCGAGCCTGCTCGCGAAAAGGCGCGTTGATCGTTCCCACGCGCAGCAAAGGAATGCAGCCCGGGACGCTCCGCGTCCCTTCAAAGCCGAACGCGGAGCGTCCGTTGAGGCATTCCCACGCAGAGCGTGGGAACGATCAGTGAAGCCAGCCTTCAGCGGGTGTTATCGCTGACATCCAGTTGCCCATCCCAGCCACCGCCCAACGCGGCAATCAATTGCACGCTGGCAATCAAACGGCTTTGCAGAATGTTCAGCACGCTGCGTTCGTTGCTCAGCGCCGTGGCTTGCACTACCACCACGTCGATGTAGGCAATCAAACCGGCCTTGTACTGGTTTTCCGTCAGGCGCAGGGAGTCGCGGGCCGCATCGAGCGCTTCCTGGCGCACCGCCGCTTCGTCTTCGTACACCTTGAGCTGCACCAGATAGTTTTCCACTTCGCGGAAACCGTCGAGCACGGTCTGCCGGTACTTGGCCACGGTCTGGTCATACACCGCCTCGGTGCGGTCGACTTCTGCCGAACGAATGCCACCGTCGAACAGCGGCAGCGCCAGTTTCGGCCCCACCGACCAGAAGCGGTTCGGCAGGCTGATCAGGTTCTGCGAGGTACTGCTGCTGTAGCCGCCGCTCAGACTCAGGCTCAGATCCGGGTAATACGCGGCTTTGGCCACGCCGATGTTGGCGTTGGCGGCAATCACCGAACGCTCCGCCGAAGCAATGTCCGGGCGTCGCTCAAGCAATTGCGAGGGCAGGCTCAACGGCACCTGCGGCAGCTTTGGAATGGTCTGCACTTCGGCAATGTTGAAGTCCGCCGGCGCCTGACCGGTCAGCACGGCAATCGCGTTTTCGAATTGCGCACGCTGCCAGATCAGGTCGACCAGATCGGCCTGGGTGCTTTTCAGTTGCGTCTGCGCCTGCGCGACCGCATCGCGCCCGGAGACGCCGGCGCGGTACTGGTTCTGGGTCATTTTCAGCGAGCGTTCGTAGGCGGCGACCGTCGCTTCGAGCAAGCGTTTCTGCTGGTCGATCACCCGCAGTTGCAGGTAGTTCTGCACCAGCTCCGATTGCTGGCTCAGGCGCATGGCCGCCAGATCGGCAAAACTGGCCTGGGCACTGGCCTCATCGGCTTCAAGCCCGCGACGCAGCTTGCCCCACACGTCGGCCTCCCAACTGACGCCCAATTCAGCGTTGTATGTGTCGCGGATACCGCTGGAAGAACTGCTCAAACTTGAACTGCTGCTGCCGGTGCCTTGGCTTGAGCGGGTCTTGCCCAGACTCAAATCTACTTTGGGATAAAACGCGCCACGGGCACTGCGCACCAAGGCCTGCGCCTGGCGATACTGCGCTTCGGATTGCGCCACGGTCTGGTTGGAATTGTTCAGCCGTTCGATCAAGCCGTTGAGCTGCTGATCGCCGTACAACTCCCACCAGGCACCCCGGGCCAGCGAATCGCTCGGGTTGGCCTGGGTCCAGCCCTCGGCTTCTTTGTACTGAGCGATCTCAGCGGTTTGCGGACGCTGGTAGTCCGGGCCGACAGCGCAGGCACTGAGCATCGCCACGCACAGTGTCAGGCTCAGCAGACGCGAGCCTCGAACGGTGGCCAGATTGAAAAGCGAACGGTCAGTCATAGCGGAGTTTCCAGAGCGGCGTCAGTGCGCACGCCACGCCATTTATTGAAACGATGGCGCAGCTTGTCGAGATAGAGGTAAACCACAGGTGTGGTGTAAAGCGTCAGCACCTGGCTGAAAATCAGCCCGCCGATGATGGTCAGGCCCAGCGGCTGGCGCATTTCCGCGCCTTCAGCCCGGCCGAGCAGCAACGGCAAGGCACCGAGAATCGCCGCCAGCGTGGTCATCAGAATCGGCCGCAGCCGTTGCAGGCAAGCACTGCGAATCGACTCCAGCGGCGACAGGCCCTGATGGCGTTCCAGTTGCAGCGCAAGGTCGATCATCAGAATGGCGTTTTTCTTCACCACACCAATCAGCAGGAACAGCCCGAGCAGCGAGATCAGGCTGAACTCGCCGCCCAGCGCATAGATCGACAGCAACGCACCGACACCGGCCGACGGCAGGGTCGACAGGATCGTCAGCGGATGGATGTAGCTTTCATACAGCACGCCCAGCACCAGATACACCGCCAACAGCGCCCCGAGAATCATGAACGGCTGACTCTTCTGCGTCGCGGCAAAGGCGTCAGCCGTACCGGCCATTTTCGCAATGACGTCTTCCGGCAAGCCCACCTTGGCAATCGCCCGCTCGATGGCGGCACCGCCCTGCTCTACCGTCACACCTTCGGCCATGTCGAAGGCGATGCTTTCGGAGGCGAACTGGCCTTCGTGGCTGACGCGGTCGTCTTCGAGGCTGTTTTCGTAATGAGCGAACGTCGACAGCGGCACTCGCGCACCGTCAGCGGTGATCACCTGCACTTGCTTGAGCGTTACCGGATCCTGGGCGTATTTCGGATTGACTTCCATCACCACCTGATACTGGTTGAGGCTGTCGTAGATCGTCGAAATCTGCCGCTGGCTGTAGGCGTTGTTCAGGACTGCGGTGACCATGTCCATGTCGACGCCGAGGCGCTTGGCCTGATCGCGGTCGACAATCAGCGTCACCTGCTGGGCACCCGCCCCCTCTCGGGCGTCAATCGCCGTCAGCTCCGGCAAGGCCCTTAATGCGGCAACCACTTTCGGATACCACTTGCGCAACTCGCCCAGATCACCACTTTGCAAAATGTAGCTGTACTGCGAGGTGGTCTGTTCGCGGCCGCCGCCAAATTGCAGGTCCTGATCGGCCATCAGCATCAATTGCGCACCGGGGACCTTGGGCATTTCCTTGCGCATGCGCTCGATGACTTTCTGCGCCGACAGATTGCGTTCCTTGATGGGCTTCAGACGCACCAGCATAAAAGCGTTATTGGTGCCGTTGGCGCCACCGATGAACCCGGCCACACTTTCCACTGCTTCGTCCTTGAGCACCGCGCGGCGGAAGATTTCCATTTTCGGCTGCATCACGCTGAACGACAGGCCGTCGTCGCCGCGCACGAAACCGATCAATTGACCGGTGTCCTGCTGCGGCATGAAAGTTTTCGGCACCACGACATACAGCGCAACGTTGACCGCGACGGTGATCAGCAGGCTGAACAAGGTCAGACGCCGGTGACGCAACACCCAGTCGAGGCTGGTGGCATATTTGCCGACCATCCAGTCGTTGCAGCGGCGACTCCAGCGTTGCAGGCGGTTTTCCTGCCCCGGCGTGTGCGGCTTGAGCCAACGGGCGCAGAGCATCGGTGTCAGCGTCAGCGAAACCACCAGCGACACGACGATGGCCGCGGCCAAGGTGATGGAAAACTCACGGAACAGGCTCTCGACGATGCCGCCCATGAACAGAATCGACAGGAACACCGCCACCAGCGAGACGTTCATCGACAGCAAAGTGAAACCGACTTCCTTGGCCCCGAGGTACGCGGCCTGCATCGGTTTGACGCCCTCATCGATGTGCCGGGAGATGTTCTCCAGCACCACAATGGCATCGTCCACCACCAGACCGGTGGCCAGAATCAGCGCCATCAGCGACAGGTTGTTCAGCGAGAAGCCATAGAGGTACATCACCGCAAAGGTGCCGACCAGCGACACCGGCACGGCCAATGTCGGAATCAGCGAGGCGCGGAAGTTACCGAGGAACAGGAACACCACCAGAATCACCAGCGCCACGGCAATCAGCAGGGTCATCTCGGCTTCGTGCAACGTTGCCTTGATCACCGGTGAGCGATCCATGGCCAGATTCAGCTTCACGCTGGCCGGCAATACCGCTTGCAGTGCCGGCAACTGTGCCTTGATCTCGTTGACCGTCTCGATGATGTTGGCGCCGGCCTGGCGGTTGATCACCAGCAGCACGGCTGCGTCATCGTTGAAGAAGCCGCTGTTGTAGCGGTCTTCGACGCCGTCACTGACCTTGGCCACGTCCTTGAGACGCAGCGCTGCGCCGTCGGCATAGTGGATGATCAGTGATTCGTAATCCTTGGCTTTCTCCAACTGGTCATTGGCCTGGATCTGCCACAAGCGCTGGCTGTCTTCAACCGAACCCTTGGGCCGGCGCACGTTGGCATCGGCAATGGTCTTGCGTACATCGTCGAGCGCTACGCCGTACTGGTTCAGCGCCTGGGGTTCAAGTTCGATGCGCACCGCCGGCAGCGAACTGCCGCCGATCTGTACTTCACCAACGCCCTGCACTTGCGACAGACTCTGGGAAAGAATGGTCGAGGCCAAATCGTAGAGCTGGCCTTTTTCCAGCACATCGGAGGTCAGCGAAAGCACCATGATCGGCGCCTGCGACGGGTTGACCTTCTTGTAGGTCGGCATGCTGCGCATACCGCTCGGCAACAAGTTGCGCGAGGCGTTGATCGCCGCCTGCACTTCTCGCGCCGCGCCGTTGATGTCGCGGTCGAGGTCAAATTGCAGAATGACCCGGGTCGAGCCCTGACTGGAACGGCTGCTCATGGTGTTGACGCCGGCGATCGCGCCGAAAGAGCGCTCCAGCGGCGTCGCCACCGTCGAGGCCATGACCTCCGGGCTGGCACCGGGCAGGCTCGCCTGCACGACGATAACCGGGAAATCCATTTGCGGCAGCGGCGAAACCGGCAACAGACCGAAGCTGACACCGCCGAGCAGCATGATCGCCAGGCTCAGCAGCATCGTCGCGACCGGGCGCTTGATGAAAGGACCGGAGAGGTTCATTGACCGCGATCCCCAACTTCACACCAATCCCCTGTAGGAGTGAGCCTGCTCGCGATAGCGGTGTGTCTGTTTACATTGATGTTGCAGGTGCTGGCCTCGTCGCGAGCAGGCTCACTCCTACAGGGGTTATGTGTATGGACAGTCATACCGAGACCTCTTCGGTATCCGCATTGGTCTTGCCAAAGCGCCGACCGAGGCGGTCGAAATACAGGTAAATCACCGGCGTGGTGAACAGCGTCAGCACCTGACTCACCAGCAAACCGCCAACCATCACCAGCCCCAGCGGCTGACGCAATTCAGCCCCGGAACCGGTAGCGAGCATCAACGGCACCGCACCAAACAGCGCTGCCAGGGTGGTCATCAGAATCGGCCGGAAGCGCAGCAGTGCCGCCTGATAGATCGCCTCCTGCGGCGCCATTCCCTGATTGCGCTCGGCATCGAGGGCGAAGTCGATCATCATGATCGCGTTCTTTTTCACGATGCCGATCAGCAGAATGATACCGATGATGGCGATCATGCCCAGGTCATTGCCACTGAGCAGCAACGCCAGCAAGGCGCCGACTGCCGCCGACGGCAAAGTGGAAAGAATGGTAATCGGGTGAATGTAGCTCTCGTACAGTACGCCCAGCACGATGTACATGGTCACCACCGCCGCCAGGATCAGCAGCAAGGTGCTCGACAACGAGGCCTGGAAGGCTTCCGCCGCGCCCTGGAACTGGGTCTGCACGCCGACCGGCATGCCGATGTCCTGCTGCACCTGTTCGATAATGTCGACCGCATGCCCCAGCGCCACACCGGGTGCGAGGTTGAACGACATCATCACCGCCGGGAACTGGCCGATGTGGGTGATCGCCAGTTGCGCCTGACGTTCCTCGACGTGGGCCAGACTCGACAGGCGAACCTGCGCACCGTCGGTGGTCTTGACATGAATCTGGTCCAGCGCCTGCGGGCCAATCTTCTCCCCGGCCTGGGCTTGCAGCACCACGCGGTACTGGCTGGCCTGGGTGTAAATGGTCGAGATCTGCCGCTGGCCGAAGGCGTCGTACAGCGCATCGGTGATGTTCGCCACCGAGACACCAAGGCGTGACGCGGCATCGCGGTCGATCACCAGATAGACCTGCAAGCCCTTGTCCTGCAAATCACTGGCAACGTCGGTCAGTTCCGGCTGCTGGGCCAGCGCTTCGACCAGTCGCCCGCTCCACTGGCTCAGCAGTTCGGCATCCGGCGAGGACATGCTGAACTGATACTGAGTGCGACTGACGCGGTCTTCGATGGTCAGGTCCTGGACTGGCTGCATGAACAGACGAATACCGACAAGTTTGTCCAGTTGCGGTTGCAGACGGGCGATCACTTCAGTGGCCGACAGATCACGCTCACCATGGGGCTTGAGGTTGATCAGCAGGCGCCCGCTGTTGAGCGTGGCGTTATCGCCGTCGACACCGATATAGGACGACAGGCTCTGCACTGCCGGATCTTCGAGAATGACTTTCGCCAGCGCCTGTTGCCGCTCGCCCATGGCAGCGAAAGAAATCGACTGCGGCGCCTCGGAAATACCCTGAATCACCCCGGTGTCCTGCACCGGGAAGAAACCCTTCGGCACGACCATATAGAGGAACACCGTCAACGCCAGCGTGCCGATGGCCACCAGCAAGGTCAGTGGCTGGTGCTTGAGCACCCAGCGCAGCATCCGCCCGTACTCGGCGATCATCCAGTCAATCACCGCACCACTGGCGCGGTAGAAACGGCCCTGTTCGTGTTCTTCCGGCTCACGCTTGAGCAAACGCGCGCACATCATCGGCGTCAGGGTGAGTGAGACCACCAACGAAATCAAAATGGCCACCGCCAGGGTGATGGCGAATTCACGGAACAGGCGCCCGACCACATCGGCCATGAACAGCAGCGGAATCAGTACCGCAATCAGCGACAGCGTCAGCGAGATCAGGGTGAAGCCGATCTGTTTGGCGCCTTTGAGCGCAGCCTGCATCGGGCTGTCGCCTTCTTCGATGAAGCGCGAAATGTTTTCCAGCATGACGATCGCATCGTCGACCACGAAACCGGTAGCAATGGTCAGGGCCATCAGGGTCAGGTTGTTCACCGAGAACCCGGCCAGATACATCACGCCAAAGGTGCCGATCAGCGACAGCGGCACGGCCACCGACGGAATGATCGTGGCACTGGCGCGGCGCAGGAACAGGAACGTCACCATCACCACCAGGGCGATGGCGATGAGCAATTCGTGTTGCACGTCGGTGACCGAGGCGCGGATGGTCTGGGTGCGGTCGGTCAGCACGGTGACATCAAGGCCGGCCGGTAGATTATCGGTGATGCTCGGCAGCAGCGCCTTGATGCGGTCGACCACCTCGATCACGTTGGCACCCGGCTGACGCTGGATGTTCAGCAACACGGCCTGATTCTGGTTGGCCCATGCAGCGAGACGTTCGTTCTCGGCGCCGTCGACGATTTCCGCCACGTCCTTGAGCCGCAATGGCGCGCCGTTCTTGTAGGCGAGGATCAGGTTGGCGTAATCCTCGGGCGAGGTCAGTTGGTCGTTGGCATCGAGCATCGACACCCGGGTCGGACCGTCGAAGTTACCTTTTGGCTGGTTGACGTTGGAGGCGCCGATCAAAGTGCGCACGTCGGACAGGTTCAGGCTGTTGGCCGCGAGTGCCTCGGGGTTGACCTTGATGCGCACGGCCTGACGCTGGCCGCCGGCAATGCTGACCATGCCGACGCCGCTGATCTGGGCGATTTTCTGCGCCATGCGCGTATCGACCAGATCATTGAGTTTGGGCAGCAGCATGGTTTTCGAGGTAATCGCCAGGGTCAGCACCGGGGTGTCCGCCGGGTTGACCTTGTTATATACCGGTGGAGCCGGCAAATCGGTCGGCAGCAGATTGGTCGCGGCATTGATCGCGGCTTGCACCTGCTGCTCGGCGACGTCCATGTTGATGTCGAGGCTGAAACGCAGGGTCAGCACCGACGCACCGCCGGAGCTGGTCGAGGCCATTTGCGTCAGACCGGGCATCTGCCCGAACTGGCGCTCGAGCGGTGCGGTCACGGCACTGGTCATCACTTCCGGGCTGGCTCCCGGATACAGGGTCATGACACGGATGGTCGGGTAGTCGACCTGTGGCAGCGCCGACACCGGCAGCAAGCGGTAAGCGATCAGGCCGGCCAGGACAATGGCCAGCATGCTCAGGGTGGTGGCTACCGGTCGGAGGATGAACAGCCGCGAAATGTTCATGCGCCCTTCTTGGCCTTGTCAGTCACGGCAGCGTCCGGCGCGTTGGCGGCGGATTTGCCTTGCAGGTGTTCGGTCGGGGTGGTCGGCACTTGATTGCTGTCGTTGACCACTTCCACTTCACTGCCTTCCTTGAGGCGATCGGTGCCTTCCAGCACTACGCGGTCGCCGGCGGCCAGACCCTCAGTGATCACGGTGTTTTCGCCATCACTGGCGCCGATCTTCAGTTGGCGAATGGTGACCTTCTTGTCGCCGTCCAGCGCATAAACAAAGGTGCCGTTGGTGCCAAACTGAATGGCCGCCGAAGGTGCCAGCACCACGCCTTTCAGCGTGTCAGCCAGCAGGTGCACGTTGACGAACTGATTGGGGAACAGCGCCTGATCGCGATTTTCGTAACGGGCCTTGAACTTCAGGGTGCCGGTGGCGACGTCGATCTGGTTGTCGAGGCTTTGCAATACACCGGTGGCTTGCAGTTTGGTATCGCCACGATCCCATGCTTCGGCCGGCAGTTTGGCGCCGCTGCGATAGCGGGTGAGCACGGTTTCCAGGCTGTTTTCCGGCAAGGTGAAGGCGACGCTGATCGGTTGCGTCTGGGTGATCACCGCGAGGAACGTGGTGTCGTTGGCGGTGACGAGGTTACCCACGTCCACCTGACGCAGACCGACGCGCCCGGCAATCGGTGCGCGGATTTTGGTGAATTCGAGATTGAGCTTGGCATCGTTGACCGCGGCCTGGTTGGTCTTGACCGTGCCCAGATACTGGCCGACCAGTGCTTCGGCGGTGTCCAGCGTCTGTTTGGCGATGCTGTCCTCTTTGTACAGACCGCGATAACGCTCGACGTCGACCTGAGCATTCTTCAGTTGCGCCTGATTCTGCAGCAAGGTGCCTTCGGCCTGCAGCAAGGCGTTCTGGTACGGACGTGGATCGATCTCCGCCAACAGGTCGCCGGCCTTGACCATCTGCCCTTCTTCGAAATTGATCTTGACCAGTTCGCCGCCCACCCGGCTGCGCACATTGATGGTGTTGAGCGCGGTCACCGTGCCCAGCGCCTTGTAATACAGCGGGAAGTCACCGGTAACTGCCGGCGCCACGCGCACCGGAATCGGCCCGGCGCCGCCACCGAAGCCCGGCCGCATCATCCCCGAACGCCCGGTGTGCCCGGCCGCAGCCTTGTCAGAGCCCTCCTTGTGGCTCGAGCCGGCAGGCCAGAATTTCCAGCACAGGACAGCGATCACCAACAAGACAAGCAGGCTGATCAGCCAGCGACGGGAGTTACGGGGAGACGATTGCATGGAGTGATTAACCATTGGGCGCGTGGGCTTCTTTTACGGGAGGCTGAACGATAAGCACTGATGGGGAATTAGCAAAGCAGCTTTACCGGCAATTTACTTACACCTTACGTTTCAAGGTGTGAGGCAAAACACT
>Ga0247818_10002178_pt1 | contig 12721 bp, 9 predicted proteins | sample 13C_Glucose_Day1_FD_192424 | JGI IMG/M metagenome (GOLD analysis project Ga0247818, IMG submission 192424) | Soil microbial communities from agricultural site in Penn Yan, New York, United States - 13C_Glucose_Day1 | ecosystem: Environmental > Terrestrial > Soil > Agricultural land | place: USA...
CATGGAAATCGGTCTGCGCGAGTGGCTGATCGTCATCGGCATTATTGTCATTGCCGGTATTCTTTTTGATGGCTGGCGCCGGATGCGCGGCGGCAAGGGAAAACTGAAATTCCGTCTTGATCGAAGTCTGTCGAACCTGCCGGATGAGGACACCAGCGCCGAGCTGTTGGGCCCGCCCCGCGTGCTGGACACCCATAAAGAACCGCAACTGGACGAGCACGACCTGCCTTCGGTGAGCATGCCGGCCCGCGAGCCGCGTGAGTCGGGCTCCAAACGCGGCAAGCGTGGTCATGGCGAGCCTGCCCAGGGCGACATGAACCTCAGCCTGGATCTGGATGGCGGCCCAAGCTTCAGCAGCCGTGACGACGATTTCCCGGATGACACCAAGTCTTCCCCGTCGGTCAGCGAGAAGGATCATCCTCAAGCTGAAGAAGTGCTGGTGATCAGCGTGATCTGTCGCGACGCGGCCGGCTTCAAGGGCCCGGCGTTGTTGCAGAACATTCTGGAAAGCGGTCTGCGTTTTGGCGAGATGGACATTTTCCACCGTCACGAAAGCATGGCGGGTAACGGTGAAGTCCTGTTCTCCATGGCCAACGCGGTGAAGCCGGGGGTTTTCGATCTGGACGACATCGACCACTTCAGCACGCCGGCCGTGAGCTTCTTCCTCGGTCTGCCAGGCCCGCGTCATCCGAAGCAAGCCTTCGACGTGATGGTGGCGGCGGCGCGCAAGCTGTCGCAAGAGCTGAACGGCGAATTGAAGGACGACCAGCGCAGCGTGCTGACCGCCCAGACGATCGAGCACTACCGTCAGCGCATCGTCGAGTTCGAGCGTCGTGCCCTGACCCAGAAGCGCTAGGATCAAACGATCGCAGCCTCGTTGCACTCGAAGCTGTGTAGGAGCTGTCGAGTGCAACGAGGCTGCGATCTTTTGCACATGATGAAATAGGGAGCAGCCTCGGCTGCTCTTTTGCTTTATGAGAGAACACCCATGACTGCCGCCAAAAACCGCATTCTAGAGCTGCGCGCCGAGCTGGATCAGCACAACTATCGCTATCACGTGCTGGACGAGCCGAGCATTCCGGACGCCGAGTACGACCGGTTGTTCCACGAACTCAAAGCCCTTGAAGCTGCCAACCCGGAACTGGTGACCAGTGATTCGCCGACCCAGCGAGTGGGCAGCGCGGCGCTGTCGGCGTTCACCCAGGTGCGCCATGAAGTGCCGATGCTCAGCCTCGGCAACGCCTTCGAAGAAACCGACATGCGCGAATTCGACCGTCGGGTGACCGAAGGCCTGGATCTTCCTGTCGGTGATCTGTTTGGCGGTGGCGCGGCGGTGGAATACAGCTGCGAACCCAAGCTCGATGGCCTGGCGGTCAGTTTGTTGTATCAGGACGGCGTGCTGGTGCGCGGTGCCACGCGTGGCGATGGCACCACCGGCGAAGACATCAGCGTCAACGTGCGCACCGTGCGTAACATTCCGCTGAAGTTGCACGGCACCGGTTGGCCGGCGACGCTGGAAGTGCGCGGCGAAGTGTTCATGTCCAAGGCTGGTTTCGAACGGCTCAACGCCACGCAACTGGAAATCGGCGGCAAGACCTTTGCCAACCCGCGCAACGCCGCAGCAGGCAGCTTGCGTCAGCTGGATTCAAAGATCACCGCTAACCGCCCGCTGGAATTCTGCTGTTACGGCATCGGTCAGATTTCTGCGGATATTTCCGATACGCACATCGGTAATTTGCAGCAGCTCCAGGCCTGGGGCATGCCGATCAGCCATGAGCTGAAACTGGCGAACGGCATTGACGAGTGTCTTGAGTATTACCGCGACATCGGCGAGCGCCGCAACGCGCTGCCTTACGAAATCGACGGTGTGGTGTTCAAGGTCAACAGCATTGCTTCACAGCGAGAATTGGGTTTCCGCGCCCGCGAACCGCGCTGGGCCATTGCCCATAAATTCCCGGCCATGGAAGAGCTGACCGAACTGCTCGACGTCGAGTTCCAGGTCGGTCGCACCGGTGCCGTGACGCCGGTGGCGCGACTGAAGCCGGTCAAGGTTGCCGGTGTCACCGTGGCCAACGCGACGCTGCACAACATGGATGAAGTGGCGCGGCTGGGGTTGATGATCGGTGACACGGTGATCATCCGCCGCGCCGGTGATGTGATTCCGCAAGTGGTGCAAGTGGTACTTGAACGCCGCCCGGAAAACGCACGCCCCGTGCAGATTCCTGAGGCGTGCCCGGTTTGTGGTTCCCACGTCGAACGCACGCAGCTGGTCAAGCGCAGCAAGGGCCGCGAGACCGTCAGCGAAGGCGCGGTGTACCGCTGCGTCGGCCGACTGGCCTGTGGCGCGCAACTCAAGCAGGCAATCATTCACTTCGTGTCGCGCCGGGCGATGGACATCGAAGGTTTGGGCGACAAGAGCGTCGAGCAGTTGGTGGACGAAGGTCTGGTGAGTTCGCCGGCGGATCTGTATGCACTGAAGTTCGAAGACATCGTCGACCTGGAAGGCTTTGCCGAGGTGTCGAGCAACAAGCTGCTCAGCGCCATTGCCGACAGCAAGAAACCGGGGCTGGCGCGATTCATCTATGCCCTGGGGATTCCCGATGTCGGCGAAGAGACGGCCAAGGTGTTGGCACGTTCCCTGGGTTCGCTGGCGCGGGTTCAGCAGGCCTTGCCGCAAGTGCTGACTTACTTGCCGGATGTCGGGCTGGAAGTGGCTCACGAGATTCACAGCTTCTTTGAAGATGCGCATAACCAGCAAGTGATCAGCGAATTGCTCAAGCACGGTTTGCAGATTCAGGACCAGGGCGAGTTGAGCGCCGAGTTTGCCGCCAGCACCACTCTCGGCGGTTTCCTCGACAAGCTGCACATTCCTTCGGTGGGGCCGGGCGGGGCGCAGAAACTCGCTGAGAAATTCGGTTCGCTGCAAGGCGTCATTAGCGCTGACTGGCTGGATATGCGTCAGGCGTTGCCGGAGAAGCAGGCTAACTCGGTGCGTGAGTTTTTTGCGGTCGAAGAAAATCGTCTGCTCGCCGAAGCCGCTGAAAAACAACTGGCCGACTTCGGCATGCATTGGTTGAGCGAAAAGAAAGTCGTCGAAGGCTTGCCGCTGGCTGGCCAGACCTGGGTGCTCACCGGCTCGCTGGAACTGATGAGTCGCGATGTCGCCAAGGACAAGCTCGAAAGCCTCGGCGCCAAGGTGGCCGGTTCCGTGTCGGCCAAGACCCATTGTGTGGTCGCAGGCCCAGGGGCGGGGTCGAAGTTGGCGAAGGCCAATGAGCTGGGGTTGAAAGTGCTGGATGAAGAGGCGTTTGTCGAGTTTCTGCGTAAACACGACATTTCGGTTTGATGCAAAAAAAATCGCAGCCTGCGGCAGCACCTACAGGAGAACGCATTCCTCTGTAGGAGCTGCCGCAGGCTGCGATCTTTTGATTTTGGCTGTTTGAATCACGGGAACGATCTTCACCGGAGAATGATCTAGTCTTGGCAAGCCCCGAGGAGGGATCGCCATGTACCGTTTCTTCGAACAGCTCAGCTCGCGCATCGCCGCGCCTTTCATCGGTGAAAGCTCGCGCAACAGCAAGGTCTGGCCCTGCCGATGCGGGCAGTCGCTGTTCTTTCGCAACAGCCAGTGCCTGGCCTGTTCCGCGGCGCTGGGTTATCAGCCGGAAAAGAGCCGCCTGTCCTCGTTGCGCCCGGACGATCAGCCGGACATCTGGTGGCTTGATGTCGATCCCGCAGCGGGGTTGTTTCGCCGTTGCGCCAACCTTGATTCCCCGGCAGCGTGCAATTGGCTGCTGCCTGCCAATGACCACGATGCGTTGTGCATGGCCTGCAGCCTGAACCGCACCATTCCCGATCTCTCGATCGCCGAAAACCACGAGCGCTGGCGCAAGGTGGAAACCGCCAAGCGGCGGCTGGTCGCGCAATTGGTCAGCCTGGGCTTGCAGCTGGTCCCCAAAACCGTCGATGAAGAAAATGGCCTGGCCTTCGATTTCATCGGCGTGGACCTCGAAGGCAACCCGCCCACCACCGGTCACGCCAATGGCTTGATCACCCTCGACATCAAAGAAGCCGACGATGCCCATCGCGAACAGGTGCGGGTGCAGATGCACGAACCCTATCGCACACTTCTCGGGCATTTCCGTCACGAGGTCGGGCATTACTATTGGGACCGTTTGATCGCCAACAGCGACTGGCTGCCAGCGTTCCGCGGACTCTTCGGGGATGAGCGCGCCAGCTATGCCGAAGCCCTTGAACGGCATTACCAGCAGGGCGCACCGCTTGATTGGCAGCAACGCTACGTCAGTGCCTACGCCACCATGCACCCTTGGGAAGACTGGGCTGAAACCTGGGCTCATTACCTGCACATGATGGACGCGGTCGATACCGCCCTGGGGTTTGGCATGAGCGCGCGGGAAATGGACTTCGACTATCAGCCGTTTCCGCTGGACACCCTCTACGATCCGCAGCATCCCGGTGGCGCGGCATTTCTCTCATTCGTGAACGCCTGGATCGAACTGGCCGGCATGCTCAATGAACTGTCGCGAAGCATGGGGCAACCGGATTTTTACCCCTTCGTCCTGCCGCCGGCCGTCATCGCCAAGCTGCACTTTATTCATCTGGTCATCCAGCGCGAGGGGGGCAGGGCGGATGAGGCGTTGCAGGATTTATAGCGATTATCCGTAGCAGCTGCCGAGCCTGCGAGGCTGCGTTCGGCTGCGCAGCAGCCGTTACATCAAACGACCTCGTTTCACCGCTTCATCGCCAGTACCCGGTTTACGACTGCTTCGCAGCCGAACGCAGGCGGCGCCAGCTGCTACAGAGGCAGTCTTTTCGGGGTTATGCATGTCCTTGAAGCAGCTCATGTTTTTTAATCCGCTGGAACGGTTGTAACTTCGTCTCAGATAGGTACAATGGCGCGGCTTGCCGACAGGCGAGCGTCGTTATGGTGACCCCATCGGTCCCCCCGCAACGATTACCCGTGAACCTGGTCAGAGCCGGAAGGCAGCAGCCACAGCGGGAACATTGTGTGCCGGGGTGTGGCTGGTGGGGTTGCCTCCATAACGCACCGCGACTCTTCTCTCGCGTTATCTGAATCAAATACTTTTTATTGCGCTGCCATGGATTTAGTCCATAGCGGTTTTCTGTCGTCTGCGAATTGGTAACGCGACATGAATTGGAGCAGGTGCGCCCAATGGATTAACCTGCGGCTCGCTATAGAAGTCGGAAGCCCATCGACGGGTGTTTGCGGCAGGTAGCGGCATGATCGCTTACCTTTCCTTGCAAAATGTACCGCATCTCGTAGAATCGCCGCCGGAAACGGGCATTTGATGGCTCTTTTTCAGGCGTTCGATCAATTCTTTTAAAGCCAGCATGGCGTCCGCTCACAGGGTTACGTGAGTCTTTGGGCCGCCGTGATATTCCGCGAACTGTCAGCGGTATATCGCAGCTTCTGCGCCGCCAATGTTAGCAACAGCGAGTCTGACTCATGGATGAGAAGTACCGCAGGGCCGTGGATGCCGCCGCGATTTTTTCCGAAACCGATCTGTCCGGCCGGATCACCCACGTCAACGACCAATTTTGCGCCATCTCCGGCTATAGCCGCGAAGAGCTGCTGGGGCAAAATCATCGTCTGCTCAATTCCGGCACCCATTCGACCGATTTTTTCGCTGACATGTGGCGCACCATCGCCCTGGGCAATGTGTGGAAGGGTGAAATCTGCAATCGCGCCAAGGACGGCAGCCTGTACTGGGTTGAAAGCACCATGGTGCCCGTCGTCGACAAAGCCAACGGTCGGGTTGAGCGATATTTGTCGATACGTTTCGATATCAGCGAAAAGCGCCAACTGCTGCATACCCTGCAATGGCGGGTCGGTCACGACGTGTTGACCGGGCTGCCCAATCGCGCGTTTCTTTCCGACTTGCTCGATCAGGCACTGGAGTTTTCGCGGCAGGAAAACATCCCGTTGGCGGTGTGCATGCTCGACCTGGATGGTTTCAAGGCTGTTAACGATGGATACGGGCATGCCAGCGGTGATTTATTGCTGGTGGAAGTTGCCAAACGATTGCGCAGTATCGTTCGGGCCGAGGATGTCGTGGCGCGGCTGGCGGGTGACGAGTTTGTGCTGGTGTTGCGGTACGTGCGCGACCTGCCGGAGTTGCGTGCAGCGCTGAACCGGGTTTTGGGCACGATCTCGGCGCCATATTCGCTGCGCGGCAAGGAGGTCAATGTATATGCCAGTATCGGCGTCACGCTGTTTCCGCATGACAACGAAGATGCCGAAACCCTGCTGCGCCATGCCGATCAGGCCATGTATGTGGCCAAGCAGAGCGGGCGCAAGCGCTTTCATCTGTTCGATGTGTCCCGGGACCGCGAGGTCAAGGCCACGCACCAGACCGTCGAGCGGGTGCGCCAGGCACTGGCCAGCCATGAGTTGCGCCTGCACTTCCAGCCGAAGGTGAATATGCGCCTCGGCAAAGTTGTCGGCTTCGAAGCATTGCTGCGCTGGAAACACCCGCAAAACGGCTTGTTGGCAGCCCGGGACTTTTTGCCGCTGGTGGAAGAAACAGACCTGATCGTCGATATCGGTGAGTGGGTCATGGATCAGGTGCTGCTGCAACTCGACCACTGGCGTCAGGCCGGGCATGACTGGCCGGTAAGCGTAAACATCGCGGCGCGGCATTTTCAGCGGGCGGATTTTGTCGAGCGGCTCGAAAGCGCGTTGGCCCGGCATGCGAGGGTAGCGCCGCAGCGTCTCGATCTGGAAATCGTCGAGTCGGTGGCCATCGAGAACATTCAGCACGTTGGTGACTGCTTGCGGGCCTGCCAGGCATTGGGTGTGCAGTTTTCGCTGGGGGATTTCGGTACGGGTTATTCGTCCCTCAGCTACCTCAAGCGATTGCACACGCAAACGATCAAGATCGATAGATCCTTTGTGCGAGACATCCTGCATGATGGCGACGATCTGGCTCTGACCACGGCCGTGATCGGTCTGGCCCGGGCGTTTGGCCGGCAGGTGATTGCCGAGGGGCTGGAAAGTGTCGAGCACGGTGAATTGCTGCTGCGCCTGGGCTGCGAGGTGGCGCAGGGGTACTTCATTGCACGCCCGATGCCGTCCTCCGAAGTACCGGGGTGGGTGGCCGGATACGTCGCGCCGTCGCAATGGCGAGAGCTGGCGCCCGCCAGTTAAGGCTTGCCGCCGATGTAAAGCCGAATGATGTCGTCGATCTCCCCGGACATTTTCATTCGCACCAGCGTGCGCAGGATTCGCTGCACCGGAACCTTGGGGTCGTTGCGCACATAGCAGCCGACACGCTGCTCCTGCAGTACCGCCACACTCAGCAATTGCTGCTTGGGTATCAGGCGCTGGTTGAACCAGTCCAGCGTCCATTGGTTGCTCACCGCATAGCGGTTGCGTCCGGCCTGAAGTTTTTCCAGCACTTGTTCCTGATTGCGCGCGTCATCGCGGTGCAGGCGACTGGCGTCGAACAGCGGTTGCAGGGTCGGGTAGCTGTAGCCCAGAACCGTGCCGATCGATTGTGGGGGCAGGTTTGCGGGTATGACCGGATCCGGTTGGGCGGGGCGGCTGATCAGCAGATCGGGCTGAGTCCATAGCAGAATGCTCCAGATGTAATCGCCGGACTGATTCGGCAACCACGATTGCGCGGCATAGCAGCGAACATCGACCTCGCCGTGTTCCATAGCGTTTTGCACCCGGCCTCGAGGCAACACATGGAATTCGGCCGGTACACCGACCTGGGTCGCCAGGCTGAGCATCACGTCATAAAGGATGCCTTGGGTCGGCCGGCCGTGCTCAAGCTGCACCATCGGCATCGCCCAACTGTCAGGCACCACAAAGCGCAGCGGCGTATCCGCAGCCGCACCGTCCAGGCTGATCAACAGCAGAGCCCCCAAGGCCAACCGCATAAACGCTCCATAAATCACCGCAAATTGCAGCTTAGCCAGATTAGACGAGGACACCGGATGCAATTTTGGCCTTGCTCCGCTAGCATTAGCCGCTTCTGCTCCCTTCGCTGCGACGGTTTTCGATGAGTTATCAGGTTCTTGCACGTAAATGGCGTCCGCGCTCGTTCCGCGAAATGGTCGGCCAGACCCATGTGCTCAAGGCTCTGATCAATGCCTTGGACAGCCAGCGGCTGCATCACGCCTACCTGTTTACCGGTACGCGTGGGGTCGGCAAGACCACCATCGCACGGATCATCGCCAAATGCCTGAACTGTGAAACGGGTATTACGTCCACGCCGTGTGGCGAATGTTCGGTTTGTCGCGAGATCGATGAAGGCCGCTTCGTCGACCTGATCGAGATCGACGCCGCGAGCCGCACCAAGGTCGAAGACACCCGTGAGCTGCTCGACAACGTGCAATATGCCCCGAGCCGTGGGCGCTTCAAGGTCTACCTGATCGACGAAGTGCACATGCTCTCGAGCCACTCCTTCAACGCGCTGCTCAAAACCCTTGAGTAGCCGACACCCTACGTCAAGTTCATCCTGGCGACCACTGATCCGCAGAAACTTCCCGCAACGATTCTGTCGCGTTGTCTGCAGTTCTCCCTGAAGAACATGACGCCGGAACGGGTGGTCGAGCATTTGACCCATGTGCTGGGTGTCGAGAACGTGCCGTTCGAAGACGATGCACTGTGGCTGCTGGGTCGTGCCGCCGACGGTTCGATGCGCGATGCCATGAGCCTGACCGACCAGGCCATCGCTTTCGGTGAAGGCAAGGTCATGGCCGCCGACGTGCGGGCGATGCTCGGTACGCTCGATCACGGTCAGGTCTACGACGTTTTGCACGCGTTGATCGAAGGTGACGCCAAGGCGTTGCTCGAAGCTGTCCGTCATCTGGCCGAACAAGGCCCGGACTGGAGCGGCGTGCTCTCGGAAATTCTCAACGTGCTGCATCGTGTCGCCATCGCCCAGGCCTTGCCTGAAGGCGTCGACAATGGTCACGGCGATCGTGACCGGGTGCTGGCGCTGGCTCAGGCGTTGCCGGCCGAAGACGTGCAGTTCTATTACCAGATGGGCTTGATCGGCCGCCGCGATTTGCCGCTGGCGCCGGACCCTCGCGGTGGTTTCGAAATGGTCCTGCTGCGGATGCTTGCATTCCGGCCCGCCGATACCGCCGACGCACCGAGACAGCCACTAAAGCCAGTGGGGATCAGCCAGGCCACGGTTGATTCCGCCAAATCAGTGGCTGCCTCACCGGTTATTGCGCCGGTGGCGGCTGCACCGGTGGCACCGTCTCCAGCGCCTGTGGTTGCGCCCGCACCGGTCCCTGAACCTGTGCCTGTGCCCGTTGCGCCGCAGGTTGTTGCTGAGCCAGAACCCGTCGAGGTCGAAGAAGTCATCGATCTGCCATGGAATGACCCGGTAGAGACCGCGCCCGTTCAGCAACCCGCCATTGAACCGGTGCTGGAAACCGCCAGCGAGCAACCCGAGCTGCCGCCGATGCCGCTGCCGACGCCGGACAGCGTGGTGCCGGAGGCGCCTGAGTGGGCTGCCGCGCCGATTCCCGAGCCATCGGTGGCCGAGGTCGATGCCGCGACGCCGGGCGTGGATGCGGACGACGAGCCGCCGCTGGACGAGGACTACATCGAGCCGGACATGGATTCGGCTTACAGTTATCTGGATGACCTGGCCAGCGAACACGCCGCCGAGCCGGCACCGGAACCCGAGCCTGAACCTGCAGCGATGCCGGCCACCGGCCTGGCCCTGCAATGGCTGGAACTGTTTCCGAAACTGCCGATCTCCGGCATGACCGGCAGCATCGCCGCCAACTGCACGCTGATCTCGGTGGAAGGCGATAGCTGGCTGATGCACCTGGACCCGGCCCACAGCGCCTTGTTCAACGCCACTCAGCAGCGTCGCCTGAACGATGCGTTGAATCAGTATCATCAACGCACGCTGACCCTGAGCATCGAGCTGATCAAGCCTGAGCAGGAAACCCCGGCGCAAGCGGCTTCGCGCCGCCGCGCCAACCGTCAGCGCGAGGCGGAGGAATCGATCCACGGTGATCCGTTCATCCAGCAGATGATGCAGCAGTTCGGTGCGGTGGTCCGAAACGATACTATTGAACCTGTCGACGTCCTGGTCACTCAGGGCTAATAACTGAAGGCGCTCGGCCGAACAGGCCGGGCGCCGTTTTGATCCAAGTACTTTTGAGGTGATTCCCATGATGAAAGGTGGCATGGCCGGCCTGATGAAGCAGGCACAGCAGATGCAGGAAAAAATGGCCAAGATGCAGGAAGAACTGGCCAACGCCGAAGTCATCGGTAAAGCGGGCGGCGATATGGTCACTGTGGTCATGACCGGTCGTCACGACGTTAAAAGCGTGACCATCGACCCAAGCCTGGTAGAAGGCATGAGCGAAGACGACAAGGAAATGCTGGAAGCGGTCATCGCATCCGCCGTCAACGACGCCGTGCGCAAGATCGAAGCCAACAGCCAGGACAAAATGGGCAGCGTGACCGCTGGCATGCAACTGCCGCCAGGCATGAAACTGCCGTTCTGATTCGCTAAAACGCGTCGGATGGGCTACAAAAAAATGCCAGGCATTGCGCCTGGCATTTTTGTATCTGCATTTGGGATGACAGTCTCTGTGAGATCGCTTCGCGAGCAGGCTCGCTCCCACATTGGATTTGTATACGGCATAGATCCCATGTGGGAGCGAGCCTGCTCGCGATGGAGTCGACTCGGTTCCAGAAGAAACATCGAACGCCACACCGCCACAAAGGTCTGCTCCCCTATAGTCACTCATCGATCAAAGGAGACGCCACCATGTCCGACCCCATGACCCTCAATCAACGCATCGTCCTTGCCTCGCGCCCGGCAGGCGCGCCGACGCCGGAGAATTTTCGTCTGGAGCGGGTGGCGTTGCCGGACCTGGCCGATGGCGAGGTGCTGCTCAAGACCGTCTACCTGTCGCTGGATCCCTACATGCGTGGACGCATGAGTGATGCGCCGTCCTACGCCGCCCCGGTGGAAATCGGCGGGGTGATGACCGGTGGCGCTGTCAGCCGGGTCGAGCGTTCGCTCAATCCCAAGTTTCAGGAAGGCGATCTGGTCGTGGGCGCCACAGGCTGGCAGAGCCATAGCATCAATGACGGTCGCAGTATCATTCCCGTTCCGAACGGATTGCCCAGCGCCTCATTGGCCTTGGGTGTGCTGGGCATGCCGGGCATGACCGCCTACATGGGCCTGATGGACATCGGGCAGCCCAAGTCCGGTGAGACGCTGGTGGTCGCGGCAGCTTCCGGTGCTGTGGGTTCTGTGGTCGGCCAGGTAGCGAAGATCAAAGGCCTGCGGGTAGTCGGCGTGGCGGGTGGTGTGGACAAGTGCCGCTATGTGGTTGAGGAACTGGGCTTCGATGCCTGCATCGACCACAAGAGCCCGGACTTCGCCGATGAACTGGCGCAGGCGTGCCCCAAGGGCATCGATATCTACTACGAAAACGTCGGCGGCAAGGTGTTCGATGCGGTGGTGCCATTGCTCAACCCCAAGGCACGGATTCCGCTGTGTGGTTTGATCGCTTCCTACAACGCCCATGAAGCGCCGAGCGGTCCGGATCGTCTGCCACTGTTGCAGCGCACGCTGTTGACCAAGCGTGTGCGAATCCAGGGTTTTATCGTGTTCGACGATTACGGTGACCGTCAGCCGGAGTTCATCAGCGCAATGGCGCCATGGGTGCGTGATGGCAAGGTGAAGTTCCGCGAAGACGTGGTCGACGGTCTGGAGAACGCTCCCGAGGCATTCATCGGCCTGCTGGAAGGACGCAACTTCGGCAAGCTGGTGGTGCGCGTCGCCCAGGACTGATTGACGCTCATTCGAGGCGCGGGTATAAACCGCGTCTCGTTGTTTTGTCGGACTTTTCCACCATGAGCTTCAGCCCTTTGATTCGCCAACTGATCGACGCCCTGCGAATTCTGCCTGGTGTGGGTCAGAAAACTGCCCAGCGCATGGCATTGCAGTTGCTCGAACGTGATCGCAGCGGTGGCTCGCGACTGGCGCTGGCGTTGAGCCAGGCCATGGAAGGGGTCGGTCACTGCCGATTGTGTCGCACGTTGACCGAAGATGACCTTTGCCCGCAATGCGCCGACACTCGTCGCGACGACACCGTGCTTTGCGTAGTGGAAGGCCCGATGGACGTCTATGCGGTCGAACAGACCGGTTTCCGTGGGCGCTACTTCGTGCTCAAGGGTCACCTGTCGCCACTGGACGGGCTGGGGCCGGACGCTATCGGTATCCCACAGCTGATGGCGCGGATCGAAGAGGCCGGTACATTTGCCGAAGTCATTCTCGCGACCAACCCGACTGTGGAAGGCGAGGCGACGGCGCATTACATCGCCCAATTGCTCAGCAGCAAAGGCCTGATTGCATCGCGCATCGCCCATGGCGTGCCGCTGGGTGGTGAGCTGGAGCTGGTGGATGGCGGGACGTTGGCGCATTCGTTTGCGGGGCGTAAGCCGATCAGTCTCTGACTAAAGCCAAAGATCGCAGCCTGCGGCAGCTCCTACAGAGGAATGCTATCCCTTGTAGGAGCTGCCGCAGGCTGCGATCTTTTGATACTCGGATTCATTGCTTGAAAACCAAGCAAGCGCTCGGTTAACTTCGCTGAACCCTTCAGTGGAGCTCGCCGATGCCTGCCTTTCAGGAATACTTCGATCCCAGCCACCAATTGGTCCGCGACAGCGTCAGGCGTTTCGTCG
>Ga0247818_10002180_pt1 | contig 12716 bp, 11 predicted proteins | sample 13C_Glucose_Day1_FD_192424 | JGI IMG/M metagenome (GOLD analysis project Ga0247818, IMG submission 192424) | Soil microbial communities from agricultural site in Penn Yan, New York, United States - 13C_Glucose_Day1 | ecosystem: Environmental > Terrestrial > Soil > Agricultural land | place...
ACGACCGCCGACACGGGCCAGGTCCGGACCGGTACGCTTGGAACCCCACAGGAACGGGTGGTCCCAGACGCTTTCACCGGCGACCGAGTAGTGGCCGTAACGTTCGGTTTCAGCACGGAACGGGCGGATCATCTGCGAGTGGCAGCCGACACAGCCGTTGGCGATGTAAATATCGCGGCCTTCCAGTTCAAGGGCAGGGCGCGGCTTCATGCCTTCGACCGGCTTGTTGGTGACGTCCTGGAAAAACAGCGGAACGATCTGGGTCAGGCCGCCGATGCTGACGGCGATAACCATGAAGAAGGCCAGCAGGCCAATATTCTTCTCGACTGCTTCATGCTTCATCAGTGAGCTCCAACTACAGCGATCTGTTCGGCGGCTTTGGCTTCTACCGGGTTCGAGGCGCGTACGGTGCGCCATACGTTGTAGGCCATGAACAGCATGCCGCTGGCAAAGAACGCACCGCCCAGGGCGCGAACGATGAAACCAGGGTGGCTGGCTTGCAGCGCTTCGACGAACGAGTAGGTGAGGGTGCCGTCATCGTTGATTGCACGCCACATCAGGCCTTGGGTGATGCCGTTGACCCACATCGAAGCGATGTACAGAACGGTACCGATGGTTGCAAGCCAGAAGTGTGCGTTGATCAGGCCGACGCTGTGCATTTGCGGGCGACCGAACAGTTTCGGGATCATGTGGTAAACCGCGCCGATCGAGATCATCGCTACCCAGCCCAGAGCGCCGGCGTGTACGTGGCCGATGGTCCAGTCGGTGTAGTGAGACAGCGCGTTGACGGTCTTGATGGCCATCATCGGGCCTTCGAAGGTCGACATGCCGTAGAACGCCAGCGACACGACCAGGAAGCGCAGGATCGGGTCGGTACGCAGCTTATGCCAGGCGCCCGACAGGGTCATCATGCCGTTGATCATGCCGCCCCAGCTTGGTGCCAGCAGGATGATCGACATTGCCATGCCCAGCGACTGCGCCCAGTCCGGCAGCGCGGTGTAGTGCAGGTGGTGCGGACCGGCCCAGATGTACAGGGTGATCAGCGCCCAGAAGTGCACGATAGACAGGCGATAGGAGTAGATCGGACGCTCGGCCTGCTTCGGAACGAAGTAATACATCATCCCCAGGAAGCCGGTGGTCAGGAAGAAACCGACCGCGTTGTGACCGTACCACCACTGGACCATGGCGTCAGTCGCACCGGAGTAGGCCGAGTAGGACTTGAACAGGCTGACCGGCAGCGACATGTGGTTGACGATGTGCAGCATCGCGGTCACGAGGATGAAGGCACCGAAGAACCAGTTACCGACATAAATGTGCTTGGTCTTGCGCTTCATGATGGTGCCGAAGAACACCAGTGCGTAAACGACCCAGACGATGGCCAGCAAAATCGCGAGAGGCCATTCCAGCTCCGCGTATTCCTTGCTGGTGGTGTAACCCAGCGGCAAAGTAATACCGGCACCGACGATCACCGCTTGCCATCCCCAGAAGTGGAAGGCTGCGAGGCTGTCGGAAATCAGTCGCGTTTGGCAGGTTCGCTGCACGACGTAATAAGAAGTGGCAAACAGCGCACAACCACCGAAGGCGAAAATCACCAGGTTGGTGTGCAACGGGCGTAAGCGTCCAAAAGTCGTCCACGGCAGACCGAAATTCAATTCCGGCCATACAAGCTGTGAGGCGATGAAGACACCGACCCCCATGCCAAGTATCCCCCAGACCACCGTCATGATGGCGAACTGGCGGACTACCTTATAGTTATAAGCAGTCGGACTGATTGCTGTGCTCATTCTAAGGTTCCACGGTTTGGGTGTTTTATTAGGAGTAAAAATCGGCCGCAAGTATGGAGAAAGCAGGGGGTCATTGCAACGCGCCATGACCCCGGTCAAGGCTTTCCAGAGCTGATTCTGCGGCCTTTCCATGCGCCGCGTAAGGATAAAATCGCCCGAGGGCAAAATGTCGCAGCGGATGAAAATGGAGAGGGGGTCCGGTCAGTTGTAACGGAACGTGTTCAAACGCAACGATCGAGGGACCGACGGCAATTGGCGCGACAGCCGGTAATTACCAGCCTTTGCAGCTTGTCATCGAATTGATTCGTCGAACACATCGGCTAAAAACGACTGGAACCGGCTCATGCCAGTCCGCATCGAGCAAGCTTAGACCCGAATCTGGTGAACCGAAAGAAAGAGCAAAGGGGAGGGGTGCGACAATGGGTCGCAAAGAAGCAGCGGCAAGCTTCAAGCTGCAAGCTTCAAGAGGGGATCTCGTCGCTTGCAGCTTTTGCTTTTGTCTTTACTTGCCGCCTGTAGCTTGAAACTTGTCGCTCAACTGCTCATCACCTTTCGAAAGGCTATAAACATAAGCCGCAAGCAGTTGCACTTTATCGTTGCCGAGCAGTTCGTTCTGCGCCGGCATATGGCCCTGGCGACCATGGCGAATGGTCTGCTGCAACTGCGCCAGGCTCGTACCGTAAATAAAGCCGGCCGGGTGGGTCAGCTTCGGCGCGCCCATGGCTTCAGTGCCTTGGCCGTTTGCCCCATGACAGGCTACGCAGGTGGTGCTGAACAGTTGCTGTCCGGCTTGCAGGTCGGCGCCGCTGTCGGCGGGCAACGGCAGGCCGGCCAAGTCATGTCGTACGTACGCCGCAACATTTTTCACGCCGGCCTCGCCGAGGATTTCACCCCAGGCCGGCATCGCCGCCATGCGCCCCCCCATAATCGTGGTCTTGATCATTTGGGCGTCGCCGCCCCAGCGCCAGTCGCTGTCCGTCAGATTCGGGAAGCCAAACGCGCCCTTGGCATCCGAGCCGTGGCAGACCGAGCAGTTGGACGCAAACAGGCGGCCGCCCATTTTCAGCGCTTGCGGGTCCTTGGCCACTTCCTCCAGCGGCATCGCGGCGAATTTGGCGAAGATCGGCCCGAACTTCGCGTCGGCCTTTGCCATCTCCTTTTCCCATTCATGCGCGCCGGTCCAGCCGTTTTCATAGCCCGGCAAAATGCCCTTCCAGTTGCCCAGGCCCGGATAAAGGATCAGATAACCCGCGCCAAACACCAGCGTGCCGATAAACAGCAGGAACCACCACCGCGGCAACGGGTTGTCGTATTCCTCGATGCCATCGAAGCTGTGGCCCATGGTCTGGTCGACGCTGCCCTTGGTTTCGCCCTTGCGGGTGGCGATCAGCAGCCAGGTCAGGAAGATCAGGCTGCCAATGGTCAGTACGCAGATCCACGTACTCCAGAAGGTGGTCATGGCCGGGTACTCCTTGTTGCAGGTTCTTGGGTGGCGTCGGGTTGGGGCTCGTCGGCGAACGGCAGCAAGCGTGCTTCGGCGAATTGCGGCGTGCGCTTGCTGTTGAACACCCACAGGGTCAGGCCGATGAAGGCCACAAACACCACGACCGTGCCCAGGCCGCGGATCAGTCCACTGCTTATTTCAAAGACCATTCTTCACCTCTTGCTCTTGATGGCAGTGCCGAGCACCTGCAGGTAGGCAACCAAGGCGTCCATTTCGGTCTTGCCCTTGAGCGAGGCGACTGCGCCAGCGATGTCATCCTCGGTGTACGGCACGCCGAGGGTGCGCATGGCGCGGATCTTGGTTTCGGTGTGGCTGCTGTCGAGCGGGTTGGCCACCAGCCATGGGTAGGCAGGCATTTTCGATTCCGGCACTACGTTGCGCGGGTTGTACAAGTGCGCGCGGTGCCAGTCTTCCGAATAGCGACCGCCGACCCGTGCCAGGTCCGGCCCGGTACGTTTCGAGCCCCAGAGGAACGGGTGATCCCAGACGCTTTCCCCGGCGACCGAGTAGTGGCCGTAGCGTTCGGTCTCGGCACGGAATGGGCGGATCATTTGCGAGTGGCAGCCAACGCACCCTTCGCGGATGTAAATATCGCGACCTTCCAGTTGCAGCGCGGTGTAGGGCTTCATGCCTTCCACCGGTTTATTGGTCACATCCTGGAAGAACAGCGGGACGATCTGCGTCAGACCGCCGATGCTCACGGCCAGCACCATCAACAGCAACAACAGGCCGACGTTTTTTTCGATTGATTCGTGTTTCATGGCGGACTCCTCAAGCCATCTGCGCGGCAGCGGCAACGTCGGCAGGCTGCGAAGCCTGCACGGTGCGCCAGGTGTTGTAGGCCATCAGGAACATGCCGCTGAGGAAGATCGCCCCGCCCACCAGCCGCACGATGAAGCCTGGGTGGCTGGCCACCAGGGTTTCGACGAAGGAGTAGGTCAGCGTGCCGTCTGCGTTGACCGCACGCCACATCAGGCCCTGGGCGATGCCGTTGACCCACATCGAGGCGATGTACAGCACGGTGCCGATGGTCGCGAGCCAGAAGTGCGCGTTGATCAGGCCGACGCTGTGCATCTGCTCGCGGCCAAAGACTTTCGGGATCATGTGATACAGCGCGCCGATGGAAATCATTGCCACCCAGCCGAGCGCCCCGGCGTGAACGTGGCCGATGGTCCAGTCGGTGTAGTGGGAGAGGGCATTGACCGTTTTGATGGCCATCATCGGACCTTCGAAGGTCGACATGCCGTAGAACGCCAGCGACACCACGAGAAAGCGCAGGATCGGGTCGCTGCGCAACTTATGCCAGGCACCCGAGAGCGTCATCATGCCGTTGATCATCCCGCCCCAGCTCGGCGCCAACAGGATCAATGACATCACCATGCCCAGCGACTGTGCCCAGTCCGGTAGCGCGGTGTAGTGCAAATGGTGCGGACCGGCCCAGATGTACAGGGTGATCAGCGCCCAGAAGTGCACGATGGACAGGCGATAGGAATACACCGGCCGTTCGGCTTGCTTCGGCACGAAGTAGTACATCATCCCGAGGAAACCGGCGGTGAGGAAAAAGCCCACGGCGTTGTGGCCATACCACCACTGCACCATGGCATCGGTTGCACCGGCATACACCGAGTAGGACTTGGTGAAACTCACCGGCAACTCAATGTTGTTGACGATGTGCAGAATCGCCACCGTGACGATGAACGCACCGAAGAACCAGTTGCCAACGTAGATGTGCTTAGTCTTGCGCTGCATGATCGTGCCGAAGAACACGACGGCATAGGCCACCCAGACGATGGTGATCAGAATGTCTATCGGCCATTCCAGCTCGGCGTATTCCTTGGAACTGGTGTAACCCAGGGGTAAGGTGATGGCCGCCAGGAGGATCACCAACTGCCAGCCCCAGAAGCAGAACGCGGCGATTTTCGGCGCAAACAATTGGGTCTGACAGGTGCGTTGCACCGAATAGAACGAACTGGCGAACAGGGCGCAACCGCCGAACGCGAAAATCACAGCGTTGGTGTGCAAGGGGCGCAACCGGCCGAAACTGGTCCACGGCAAATTGAAGTTGAGTTCGGGCCAAACCAACTGGGCCGCGAGAAAAACCCCGAGCCCCATACCGACGATGCCCCACACCACCGTCATAATGGCGAATTGGCGGACCACCTTGTAGTTGTAGGCGGTACTGATAGAAGTGTTCATGGTTCCCCATCCACGGTTCAGCCGAAGTGAAGGCGTTCGCTCAGGGCAAACGCTCCCTTCGTCTGGAGTTATTGGCAGACTAAAAGCGAGGCAAGCATGGACAAGCAGCACAAGGCCAGTATTGACGGGGATCAATGGGCGCAGTGCGTACGGGATCACGGATGGTTGTGGAATGCAGCTGTTTCGCCGGCATCGGCAACGCTGATCCTCGCCCACGGTGCCGGCGCGCCGATGGACAGCGGCTGGATGAACGACATGGCTGCACGCCTTGCCGATCAAGGCGTCAACGTGTTGCGCTTCGAGTTTGCGTACATGGCGCAACGGCGCGTTGACGGGAGTAAGCGACCACCCAATCCAGCCCCGAAACTGCTGGAATGCTGGCGTGAGGTGTATGCCCAGGTGCGACGCCATGTCACTGGGCGCTTGGCCGTCGGCGGCAAGTCCATGGGCGGGCGGATGGCGAGTTTGCTGGCGGATGAGTTGGGCGCTGATGCGCTGGTATGTCTGGGGTATCCGTTCTATGCCGTCGGCAAACCGCAAAAGCCTCGGGTCGAGCATCTGGCCGGGTTGAAGACGCGGACGTTGATTGTGCAGGGCGAACGGGATGCTTTGGGTAATCGCGAGGCGGTCGAGCGGTATGTGTTATCGCCGAGCATCGAGATGATGTGGCTGGTGGCGGGGGATCATGATTTGAAACCGCTGAAGGCTTCGGGGTTTACCCATGAACAGCATTTGGCGGCTGCGGCTCGAAAGGTGGGTGAGTTTTTGGGGCAGTGACTACCCTTTCAGGTCAAAGATCGTCCAGATCGGGAAAGATAATTTTCCCCATCACCCAAGGCTCAACAATCTCGTAATGCACTGTTCGCAGAAATGAACCCCATTCAATTCGATTATGGGCATCCGGGCCGGTGACGGTAAGCAAAAGGTATTCGTCCCGAAAGGCGTCATAGGCATAGATCAGCCAGAAGTCATTGTCAGGATCGTTGACCAATGCTGTGCGGTAATACTGGCGTTCGATTTTCGCCCATCGCGCTTGAGTCGTATGAGTGCTTGCCAAGTGGATGTGGTGCATGTCGCTCAGATCGAGCCGTTCGTCCCGTCCGAAAATTGCAGGCAGTTCGTCGCACACTTTGTAGTTGTAAAAGTGTGCTGCGAAGTTTTGCCAGTTGATTATTTGTTCGAAAAGCGCAGAGATTTTGACGGCTGGCATCCAGGCCTACTTTGTAATGGGTAGCCTGCCTGTGATTACAAATTTATCGAACACTTTTTGTCCATCACGCGCGGCTTGCCGAACATCCAGGAATGTCAGTTCATCACGAACAGCCTTTTTGTTGGGTTTGTCGATTTTTTTTGTGGTGGACATCGGAGCCTCCGAAGGGTGTGTATTCATACCGGCCAGCTTATGTGAATAATTTTTGACCGGCAAACAATAGAACCTGCCCCCCCATGCGTACAAGTCGGTGGATTCTGGCGAAGTTGTAGGCAGAGTCAGCACCGCTTGAATGAGTTTGTCGTTAGCACTCATGGCTTCTTCGCAGGCTGCCGTAGAAGAAGCCAACCCGGACTGCATCATTTTCAGAGCGACAACAAAAAACCCGGAAGCTTTCGCCTTCCGGGCTGTGGTCTCACCAGTACAATCAGCGGTTAAATCGCTCCACCAGCGAATACTGGCTATTCGCGGTCTTCGTCAACTCTTCACTCAACAATGCCGAGTGTTGAGCCTGCTCTGACGTCTGATCCGCCAATTGTGAAATGTTGCTGATGTTGCGGCTGATTTCCTCGGCCACCGCACTTTGCTCTTCGGTCGCCGCCGCGATCTGGGTGGTCATGTCGGTGATGTTGGCCACCGCTTCGCTGATCCCCACCAGTGCCTGATCCGCTTCCAGAACCCGCGCCACGCCTTCTTCGGCCTGACGATGCCCGGCTTCCATGGTTTGTACCGCCGTGCTCGCCGTTTGCTGCAGCTTGGCGATCAGGGCGTGGATCTGCCCGGTTGATTCGCTGGTGCGTTGCGCCAGTTGGCGAACTTCGTCCGCCACCACCGCAAAACCACGACCCATCTCACCGGCACGGGCCGCTTCGATGGCGGCGTTCAAGGCCAGCAGGTTGGTCTGGTCGGCGATGCCTTTGATCACATCGACCACGCCGCCGATTTCATCGCTGTCCTTGGCCAGTTGGGTCACGGTCAGGCCGGTTTCACCCACCACCACCGACAGGCGCTGAATGGCTTCGCGGGTTTCCCCGGCGATATCGCGGCCGCGACCTGTCAGGCGATTGGCTTCCTGGGTGGCGTCAGCGGTGCGCTGTACGTGGCTGGCGACTTCCTGAGTGGTAGCCGCCATCTGGTTGACAGCGGTGGCCACTTGCTCGGTTTCGACGCGCTGACGTTCCAGGCCGCTGGAGCTGTTGTGCGCCAGGGTGTCGGACTGCTTCGCTTGCGCGGTCAGGTGCTCGGCGGTGTCCTGCAGACGGGTCAGGCAGGTTTTCAGGCGGGCTTCCTGGCTGAGAATCGACATTTCCAGTTGCGCCTGAGCGCCACGGCTGTCGGTGTACATCTGCGCGATCAGCGGGTCGGACGTGGTTTGTTCGGCCAGGCGCAGCAGACGTTTGAGCCCACGTTGCTGCCAGCTCAAACCCATCAGGCCCAACGGCACCGACAGGCCGGCGGCCAAGGCGAAGCCCCATTGGGACGACAGCGAGGCACCGATCATGAAGCTCACCTGGCTGACCAGAATGAACGGCAGCCAATCCTGAAGCACCGGCAACCATTTATCAGTCGATGGAATGGCGGACTTGCCCTGGTTGATGCGTTGGTAGAGTGCTTCGGCACGCTGGATCTGCTCGGCGGTGGGTTTGATCCGCACCGATTCGTAACCGATTACCTGGTTGCCATCGAAAACCGGTGTGACATAGGCGTTCACCCAATAGTGATCACCGCTCTTGCAGCGATTCTTGACGATGCCCATCCATGGCAAGCCTTGTTTCAGCATGCCCCACATGTGCGCGAACACCGCCGCCGGAACGTCGGGGTGACGGACCAGGTTGTGCGGTGCACGGATCAGCTCCTCACGAGAAAACCCGCTGATCTCGACGAACGCGTCGTTGCAGTAGGTGATCACGCCCTTGGCATCGGTGGTGGAAATCAACCGTTGCTGAGCCGGGAAGGTCCGTTCGCGCTGGGTAATGGGCTGGTTGTTACGCATGGCTTTTTCAATCCGCAAGGCTTTGAAAGGTTCTCGGCGGCGTCAGGCATTAGTTGAAATTATTTTTCAATAATCAGCACTGCGTCGCAAAACGGACAGGGCCGTCAGCGCGCGAGCATCGGATAAGTGAAGAGAGTGAAGTGCAGCAGATTCAGGCCGAAATGGGTGGCGATGGCTGCCCCCAAGCCGCCGAAACGATACGCCAGGCCGTAACCGAAGCCGGCCAGGCTCGCCAGTAGCCCCCATTCCCACCCAGCCCCCAGATGCGCCAGGCCGAACAGCAACGATGCGAGCAGCAGGGCGAGATTTTCACCGTAAGGCAGGTGCTTGAAGCAGCGGCTCAGGCCGCCCTGGAGGTAGCCACGAAACAGCGCTTCCTCGACCAGCGTGACCAGCAGCAGATTATTCAGCACCCACAACCAGGCGTGATCCGGCCACTTCGGTGCCCAACTGATCACACCCAGCAGGAGTGCGCCACCCAAAGCCAGTACGGCGCTCAGTGTCAGGGCGAGGGCGGTGGCATAAACGCCGAGGCGCACCGAGCGTCGGCCGACAATCCACGGGCAAACCAATAAAAGCCAGAAGCCGATCAGAGGTTTGTCCTGATTCAGATACATTGAAAAACGCACCGCGTCGTCGGTGAAGTGTTGAGGGGCGATCCCGCGACCGTTGAAGAACCCCGGAAGCCAGTGCAGCGCCAGTGCCAGGGCGAGGATGATGAACACGCCGTGGCCGAGGTAGCGGGCAATCGGCAGTTTTTGTTGGCGAGCGGCCACACCGGCTACCAGTAGCAAGGCGATGGTGATCAAGGCCAGCCAGTTGAGTTGGCCGTAGGACAGCGCAAAGGTGTAGCCAATGGAGAGAAGGGCCAGGTAGGTCCATGGCAGGGCGATCATTGAGCATCCTTGTTGTGCAGAAATGCTGCGGCGTACCCCGATCCAACAGGGTTTTGGATTTGGCATTCAAAAGTGGGAAGGTTACAGGGACGTTCGCGGCACAATCAAAAACACCGCCCGAAGGCGGTGTCGTTGTCAGCAAACAGCTACGAGGCAATCAACTGTCGCAACACGTAATGCAAAATCCCCCCGGACTTGAAGTATTCGACCTCATTGAGCGTGTCGATCCGGCACAGCACTTCGATCTTTTCCTGGCTGCCATCTTCACGGCTGATCGCCAGCGTCAGGTTCATCCGAGGTCTGAGTTCAACACCGGTCAAGCCGAGAATATCCAGCGTTTCCTTGCCGGTCAGGTTCAGGCTTTTGCGGTTCTGATCCAGTTTGAACTGCAGCGGCAACACGCCCATGCCGACCAGGTTGGAGCGGTGAATCCGTTCGAAGCTTTCGGCGATGACGGCTTTCACGCCCAACAGATTAGTGCCCTTGGCCGCCCAGTCGCGACTTGAGCCGGTGCCATATTCCTGGCCCGCGATCACCACCAGCGGCGTGCCTGACGCTTGATAACGCATGGCGGCGTCGTAGATCGGCATTTTCTCCATGGTGGGCATATAGAAAGTGTTGCCGCCTTCTTCCCCGCCGAGCATCTCGTTGCGGATACGGATGTTGGCGAAAGTGCCGCGCATCATCACTTGATGGTTGCCGCGACGCGAGCCGTAGGAGTTGAAGTCGCGCGGTTCCACGCCTTTGTCGCGCAAGTACTGCCCGGCCGGGCTGTCGGCCTTGATGTTGCCAGCGGGGGAGATGTGGTCGGTCGTCACCGAGTCGCCCAGCAGCGCCAGCACTCTGGCCCCGACGACGTCCTTGACCACGGGCGGCGGGCCGCCGATGTCATCGAAGAACGGCGGGTGCTGGATGTAGGTCGAATCGTCCTGCCACACATAGGTCGCCGCTTGCGGCACCTGGATGGCTTGCCATTGCTCATCGCCGGCAAACACTTCGGCATATTCCTTGTGGAACATCGCGGTGTTGACCTGATTCACGGCGTCGGCAATTTCCTTGCTGCTCGGCCAGATGTCGCGCAAGTACACCGGGTTGCCTTCCTTGTCGTTGCCCAGCGGCTCACTGCTGATGTCGATCCGCACGGTGCCGGCCAAGGCATACGCGACGACCAGGGGCGGTGAGGCCAGCCAGTTGGTTTTCACCAGCGGATGCACGCGACCTTCAAAGTTGCGGTTGCCGGACAAGACCGAGGCGACGGTCAGGTCGGCGGCCTGGATGGCTTTTTCGATGGGCTCCGGCAACGGTCCGGAGTTGCCGATGCAGGTGGTGCAGCCGTAGCCGACCAATGCAAAACCCAGCTCATCAAGGTATTGGGTCAGGCCCGCCGCCTTATAGTAGTCGGTGACCACTTTTGAGCCCGGCGCCAGTGAACTCTTGACCCAGGGTTTGCGCGTGAGGCCTTTTTCCACGGCTTTTTTCGCCACTAAGCCCGCCGCCATCATCACACTCGGGTTGGAGGTGTTGGTGCAGGATGTGATCGCGGCAATCACCACTGCGCCGTGTTTCAGGCGATAGGTCTGGCCGCCATGTTCGTAGTCTGCTTCACCGGCCAGATCGGCATTGCCCACCGCGACACCGCCGCCGCCCTCACTTTCGAGACGGCCTTCTTCCTTGCTGGTGGGTTTGAATTGCAGATCGATGAAGTCAGAGAACGCCTGCGCGACATTGGGCAGGGAAACGCGATCCTGTGGGCGTTTTGGGCCCGCGAGGCAGGCTTCGACGCAGGTCATGTCCAGCGCGAGGCTGTCGGTAAACACCGGTTCCTGCCCCGGCAAGCGCCACAGACCCTGAGCTTTTGTATAGGCCTCGACCAGTTTGACCACTTCGACCGGCCGGCCAGACAGGCGCAAATACTCCAGCGTCACGTCGTCCACCGGGAAGAAACCGCAGGTGGCCCCGTATTCCGGGGCCATGTTGGCAATGGTCGCGCGGTCGGCCAGCGGCAGGTCGGCGAGGCCATCGCCGTAGAACTCGACGAATTTTCCGACCACGCCTTTCTTGCGCAGCATCTGCGTGACGGTCAGCACCAGGTCGGTGGCGGTGATGCCTTCCTTGAGCTTACCGGTGAGTTTGAAGCCGATCACTTCAGGAATCAGCATCGACACCGGCTGGCCGAGCATCGCCGCTTCCGCTTCGATCCCGCCAACACCCCAGCCGAGCACGCCAAGGCCATTGATCATGGTGGTGTGGGAATCGGTGCCGACCAGGGTGTCGGGGAACGCATAAGTGCGGCCATCCTCGTCTTTGGTCCAGACCGTGCGGCCCAGGTATTCGAGGTTGACCTGATGACAGATCCCGGTGCCCGGCGGCACTACGCTGAAGTTATGGAAGGCGCTCTGGCCCCAGCGCAAGAACGCGTAACGCTCACCGTTGCGCTGCATTTCGATGTCGACGTTCTGCTCAAAAGCCTGGCTGCTTGCGAATTTATCGACCATCACCGAATGGTCGATCACCAAATCCACCGGGGAGAGCGGGTTGATGCGTTGCGGGTCGCCGCCGGCCTTGGCCATGGCTGCGCGCATGGCGGCCAGGTCGACCACGGCGGGAACGCCGGTAAAGTCCTGCATCAATACGCGAGCCGGGCGGTACTGGATTTCCCGGTCGGAGCGACGCTCCTTGAGCCACGCGGCGATGGCCTTGAGGTCGGCGCCGGTGACGGTTTTTTCGTCTTCCCAGCGCAGCAGGTTTTCCAGCAGCACTTTCAACGACATGGGCAATGGGTCGAGATCACCGAGGCTCGTGGCCGCCTCGGGCAGACTGAAATAATGGTACGTCTTGTCGTCGACTTGCAGTGTTCTAAGGGTTTTCAGGCTATCGAGGGACGGCATTGAAATGACTCCTTTGGGTCCGCACGGCTACGGACTGGCGGGACAGACAGAACATTTAACCTAGCCCTGTTTGGACGTTAAGGCTAATTACTGGATGCTATGGTTAAGTCCAAAGTTGCGAACTCGGCTATCATGCGCCGGTTTTCGTGACAGGCTTTGCTTCAACGCAAGTCTGGGCATCGCGCAGTGGTTGAATGTCTCGCCATCTGCCCAGGAGTAAGAATGAACACCCTCTTTATGCATTG
>Ga0247818_10002182_pt1 | contig 12709 bp, 11 predicted proteins | sample 13C_Glucose_Day1_FD_192424 | JGI IMG/M metagenome (GOLD analysis project Ga0247818, IMG submission 192424) | Soil microbial communities from agricultural site in Penn Yan, New York, United States - 13C_Glucose_Day1 | ecosystem: Environmental > Terrestrial > Soil > Agricultural land | place...
CAAGTGGCTTTGCGCAGAGTGTATTCACGGCGGACGGCGCAGGTCAATCCATTTTCTCAAGCGCTCGTTTCATTCGTCGGAAGCCCGATCTACTGTGGCTTTTCGTCGCATGTGGCGCTTTTCGAGAATTATTGTATACAAAAAAATAATTCATTGTGTTCTATTTGTTGCATCGAGCTGCGGCACAAACGCGCAGCTCCACGGCTTTCCGAAAAACAAAATGAGGACGGCACCATGAGCGCTTTAACCTTGAAAGTCGCAGTCAACCTGGTCAACGAGGCCATCACCGCAGGGCGTGCAATCTCCGCGGCGCCCCTGACCATCGCAGTGCTGGATGCCGGTGGGCATCTGATTACCCTGCAACGCGAAGACGGCGCCAGCCTGCTACGCCCGCAGGTCGCCATCGGCAAAGCCTGGGGCGCCATTGCGTTGGGCAAAGGCTCGCGCCTGCTGGCGCTGGACGCCCAACAGCGCCCGGCCTTCATCGCCGCATTGAATAGCCTGGGGCAGGGCAGCGTCGTGCCGGCACCGGGTGGTGTGTTGATTCGCGATCACGCCGGCAATGTGTTGGGGGCAGTGGGGATCAGCGGCGATCTGTCGGATGTGGATGAACAGTGCGCAATCACCGCGATCGAGGCGTTGGGGTTGAGGGCGGATGCGGGGGTTGTGGCTTGATTTTCCGCGCCTGAACAAATGCCATCGCTGGCAAGCCAGCTCCCACAATGACTGAGGGTGTTCACATAATTTGCGGACACCTTCAAACCCTGTGGGAGCTGGCTTGCCAGCGATCGCTATCTGCCAGACACATCCAGCTAAAAGTGTGTATTACCGCTCAGAGTTTCCAGGTCTAGCCTTTTCATGAGTTCATCATGAGAGAGGCAAAGGAATGCCGAATTTCCCCGCATCAAACCGCCTGCGAACGGGTCGCTATGCCGAGCCCAATCGGATCTATTTACTGACCACCAACACTCTGGATCGCAAGCCGATTTTCGCCGACTTCGCTTTGGGCAGATTGGTAGTTCATCAACTTCGCCGGGCACAAGACCTTGGAATGGCAAAATCACTGGCTTGGGTCGTCATGCCTGATCATTTTCATTGGCTGGTCGAACTGGAAAACTGTTCGCTCAGAAAGCTCATGCGCCAGACTAAATCCCTGATTACGCGGGACGTGAATCTTTCGAGTGGCAGAGGAGGACCGCTTTGGCAGCAGGGTTATCACGACCGGGTGTTGAGGCGGGAGGAGGATTTGGTGAAGTTAGCTCGGTATGTGGTAGCAAATCCACTGCGAGCCGGGCTTGTTGAAAAGCTTGGTGACTATCCGTTGTGGGATGCCGTTTGGGTTTGAGCCGGTACCGAGTCGCCTTCATCGCTGGCAAGCCAGCTCCCACAGGTTTCTGTGTTGAGCTCAAATTCTGTGAACGACACAAATCTCTGTGGGAGCTGGCTTGCCAGCGATGAAGGCGACTCGGTATTTCAGTCCGGCTCACACCCCTTCAACACCAGCCGAATAATCGTCTGTGCCGCCGCTTCGTAATCTTCTTCATCCAGTTTGGCCTTGCCGGTGATGGCGGTGATTTGCCAGTCGAAGTCGGCGTAGGTCTGGGTCGCGGCCCAGATGCTGAACATCAGGTGGTTGGGGTCGATGGGGGCGATTTGGCCGCGGTCGATCCAGGTCTGGATGCACTCGATGTTGTGCTTGGCCTGGCCGTTGAGTTGTTCGACCAGGTCGGTGCTCAGGTGCGGGGCGCCGTGCATGATTTCACTGGCGAATACCTTGGAGGCGAAAGGCAGGTCGCGGGAGATGCGGATTTTCGAACGAATGTAACCGCTCAGCACTTCGCTGGGCACGCCGTCGGGGTTGAACGGCGTCGAGGCCTGCAGGATCGGTTCGATGATGCTTTCCAGGACCTCGCGGTAGAGGTTTTCCTTGGACTTGAAGTAGTAATAGACGTTGGGCTTGGGCAATCCCGCCTTGGCTGCGATATCGCTGGTTTTGGTCGCAGCGAAGCCCTTGTCGGCAAATTCTTCACTGGCGGCACGCAGGATCAGTTGTTTGTTGCGCTCGCGGATGGTGCTCATAAACCAGGGGGTTCCTTGCCTGTTCTGGCGGTTGCGCATGGTAGCACCGGCCTTCGGCGACGCTCAAGAATGCTCCATGCGCCGCTCGGCCACGCTATGCTGCATCGCATTCACTCTAGAAGGAAACCCGATTCATGGCAGGAAGCAGTTTGCTGTTGCTGATCGACGACATTGCGGCGGTGCTGGACGATGTGGCGTTGATGACCAAAATGGCCGCCAAGAAGACCGCCGGCGTGCTCGGCGACGATCTGGCGCTCAATGCCCAGCAAGTCAGCGGCGTGCGTGCCGACCGGGAAATTCCCGTGGTTTGGGCGGTGGCCAAGGGCTCGTTCATCAACAAACTGATCCTGGTGCCCTCGGCATTGGCCATCAGCGCGTTCATCCCGTGGCTGGTCACGCCGTTGTTGATGGTCGGCGGCGCTTACCTGTGTTTCGAAGGGTTCGAGAAGCTCGCCCATAAGTTCTTGCACAGCAAGGCTGAAGATCAGGCCGAACATGCTGAACTGGTTGAAGCCGTGGCGGACCCGGCAGTGGATCTGGTGGCGTACGAGAAGGACAAGATCAAGGGCGCGATCCGCACTGACTTCATCCTTTCGGCAGAGATCATCGCGATCACCCTTGGCGTCGTGGCTGATTCGGCGCTGACCCAGCAAGTCATCGTGCTTTCAGGTATCGCCATCGTCATGACCGTCGGCGTCTACGGGCTGGTGGCCGGTATCGTCAAACTGGATGATTTGGGTCTGTGGCTGACCCAGAAGCCTGGGCAAGTGGCCAAAAGCATCGGCAGCGGAATTCTGCGCGCAGCTCCCTACATGATGAAAAGCCTGTCGGTAATTGGTACGGCGGCGATGTTTTTGGTCGGTGGCGGCATCCTTACCCATGGCGTGCCGGTGGTGCATCACTGGATCGAAAGCGTCAGTGCAGCGGCGGGCGGTGCCGGGTTTATCGTGCCGGTATTGCTCAATGGCCTCGCGGGGATTGTGGCGGGGGCGGTGGTGTTGGTGGGTGTGATGGCCGTCAGCAAAATCTGGAAAGCCTTGAAAGGCTAAGAACCACCAATAACCAATGTGGGAGCGAGCCTGCTCGCGATAACGGTGTAACAGTCAACACAGGTGTTGATTGTTATGGCCTCATCGCGAGCGGGCTCGCTCCCACAGTTTTTTGCCTAGCCGAAATTACTCGGCAATCTGCAACTTGCGCGCCTCGGTGTAAACGTACCGCACCTTCTCGTACTCGAACGGCGAGTTCATCTGACCGTAGCGGAAACTGGTCTGATAGCGCTTGTCGACGCCTCGCAGAATCCAGACTTCGGGATGGTTGGAGCTGACTTCGGCAACGTTGAGGAAGTTGATTGCGTTCTCGGCGCTGTAGTCGACCAACAACCCGCCCGTGTCTCGCAGGTTGGACGGGCCGAGAATCGGCAGCACGAAATAGGCGCCGCCCGGAACGCCATAGAAACCCAGGGTCTGGCCGAAGTCTTCGCTCTGGCGCGGCAGGCCCATGGCAGTGGCCGGGTCCCACAGGCCGGCGATGCCGATCGTGGTGTTGAGCAGCAGCCGTGCCGTGGTCTCCATCGAACGCTGCCCCTTGAACTGCAACAGGCTGTTCAGCAGGTTCGGCACGTCACCCAGGTTGTTGAAGAAGTTGCTCACGCCGGTGCGCAAAAAGCTTGGCGTGATGTAGCGATAGCCATCGACCACCGGCAGGAATACCCATTGGTCGAACCGGTAGTTGAAGTGGTAAACGCGGCGGTTCCACTCTTCGAGCGGGTCGTAGACGTTCAGTGCGCTGAGCGTCGAACGCTCGAACTCGCGCTGATCCAGCCCCGGGTTGAATTTGAGTTTGCTCAACGGTTCCTTGAAGCCGTCATCGTCGACGACCACCGGGGCGTTGGCTTTGCTGTTGTCGGCATTGGCAACGCCTGCACAGAGTAACGCAGCGATAAGCAGGAGGTATTTAGCCACGGAAGAACTCCAGCATGGCGTCGCTGTTGACGCGGTAGTTAAGGTTGCCGCAATGGCCGCCCAGCGGGTAAACGGTCAAGCGATCGCCGAAAGTCTTGCGCAGGAACCCGAGGTCGCCCGGGCCGAGGATCACGTCGTCAGCGTTGTGCATGACGGCGATTTTCGGGCTGTCGTGCAGGTAATCCTTCAGTGCGTACAGGCTCACCTGGTCGATCAGTTGCAGCAGGCTGCCGCCGTCGGTGCGGGCGCGCCACATCGGGATCACTTGTTCAGTGATGTAGCAGTCAAAATCGCACTGCAGCGCACGCTTGAGATAAGGCGTGAGGCTGGTGCCCTCGGTGATCGGGGTTTTCGGTGGAGTAATGAGGCCGCGACGGTTGATCAGGTCCGAAGTAAAGGCAATGTCGGCCGCCGAGAAGCGGAACGAGGTACCGATCAGCATGGCCATCTGTTCGTTGGTCAGGTGCTGTTTGGACTGCTGGAAGTCATAAAGCAGTGCATCGTTGAGGTCGATGTAGCCTTTCTGCTGGAAGTAGCGGGTCAGTTTGTTCAGTACCAGTTCATAGAACGTGGTGGAGTTGTTGATGCCCTTGACCTCGGTTTGCACCAGTTTGTCGAGGTTGGTGATCGAGGTGTAGAGATTCACCGGCGGGTTGAGCAACAACACTTTCTTGAAATTGAAGCTGCGGCGGGTTTCGTCCAGGTGCGCGACGAAAGCGGCATCCAGTGCGCCGAGGCTGTAACCGGTCAGGTAGTACTCGGTGACCGGCACGTTCGGGTTCTGTGCCCGCACGGATTGCATCACCCGGTACATGTCTTCGGCATCTTCCTTGGTGATGCCCGGGGTCGCAAAACGAGAGGCGGCGCTGATGAAGTCGAAGCTGGTGGGCGACGACAACTGCACCACGTGATAGCCGGCTTTGTAGTAGAGCTTTTTCAGGTATTCGTTGAGGCTGCTGTCATAGCGAGCGCCCGTGCCGGCGATCAGGAAAATCAGCGGCGCCGCTTTGTCCTGGGTGGCGATGCGATAGGTGAGTTTCTTTACCGCCCAAAAATTGTCCGGCAGTTCGAAGGCACGCTCCGGGCGCAAGGTGATGCTGCGATCCGACTGATTGATGTCGTCGTCCAGGGGCAGTTCGGGCCGCAAATCTGGTGGCGTCGTGGCAATGGTTGCCTCGAAAGGGTTGGTCAAGGGATAGCCATAACTGGCGGCGTCGATGTCGACCGCCAGTGCGGACGCACTCAATATAAGGCCGCCAAACAGGGCGGCGAAGCGCAAGGAACGGAGCATGACTAGATCCCTTAGATAAGGTGCCGAATGAAGTTCGCAGGCTATGACCACTGGATTTGCGCCAAAGTGCCACGCATCGGCACCAAACAGGCCTAATTCGAAGTAATAGTAGCTGGACGATACACTTTGCAGCGATTGATTGACCAGTTAACAGTTGTTATCGCTTGCTTAAGGCTGGCGGGGGATTAAGCTGGCCGCCGTTTTTCGTTTATTGGAGTGCTTCATGTCCCGCCGTTTGCCTGTGATTCTACTGCTCGTTTTGCTGCCCCTGTGGCTGGCCGCCAGTTATGGCGCGCGTTATGGCTTCATGGAGGATGCGCAGTGGGTCGGTATTTGCGTGGATGAGGCGAGTCGCTGGGAATGCCAGGTTCGTGCAAACCTGGGGCTGATGATTCACTTCAAGATTCTGGGATACGGCGCACTGGCTGCTGCAGTGATCGGCTTCGTCATCCCGGGACGGGCAGGGTGGTGGCTGGCAGTGCTGGCGCTGGCGCTCGGCTTTCCGGCACTGGCGTTGTACAACACGACGCTGGCGGTGTTTGCGGTGGTGATTGCGGGGTTGCGGTTGGTCAGGGCGCCTCGTAGCGCCTGATAGTCAGCTTTCGCGAGCAGGCTCGCTCCCACATTGGATCTTCGTCGCACAGGAGTTGCGTTCACTGAAGATCTACTGTGGGAGCGAGCCTGCTCGCGATGAGGCCTGTAGCCGCGCTGAGTATCCATCTCCCTCCCTATCAGTTCTGATAGTAGACGGCCGTTCCAAATGATCCGAATCTAGTCATCTGCCCTTCGGATCTGAAACGGAACACGTCCATGACCATCCAGCGAGACACGTTGCTTTGCCAGTATCGCTACGATCCACAAGACAAGATCGTGGGTTGTGACCTGCTGAATCAGGAGAGCATTCAGCGCTTTTATCGAAAAGATCGCTTGGCTACTGAAATTCAGGGTCCGGTTCAGTACTCGATCCTGGAGCATGAGGATCAACCATTGGCGCAGCAACTGAGCCAGGAGGGCAGGGTTGATTCATTGTTGCTTGCCACGGATTTTAAACGTTCAGTTCTGCATTCCCTTATCAAGGGTGAGCATCAGCCATCGGTCTTTTGTCCTTACGGACATCGCTCTCCTGAAAGTGGTTTGAGCAGTCTCTTGGGCTTCAATGGCCAGCGGAGGGATCCGGTGACCGGGCATTATTTACTTGGGAATGGGTATCGTGCGTTCAATCCGGTGTTGATGCGGTTTAACAGCCCGGACAGTTTGAGTCCGTTTGGGAAGGGTGGGGTAAATGCGTATGCGTACTGTATGGGAGACCCCGTTAATAAGATGGATCCGACGGGTGGGATTGCATTAATTGCGCCTGGGCTTTCGCGGCTAGTGTATGCGCCAATTTCTACATTTCGGCAGATTGGCAAAGGACTTAGTGCAATGAAGAAGAGTGCAATGAGTAGGCCTCACAGTGCATCGACGTCTGAAGTTCCCAAGCGCACACCTCGACCCAGCCCTTTAAATGCCTTGATTGATGAAGCGGCTGATGAGGTAAAGCTGCGTCAGATTGGTAAAGAATATAAGGCGATTAAGACGGCGGATGAGCCTCCGGCAATAGCCCGGTTCGCAAAATCCAAGAACTATTCTGAACAGGATTTGTTTGCGGAAGACGGGTTTAAAAACGATCCCGGGGTGCAGAAGCAATACTTCCATTCGCAACAGCCAGAGGCGATAGAGCGGTTACGGCAGGCGGACGTCAAGCTTCTAGTGGCAACGGGTGTTCATGTAAGAAAATATCCTGCCCATGAGGCGGCTACAAGAGAGCTGATCTCCAGAATTCGATGGGAATAACGCAGCCCCAATAGAGCGTGGGGCCGGTTATTTTTCCTCGGTCTAAATGGCGATTACTTCATGCGAACCCGCAAACACCGCCACAACGCCGCCACCATCAACACACTCACCAACGCCCAGCCCCAAGCCTGCTGGTTCTGCAGCCCTTCACGGAACAACTGCGGCGCAATGCCGGCTCCGATGATGAAGGTCAGCAGCGCAATTTCCCGACGCGGTACGTTCACTGGGCGGCACAGATACACCAGCGCCGGTACGATGAACGCCACGCTCGGGAAGCTGCGATAACGCGGATCGAACACCAGTTCCAGCATGCTCACCGCGGCGGCAAACCCGATCACGGCCACCAGCCAGCCCGCTCGACGCTCCAGCGCATTGAAAGCCTGCGCGCGCCATCCCGTGCGAGGGCTCAATGTCAGCGCGGCGTGCATCAGCACCAACAGGTTCAGCGCCGTCAGCAATGCCACCCACAACCATTCACTGGTAAAGCGCGTGGTGACGCGGGCAAGGTCGCCCCACACGCCGAGGGAGCATGCAGCCACGGCGGCAAACAACGGCAGCACCAGCGCGGCGCGGGTGCTGCGAACGCGGCCGCCGAGCAAAAGCGTGCCGAGGAAAATCAAGCCGCCCACCACCAGCCACTGCGACCAGAACGGTACGTTCGACACGGGACCTGCCAGTACACCTTTGTCTTGGCGGTCGGCATCGAACAGTCCCCAGTAACCACCTACCGCACCTTCGCTGGCGCGCTTCCACGGTTGGTCAAACGCTTCGATCAGGTTGTAGTGCCAGCCTTGTTGCTCGGCCATGGTGACAAAACCGCGAATGAACTTGGCTTCGTTGACGCGGCTCGGCAGGGCGGTTTCACGCTGACGACCTTCGCTCGGCCAGCCGGTTTCGCCAATCATTACGTCTTTGGGCGCGAACTTGTTGCCGAACACCTGACGCACTTCGGCGACGTGTTGCAGCGCAGCATCGATGTTCGATGGATCGTCTTCCCAATACGGCAACAAGTGAATGGTCAGGAAGTCCACGGCCGGGGCGATTTCCGGGTGCTTTAGCCAGAACTCCCAAACGTCGGCGTAGGTTACGGGCTGCTTGACCTGGCTTTTGACCTTGCTGATCAGCCGGGCCAGTTGTGCGCCGGTAACCTCTTTGCGCAGCAGGGTTTCGTTGCCGACGATCACGGCGGTCACCACATCGGGGTTGGCGTTGGCCGAAGCAATCAGCAGATCGACTTCTTTTTCGGTGTCCACCGGGTTGCTGTTGACCCAGGCGCCGATCATCAACTTCAGGCCGTGCTTGCGCGCCAGATCGGGCAGGGCTTCAAGACCGGTCATGGAATAGGTGCGGATGCATTCGAAGCTTTTCGACAGCAGCGCGAGGTCGGCGTCCATGCGCTCGGGGCGCAGATTGAACGGCACGTCGAACGGCGATTGGTCTTTGTCGAACGGGGTGTAGGAGGCACATTGAAGCTTGTGTGTCGCGCTGGCCACGTCCGGCAGGGTCACCGGTTTGCCGATGCCGTACCAGAAGCCGCAAAGGGCAAAAAGCCCCAACAGGCAGGCGAATAGATAAGCAAAAAAAGGAAAGCGGGATGTCGCGGGCATGATCAGGCCGTCTGGGAGCAAAGCGGCGCATATTACCTGCATTTGTCGCGTGCTTGGTGGCTCGCATAATTTTGACATGCAAAGTTCGGGCGGATTGGCCGGAGCGCCAGCGGTGCTCGAGATTAATGGCGTTGTGATGTCGTTTCTCGATGCCTTGAGGTCGCTGGCAGAGCAGGTCGTTGATGACGTCAGGTTGATTATCGGAAGCGTCAGTACCCTCGTTGATAAATCGCGCTGATGATCGAGTTTGAGGTGGGGCGTGAAGAGGGCGCTGTGCACCATAACAAAACGTTGACGCGACTCGGCACCCGTCGAGCGCAGCACTTTCGGGGAAGTAACGATGAAGATGCGACGACTTTTAGGCGCAGGTGCCGCACTGGTACTTGCGATTGGCTCCACATTCGCCAATGCCGAGAGCAAGACCCTGAGCATCGGTTACGTTGACGGCTGGTCAGATAGCGTTGCCACCACTCACGTGGCGGCTGAAGTGATCAAGCAGAAACTCGGATACGACGTGAAGCTGCAAGCCGTCGCGACCGGGATCATGTGGCAAGGCGTGGCCACCGGCAAACTCGACGCCATGCTGTCGGCCTGGCTGCCAGTGACCCACGGCGACTACTGGACCAAGAACAAGGATCAGGTTGTCGACTACGGCCCGAACTTCAAGGACGCCAAGATCGGCTTGATCGTGCCGGACTACGTCAAGGCCAAGTCGCTTGAAGACCTGAAAACCGATGACAGCTTCAAAAAACGCATCGTCGGCATCGACGCCGGTTCAGGCGTGATGCTGAAAACCGAGCAGGCCATCAAGGACTACGACCTGACCGGCTACCAGCTCAAGGCCAGTTCCGGCGCAGGCATGATCGCCGAGCTGACCCGTGCCGAGAAGAAAAACGAATCCATTGCCGTGACCGGCTGGGTGCCGCACTGGATGTTCGCGAAGTGGAAACTGCGTTTCCTCGAAGACCCGAAAGGCGTGTATGGCGCGGCTGAAACCGTGAACAGCATCGGCAGCAAAGAGCTGGCAACCAAGGCACCGGAAGTGGCCAAGTTCCTGAAGAACTTCCAGTGGGCTTCGAAAGACGAAATCGGCGAAGTCATGCTGGCGATCCAGGAAGGCGCCAAGCCTGAAGCCGCAGCGAAAGACTGGGTAGCCAAGCACCCGGAGCGCGTGGCTGACTGGGTCAAGTAATCTGAGAACAGGCCTGCATATTTAAAAGGTGGTCGATTTACCCTGTAGGAGCTGCCGAAGGCTGCGATCTTTTGATCTCGCTTTAAAAGCAAAATCAAAAGATCGCAGCCTTCGGCAGCTCCTACAGTCATGTTGATGGCCGGGAAATTGTTTCCTGCTGATAATTGGCGAATATGTCATAGGGTTCTAAGACTAAGGTCGTCTGGAACCTGCCCCGCAGCCGCATAGAGTGGATACCGTTCCAACTAAATCTGTGCTGCGAGGATAAAAACAATGAACGACAGCATTTACCTCTCGATTCAAAACAGCCCGCGCTTCAAGGAGCTGGTTAGCAAGAGGGAACGATTCGCCTGGATTCTTTCGGCGATCATGCTAGGGCTTTACTCCGGATTCATCCTTTTGATTGCTTACGGGCCGCATGTACTGGGGGCGAAAATCAGCCCTGAGTCATCGATTACCTGGGGCATACCGATCGGTGTCGGGCTGATTGTTTCGGCTTTCATACTGACCGGTATCTACGTGCGACGCGCCAACGGCGAATTCGACGACCTGAACAATGCGATTCTCAAGGAGGCTCAGCAATGATCCGGCGTCTAATGGCTCTATTGAGCATCGCAGCCTTCGCACCGGGCGCCTGGGCGGCTGACGCCCTGACCGGCGCCGTGCAGAAACAACCACTTAACGTCGCCGCAATCCTTATGTTCGTGGCGTTCGTCGGCGCAACGTTGTACATCACGTACTGGGCGTCCAAGAAAAACAACTCGGCCTCCGACTACTACGCCGCTGGCGGCAAGATCACCGGTTTCCAGAACGGTCTGGCGATTGCCGGTGACTACATGTCGGCAGCTTCCTTCCTGGGTATTTCCGCGCTGGTCTTCACCTCCGGCTACGATGGGCTGATCTATTCGATCGGCTTCCTGGTGGGCTGGCCGATCATTCTGTTCCTTATCGCCGAGCGCCTGCGTAACCTGGGTAAATACACCTTTGCCGACGTGGCGTCCTATCGCCTGGGCCAAACCCAGATTCGCTCGCTGTCCGCTTGCGGTTCGCTGGTGGTGGTGGCGTTCTACCTGATCGCGCAAATGGTCGGTGCCGGCAAGCTGATCCAGCTGCTGTTCGGTCTCGATTACCACGTTGCGGTGATCCTGGTCGGTATCCTGATGTGCATGTACGTGTTGTTCGGCGGCATGCTGGCGACCACCTGGGTGCAGATCATCAAGGCAGTGCTGCTGCTGTCCGGTGCCTCCTTCATGGCGCTGATGGTGATGAAGCACGTCAACTTCGACTTCAACATGCTGTTCTCCGAAGCGATCAAGGTTCACCCGAAAGGTGAAGCGATCATGAGCCCGGGCGGCCTGGTGAAAGATCCGATCTCGGCGTTCTCCCTGGGTCTGGCACTGATGTTCGGTACCGCTGGCCTGCCGCACATTCTGATGCGCTTCTTCACCGTGAGTGACGCAAAAGAAGCTCGCAAGAGCGTGCTGTACGCAACCGGCTTCATTGGTTACTTCTACATCCTGACGTTCATCATCGGCTTCGGCGCGATCCTGCTGGTCAGCACCAACCCGGCCTTCAAAGATGCGGCTGGCGCACTGTTGGGCGGTAACAACATGGCGGCGGTGCACCTGGCCAACGCGGTGGGTGGCAGTATCTTCCTGGGCTTCATCTCGGCGGTAGCGTTCGCGACCATCCTGGCAGTGGTTGCCGGTCTGACCCTGGCCGGTGCATCGGCGGTGTCCCACGACCTGTACGCCAGCGTGATCAAGAAAGGCAAGGCCAACGAGAAGGACGAGATTCGCGTCTCGAAAATCACCACCATCGCTTTGGCGGTGCTGGCGATCGGCTTGGGCATTCTGTTCGAAAGCCAGAACATTGCGTTCATGGTGGGCCTGGCGTTCTCCATCGCGGCGAGCTGCAACTTCCCGGTCCTGCTGCTTTCCATGTACTGGAAAAAGCTGACCACCCGCGGTGCGATGATCGGCGGCTGGTTGGGCTTGATCAGCGCTGTTGGCTTGATGATCCTTGGGCCAACCATCTGGGTGCAGATCCTGCATCACGAGAAGGCTATCTTCCCGTATGAGTATCCAGCGCTGTTCTCGATGATCATTGCTTTTGTCGGTATCTGGTTCTTCTCGATTACTGACAAGTCTACGGCGGCTGACAATGAACGCGCGCTGTTCTTCCCGCAGTTTGTTCGTTCGCAGACCGGTCTGGGGGCGAGTGGGGCGGTTTCGCACTAAAGTTTGATGATTTTATATAAGTAACGCAGTTCTACGAGGTGCCCCGGTCGAGAGATCGGGGCATTTTTTTGTCCGCTGATCGCCCTTTATCTATCTGTAGGGGGCCGGCTTGTTGGCAATGGCGGTGAGTGGAGTAAAAGCCAAAGCAACAGCAGGATCAAAAGATCGCAGCCTTCGGCAGCTCCTACAGGGGGGATGCGTATCCTCTGTAGGAGCTGCCGAAGGCTGCGATCTTTTGATCGTTAAAAGCGGCACAAACAAAAACGGCCTCCTGCTCTTTATATAAAGCAGGAGGCCGTTTCCGGTGCAACTCAACACGCTATAGCAAGAGAACTCTTACTTGCGGTCTTCCAGCTTGGAGATATCACGCGACTCGTAGCCGGTGTACAGCTGGCGTGGACGGCCAATCTTGTACGGGCTGGAGAGCATTTCTTTCCAGTGGGAGATCCAGCCAACGGTCCGCGCCAAGGCGAAGATCACGGTGAACATGCTGGTTGGAATGC
>Ga0247818_10002183_pt1 | contig 12702 bp, 9 predicted proteins | sample 13C_Glucose_Day1_FD_192424 | JGI IMG/M metagenome (GOLD analysis project Ga0247818, IMG submission 192424) | Soil microbial communities from agricultural site in Penn Yan, New York, United States - 13C_Glucose_Day1 | ecosystem: Environmental > Terrestrial > Soil > Agricultural land | place: USA...
CCGGCTCGTCGGCGACATCGGACGGCTCCAGGACGTCGCCGTCACAGCGGCTCTCCCGCTCATCGGCAACGTCATCACCCTCGTCGGGATGCTCGTGGTCATGATCGTGCTCGACCCCCTGATGGGGGTGATCGTCCTGGCTGCCTTCCCGGTGTTCCTCGTCCTGAGCACCCGCCGCAGCCGCCGCATCACCGGCGCGGCGCGCGACCAGCGACGCCGCGAGGGCGACCTCGCCAACACCGCGGCCGAGGGGCTGGGCGCCATGCCGGTCGTCCACGCTTATGGGCTCGAGAAGGTGCTGCGCGGCCACTTCGCCGCCAGCAACCAGCGCAGCCTGGCCGACGGCGCCAGGGCAACCCGGCTCTCGGCCGGCCTGGAGCGGCACACGGACCTGCTCGTCGGAGTCGCCACGGCCGCTGTCGTCTTCGTCGGCGCGCTGCGCGTGCTCCATGGACAGCTCACGCCGGGCGAGCTCGTGGTCTACGTGAGCTACCTCAAGGGCGCGTTCAAGCCGATGCGTGACGTGGCGAAGTACACCGGCCGGCTCGCCAAGGCCGCGGCCTCGGGGGAGCGCATCCTCGCCGTGCTCGCGTGCGAGCCGGAGATCACCGACCGGCCCGGCGCGGTGGAGGCTCCGCGGCTGGCCGGCCACCTGCGGCTGGAGGACGTGACGGTCGACTTCGGCCGGGGTCGGCCGGCCCTGTGTGGCCTCAGCCTCGACGTCCCGGCGGGGGCCAGCCTGGGCGTCGTCGGTCCGTCGGGCTCGGGGAAGTCGACCCTGGCGTCCTTGCTCCTTCGGCTGCACGAGGCCGACGGAGGGCGCGTCCTCATCGATGGGATCGACGTGCGCGACTACACCGTGGCCTCGCTGCGCGCGCAGCAGGCCATCGTGCTCCAGGAGCCGGTGCTCTTCGCGGCCTCCGTGCGCGAGAACATCCGCTACGGCCGCCCGGACGCCACCGACGAGGACGTCGAGAGGGCAGCACGGCTGGCTCGGGCACACGGGTTCATCACGGAGGTCCTCGGGGGCTACGACGCGGTGCTCGGCGAGCGGGGGGCGACGCTCTCCGGCGGCCAGCGCCAGCGTCTGGCGATTGCCCGCGCCATCCTGCGTGACCCATCGGTCATCATCCTCGACGAGGCCACCACGGGCCTGGACCCCGTCAACCAGCGCGACGTCGTGCGGGCGCTGGCGACGCTCTGTGAGGGGCGCACCTCGCTCGTCATCTCCCACGACCTGGACGCCGTCCTCGACTGTGACCTCGTCGCCTGCCTCGACCAGGGCCGTGTCGTCGAGCTGGGGCCGCCGCAGGAGCTCCTCGCCCGACGGGGGAGTGCGCTGTCCGCCCTCCGGACGCCGGTCGACGGGGGGAGGGCCGGTGCTCTCACGTGACGACGCCGCGCTGGTGGACCGAGACCCGCAGATCCAGGGGATGTCTCAGCTGCTCGACCCCGACCGCGCGCGGGACCGGCTCGCGGGCGCTGCCCGACCGGCCTGGGGAGATCTCGGCTCGGTGCAGGTCGACTACCTGCGGTACAAGCCGGGAACGAGTCTGGTGGCAGGGCTGGTTGCACAGACAGGCGTCGGGGAGCGCCGCGCGTATGCCGTGGCGGGCGCGGCGTCGCTGGGGGAGAAGCTGACGAAGCCGGTGCGGCTCGGGACGCGACAGGTCGGCGACTTCCCGCCCCTGCTGGCCGAGGACCTCGTCCTCATGGCGCCGCTGGGCGCCGATCGCGCGCTGAAGGGCGCTCGTCGGGTCATGGATGATCCCGGCGACCTCGTGCCCGGCGCCGAGCAGGCGGTGGTCCTGCGGTACAAACCGGGCCGGCGGCTGGTCGTCCGCCTGGACTGCCCCGCGGGTCCGGTCGCCGTGGCGCGGGTGCATGCCCACGGCCGGGTCCCACCGACGGCGGCAGCCGCCAGGTCCCTGTCGGTCGCAGGCGTCGAGGTGGCAGCCGTGCACCGACCGCGGCGCCACGGCACCATCAGCATCGTCGGGTTCCTGGACGGGGAGGTGCGCGACGACGGCACCGACCCCGGGCTCCTCGCCGGTGTCGGCCGCCTCCTCGCCCAGGTCCATGCCGCCGCGACCTTTCCGGGCGTCGAGCTGGCCAACCACGCCTGGAACGCCAGCGCCGCGGTGCGGGCCGTCACCGCCATCGCGCCCCAGCTCTCCGGGCTGGCCGAGCGTTCCATGCGCCATGCCCGCGCGAGCCTGCCGTCGGGGCCCCTCGTGCTGGTCCACGGCGACCTCTCGGTCGACCAGGTGCTCGTGCGCCCGAGCGGTCTGGCGCTGCTCGACCTCGACCGCGCCCGGCTCGACGTCGCGGGAGCCGACGCCGCGTCGTGGTTCGCCGCCGAGGCGGCAGCCGGGAGGATCGGGGCCGACGCAGACCCGGCGGAGGTGCTGCGGCCCATGCTGGCCTCGTATGCCGCGGCGGCCGGACGCCCCCTCGACGACGGTCTGCGTCCACTGGCCGCAGTGGCACTCCTCCAGCGGGCTGCCGAGCCCTTCCGCCTGCGCCTCCATGCGGAGGGCTGGACGGACCGGGTCGCCGCCCTGGTTCACGGCGCCGCCGTGCAGGCGGGCGTTCCGTGATCGCGGCCGCGCTGGACGGCATCGGCCTCATCGACACGGCGGCCGGGCCGCTGAGGCTGAGCCGGGCCTGGCCCCGCGGTGAGGGGCTGCTGCACCTGGAGTACCGCGACGGCGCCGGGCACGCGGTCGCCGCCCAGTGGGTGAGGGACGCCGAGGACCTCGTGAGGATGGCGCTCGCCGCGGGTGCCGGCGCTGAGCTCCGCGCCGGGCAGTCCCTGCTCCTGCACTGGGCGGGCGCGGACAGCCGGCTGCCCGCCCTGCGCGCCTGCCTGGCGGCCGGGGGTGCCGAGCTCGTGAGCCACCGACCGGGGCGGCACGCCGTGGTGCGCAGGGCTGACGGCTCGTACCTGAAGGTGGTCCGCCCCGGCCGCAGCGGCGGCGTCGTCTCCGCCAGTGAGCAGGCCGTGGTGCAGGCGGCCGGACGCTTCGACGTGCCGGTTGTCCTCGGTCACGACCCCGGTGCCGGAGTCGTCGTGTGGGCCGGGCTGGCCGGGCCCACGCTGCTCGAGCTGGCTCAGGCGAGGCCACCGGACGAGGTCCTCGCGAGTGCATGGACTGCTGCGGGCCGGGCCGTGAGCTCCCTCCACGACGCGTCGTTCGACGGGCTGCCCGTGCACGATGCGGAGGCAGAGGCCGCAACGACCGAGAGATGGGTCACGGGGGCAGTGACGTGGGGCCTGCTTCCCCCGGTCGACCGCAGCGCGGCATACGGGAGCCTGCTGGCCGGACCCCCTGGACCCCTGGGCACGCTCCACCGCGACCTCCACGACAAGCAGGTGGTCGTCGGCCGGCGCACGGGACTGCTCGACCTGGACACCCTTGCGGTGGGCGAGCGGGCCCTCGACCTGGCCAATGTGCTGGCCCACCTCGCCCTGCGCCTCGACCAGGGGCTCATGAGTCCCGGTCAGGTCGATGTTGCCCGGAGCGCGTTCCTCGCGGGGACGGCGCCGGATCCCGCGACGCTCGAGCGCATCCCGGCGCACGTCCGGGTCGCCCGGCTGCGCCTCGCGGGCGTCTACGCCTTCCGTCCGCGGTGGCGGGGCCTCGCCAGGCGCTGGCTCGACATGGCAACGGCGGCGGCACCCCCGTGAGGGGCGCCGCCGCCGCGTCAGGCGCCGACCGGGGCTAGAGCGCCTCGGTCACCGAGGCCGGACCCACGAAGTCCGCGTGGTCCCCGGCCGTACCGCTCTGGTCCGTCAGGGTCGCCGCGACCTCGTGCGGCCTGATCTCCCCGCTCTCGATCTGCTCCGCCCAGTGGCAGGCCACCCGGTGGGACGCAGGCACGCCGTCGATGGAGACGACCCGCAGCTGCGGCCGCTCGGTGTCGCACTTCGTCTCCTGCCGCCAGGGGCACCGGGTGTGGAAGCGGCACCCCGTGGGCGGGTTCGCGGGGGAGGGCAGGTCACCGGTGAGCAGGATGCGCTCGCGGCGGTCCTCGACGAGCGGGTCGGGGACCGGCACCGCGGACATCAGTGCCCGCGTGTACGGGTGCAGCGGCTGGGCGTACAGGTCGTCGGCGTCGGCCTCCTCGACCAGGGAGCCGAGGTACATCACACCGATCCGGTCGCTGATGTGGCGCACCACGGCCAGGTCGTGGGCCACCACGAGGTACGTCAGACCGAACTGGTCCTGGAGTTCCTCGAGCAGGTTGATGACCTGAGCCTGCACCGAGACGTCGAGGGCACTGACCGGCTCATCGGCGACGATGAGCTTGGGGTTGACCGACAGCGCGCGGGCGATGCCGATGCGCTGCCGCTGGCCTCCGGAGAACTCGTGCGGGTACTTCTTCAGCGCAGTGGTCGGGAGGCCCACCGCCGACAGCAGCTCGCGCAGGCGCTTCGCCGCCGTCTTCTCGTCGTTGGCCAGGCCGTGGGCCTTCATTCCCTCGAGCAGCAGGGACTCCACCGACTGCCGGGGGTCCAGGCTGCCCATCGGGTCCTGGAAGACCATCTGGATGTCCTGGCGCTTGTGGCGCAGCTCCTCCCCGCGCAGCGACGCGATGTCGACACCGTCGAACTCCACGGACCCCTCGTTGGGGGTCTCGAGGTTGAGGATGGCCCGCCCCAGGGTGGACTTGCCACACCCTGACTCGCCCACGAGGCCGTACGTCTCGCCCCGGCGGATCTGCAGGTCGACGCCATCGACCGCGTAGACGTAGCCGACCGTCTTGTCGAAGATGACGCCCTTCTTGATGGGGAAGTGCACCTTGACGCCCTTGACGTCGACCAGGACCTCGTTGCTCACCGGTTCACCTCCACGGGGTTGTGGCAGCGCAGGGCACGGCTGCCATCGTCCACGAGCTCGGGGCGGACCTCACGGCAGACCTCCAGGGCGTTGGGGCAGCGCGGCGCGAACGCGCACGCGTGGTCCCACGGCAGGTTGTCCGAGACCGAGCCGGGGATGGGCGTGAGCCGCTCGCCGCGGGGGGCGTCCAGTCGTGGGATGGAGCTGAGCAGGCCCGCGGTGTAGGGGTGACGTGGCGCCGCGAAGAGCGGGTGCCGGTCGCCGCGCTCGACGATCTTCCCGGCATACAGCACGTTGACGCTGTCGCACAGGCCGGCCACCACGCCCAGGTCGTGGGTGATCATGACCAGCGCGGTGCCCGTGTCCTGCACCAGGTCCCTGAGCAGCGCGAGGATCTGGGCCTGGATGGTGACGTCCAGCGCCGTCGTCGGCTCGTCCGCGATGAGCACCCGCGGCTGGCAGGCCAGGGCCATCGCGATGAGAGCGCGCTGGCGCATGCCGCCGGACAGCTGGTGCGGGTAGTCCTTGAGCCGCCGCTCGGGGTCCGGGATGCCGACCTTGTCGAGCATGTCCCGCGCCACGGGGGTGGCCGCTTTGCGGGACATTCCGCGGTGGCGCTCGAGCACCTCGGTCACCTGGATGCCGATCGGCACCACGGGGTTCAAGGAGGAGAGCGGGTCCTGGAAGATCATGCCGAGATCGCGGCCCCGCCGGTCGCGCATCTGGTTGTTGGACTCCTTCAGCAGGTCCGTGCCCTGGAAGAGCACCTCGCCCTCGACAGTGACCCCGCGGTGGGGGAGCAGACCCATGATCGCCAGCGACGTCACGGACTTGCCGCAGCCGGACTCCCCGACCAGGCCCACGGTCTGGCCGGGACGGACGTCGAAGCTCACGCCGTCGACGGCGCGGAAGGGCTGCTCGCCCTGGCGCTGGAAGGTGACTGTGAGGTCGCGGACGCTGAGCAGGGCGTCGGTGCTGCTCTGCTGCTGGTTGACGTTCTCGATGGTCTCGGTCATCTCGTTACCTCCGGGTCTTCGGGTCCAGCGCCTCGCGCAGCGACTCGCCCATCAGCGTGAAGCCGAGGGCGACGATGATGATGCAGGCAGCCGGGTAGAAGGCCAGGTGGGGGTAGTCGCCGATGAGGTGCTGGGACGCGCCGAGCATCTGGCCCCACTCCGGCTTGCGGTCGTCGGGGTTGCCGAGGCCGAGGAAGGACAGGGCTGCCGCGTCGATGATCGACGTCGCGAGCACCAGCGTGGACTGGACGATGACCGGGGCCAGCGAGTTGGGCAGGATGTGCCGGAACACGATGGCCGACCGCTTCACGCCGAGGGCGCGGGCCGCGAGCACATGGTCGCTGCCCCGCACGGCCAGCATGGAGCCACGCAGCAGCCGCGCGAAGATCGGGACCTGCACGATCGCGATGGCGATGATGAGCGTCATCTGGCTGGGCCGGGGCGCCAGGGCGGCGATCGACATGGCCAGCAGCAGCGAGGGGATGGCCAGCATCACGTCGACCATCCGCATCACGAACGAGTCGACCCAGCCGCCGAACGCTCCGGCGAGGGTGCCGAGTGTCAGCCCGCCGACGAGGCCGAACACGGTGGCGACCACGCCGACGTAGAGGGTCTGCTGCGCACCCACGAGCAGGCGCGAGAGCAGGTCCCGGCCGGCCGGGTCCGCGCCCAGCGGGAAGCCCGGCTCGGGACCGGGCACTGGGTTGGACCCTTGGCGCACCTTGTCGAGAAGCGGCTGCGCCGCGGGGTCGTGCGGCGCGATCCACGGGGAGATCAGCGCCAGGATGATGAAGATCAGCGTGATGACGGCTCCGACGATGAACACCGGGTTGCGACGCAGCCGACGCCAGGCGCTCGCGATCAGGGAGACACCGGGTGCCTCCTCGACCGTGCCCGCCGTGGTGACGGTGTCAGTGCGGGCGGTGTCGCCGGCGGTGGCAGCCAGGTCGTCGATCCGCTGCTTGCGGCGGTCGCTGTGGCTCTTCAGGGGGTTGTCGGACACAGGTCACCTCGTCCTGATGCGCGGGTCGATGACGGCGTAGGCGATATCGACGAAAAGGTTCACGACGACGAACGTGACTGCCGCCGCCAGGATGAGCACCTGCAGCACGGCGTAGTCGCGCAGGAAGAAGGAGACAGCGAGCGCGTCCCCGATCCCGCTGTACGAGAAGACCCTCTCGGTCAGCACCGCACCCGCGAGCAGGCCACCGGTCTGCAGGCCGATGGTCGTGACCACAGGGAGGAGCGCGTTGCGCAGGATGTGCCGGCCCCGGATGACCCGGCTGGAGAGACCCTTGGACTCGGCGGTGCGCACGTAGTCCTCCTCCATGACCTCCAGGACCGACGCGCGGGTGATCCGGAAGATCACGGCGAAGGGGATGCTCGCCAGTGCGAGCGCCGGGAGGATCAGGTGCAGGAAGGCATCCCAGGCGGCGTCCCACTCTCGGGTGAGGATCCCATCGAGGACGAAGAAGCCCGTGACACGCGTGGCCTCGATGTCGCCCGACTGTCGGCCCGAGACAGGCAGCACGCCCAGCTCGAGGGCGAAGATGTACTTCAGCAGGAAGGCGAGGAAGAAGACGGGAACCGCCACGCCGATCAGGGAGCCGACGATCGAGGTGTTGTCGAGCGCCGAGCCGCGCCGGCGGGCGGCGACGTAGCCGAGGGGGATACCGGCGGCGATCGCGATGATCATCGCGAAGATCGCCAGCTCGATGGTGGCCGGCAGTCGCGTCAGGAAGATGTCGAGGGAGTCGCTACCGGGCAGGACGCCGGTGGAGATCCCGAAGTCGCCGGAGACGATCCGCTGCACGAAGCGGATGTACTGGACCGTGATCGGCTCGTCGAGGCCGAGCTCGTGCCTCAGCCGTGCCGTCGACTCCGGGGTGGCGCGGTCGCCGAGCATGGCCGAGACCGTGCCTCCGGGTAGCGACCTGAGCCAGATGAACAGCAGCAGGGACAGCACGACGATCACACCAATCATCTGGAGCAATCGCCGCAGGATGAATCTCAGCACGCGCTGAACTCCTCACGTCGTGGAGATGGCCGCCCCAGCGTAGGCGCTGGGGCGGCCATCGGGTAATGCCGGTGTGCCGCTGGGCGGCTCAGATCACTTGCCGCCGACCGTGATGGTGCTGAACTCCTCGGCGGTGAGCGGGCTCGGGGTCAGACCCTTGACGTCCTTGCTGACGACGAGGGCCGGCGGGGAGTGGCTGATCGCCAGACCCGGCAGGTACTCCATCATGATCTGCTCGTTGAGCTTCTCGTAGGCGGCGGTGCGCTCTGCCTCGTCGACGATCCCGTCGGCCTTGGCCAGGTCGTCGGCAAGGGTCTTGCCGAAGGACGTGGCCTTGGTGTGGAAGTCGTTCGACGTGAAGTTGCCGAAGAACGTGCCGATGAAGTTGTCGGCCGAGTCGTAGTCGCCGGTCCAGCCGAGGAGCCACGCGTCGAACTGGCCGTTGTCGACGTTGTCGAGGTAACCGCCGTTCCACGGCTTGGTGACGACGTTGACCTTGATGCCGACCTTCTCGAGGTCCGTGCGCAGCGCGTCATGGATCTTCTGCGGGTTCGGCATGTACGGGCGCGAGACCTCCGACGGGTAGGCGAACGTCAGGGTCATGCCCTCGGCGCCGGCCTCCTTGAGGAGCGACTTGGCCTTCTCCGGGTCGTACGCGTACGGCTGGAGGTCCTTGTTGTAGCCCTTGACGGTGTCGGGCATGAACTGGGTGGCGACCTTCGCGCCCTCAGGCAGCTGGGTCTTGACCATCTGGTCGCGGTTGAGGGCGTGGTAGATCGCCTGCCGCACCTTGAGGTCCTTCAGCTTGGGGTTCTTCTCCGGGTTCAGGCCCATGTAGAGGATGTTGAACGCGGGGCGGACGGCGACGGTGTTGCCCTCGTCCTCCAGACCCTTCCAGTCGACCGGGTTCGGCAGGTCGTAGCCGTCGATGCTGCCGGCCTTGAGCTCCTGCCTGCGGGTGCTCTCGTCGGGGATGATCTTGAAGAGGATCTTGGGCGTCTTCGCCTTCTCGCCCCAGTACTCCTCGTTCGCCACGAGGGTGATCGTCTTGTTGGCCTCGTCGTACTTCTCGAGCTTGTACGGGCCGGTACCGACGGGGTTCTTGGAGTACGCGGGGTAGGCGAATCCCTCGCCCTGGGTCTTGACCTCGTTGGCCTTGCCGGCCTCCATCGCCTTCGGCGACTGCATGGAGAAGGAGTCCAGGGCCAGCATCGTCGGGAACTTCGAGGTGGCGCGGCTGATCGTCAGGACCGCGGTGGACTCGTCCTTGGCCTCACAGCCCTGGTAGAGCGCCTCGGCCTTCTTGTCCGCGAACGCGCCCATCGAGTACGACCAGTACTCGGCAGGACCCGCCTGGGCCGCGGCGTTCTGGTTGAACATGCGCGTGAAGTTGGCGCAGACGGCCTCGGCGTTGAACGGCTCGCCGTCGGTGAACTTCACGCCCTTGCGGAGGGTGAAGGTCCAGGTCTTGCCGTCCGCGGACGGCTCCCACTTCTCGGCCAGCTCGGGCTCGATCTCGGCCGTGCCGGCCTTGATGCCGACGAGGCCCTCCATCATCTGCCGGGTGACCCGGAACGTCTCGCCATCGCTGGCGTAGAAGGGGTCGAAGACCTCAGGGGCTCCGGCCGCACCGAAGGTGAAGGTGGACTTGGTGTCGCCACCTGCGGTCTGGGTCGTGCTGGAGTCGCGCTCCGACTGCGCGCAGGCCGCCAGCGTGAGCGCCAGCGTCGTCGCCAAGACGACCGGGGTCGCCTTCCGCGTGTACTTCATGAATACCTCGCTTGTGTGCGAACTCTTGGTCCCGGTTGGGTTCCAAGGGACAGCGTTTGTGCTGCCCGCAGGGACGTGCCGCAGCACGTCTTCTACGGTTGGTGGCTGACACTAGCCAGTTCTACGGCCACGCGAGGTTCAGGCCGCAGATATTTACAAGAGTGAGACACATGCTGACTGGGCAGCCAGAAGACGGTCCCGACGGGGCTCGGCGCGAGGTGGTCGGGGCCGCGATCGTCGACGACCTCACGCGGCCGCGGCTGCTGCTGGCGGCCCGTCGCACCGAGCCCTCGGCCCTCGCGGGGGGCTGGGAGTTCCCGGGCGGCAAGGTCGATGAGGGCGAGGGCCAGGTCGACGCCCTGCACCGGGAGCTGCTCGAGGAGCTGGGTGTGCGCGTCCGCCTCGGGGACCTGCTGGAGGGACCCCTCGACGGCGGCTGGCCGCTGGGGGATGACTTCGTCATCCGGGTGTGGTGGGCCAGCATCGTGGAGGGGGAGCCCCAGCCGCTGGAGGACCATGACGAGCTGTGCTGGCTGGACAGGAACGCGCTGTATGCCGTGTCGTGGCTCCCCGCAGACCTCCCCATCGTGCGGGCGGCGGAGGCGCGTCTGGGCGCGCCCGCGTAGCCGGTCCACACGGCATACGAGCACGCGCCCCTGTGGGGGTGGTCACCCGCCGCGAGGGGCATGGTCGGGAGCACCCCCGAAATGCTGAGAGAATGCCCCCTATGCCCATGAAGACCCGCGGTGACATCCGCAATGTCGCCATCGTTGCCCACGTCGACCACGGAAAGACCACCCTGGTCGACAAGATGCTCTGGCAGGCCGGAGCGTTCGGCGAGCACCAGCACGTCGACGAGCGCGCGATGGACTCTGGCGACCTCGAGCGCGAGAAGGGCATCACGATCCTCGCCAAGAACACGGCGATCCACTACGCCGGCAAGGCGGCGGCCGACGCCGGCCTCACCGACGGCGTGACCATCAACATCATCGACACCCCCGGCCACGCCGACTTCGGTGGCGAGGTCGAGCGCGGGCTGTCCATGGTCGACGGGGTCGTCCTGCTCGTCGACGCGTCCGAGGGCCCGCTGCCCCAGACGCGCTTCGTGCTGCGCAAGGCGCTCGCCGCGAAGATGCCGGTCATCCTGTGCATCAACAAGGTCGACCGCCCCGACTCGCGCATCGCCGAGGTCGTCGACGAGGCCTACGAGCTGTTCATGGACCTCGACGCCACCGAGGACCAGATCGACTTCCCGATCGTCTACGCCTCGGCCAAGGCCGGGCGCGCCTCGCTGAACCGCCCCGAGAACGGCGGCCTGCCCGACGGCGAGGACCTCGAGGCCCTCTTCGCGACCATTCTCGACACCATCCCGGCGCCGACCTACGACGACGAGGCGCCCCTGCAGGCCCACGTCACCAATCTCGACGCCTCGAACTTCCTCGGCCGCCTGGCCCTGCTGCGCGTGCACAACGGCACCATCCGCAAGGGCCAGCAGGTCGCCTGGTGCAAGACCGACGGCGCCGTCGAGCGGGTCAAGATCACCGAGCTGCTGATGACCGAGGCGCTGGAGCGCAAGCCCGCCGAGCAGGCCGGTCCCGGCGACATCATCGCCATCGCCGGCATCGCCGACATCATGATCGGCGAGACCCTCACCGACCCCGAGAACCCCAAGCCGCTGCCCGTCATCACCGTCGACGAGCCGGCCATCTCGATGACCATCGGGACCAACACCAGCCCCATGGTGGGCCGTGTGCGCGGCGCCAAGGTCACGGCGCGCATGGTCAAGGACCGCCTGGACAAGGAGCTCGTCGGCAACGTGTCGCTGCGCGTCCTGCCGACCGAGCGCCCCGACGCGTGGGAGGTCCAGGGGCGCGGTGAGCTCGCGCTGGCCATCCTGGTGGAGCAGATGCGCCGCGAGGGCTACGAGCTGACCGTCGGCAAGCCCCAGGTCGTCACCCGCGAGGTCGACGGCAAGCTGCACGAGCCGGTCGAGCGCCTCACGATCGACACGCCCGAGGAGTTCCTCGGCGCCATCACCCAGATCCTGGCTGCGCGCAAGGGCCGTATGGAGCAGATGACCAACCACGGCACCGGCTGGATCCGCATGGAGTTCCTCGTGCCGTCGCGCGGCCTCATCGGCTTCCGCACCGAGTTCCTCACCGAGACTCGCGGCACCGGCATCGCGCACCACGTGTTCGAGGACTACGAGCCGTGGTTCGGGACCATCACGACGCGCACGAGCGGGTCGCTCGTCTCGGACCGCACCGGGGCCGTCACGGCCTACGCGATGGTCAACCTCCAGGAGCGGGGCACGCTGTTCGTCGAGCCGGGCACCGAGGTCTACGAGGGGATGATCGTCGGCGAGAACAGCCGCGCCGACGACATGGACGTCAACATCACCAAGGAGAAGAAGCTCACCAACGTGCGGGCCTCCTCTGCTGACAACTTCGAGAAGATCGTGCCGGCCCGCAAGCTGAGCCTCGAGCAGTCGCTGGAGTTCTGCCGCGAGGACGAGTGCGTCGAGGTGACCCCGGAGGCGGTGCGCATCCGCAAGGTCGAGCTCGACCAGACCGTGCGAGCCCGGACGGCGGCGCGCGCCCGCAACCAGTAGGGCGTGCGGAGGGCGATCATGCGACGACCCACCGGCCGTTCCGGCCTCCGGCGCCTCGCGTGCGTCGGGGCTGTCGCGACCCTGACCGCCGTGAGCGCCTGCTCCGGGGATGCACGGTCCTCCGGTGACGGCCAGGACGGCACGCTCACGGTCGTGAGCCTCGGGCCTGTCGCGACCTGGGACCCCCAGCGGATGAGCTCGAAGAAGGACATGGCCTTCGCCGGGCGCGTCTTCTCGCGCACACTGACGGCCTATCCGGCCGGCCCGGACAGCGCCACCCAGAGGCGCCTGGCCGGGGACCTCGCGACCGGCACGGGCACGGCGAGCAAGGACCTGCGCACGTGGTCGTTCACGCTGCGCCCGGACGCCACGTGGCAGGACGGCTCGGCGGTGACGTGCGAGGACGTCCGCTACGGCGTGGCACGTCGAGCACGGCCAGCGGGT
>Ga0247818_10002184_pt1 | contig 12695 bp, 10 predicted proteins | sample 13C_Glucose_Day1_FD_192424 | JGI IMG/M metagenome (GOLD analysis project Ga0247818, IMG submission 192424) | Soil microbial communities from agricultural site in Penn Yan, New York, United States - 13C_Glucose_Day1 | ecosystem: Environmental > Terrestrial > Soil > Agricultural land | place...
GGTGTGGAACGCTGAGCAAATACAGAGCACCCGGCTTGCCGACACGCACCAGTTCAGCAAGGAACTGCGCCGGGTCGTCCACATGCTCGATAACTTCGGTGGACACCACGCGCGTGGCCGTGGCGTCGGCAATCGGTAGCGGATTGCAATCGGTGACGTGGCATTCGACGTCGCGGGCCGGGGTTTCGCTCAAACGCTGACGGGTGGCTTCGACCTTGGCCGCATCGATGTCGGCGATGATGATCTTCGCCCCGCGCATGCCGCAGAAATGCACGTTACCGCCGTCACCACAGCCCACATCCAGCAGAGTGTCATCGGCGGTCACCGGGAAGCCGGTGAACAACTCGCCGGTTTGCTGATTGAACCAGCCACTGAGTACCGCGTCGTGCAGCCCGAGCATGTACGGGTCGACTTTGTCGATCTTGTCCGTTACTGGTTGCGCGGGAGCGGGCATGCCCGACGTGATTTTCTTCAACAGGCTCAGCATGAGGTAGCTCCAGAGGATGGGGCGGCTGTTCGGGACGTGCTCAGGCGTTTGACCAGCGAGGCGCCGCGGTTACGCATGGGCATTTCGATGTAACGGTAGTTGAGTTCGCTCAGCAGAACGATCAGGCCGCCAGCCATCAGGAACGTCAGAATCGGATGGCCCGCCGGATTGGGCAGTCCGGCAGCCTGTAAGCGGAATGTGATTTCGCGTACCAGCAAGTACGCCGGGATGTGGATCAGGTAAATCCCATAGGACCGGCTGCCGACCCAGGTCATCAGATTCTTCAGCAGGCCCCGTGGCATCAGGTAATCGCGGTTGTAGGACGCCACCCAGACCAGCATCGCGCACAACACGGCAATCACACCGATGCGGTATTGGGTGAACGTAAAGCGGTCAGTCGCCAGGAAACTGAGAGCCAGCGACAGCACAATCAACGCCGAAACACCGGCCCCTGGGCGACGCAACAACGTCGGTTCCCAGCGCAGGTACGAAGGGTGCGCACTCCACATCGCCAACAGCACACCGAGGGCCAGCGCATCGGTGCGAACCACCATCAGAATCGGCGTGCGCAGCGTGAACAGCTGCACGGCGACCAGCACCAACAAGGCCCAGACCAAGTGCTTGCGGCAAACCATAATCAGCAACGGAAACAGCAGGTAGAACTGCTCTTCCAGTGACAGGCTCCAGTACACAAAACTGGTGCCATATTCGTAGTGATAGAAGCTGTCGGCGAAGCGGAAGTTGGCGTATTGCGCCACACCGGCCAGCGTCGCCTGTACATTGGCGTGCAACGTACCGAAGGCGCCGGAGCGGTTTAGAAAGAGGCAGGCCAGCAACATCAGCGCCAGCCACAACCAGGCCGATGGCAACAATCGAAAGGCCCGGCGCAGCCAGAAATTACGCGTCTGCTGCCAGTACTCCTGACGGGTGCTGCAACCTTGTAATGCCGGAATCAAACTGCGTGCGATGACAAATCCGGAGATCGCAAAAAACAGGTCAACGCCCCACCATGGCTGACCGAACGCGGTGATGGTTTGCAGCAAAGGCACCGAGGCTGCAAAGAGGCTGTCTTGCAGGTGATGAAACAGCACGCCGAGTACCGCAATGCCACGCAACAACTCGATGTCCATGATCCGTTTGTCGTTACTCATGCCGTCCTCCTGGACGCTGCATCGGCATCAACCGGTTTGCGCGCGATGATCACCTGGCTCTTGGGCATGAACTGATCGAGCATCTGCTTGATCGCCAAACCGTTGGGTTGCGCCAGCAAGTCCTGCCAGGTTTTCGCCCAGCCTTCCATCAGCGGCGGATACGGTGCCTGGATGTGATCACGCACCGCGCCACTGAGGTCGCGCCCGGCAGCCCGTTCACTGGCCCAGAAAAAGATCATGCCCATGACCCAGAAAAATCCGGTGGCCTGGCGATGCTCGATCACCAGACCCGCGCCCTCAACCAATGCGGCAAAGCGTTCGGGGGAGAAAATCTGTACGTGATTGGGCGCCTGGAAGTAACTCGCGGGAGCGATGCCCTTCTGCAAATGCTCGCCCACCGGCGCTGGAACGCTGAGCAGATACAACGCGCCCGGACGGCCCATGCGCACCAACTCGGCCATGAACGGCTCGGGTTGATCAATGTGCTCCAGCACTTCCATGCACACCACCTTGCTCGCGCAACCATCGGCCAGCGGCAATGGCAGGCTGTTGCTGACCAGACCGAGATTAGCTTTATCCGATTGCGCATCCACTTGCCGGGCCAGGTCGCGGACCTTGTCGTGCTCGCTGTCGGTGAAGATCACCGATGCGCCTTGACGCACTGCAAACAAAGTCGCGGCCCCTTCGCCACAGCCGACGTCCAGTAAGGTGTCGTCGGTGGAGATGGCAAAGCCCTTGAGCAGCTCGCCACTGTCGTTCAAAAACCAGCCGTCGAGGATGGCATCATGCAAGCCGGCATCTCGCGGAGACACGCCGCCGGCCGGTGCAGGCTGAGGCGCTGGCATCGGTAGCGGTGCGGGCCGCAGTCGGGAAAGCAAGCGCCGGATCATGCGTGCGAAGCTTCCACGGGTGGTGTCTTGACACGTTGCAGCCGTTGTTCGAAAAACGTCAGCAGACGCTGTTCGGTGCTGGCCTGGCTGCAGAACTGTTCGAGACTGCGGACCGCATGGGCCGACATCCTTGCGTAGCGCTCGACATCGGTTTTCGCCACGTCATAACTGACGCGATAAGCCGTACACAACGAATCCCAATCCGTCACGTAACGCAGAGTGCGGTAGGCTGCCCGAGGATCGTGCGGCCAGGCAGTCAGCTCCTCAGTGGAATTGACGATAAACGCATTATCGCTATCGACGTAGTCGACCATCGCCGTGTTCAGCGGCGCGATCGCCGGCTTGCCGCAAGACATGAACTCCATGAGCGGGAGGCACTGCCCCTCGCCGTACGAGCTGTTCACCACGAAACTGGTGGCCTGGACCAACCCCTCATAATCAACGTCGGCCAGATAACCGTGGATCAACACGATCCGGCACTGGAAGGACTGGTTTTTGTAAACATGGTGCAGCATGTCGTTCAGTGCGTTGGCTATGTCATGGTGAGTGAGTTTCAACACCAGCGTCGCATCGGGGATATCGCGGAAAGTGGTGCAGAACGCGCTAATCATGTCCTGCCAGTTCTTGCGCCCGTCGTAAGGGTTGAACACTGAGGTGTAGACCACGCCTTCAAGTTGCAACTGGCAATCCTGCGGTGGGCCGGCGAACGAGATCGGTATCCCTTCACGCAACGCTGGCGGGCCATAGGGGCGCAAATCCGTAGTGCGGCTGTCGATCAACAGGCCATGCAGATTCAGCCGTACCGGCTCCACCACCGGGCTCTTGGCCAGTTGCTCCCCGCGTGCGGCAAAGCGGTCCCACACCGGTGCTGGAATGGCACAGATCGGATAGTCGGCGCCCATCACATCACGCACGGCTTTGGCCGTGAACGTCGAATGGGTGATTGCCATGCCGGACGCATCCAAGACCACGCGCCAGTCGTGGCGGGGTTCGCCCTGCCAGCTTTCGGTGGGAATAGTGCTGAACTCCCACGCGAACACAGGGATGATCGGGCACGCGTAATGAATCGGCGTGCGATGCGGCGGCGAGAAAGACAGAAAGACGCAATCCTCGCCGCGGCTCAGGCAATCGAAATACAAACGATCAACCAATTCGTCAGGGTTGCTGACTTCGATGACTTGGCCCAGCCGCTGCAACACCGGACGGAATTCCTTGAGGACAAAGTAGTAGCTGTACTCGGGCCGCCCCAGGTTCTGCTGGATATTGCTCTTGTTGGTTTCCGAATGAATGATGATCAGCATGATGCAGTCCCGGCCTCGGCTGCCAATGGCGTGGTTTCGCTGCTCGGCATTTGCCGGAGGAATAGCGCCAGGCGTCGCTGTACCGGAGCAAAGCTGCAGTAATCACGCATGCGCTCATTTGCGGCCATCGCCATGGCTTGATAGGCCTTGGGGTCGTTTTTGGCCATGGCGTAGCTGTCCTCATAGGCGGCTTTCAACGAGCCCCAGTCTGGTCGATGGCGCAGGGTGCGATTGAGGATGCGCGCGTCTTCCGGCCAGGTTGTCGGCTCATGGCTGGACTTGATGATAAACGCGACCCGCTCATCGATATAGTCGCGCATCGCCGTGTGGTTTGGCGCAATCACGGGCCGGGCGCAAGACATGAACTCCATCAACGGCAGGCACAAGCCTTCGCAACGGGACGCGTTAACGTAGAAACTCGCCGCACCGTAAAGCCTGGCGAACTCTTCGTCTTGCAGATAGCCGTGCATGACCACGACCCGACAGGCGAATGGCGAAAGCTGCGACAACAAGGTGATCAGCTCGACGTAATAGGTCGACAAATCATTCTGGGTCATTTTCAGCACCAGCGTGGCGTCTTCGGCATCACGCAGCGTCCAGCAAAACGCGGAGATCAGATGGTGCCAGTTCTTGCGGCCATCGTCGGGGTTGAACACGCTCACATACACCACTCCGCTCACTTCGATGTCGACCCGATTGCTGGTATCGGGCAGACAAGCCTGCGGGTGCTCGACCGGCTCCAGCACTTCGCTCACGGCTGTTGCTAAAGGCAATGGCTCTGGCTCAGGTAATGACGGTAGCGGAGGCGAGCGGAATCGGGCCAATAATGGGCGGACAGCGTCCGGCACCAGATCGCGAACAGCTTCGCGATACCACATCGCCAGATAATGTTTGGAGATGAACGCACGCCGACGCAAGGTTAGCGGCGGCGGCACTTCGGGTTCTGGCTCTAGCGCTGGTTCCGGCTCTTCAAAACTCAAGCCACAGGTTTCCGGTTCCTGCTCGTTGAGCAACGGCGCGATCAAACCATCGGCCGACAGGCCAAGAAAATGGCTATCGATGATGCAGCCCTTGATCTGCAACGTGGTGCCTTGGTTTACCGGCGTACTCGGGTACTGCTGACGCACATCAGCGAAGCGTTCCCACAACGGCGTGGGCAGCACCAGCACCGGGAAGTCTTCGCCCATGGTTCGGCGGATGGCTTGGGCAGTGTGGCTGGACAAGGTAATCACCCGACCATGACGCGCCAGGGTCTGGCTCCAGTCATGCCGGGGATCGTTGTCCCAGTGCTCGGCCGGGATCGAGTCAAATTCCCAGGCTACAACACACACCATCGGGCATTGCAGGTCGGTCGGGGTCTTATGCGGCGGCGAGAACGAGAGAAACAGGCTTTCCTGCCCGGCTTGTTGCAACTGCCGATACAACGGGTCGACATCAGCGGCCGACGTCACCACATGAACGCGTCCAAGGCTTTCGAGTACCGGGCGATACGCTTTGAGCACGAAGAAATAACTGTATTCGGGACGACCCAGGCTCTGGCTGATGGAGCTGTCGTTGACGTCCGAGTAAAGAATGAAATTCATGGCATCCCACGAGGAAACCGCCATCCCGGCAGCCCCACTCTATGACGGTAAAGCCATGGATCGAGCCGGCGTTCGCCAGTCCTCGCCCATCGTCTGCTTGCCCGTCTACGTTCTTGTTTTAATGGCCGGATTCGCGCAGTCCCGGAAGACTCCGAACAAACACCGGTTATCGTGACGAGGGGCATTCTAAACACATCCGTTGAGGAATCGTGAACCGCCGGGCGAGAATAAATCGAGTGACTCTGATGAGAACTGACTGGTCACGGATGGACCTGTTGAAATTGCCGAACAAATGGCACAGATTGGCTACCAAACAACTACAACAAACATATTTCGCCAGTCTTTCGACCCGGTAATCCAACCGGTCTGTCAGACCTCTCCTTAAAACCTGTGGGGAATGGACGAAATGAATGACCAAGGGGCTGCTGTTTGAAAAAGCGTCTGTTCGTGACGGGTCTCAGTGGATTCGTCGGGCAACACTTCCAATCCCGCCTGAAGGCTGATGCCTCGGAATGGGCGCTTCTGCCTGCCACTTACCGATACGATCTCACTGAACCAGACAGCCTCGAAGGCCTGTGGCCGGAGATGCCCGACGCGGTCATTCACCTGGCTGGCCAGACCTTCGTTCCTGAAGCCTTCCGCGATCCGGCGCGCACGCTCGGCATTAACCTGCTCGGCACCTTGAACCTGCTTCAAGCGCTGAAGGCCCGTGGCTTCACCGGTACATTTCTGTACGTCAGCTCTGGTGACGTGTACGGCCAGGTCACCGAAACCGATCTGCCCATTACCGAACAGCAGCCACCCTGCCCGCGCAATCCTTATGCCGTGAGCAAATTGTCGGCGGAATTCCTGAGTCTGCAATGGGGGCTGAGTGAAGGCTGGCCGGTCATGGTCGCCCGCCCGTTCAACCACATTGGCACCGGGCAGAGTGAAAGCTTCGTCATCGCCAGCGCTGCGCGGCAGATCAGCCGAATCAAACAAGGCTTGCAAGCACCGCAACTGGAAGTCGGGGACATCGACGTCACACGCGACTTCCTGGATGTAAACGACGTCATTTCGGCCTACCTGGCACTGCTGGAAAAGGGCGTACCGGGACAGGTCTACAACATCTGCTCGGGGCACGAGCAGAGCATTCGCAGTTTGATCGAACAACTGGGGGACCTCGCCCAGGTCGCCATGCAATTGATTCAAGACCCGACACGCCTTCGCCGCGCAGATCAGCGTCGCGTTTGTGGTAGCTCTGCCAAACTGGTCCAGGCCACAGGATGGGCGCCTGAAATCACAATAAAACAATCCCTGCGGGCGGTCTTGTCCGACTGGGAGACACGAGTACGACACGAATGACAAAAAGTGCACTGATCACAGGGATCACCGGCCAGGATGGCGCTTATCTGGCCAAATTACTGCTCGACAAGGGTTATAAAGTCCACGGGCTGGTGGCACGGCGCAGCAGCGATTCGCGCTGGCGTCTGCGCGAGATGGGCGTCGAGCACGACATCGTTTACCTGGACGGCGACATGGCCGATGCCTGCTCGGTGCAGCGCGCGGTCATCAAGTCGGCTCCGGACGAGGTTTATAACCTGGCCGCGCAAAGCTTTGTCGCCGCCTCCTGGGACCAGCCGGTTACCACCGGCATCGTCGACGGCCTGGGCGTGACTCATCTGCTCGAAGCCATTCGCCAATTCAGTCCGCATACGCGTTTTTATCAAGCGTCCACCAGCGAAATGTTTGGCCTGATCCAGGCCGAGCAGCAGGATGAAAACACCCCGTTCTACCCGCGCAGCCCGTACGGCGTGGCCAAGTTGTATGGCCACTGGATCACCGTGAACTACCGCGAAAGCTTCAACCTGCACGCCAGCAGCGGGATCCTGTTCAACCACGAATCGCCACTGCGCGGCATCGAGTTCGTGACCCGTAAAGTGACCGACGCTGCCGCCCGCATCAAGCAGGGCAAACAGCAGGAACTTCTTCTGGGCAACATCGACGCGAAACGCGACTGGGGATTTGCCGGCGATTACGTCGAAGCCATGTGGCTGATGCTGCAACAAGACAAGCCCGATGACTTCGTGGTCGCCACCGGCGTAACCACCACCGTGCGCGAAATGTGCCGGATCGCCTTCGACCACGTCGACCTGAACTATCGCGATTTTGTAAAAATCGACCCGGCGTTTTTCCGCCCGGCCGAAGTGGAAGTATTGCTGGGCAACCCGGCAAAAGCCCAGCGCGTACTGGGCTGGAAGCCAAAGACCGATCTGGATACCTTGATCCGCATGATGATGGATGCGGACATGAAACGCGTCGCCAAGGAGTAGGCCATGCTGATTCCCGTGATTCTCTCCGGCGGTGCCGGTACTCGTTTGTGGCCGGTGTCCCGCGAAGGCCATCCCAAACCCTTCATGACCTTGCCCGATGGTCAGTCGCTGCTGGGCAAAACCTACCGCCGTGCCGCGGGTTTGCTCGATGGCTGGGGTGATATCGTCACGGTGACCAACCGCGACTACTTCTTCCAGAGCAAGGATCACTATCAGGAAGCACACCTCGGTCGCCATCGCGGGCACTTTCTGCTTGAGCCGACCGGTCGCAACACGGCCCCGGCCATTGCGGCGGCTGCGCTGTCGCTCAAAGCCCTGCACGGCGACGAAGCGATCATGGTGGTGATGCCGGCCGACCATTTGATTGTCAACGTAGACGCCTTGAAGACCGCTGTGGAACACGCCGTCAATCTGGCCAAAGATGGATTTCTAGTGACGTTCGGCGTGGTGCCGACCGCTCCGGAAACCGGATTCGGCTACATCGAAACCGGCGCGGCGCTGGACCATAAAGGAGCGGCCAAGGTGCGGCGCTTCGTCGAGAAACCCGACCTGCAAACCGCGACGCAATACCTGGAAAGTGGCAACTTCCTGTGGAATTCCGGGATGTTCTGCTTCTCGATCGCTGCCGTGCTGGCCGAGTTGGAAATACACGCCCCAGAGTTACTCGAGCAGGCGAAAGCCTGCATGGCGGCCAGTAACCCGGTGGAAACCGTCGAGTGCCTGCAACAGGAGTTGTCCCCGACGTTATTCGCCGAAATCACTGACATTTCCATCGACTACGCCCTGATGGAACGTTCCGACAAGGTGGTTGTGGTGCCCGCCACTTTCGACTGGAGCGACATCGGCTCGTGGGGCGCGGTGGCCGCGCTGGTGCCGGCAGATGCACAAAACAACCGCGCCAGTGGCGAAGCGGTGTTCATCGACAGTCACAACAATTTTGTCCAGAGCGAAGACCGTCTGGTGGCGGCTGTGGGTGTGGATAACCTGATCATCATCGATACCGCCGACGCGCTTTTGGTGGCCCATGCTGATCGCGCCCAGGATGTCCGCCGGGTGGCCAAGCAGCTCAAGGACAAAGAGCACGAAGCCTATCGCCTGCACCGCACAGTCAGCCGACCTTGGGGCACCTACACCGTGCTCGAAGAAGGCCCGCGCTTCAAAATAAAACGTATCGTGGTCAAACCCGGGGGCAAGTTGTCGCTGCAAATGCACCACCATCGCAACGAGCATTGGGTGGTTGTCGAAGGCATGGCCAAGGTGACCAACAACGGTACCGGCACCCAGCTGGTGGCCAAGAACGAATCGACGTTCATTGCCGCCGGTCACAAACATCGCCTGGAAAACCCGGGCGTGATCGACCTGGTGATTATCGAAGTGCAAAGCGGCGAATACATGGGAGAGGACGATATCGTTCGTTTCGAAGACCAATACGGCAGGACGATTTGAATGCTGCTTTCTCTGTACCGTTCGCTATGGGGCTATCGGGGTTTTATCCTCGGTAGTGTGAAGCGAGAGTTTCAGTCGCGTTATCGCAATTCGTTGTTCGGCGCGTTATGGCCGGTGCTCAATCCCCTGTCGATGATCATCGTCTACACGGTGATTTTTTCCCACATCATGCGCGCACGCTTGCCAGGTGTGGATGACAGCATGGCCTACAGCGTTTACCTCTGTGCCGGCCTGCTCGCCTGGGGGCTGTTCGCCGAAATTACCCTGCGCAGCCAGAACATGTTCCTGGAAAACGCCAATCTGCTGAAGAAGATCAGCTTCCCGCGGATCTGCCTGCCGATCATTGTGCTGTTTAACGCTGGCATCAACTTCGCAATCATCATGGGCCTGTTCATGGGCTTTCTGCTGATCACCGGACGTTGGCCGGGCACGGCGATGCTGGCGCTGATACCGCTGATGGCATTGCAAATGATGTTCTGCGCAGGGCTGGGGATGGTGCTCGGCGTGCTGAATGTGTTTTTCCGCGATGTCGGACAACTCTTCGGCATCTGCCTGCAATTCTGGTTCTGGCTAACGCCCATTGTGTACCCGATGAGCATCCTGCCGGACTGGGTTCAGCGCCTGCTGCAACTCAACCCCCTGACCAACCTGATCGTCAGTTATCAAAACATGTTTCTTTACGGGCAATGGCCGGTGTGGAGTTCTCTGCTGCCAACTTTCATCACCGGCCTGGTGTTCTGTTTGATCGGGCTGCGGCTGTTTCGCCAGCGGGTTGGCGAAATGGTGGATGAACTCTGATGGGGCATATTCGTGTTACTGGCCTGGGCAAGGCCTACAAACAATACCCAAACCGCTGGAGCCGACTGGCCGAGTGGCTGATCCCGTTTTCGCCGATTCGTCATCACCCGCACTGGGTACTGCAAGACGTGGCATTCGAAATCGCCCCCGGTGAAGCGGTGGGCATCGTCGGGGTCAATGGGGCCGGCAAAAGCACCCTGCTGAAAATGATCACCGGCACCACCCAACCCACCTGCGGCCACGTCCAGCTCGAAGGCCGCGTCGCCGCCCTGCTGGAACTGGGCATGGGCTTTCACGCAGACTTCACCGGCCGGCAGAACGCGATCATGGCCGGGCAACTGTTGGGCATGCACGTCGAAGAAATTGAAGCATTGATGCCCGAGATCGAACGCTTCGCGGAAATTGGCGACGCCATCGATCACCCTGTGCGCACCTATTCCAGCGGCATGCAGATGCGCCTGGCATTCAGCGTGGCCACCGCCCGCCGCCCGGATATCCTGATCGTCGACGAAGCGCTCTCAGTGGGCGACGCTTACTTTCAACACAAAAGCTTCGACCGCATCCGCAGCTTTCGCAAAGCCGGTACCACCCTGCTGATCGTGTCCCACGACCGCTCGGCAATTCAGTCGATCTGCGACTCGGCGATCCTCCTTGAAAAGGGTCGCATGGTCATGCACGGTACACCTGAAGCCGTCATGGATTACTACAACGCCCTGCTCGCCGAGCGTGAAGGCCAGACAGTGCGACAAGAAGCGCTCTCTGGGGGGCAAGTCAGCACCATTTCCGGCACCGGTGAAGCCGGGATTCTCAGCGTGCGCCTGCTGGACGAAAACGACCGGCCCATCGATGCCGCCGAAGTCGGTCAGCCAGTGGTGCTGGAGGTGAAGGTTGAAGTCCGCCAGGACATCGAACGACTAGTGCTGGGTTTCATGATCAAGGATCGCCTGGGCCAAGCCATGTACGGTATCAATACCCATCGCCAGGACAAGGCGCTGACTGATTTGCAGGCCGGTGAGCGCGTAACTTACCGCTTTGCTTTCGTCATGGGTCTGGGCAAGGGCAACTATTCCGTGGCGCTGAGCCTGTCTCGGCTGGATTCGCATCTGGACCGAAATTTCGAATGGCGCGATTACGGGTTGGTGTTCCATGTGATTAATAACCGGCACGAAGACTTTGTCGGTTGCTCGTGGCTGGGGGCGAAAACCAGCATCACTCGCGCGAACACGTCGATCACCTCGGAGCGCACGCCATGACGCGTCTTCTGGTGGAATGCACCCACGTGTTTCAACACCCCAAGGTCAATTCGGGCATTCAGCGAGTGGTGCGCAACGTCATCAATCAACTGCCGGAAAGTATGGACGGGGTTGAGTGCATCCCGGTCGTGATGCTCAACGGCAAACTCTATCGAGTACTGAAGCTCGGCGCGCTGAACATTCCGTTTTTCGATCACCTGATGACCTTGGGCGGGCGACTGGGCCGACTGGCCCATCGTTTCTGGCAACTGCACCAGCGTCTCGACAAACGTTGCACGTCAAAATTGGCAAGGCGCGCCCTGTACGTGGCTTACCGCCTGACAGCACTGGCTTGCTTCAGTGCGCCGCTGCGTCTGATCGACCAGGTCAATCAGTATCAACTGCCCAAGCGTTGTTCGCCGTTGCAGCACCAACCGGGGGATCAATTGGTGCTGCTGGACTCGTCCTGGCATACCGATTTTTTCCCGTTTGCCGAACGGCTCAAACGTGAAGGCGTGGGCATCGTTGCTGTCATCTACGACCTCATTCCCCTGACTCACCCACAGTTCTACGACACCCGGCTGGTGCAGGTTTTCAACGAGTGGTTCGACTGGATCACGAAAACCGCCGATGGCTATGTGGCGATTTCCGCCACGGTGTGCGATCAGGTCCGTGAGGAATTGCAGCGTCGCCTGGGTTCTGCCAAGGCCAGTGAGTTGTGGTTCGATTATTTCCACCTCGGTTCCGAACTGGATCTGAGCGAAGCCACCGCTGCCGTGGAACCGCGCCTTGCTCGGTTGTTCAAGGCGCCTCAACCGGTGTTTTTGATGGTCAGTACCATTGAGCCGCGCAAGAACCACGACTACTTGTTGGACGCCTTTGAACTTGCCTGGGCGGCCGGCTCCAGCGCCCGGTTGTGCATTGCCGGGCGAATCGGCTGGAAGTGCGACACACTGCTCGCCCGGGTGCGCAATCACCCGCAACTGAATCATCGTCTGTTCATGTTCAATGATCTGAGCGACACCAGCCTCGAACATGCCTACAGCCACGCCAGCTCGCTGGTGTTTCCGTCCTTTGTCGAAGGCTTCGGCCTGCCGCTGGTGGAAGCCATGCAGCGTGGGCTGCCGGCCATGGGCAGCGATATTCCGGTCTTTCGCGAAATCGGCGGCGAGTTCATGGCGTATTTCGATTTGGCCAAGCCACAAAGCCTGGCCGACCTGGTCGTGCGTTTTGAGCGTAGTGGTCAGTTCCCGGCCACCCGCGAAGTAGCAGACTGGCGCTGGATCGGTTGGCGTGAAGCCAGTGCGCAATTGGCCGAACGAACCCTGCGCAATCTCGTAGAAGCGCCGGTCAGAACAGAGAGGCAATATGCGAATTGCCCTTAACGCCCGAATCCTCCAGGCACCGCGCACCGGCATCGGCCACTACGTCGCCGAACTGGCGAACGCCCTTGCGAGTGAGCCCGACGTTGAACTGGCACTGTTTCATGGCTGGG
>Ga0247818_10002185_pt1 | contig 12691 bp, 13 predicted proteins | sample 13C_Glucose_Day1_FD_192424 | JGI IMG/M metagenome (GOLD analysis project Ga0247818, IMG submission 192424) | Soil microbial communities from agricultural site in Penn Yan, New York, United States - 13C_Glucose_Day1 | ecosystem: Environmental > Terrestrial > Soil > Agricultural land | place...
CTGCTGCCATGGGGGGTCTCCTTGCGGGGTCAGGCAGGGTGGGCTCAGGCCTTGGCCGCGGCCAGGGTCACGGCGACGTCCGGGTGCTTCTCCACGAAGTCGAGAAGCCGCACCTCGCGAAGATCGAACGTAGCGCCCGCCGGCAGGGAGTGCACCACCGCCCCCGAGACCATCATGGGAGCCCCGCGTCGGGCCTCCGGGGCATCGGACACCGAGGCGCGGCAGTCGAGGACGAAGACCGCTCCTGCGCCGTGCACGGTGAAGACGCTGCGGTCGACCACCTCGATGGCGGTGTCCTCGTCAATGCCGATCCCGATGAGGTTGGGCGAGCCGGCCACCGTGGACAGCAGGCGCCCGTAGCGGGAGCGCTGGCCGAAGTGCTGGTCGATGATGACGCCCTCGAGCAGGCCGAGGCCGGCGCTGAGCTGGCTGTGGCGCTGGCGCGGGGTGATGCCCTCGTCGCCCATGGAGATCATGAACTGGCTCATGATCGACGCGCCGGCCGAGGTTCCGCCGATGACGGCGCCGCGGTCGTGGGCCCGGTGCAGCGCGTCGCCGAGCGGGGTGCCGGGGAAGCGCTGGCTCAGCTTGAGCTGGCTGCCGCCGCTCATGAAGATGCCCGTGGCGCGGTCGATGAGGGCGACCGCCTCCTCGTCGTGCGCGTCGAGGCGGGTCTCGGGGTTGACCACCGACATCTCGGTGGCGCCGAGCCGGTTGAACACCTCGGCGTAGGCCTCGACCACCTCGTCCTGGAACGAGGAGGCGGTGGGGATGATGACGATCCGCGACCGGCGGCCGCCGGCGAGGCGGACGAAGCGGCGCAGCACGGTGGCCTTGCCCACCCGGTCCTCGGCGCCGCCGATGATGAAGAGGGTGGGTTTCTTTCCTGCCGAGCGCGCCATTGCGACAGCCTAGGAGTCAGCCCATGGGGATGGGTGGAGCGGGGGTCGGCGTGCCGTCCGCCGCGTCGGCTTCCTCGATCTCCTCGCGGGTGATGCCGAGCAGGAAGAGAACCGCGTCGAGGTAGGGCACGCTGACGGCAGTGTCGGCCTGCTCGCGCACGACCGGCTTGGCGTTGAAGGCGATGCCGAGCCCGGCAACCTCCAGCATGTCGAGGTCGTTGGCCCCGTCGCCGATGGCCACGGTGCGCGACAGGGGCAGGCCGGCCTCCTCGGCGAACGCGCGCAACGCCGCCGCCTTGCCGGCCCGGTCGACGATGTCTCCGACGAGCCGGCCGGTGAGCCGGCCGTCGACGATCTCGAGGCGGTTGGCCCGGGCATGGTCGATGCCGAGCTCCTGGGCGAGGTCACCCACGATCTCGATGAAACCTCCCGAGACCACGGCGACGGTGAAGCCGAGTCGCTTCAGGGTCCTCACCAGGGTCCGGGCACCGGGGCTGAGGCGAATCGCCGCACGCACGTCGCCGAGCACGCTGGCCGGCAGGCCCTCGAGGACGGCGACGCGCTGTCGCAGGCTGGCCGCGAAGTCGAGCTCGCCGCGCATCGCGGCCTCGGTCACGGCGGCGACCTCTGCCTCGCGACCGGCGTGGGCCGCCAGCAGCTCGATGACCTCGTCCTGGATCAGCGTCGAGTCGACGTCCATGACCACCAGCCGGCGCCCGCGACGGGCCAGACCGGCGGGGGAGACGGCGATGTCGACGCCGTGCACGCTCGACTCGAGCGCGAGCTCGCGGCGCAGCGAAAGTGCGTCCGCACCGGAGACGTCGAACTCGACGGTGGTGACGGGGTAGCGGGAGAGCCGCCGGATCCGGTCGATGTTGGCACCGTGGGCGGCGATGCGAGCGGTCACCGCGGCCACGGCACTGGCCAGCAGCGGGGCGCCGAGCAGCACCACGGCCACCCGGCCCGTGCGGCGGTTGGCGTTGTCACCGCTGCCGACCTCGAACCGTGCGACCAGCCCGAGCTGGGCGGCGACGTCGGAGACCACGGCCTCGAGCCTCTCCTCGGCGCCGCGGCCGGGCACGAGGAGCATGGCCAGCGTCAGGTGGCCGCGCACCACGACCTGCTCGAGGTCGAGCACCTCGGCACCCACGTCGGCGATGGCGTCGAAGAGGGCACTGCTCACACCGGGACGGTCGTCCCCGCTGATCGTGACGAGGAGGGTGGGTGCGCTCGGGGAGCTCAGGTCGGCCACTGCTGCACGATATCCAGCGACCTCAGCGGGCCTGCCGCGAGTCTCGCCATGCGACCAGGTCGCGGACGGGACCCATGTCGTATGCCGGGCCGTTCAGGCCCACGGTGAAGAGGCGCGTGCCGACGGCATACAGCGCCTCCGCCCCGGCCGCGTAGTCGGGCGCGTCCTCGGGGAAACGGCCGGGACGGTGCGAGACCCCGGCGGAGCGCTCGATCTCTGACGGGTCGCGGCCGACCCTCTCGCACCAGGAGTCGAGGACGGCGTGCTTGTGGGCGATGGTCTCGGGGCTGCCGAAGCCGTGCCAGATGTCGGCCTGCTGCGCCACGATCCGCAGGGTCTTCTGCTCGCCGCCCCCGCCGATCAGGACGGGGATGCGCCGGGTGGGCGGCGGGTTGAGCCGCGCCCAGCGCTCCTTGATCCTGGGCAGGTCGCGGTCGAGGGCGTTCAGGCGGCCGCCCGCGGTGCCGAAGTCGTAGCCGTACTCGTCGTAGTCGCGCTCGAACCACCCCGAGCCGATCCCGAGGATCAGCCGGCCGCTGCTGATGTGATCGACCGTCCGCGCCATGTCGGCGAGCAGGTGCGGGTTGCGGTAGGAGTTGCAGGTGACCAGGGCGCCGATCTCGACCCGCTCGGTGGCCTCGGCCCAGGCGGCCAGCATCGTCCAGCACTCGAAGTGCTGGCCGTCCGGGTCGCCGTAGAGCGGGTAGAAGTGGTCCCACGTGAACACCACGTCGGCGCCGATCTCCTCGGCCTGCGCGCAGGCGCGGCGGATGTCGCCGTAGTCGGCGTGCTGTGGCTGGAGCTGCACCCCGATGCGGATCGGCCGTCCGCCGGTCAGGGCGCGACCTCCTGGCCCTTGGCCACGATGGTCAGGCCGGAGTCGGTGACGACGAAGCCGCGGGCCTCGTCGGCCTCTCGGTCGACGCCGATGCTGGTCTTCTCCGGCACGTAGACGTTCTTGTCGATGATCGCCCGCCGGATGACGGCGTGCCGGCCGACCTCGACGCCATCGAGCAGGACGCTGTCGTCGATCGTGGTGGCGCTGTGCACGTGGACCCGGGGCGAGAGGACCGAGTTGGTCACCGTGGCGCCACTGATGACCACACCGGGGGAGACCGCCGAGTTGTGGGCCTCGCCGAACTTGCCCTGGGCGCCGTGCACGAGCTTGGCAGGTGGGTAGGGGCCGTAGTCGGTGTAGATCGGCCACTCGTAGTTGTAGAGGTTGAAGACCGGGTGCACCGACACCAGGTCCATGTTGGCCTCCCAGTAGGAGTCGAGCGTGCCCACGTCGCGCCAGTAGGCCTGGTCGCGCTCGGTCGCCCCCGGGATGACGTTGTCCTTGAAGTCGTAGACGAACCCCGCACCCTCATCGACGAAGGCGGGGACGATGTCGCCCCCCATGTCGTGCTTGCTGCCCTCGCGGGTGGCGTCGCGGGTCACCGCGTCGACGAGCACGCTGGCGTCGAAGACGTAGTTGCCCATCGAGGCGAGCACCTCGTCGGGGGAGTCCGGCAGGCCCAGCGCGTCCTTCGGCTTCTCGCGGAAGGCGTCGATGCGGCGGGGGTCCTTGTGGTCGACCTCGATCACGCCGAACTGGTCGGCGAGGGAGATCGGCTGGCGGATGGCGGCGACGGTCACTCCGGCAGCGGTCTCGATGTGCTGCTGGACCATCTGCGAGAAGTCCATGCGGTAGACGTGGTCGGCGCCCACGACGACGACGATGTCGGGATTCTCGTCGTGGATCAGGTTGAGGCTCTGGTAGATCGCGTTCGCGCTGCCGAGGTACCAGTTCTTGTCGATGCGCTGCTGGGCCGGCACCGGGGTGACGTAGTTGCCGAGCATGTTGGACATGCGCCAGGTCTTGGTGATGTGCCGGTCGAGGCTGTGTGACTTGTACTGCGTCAGCACGACGCTCTTGAGATAGCCCGAGTTGACCACGTTGCTGAGGGCGAAGTCGATGAGCCGGTAGATGCCGCCGAAGGGCACCGCCGGTTTGGCGCGGTCCGCCGTGAGCGGCATGAGCCGCTTGCCCTCGCCACCTGCAAGGACGATCGCCAGCACCTTCGGTCCGCCCCGTCTGTATGGCATGACACGACCCTAGAGAAAGACGGCCCTCGCGGCGACCCCAATCCGGGACTACTGTCGCGCAGGTGAGAGTCGACATCCTCAGCAAGGAGTACCCGCCCCAGATCTACGGCGGCGCAGGGGTCCATGTGGCCGAGCTGGTGCGGGCCCTGCGAGACCGCGGTGACGTCGACACGCGCGTCCGGTGCTTCGGGCTGCCCCGGGACGAGGAGGGCACCTACGGCTACGCGGACCTCGCAGACCTGGCCGACGCCAACCCTGCCCTGCAGACCATGGGCGTCGACCTGCTGATGGCCGGTGACTGCATCGGCGCCGACCTGGTCCACTCGCACACGTGGTACGCCAACTTCGCCGGCCACGCGGCATCCCTGCTGGGCGGCATGCCGCACGTGGTCACCGCCCACAGCCTCGAGCCGATGCGGCCGTGGAAGGCCGAGCAGCTCGGGGGCGGCTACCGGGTGTCGTCGTTCGTCGAGCGCACGGCCTACGAGGGCGCCGACGCGGTCATCGCGGTCAGCGCCGGGATGCGCGAGGACGTGCTGCGCGCCTACCCCTCGATCGACCCCGAGCGGGTCCACGTGGTGCACAACGGCATCGACTCCCAGCTGTGGCAGCGCGACCGCGACCCCGACATCGCGCGCCGCCATGGAGTCGACCCCGACCGCCCGTCAGTCATCTTCGTCGGCCGCATCACCCGCCAGAAAGGGCTGCCCTACCTGCTGCGCGCGGCCGCCTCGCTGCCGCCCGAGGTGCAGGTCGTGCTGTGCGCCGGTGCGCCGGACACCCCGGAGATCCTGGCCGAGGTCGAGGCGCTGATGGACGGGCTCCGCTCGCAGCGCGACGGGGTCGTCTGGATCCCCGAGATGCTGCCGCGCGGTGAGGTCGTGGCCCTGTTGAGCTGCGCCACCGTGTTCGCGTGTCCCTCGGTCTACGAGCCGCTGGGCATCGTCAACCTCGAGGCGATGGCCTGCGAGCTGCCGGTCGTCGCCACGGCCACGGGCGGCATCCCCGAGGTCGTGGTGCCCGGTGAGACGGGCTGGCTGGTGCCCATCGAGCAGGTGCAGGACGGCACCGGCATCCCGGTCGACCCCGACCGGTTCGTCGCCGACCTCGCGGCAGCCCTCACCGACGCCGTGAGCGACCCGGCCCGCGCCGACCGCATGGGGCTGGCCGGCCGCAGGCGCGCCATCGACGCGTTCTCGTGGGCCACGATCGGCGACCGGACGATGCAGGTCTACCTCGACGTCCTTCGGCGGCGCGCCCTCAGCTGACCGCTGCCACCGCGCGCAGGGCGTCGTCCTCGGTCTCGTAGCGGTGCACCGAGGTCACGAGCCCGTCCGCGGCGGTGAACACCGCCCACGTGTCGACCGGGTGCTCGGTGGGGGCCTGCGCGGGGGCGTCCTTGGTCGTGGTCCACTGCGCGCGCTCGTGGACGAAGACCCGCCCGTCCACCTCGCGCAGGGGGTGCTGGGGCTCCAGCCGTATGCCGGACCGCCTCAGCCAGGCGCGCATCAGCTCGTGACCGTGCCCGGTGCCCTGGGGGCCGCCGACGGCGACCTCCGGCGCGCACAGAGCCACTGCCTGCTCGATGTTCCCGGCGTTGACGGCGTCATGCCAGGCCAGCACGGCCTGCTCTGCGGAACCCGTGTTCTCAGCCATGCCCCACGCTCTCACGCGGGGCGCCACCCGGCCAGCACGGCGCACGCCGCATTGGTCGCGTCGGCCAGGGCGCGGTCGGCCGAGCGTTGGAGCCGCAGCAGCAGCGAGCGCCGCGCGTGTGACGTGGCGGTGTCGAGCGCGTCGTCGGGCCCCTCGAGCCCGGCGTCGACGATCTGGCCCACCGTGCCTGCCAGCGCGATGACCCGCTGGGGCCGGGACGGCAGCCCTGACGGCAGGCCCCACCGTCCGCCCAGGGCGGCGTCGGCGAGATCGCGGGCCGCGGCGGGCGAGAACGGGCGGCCCCCGATGCGGTCGAGCGCCTCGGTCGCCTCGATGAGCTCCTGGCGCAGGTGCCGTTCGAGCTGCGACGGCTCGAGCGCCTCGATGCGGTGCTGCGGCACCGGGTCGGCGTCGAAGGCCTTCCAGTCCACCCGGGTCCCGGTGTCCAGGGCCGAGCCGGCGTGGCTGCCGTAGGTGGCGATCGTGGGGACGAGCATCCCGCCCACGCCGGGCACGAAGACGCACTCGCCGGCGGTCGCGGCGGCGCCCTGCGCGGGACCGGGCGCGCCGGGGAGCCCGGTGAGGTCCCCCGGGGCGGGCAGGGCCACGAGCAGGGCCTGCTCACCGAGGTCGTGCCAGAGGCCGAGACGGCCGAGGTCACCGGCGACGTGGTCGACGTCGGGCAGAGCCGTCTCGACGGCGGCCTCGAGGTCGCCGCCGTCGTTCCAGGCGGCGGTCGTCCACAGGGCCAGGCGGACCGACGCGGGCAGTTCGGGCATCAGCCCATCGTAGTGAAGACGGGGCAGCGGGCCCTCCTGCGCCCGTGCGGGCACCGCTGCCCGAGAAGGAGGCCCCACCCGGCCATGTCGGGGCCTTCGCGGGGGCACCCGTCAACTAGGGTCGTGGCCATGAGTGACGTCCTGGAGTTCGCCGGTGTGAGCGTCGTGCGGGGGCAGACCACCCTGCTCGACGACGTCACCTGGGAGGTCGAGGAGGGCCAGCGCTGGGTGGTGCTCGGGCCCAACGGTGCCGGCAAGACGACCCTCCTGCAGCTCGCGTCGGGACGGATGCACCCGACGCAGGGCGTGGCGGGCGTGCTGAGCGAGGTGCTGGGGGCCGTCGACGTCTTCGAGCTGCGCCCGCGCATCGGCCTGGCCTCCGCGTCGCTGGCCGACCGCATCCCCGGCGACGAGGTCGTGCACAACGTCGTCGTCACCGCCTCCTACGGTGTCGTCGGCCGCTGGCGCGAGTCCTACGACACCCTCGACCACGTGAGGGCGGCCGAGCTGCTCGAGGCGCTCGGGGCCGACCACCTGGCCGACCGCCGCTTCGGCACCCTCTCGGAGGGCGAGCGCAAGCGCGTGCAGATCGCGCGGGCGCTGATGACCGACCCCGAGCTCATGCTGCTCGACGAGCCCGCCGCCGGGCTCGACCTCGGCGGCCGCGAGGACCTCGTCCGCCGGCTCGGCGACCTCGCCGGCGACGTCGAGGCCCCGGCCCTGGTGCTGGTGACCCACCACGTCGAGGAGATCCCGCCCTCCTTCACCGACGTGCTGCTCCTGCGCGAGGGCCGCGTCGTGGCTCAGGGACCGATCGAGATCACCCTCACCGAGGAGAACCTCTCGGCCACCTTCGGGCTGCCGCTGCTGTTGGAGCGACACGGCGAGCGGTGGTCGGCGCGGGCGAGGAACGGCACGGGAACACCTGGCGCCGTCCCAGCGTCCTAGAGGTACCGGCACCGAGGGAGGGGAATCATGGACTGGGTGGGTGACAACCCGTGGCTGGCCTGGGTTGGCGTGGCACTGGTCCTCGCGGCCATTGAGGCCGCCACGGTCGACTTCGTGTTCATCATGCTCGCGGCGGGGGCTCTGGCCTCCGCCGTCGCGGCATGGCTCGGAGCGGGGTTCGCGCTGCAGATCGTCGTCTTCGTGGTCGTGGCCCTCGCGCTCCTGGTCGCGGTGCGCCCCTGGCTGAAGCGGCAGTTCAACACCGGCGCCGGTGACACGATCGGTGCGGTCAGCCTGGTGGGCAGGACGGCCTGGGTGCTCCAGACCGTCACCGACACCGATGGCCGGGTCAAGCTCGCGGGCGAGACCTGGTCGGCCAGGCTCGCCGAGAGCGGGACGCCATGCACGCCGGGCCAGCAGGTCCGTGTCGTGTCCATCCAGGGGGCCACGGCGATCGTCGCCGCTGACGCGCTCCCCGACAGAGGGGAATAACCACACATGGAGTTCGGATCGGGCTACATCGTCCTGCTGCTCCTCCTCGTCTTCGCGGCGATCGTCATCATCCGCACCGTGCGGATCGTGCCGCAGCAGACGGCGCTGATCATCGAGCGGCTCGGTCGCTACTCGCGCACCCTCGAGGGCGGCATCCACTTCCTCGTCCCGTTCGTCGACAAGGTGCGGGCCAACGTCGACCTGCGCGAGCAGGTCGTCTCCTTCCCGCCCCAGCCCGTGATCACCTCCGACAACCTCGTCGTCAACATCGACACCGTCATCTACTACTCGGTGATCGACGCGAAGTCCGCGGTCTACGAGATTGCCAACTTCATCCAGGGCATCGAGCAGCTCACGGTGACCACGCTGCGCAACGTCATCGGCTCGCTCGACCTCGAGCAGACGCTGACCAGCCGCGACCAGATCAACGCCCAGCTGCGTGGGGTGCTCGACGAGGCCACCGGCAAGTGGGGCATCCGCGTCAACCGCGTCGAGCTCAAGGCGATCGACCCGCCCATGTCGGTGCAGGAGTCGATGGAGAAGCAGATGAAGGCCGAGCGCGAGCGCCGTGCCCAGATCCTGTATGCCGAGGGCACCAAGCAGTCCGCGATCCTCACGGCCGAGGGTGAGAAGCAGAGCCAGATCCTGCGGGCCGAGGGCTCGGCCCAGGCGCGCATCCTCGAGGCCCAGGGCCAGGCCCGCGCCATCCAGCAGGTCTTCGACGCCATCCACCGTGGCAAGCCGACCCAGAAGCTGCTGGCCTACCAGTACCTCCAGGTCCTGCCGCAGCTCGCCCGCGGTGACTCCAACAAGATGTGGATCATCCCGAGCGAGCTGACCGACGCCCTGAAGGGCATCGGTGGCATGCTGGGCCGCGGCGAGGGTGGCGGTCCGTTCACCGGGGGCGACGACGAGGCATGGGTCGACCCGGGCGACCTCGGCACTGCCTTCGAGGAGACCGCGCTCGAGGACCCGCGGCAGGCGCTGGCCGAGGCCCGCGGCCAGGCGGGCCGGGCCAGCAGGGAGGCCACCGAGCACGCCACTCCTGCCTCGCGGGTCCAGCCGCCCATCCCGCCGTCGCCGGAGGCTGTTCCGGAGTACCAGCCGGAGTACCCCGACGAGGGCGAGCAGCCGCCGCGCTGACCTGCCAACCCCGCACGGACCGTATGCCGCCCGCTCACCCTGAACGGGCGGCATACCGCTGTGTGGGCCTGACGGGCCGCCGGGCACGCCCGTCGCTAGGGTGTGCCGGGTGTCTGCCGTCGAAGCCCTCTGCATCCTGTTCGCGGGCATGGCAGCCGGGACGATCAACACGATCGTCGGCTCCGGGACCCTGATCACGTTCCCGACGCTGTTGTTCTTCGGCTACCCGCCCGTGGTGGCCAACGTGTCCAACACCGTGGGGCTGGTTGCCGGCGGCGTGACGGGCGTGCACGGCTACCGCTCCGAGCTGCGGGGCACCACACCCACCCTGCGCCGTCTCGTGCCGATGTCCTTGCTGGGAGCGGTCATCGGCGCGGTGCTGTTGCTGGTGCTGCCCCCCGAGGCGTTCAACGCCATCGTTCCCGCGCTCATCGCCCTGGGCCTGGTGCTCGTGCTCCTCGGGCCCCGGCTGCAGTCCGCTGCCGCCAGCAGGCACTCGGACGCGCTGGTGCCCTGGCACCAGCCGGTCATGATGGGCGGGGTGCTGGTGGCAGGCGTCTACGGCGGCTACTTCGGCGCCGCCCAGGGGGTCATCCTCATCGGCCTGCTGAGCGCGCTGAGCAGCGAGCCGCTGCAGCGCCTCAACGGCTACAAGAACGTGCTCGGCACGGTCGTCAACGCCGTCGCCGCCCTCACCTTCATGCTGGTGGCCTGGGACCGGATCGACTGGCCCGCTGCGGGACTCATCGCGGTAGGGGCGCTGGCCGGCGGCTACGTCGGCTCCACCGTCGGCCGGCGGCTGCCCCCCAACGGCCTGCGGGCCTTCATCATCGTGATCGGCGTCGTGGCCATCGTCAAGATGGTCTGGCTCCCCTGAGTCACGCCGGCAGCCCGAACAGCCGGGCGCCGTTGTGCCACAGCACTGCGCGCATCCAGTCGGGGCCAAGCCCCACCCGGTCGAGTGCCTCGAGCTGGTGCGCGTAGGCGTAGGGGATGTTGGGGAAGTCGCTGCCCAACAGGATGCGGTCGCGGAGCGCGTGCAGGCGAGGGGCGAGCGCACGAGCGGTTGCTGACTGCGCCTCTGCCCCGCCGAAGAAGTCGACGAAGACCATGGTCGTGTCGAGGTGGACCCGCGGGTAGCGCGTCGCGAGGTCGAGGAACTGGTCGTACTCAGGCATCCCCATGTGGGCGATCACGGCCGGGAGGTCACGGTGCCGGGCCAGGACATCGCCGAAGGGACCGGGACCGGTGAAGGAGCCTGGGGTCGGGCCGCTCCCGGTGTGCACGACGGCGGGGACCTGCGCGTCGGCCAGCATGCCCCACACCTGGTGGAGAGCGGGGTCCCTGGGGTCGAAACCGCCGACCTGGACGTGCACCTTGAAGACCCGCGCACCGTCTCTGAGCGCCCGGTCGACGTAGTCCGCCACCCCAGGCTCGGGGAAGAAGGTGGCGCTCTGGAGCACGTCCCGGTGCCCGGCTGCGGTCTGCTCACGGGCGAACTCGCGAGCCCAGTCGTTCAGCGACGCCGCCATCTGCGGCTTGTGGGCGTACAGGAGGGTGGGGAAGGCCCTGACCCCGAGGGCTCGCAGATGCCGCAGCCGCTGCTCCTGCGGCCACCGGTAGGTGATCGGCCAGGGACGCCCGACCAGCGGTCCGGCGGAGTCGAAGTAGGCCCACACCCGGTCGAGAAGCCGCTGCGGCATCACGTGGACGTGGGTGTCGACCAGGCCGGGCAGACCCAGGGCGCGCCAGTAGGCCGGGACCTCGTCGTCGGTCTGTGGTGGGCGCATGGCACGCCACCCTATGCGGCAGGATGTGCGGGTGCCGATCCGCATCGACGACCCCCAGGACGAGCGACTCCAGGACTACGTCGGGCTCACCGACGTCGCGCTGCGGCGGCGCACCGAGCCGGAGCGCGGCCTCTACATCGCCGAGTCGGAGAAGGTGATCCGCCGCGCCCTCGCGGCCGGCCACCGGCCACGCTCCTTCCTCATGGGCGAGCGGTGGCTGACCGACCTTGCTGACGTCGTCGCGGACGCCGAGCAAGCCGGCACACCCATCTTCGTGGGCGAGCACGACGTGATCGAGAGGCTGACCGGGTTCCACCTCCACCGCGGCGCCCTCGCCGCGATGCAGCGGCCGGAGCTGCCCAGCGTCGCCACGCTGCTCGAGGGCGCGCGGCGAGTCCTGGTCCTCGAGGACATCGTCGACCACACCAACGTCGGCGCGGTGTTCCGCTCCGCCGCCGCGCTGGGGATCGACGCGGTGCTGGTCACGCCACGGTGTGCGGACCCGCTGTACCGCAGGTCGATCCGCGTCTCCATGGGCACGGTCTTCCAGGTGCCGTGGACCCGGATCGCCCCCTGGCCTGCGGCCATCGAGGAGCTGCGGGCCGCGGGATTCACCGTGGCCACGCTCGCCCTCGCCGAGGACGCGGTCAGCCTCGACGAGCTGGCGGCCAACCCTCCGCAGCGGCTGGCCCTGGTGCTGGGCACGGAGGGCGACGGGCTGTCCCACCACACGATTGCCGGCGCAGACCTGACCGTGACGATCCCGATGGGCGGGGGAGTGGACTCCCTGAACGTGGCTGCGGCAGGCGCAGTGGCCGCGTGGGCCCTGCGCCCGCCGCAGCGGGACTGACTCGCTCCTACTTCACCGAGTCGTTGTAGCTCTTGATCTGGGCCTCGAGGCCCTGGGCAGCCTTGGTCATGGACTGCTGCGGGTCGCCGCCGTTCAGCGCGGCCTCCAGGCCGTCCTCCGAGGCCTTGCGGGCCTGCGGCATGACGCCGAGCAGGCAGCCCTGCGTGGCCTTGGTCAGCTTGGTGCCCTCCAGCTGCTTGACGGCGACGTCGAACAGCGGGTTGGCCTTGCGGTACTCGACGTCGACCGGCTCGTTGAGGGCGCCCTTGGAGTTGGGGAAGTAACCGGTGCCGGTGTGCCAGGTGGCCTGGCTCTTGGGCTCGGACAGGAACTTCACGAACTGCCAGGCGGCCTCCTTGTTGACGTCCTTGTGGCCAACGCCGTTGATCCACAGCGATGCCCCGCCGATGATCGGGCCGCTGGTCTGCCCCGCCTTGACGTGCGGGTAGTTCGCGGCGCCGAGCTCCCAGCCGCCCTGCTTCGCCGCCTCGCTGTAGCCGCCGAGCTGGCCGGTCGACTCGAGGTTGATGGCCAGCTGGCCGGACTTGAAGGCGGCCTGGGCGGCCTTGGTGTCGCGGCCGGTGTTGGCGGCCAGACCGTCCTTGACCATCTTCTGCCACCAGGAGACGACCTCGATGGCCTCGCCCTGGTCGAACTGGACCTTGGTCGCCTTCCCGTCGCGACCGTTGCCCTGGTCGCAGTACTCGCTGCCACTGGTGGCGATGAACTGCTCGAGAAGCCAGCCGTAGATCGCGGCGCCGAAGCCGTAGTCAGCCGGGCCACCCTGCTTC
>Ga0247818_10002186_pt1 | contig 12691 bp, 23 predicted proteins | sample 13C_Glucose_Day1_FD_192424 | JGI IMG/M metagenome (GOLD analysis project Ga0247818, IMG submission 192424) | Soil microbial communities from agricultural site in Penn Yan, New York, United States - 13C_Glucose_Day1 | ecosystem: Environmental > Terrestrial > Soil > Agricultural land | place...
CTCGAAAGAGGCTGCATCGGAATGTAGGCGCCCCATGAAAAAAGCTGATCCAGGCCAACTGTTTGTATGCGAACGGGCGGACGTAGTTAGGCATCTTGGTCAGGACCGACATTCCAATGCAGCTTCGATAGGTGGCCACTGCCTGCCCAGTGAGCAAGCAATAGGAGATACCGCCATGAAGCGCTAACCCTCGGTTGCCGAGCAACAGTGTTCCCAGCCACTACAGTGCTGGGCGCTTGGACCGACGAGAGAATATCGGTTCCGGAGAGCGCGCTTTGTCAGCGCCCCGCAGCGGGCATAGCCCAGAGGATCTGCTGATGACATCAACGCCGAACAAGTAACCGGCATCGCGGGCGAGTCCGAGGGCAACAGCTTGCCAGACTTGACGCATCCCGGGCAGCGCCGGGCGCCCGCATCTTTACTGTATTAGCGGACCAACGATGATGTTCTGACTCTTGCAATTGCAGACAGGCACGCGAGCACCGGAGCGTTTTCGATGGTAATCGCACTCGTTCGCCGGAACAGTAGCGAAACCCTCCCACCGATCATCCGATTCGCCATAGTCATTTGAGCGCCTGACCTGGACGCCCTCGTGCCCACAAGAACCACAAGTTGCTTTGTGCCGGCTTTCATCCCAGCCCATTTGCCTCTCCTTTTTTACAAAACTACTCGCTGAAATATAGCAGCCAGCAACCTGACCACCCTCCCCGACACCACCCGCATGCACTCCCCTCCACGCCCAACGGCAACCAGTGGGGCAGTCGAGTGCAGCCGAGTTTTGTTGGATCAACACCCCTCCACCCTGGAGACAACCATGACCGCAGCACTGAAAATTTGCCAGGAGCGCTTCGACGCTTTGTTGCCTGCTGAGGCGCCCGACGACAGCGAAGCCGAGCGTGAATGGCTGGAGCATGCGGCGGAGCAGCTGGTGTGCGGCGCTGACGTGTCGTGGAAGCGGCGCTACAGCAAGCCAGTCACCGTCACGGCTGATCAGTTCGCCACCTACCTCCAGGGCCACCTGAATCAGCGGCAGATCGACGACCTGGACGAGCGTGATTCGTTCGCTCGCCTGGTTCTTGCCGCGGTCGTTGGGAGCCAGAGCGAATCCTACAGCCATGCCGGCGACCTGCTCGGTTCAGAAAGGCCGGTTCAGGCCCTGGAACAGATCGCCATGGCCCTGCTCAGGCCTTACGCCGCCGACGCGGTGGCAGCTGAGCTGGAAGAGCGGGAAGACGATGTGGATGGCGATCTATGAGTCCGCACATTCTCATCGACCAAGCGCTGGAGGGAGTTAGTGATCCCACCAGCCAGGCCGACATGAGCGTCCTGGTTCAACAGTTGATCACCCGCCTCTACACCGACGAGCTGATCACCACCGAAGAATTCAGCCACTACTGCAAACGCCTGCTGAACATCTGCCAGCGGCGAAAGGAGGCAGCATGAGTACTGCACCGGTTAAGTCCCTGATCGATGAGCAGCTTGAAGAGCTGCCCGCCGACCGCATGATCCTGGCCTTCACTCACGCCAAATGGTTGGGTGCCCTTTCGCTGGCTCACGATGCGGGCATCCCGAACGTGCATGCCTGGAGCGGCCGAGCCTGCCTTTGCGGAGAGTGGACAGTAGCCTATGAGGTAAAGGCGTGAGCCGCCTCCAAGTCGCCCGCCGCGCGGCCTACTGGCGCGGATCTGCAATCACTCTCCTCCTCTGCACCTTCCTGATACTGCTGGGCGCCCTCGCCGATCGCATCACCCAGTAACCCACATCTTTCAAAGCTGCGCACCTGCGCGGCGGGAGATAGTCATGCCTGCACCCAACCTCGCTCTATGGGAAGAAGTCGAAAAGACCGATCCCAAGTTCACCAAGGAATACACCGGCCCAGGTGGATTCACCGGTACCGCGGTGAATGCTCAGTACCTAGCTAAGCGCGCGACCGAGCAGTTCGGCCCCTGCGGCACCGGCTGGGGTTACGAAGTGATTGAGGAGCGCTTCGACGTCGGCGGCCCCCTGCTCAGCAAGGAAGGAAGTGTGCTGGCTCACGCCCAGGTGCACACACTCAAGGTCGCGCTCTGGTACGTCGGCGGTGATGGTGAGCGAAAGACGATTACCCACTATGGACATACCCCCTTCATCACGCAAAACCGATTCGGTATCACCACCGACTTCGACGCCCCCAAGAAATCGCTCACTGATGCGATCGGTAAATGCCTCAGTCAGTTGGGGTTCTCCGCTGATGTCCGCCTGGGCCTCTATGACGACATCCACTACGTCAACGAACGACTCGGCGAGGCCGAGATCGAGCGCGCCGAGGACAAGATCGAAACGAAGGAACGCCAGGCCGCCGAGTACCGCGAATGGCTGGCTGAGACGCTCCATCTGATTGGTACCGCGCAGTCGCTCAACGAGCTGCAGCAGCTCTACAAATCGGCCATACGCAAGCTGGACCTTCGTCAAAACGATCCAGAGCGCGACGCCCACAAAATCAAGTTCACCCGCGCCAAGGATGCCCGCAAGGCCGACCTTGAAGATGCTCAGGAGAGTGCCGCATGACCCAGCTCTACGCATTGACCGGCCAGATGGCCGAACTCGCCGCCATGGCAGACACCGACGACGAAAACCTCAAGCAAGCCATCCAGGACACCATGGACGGCATCAAAGGTGAGTTCGCCGAGAAAGCCGACAGCATCGTGATGCTGCGTCGAAACATCGAAGGCGATATCGACGCCATCGAAACGGAAGTTGCTCGCCTGAACGAGCTCAAGCGCATCAAGAAGAACACCGTCGGCCAAATCAGCGACTACCTTCGCCGGAACATGGAAGCGGCCGATATCAAGTCGATCAAGCGCCCGCTGTTCACCATCACCCTGGCCCTCGCGCCAGAGAAGGTAATTGTCGACAACGAACAGGCCGTGCCGGACGAATTCGTTTCGGTGGCTACGGTGATCGCGCCTGACAAGAAGAGCATCGCCGCCCGCCTCAAAGAGATTCGCGAGCATAACGCTGCTGTTCGCAAGCGCATGGAAGCCGGTGAAGACGCTGAGCATGAGCTTCTGCCAGAACCATCCTGGGCTCACCTGGAGCGCGGCGAGAGCTCAATCAGGATCAAGTGAGGCCATCATGATTAGCACCGAGCTCAGCACCATCAAGATAAAAGATGCGCAGCGCGCCGATCTGGCCGACTGCACTGCGGCATTTCTGTCCGCTGGCGGCGTCATTCTGGAGGCTGACACTTCAACCTCCACTCCACAGAAATCCGCCTACGGGCGTCAGAGTACGCCGAACTTCCAGCGGCCAGCTGCCAAAGAGGAATCCGATCAACAGGCAGTGCGCATCAAAAAGCTGGCCAAGACCATGAACCGGAACGAGATCTGCGAGAAGGAAGAAATATCCCTCGGCACCCTCAAGGGTATCGCCAAGCGATACGAAATCGAGTTCTTGGCAGGACCCAAAAAAGCACGCGCACCAAACCGGGCCACTCCAGAAGCTGAAGCCTTGATGGTTATACGGATCAAGGACTGCATCGCCCAAGGCATCAATCGCCAGCAGTGCTGCAAGTCCCTGGGCATCACTTCAACGCTCCTGTATCGGCTGATCAAGGATTACAGCATCGACTATCCGACGCTGAAGCCGGCGTTTCGATGAAGCGACGACCACAACAACGCAAACGACAGACCTGGCTGGCACTGCCGGCCAGTGGAATAACGGAGATCAGCCATGGCTGCAGCTCAGAAAGACCGCTCAGCAAAGACCGCGGCGAAGCGAAAGAGCCGCGGCGAAGAGGAAATACGGCTTCACTGCCTGACCGGTACCCGCCAGGCTTTGGCTGAGCTGATGGCCTGGTCCGGAATCGAGGAACAGGGCGAGGCAATCACGCTGATGATTCACCATCTGCATGGCCTTGGCCCAGGCGGCGCTCTTCCCCTGCTCACCCCGCCGCGGCACAAATACGTGATACCCGAAAACGTGTCGCACAAATTGCAACTCGCCTACAACCGCGAAGCGCTGCGCATCGGTCGCGACGACTGATCACGAAATGTGGTGCTGAGGGTTTCGCATTCGCTCTTTGATCGTCCAAAGATCTGGCTGCGTACCTGTCGAAAGGAAAATCAAAGGGTGCGTGCTACATAGCAGGCGAACACGATCTTCCGTGAGATTGGTATGGCTCGCTATGGCGCGGGTTGACCTGAAATCAGGCGAGCCAGTGTTCTTAGACTCGCTCTCAAGCCAGCGGTAAATGGCAGAGGAATCGCGACGGTTTGAAAGGAACGATCCTCCCTTTTGCACCGCCAGAACAAGAATCGCCCCAGCTACACCTGAAAATAGCTCACTCATCACAGACATTTGCCGCTTCCCCTTCCGGCTCCATGCCGGTCACCCGTAATACCCCAACCCAAACCAAATTGCCACCACCGGTCACGGAGGGCGGCGCACACCTGGAGAAACACAATGACTCAAACGACCCAGCAGATAATCGCCGCCGCTGACCTCCCTGAGCGCGGTCAACCTCTCGCCGGCGGCACCTTCGTTACCCGCTACTGGCTCAACGGCGAAGAGCGCGCCCTGGTGCTGCTCGACGATGAGCTGACCGGTTTCTGGGGCAAGTACGGCCTCGATGTTCCGGGGGCGAAGAGCTACAGCGACGGCGAGGCGAACACCCGGGCCATGGCCGAGGCCGGCAGCGAGGTCGCCGTGAAGGCCCTGGAGTTGGGTGCGCACATCCCATCCCACCTCGAAGGAGCTCTGCTGATGTCCGCCAAGGCCGATGGCCTGGTGACGCTGCGCGAGGATCGCTGGCACTGGTTGAGCACGCAGTACTCAGCCAACCTCGCCTGCCTCATGGACTTTGAAGGTGGCTGGCTCGACAGCTACGCCAAGAACCTCGAGCGCCTGGTGCGCCCTGTCCGCAGCCTTCCAATTCGCTAATTCGCTTTTTCATTCCTTTTCTTGCAGGCGTTTCCCGGGAGCGTCAGGACGACGCCCAGACCAGAAGCAAGCCGGGAAGCGCCGGCCGCCTGCACCCTATTCCGCTCAGAGGAGCAACACCATGCAACAAGTCAGCATTAGCGTTGACGCCAGTCTGGCGTCGCGAATCATCCAGCGTGAACTGAACAAACTGATCAGCGGCGAAAGTGCCAGCCTCCTTTCGGGCGGGGCCCCGGCGCTGGGCGCCTATTGGCCAGGCGAAGGCGGATACAACGCCGGCCTGGTGCGTGGAGAGAACGGTGCGCCGGACTACTACCTTATCGTCCCGGTCCTGACCCAGCAGCTGCGCGCTGCCTGGGGCGGCTACGAAGAGGAATGCGAAGGCGCATCCAGGGCCAGTGATGGCCTGGCCAACACTAAAGCCTTGCTGGCCGACAGCGTCGATCACCCGGCCGCCAGGCTGGCCAGCGAGTTCAACGCTGACGGCCACAACGACTTCTATCTGCCGGCGCGCCGGGAGCTGCAGGTTGCTGAGGCGAACGTGCCTGAGCTGTTCGAGAAGGCCTATCACTGGTCGTCGTCGCAGTCCTCAGCCGACTCCGCCTACCTCGTGGACTTTGGAGGTGGCTGGCTCAGCTACCACGACAAGAGCCACGAGCGCCTGGTGCGCCCTGTCCGCAGAAAGCACTTCTGATCATTCAATGCTTCATTCCTGGGCGCCTCGGCGCCCTCGCTTTTAGGAGGCCAGGATGGCCCTGCATACACAGTTAGAGATCCATAAGGTGGCCGAAGAGTTGTTCAGCATGGCACTCAGCTTGGTTCGCCATATTCCGCGCGACCTGAAACAGGTTGCCGGCGGCAAGATTCGGGATGTGTGTCTTGAGGTGCTGGTGCTGATCGGTAGAGCGAATATGGCTCGAGACAAGCGCCCGTATCTCACCGAGGTCATCGAAAACATCTGGATGCTCAACTACCTGTTCAGGGCGTTATCCGAAAACGGCGCCATCAGCCGCGGCCAACATGCCAAAGCGATGAAGCTCGCGGCCTCCGTAGGCCGACAGGCGAACGCCTGGAAGAAATCCGCAACCGCGCCCGCTGCTTGAGGGTTACGGCTCTCCTGCCTGTGCGCTGAATCTGGTCGTGCCGCTGTCCAGTTGGACACCGCCATGCGCACCACGGAAACCACCGCATCCCTGCTGGAAGGTCCGGCGCAGTTTCCAGGCTGAGCAATCGTCCTGGCGACGTAGATAGCACGGCAGGTCGCAGTACTCAGCCAACCTCGCCTGCCTCATGGACTTTGAAGGTGGCTGGCTCGACAGCTACGCCAAGAACAACGAGCGCCTGGTGCGCCCTGTCCGCAGAATCAAGTGTTGCTCCCTTCCAGTTCGAGGATCTCGTCCAGGCCTACTACGATTGCCGGCGGCGCAAGCGGAACACTGCGAGCGCCAGGCGATACGAGCAGGACATGGAGATCAACTTGCTGGAGCTGTACGAAGACCTGATCGCCGGCACTTACCGGCCAGGCCGCTCCATCTGCTTCGTCGTGACCAGGCCCAAGGCCCGAGAGGTATGGGCCGCGGACTTCCGCGACAGGATCGTGCATCACCTGCTCTACAACCACATCGGCCCAAGGATCGAGCGCAGCTTCATAGCGGACAGCTGCGCCTGTATCCCGGGACGCGGCACGCTGTACGCCGCAAAGCGCCTTGAGTCGAAGATCAGGAGCATCAGCCAGAACTGGTCGAGGCCGTGCTGGTATCTCAAGCTCGACCTGGCCAACTTCTTCGTCTCGATCGACAAGCACGTGCTGGCCGGCCAGCTGGCCGCAAGGATCAAGGAACCCTGGTGGCGGTCACTCGCCGAGCAGATCCTGATGCACGACCCGCGCGAGAACTACAAAGTCCGCAGCCCTTCGCGCCTGTTCAACCGGGTACCGCAGCACAAGCGCCTGACCGCGCAGCCTGCACACCTGGGCCTGCCGATCGGCAACCTGTCGTCGCAGTTCTTCGCCAACGTCTACCTGGATTCCCTGGACCAGTTCGCGAAGCACCAGCTCAAGGCCAAGCACTACATCCGCTACGTCGACGACTTCGTCTTCCTGCACGAATCGCCGCAGCAGTTGAACGAGTGGCTGGCCCAGGTAGAGGCGTTCCTGCCGAAGCTCGGCGCCAGACTCAACCCCAGCAAGACGATCTTGCAACCGGTCGACCGCGGCGAATCACCCGCAAGCGATCCCTGGCCCAGGCGCTGAAGCGAACCGCCGCGGCTCCGGCCGAGGATCTGCGCGAGACAGCGAACAGCTATTTCGGCCTGCTTGGTCAGGCCAGTCATAGCCAGAAGGACAGGGCTGCGCTGGCAAACCTGGTGCTGCGCCGAGGGCACGTCGTCAACGGCGACCTGACCAAGACCTATTCCACCTCGCCTCGATAGCCGCCATCGGCTCGATGCTTTTTCAGCAACTCGGGCGGCGTATTCAAGCCGAAGCAAACCCAATAGCCAGATCCATCTGACTTTAGCTCGTTGTCGGCGACGAATTTAGCCACGTCACTTTCATTGATGCCGAGCTTTTCTGATAGCTCCCTCTGCGACAGCTTCCTGACTTTGCTCATGACCGCTCCTTGATTCAGCAACACGCTGGTCAAGAACGAATAGACCACAAACCCATATCACGCCAGCCCGGCAATGCCGGATGCTGCCTGGAGGTGTATCGATGTCTACCCCCCCCCTCCGCATCAAGCGGATTGATCTGTCGCGCCCACGCATCCGCAGGCGCGTTCTGCGGGCCCTGAAAAGGAGCTATCAGCTCACCGGCGGACCGATAGCCAGAGCCTGGCTGTGCACGCCCGGAACTCTGACCTTCAAGCTCGGCGAATGGCGCGGCCACTACAACGCCAAGAATGAATGGGTGCCGCTATGACACCTCATGAATTCATCGAGAAGAATGTCCATGACGAGCTGCGCAAGCTGAAGTTCAAGGAATCGGTTTGCTTCAGCGTGAGCCGCGATGCAGTCGACTACTACCGTCAGCGCAGCATGTTCAGCAAGAGCGTAGTGCTCGACGTTCTGGCCTGGTCGAAGAAGCGCGCCAAAGAGCTGTCACGCTGATCGTCCTGCAAGCAACTTCTCCCCAAGCTCCCGGCCGGCGACCTGGGCCAGGCCACGGTCGGGGAATGTGCGATCACCAGCGACAACCGGCACCACAACTTCCCCGCCCCGCTTCACCTCGACGTTGATCCGCCAGGTCTCTCGGCCTTCCTCGTCTTTCTCGCACTCCATGTAGTTCCAGAGCTGATAGCCCTGGAAGTCATCGTAAATATCGTGCTTTGTCATAGGCCTACCCAATTTGAGGAAGGCGCCATCGTAGCACCTCAACTGCCCGGGCATGGCCCGGCAAAGGACTCCCCATGCCTACAGAAAACATTCCAGAAGATCCGTTCCTGCGCGAGGACCGCTACATCGTCATCAAGCGCAGTGACCTGGACAAGATGTCGCCTTTGGACCGTGACGTGGCCCTGTCCAATCTCGAGCATGTTGCCGCGCTTCTTTTCGGCTGGAACGCACCTGAGCGTCAGTGCCTGGTCATCGAAAGCGACTGGCCAGAATACGAGCCAGCCTGGCAGATGATCGAACGCCGCATGACCGGGCAACCGCCGGTAACAGCGGCCGAAGAGCTGGACGCTGTGCTGCACTGGCGCAACAGACATGCCCAGGCAGTCAGGGAGCGCGAGGCCCTGCAGCTGCGCCTGAACGTAGCAGATCAGCGGATTGATGACTTCGCCGGCGGCGAATGCGAGTGGCACCGTGAAGCTGACAGCGGCATCTGGAACAGTGGCTGTGGCGAGACTTGGTCATTTCATGAGGACGGTCCGGAAGAGAACGGCATGAACTTCTGCCATTCGTGCGGAAAATCGCTGGTGGTTGCGTCCGATGAGGAAGAGCCGAACTCGGATGACGACTGGCGCATGAACCCATGCAAGCAAGGTCACCACGATGTAGGCGCCGCCGGCGGTGTAGCGCACTGCTACACCTGCGGCGAGAAGATCGAAGCGGCAACCACGCAAGAAGCCTTCGAGCTCTGGAACGCGGCACACCCGGTAGCGCAGGCATGAAGCGCTTCATCCACCGGAAGGCCGAGGCCTGGCTGATCCTGCTGTGCGCCTGGATTTTGAGCGGCCGCAACGTGCATCGCGCCGCGGTCGTCTCCCGCCGCGACAACAACGACATGTGGGCCATGGCCGAGCGCCTCGAAGCCATCGCCGAGCGCATCAGCAAGAACTACCAATAAACCAACTCTCTCAACTCGGCCGCAAGGCTGAAAGGACAAGTCATGCCTGTAGAAATCGATTGGAGCAAAGCACCGCCGCACGCAACGCACTGGTGCCCAGGAAACGCGAAGATTGAACCCGGCTGGATCTACAACCCAGGCGGCGAGTACTACAGCTGCTATGCCGACAAAGGGCTTGAGCACATCCCGGCGTTCCCTGAATGGCGAAAGGCAAGGCTTGTACCCAGGCCATCAGAACCAACCTGGGACGGCGAAGGCCTGCCGCCGGTTGGAACGGTGTGCGAGTTCACCAGTAATGGCGGCAGGAACTGGCGCGAAGCATCGGTTCTGTTTCTGGATGAGCAAGTCATCCTGCTGCGCGGATACATGCTTTTCAAGCTTGCCGACCCTGACATCGACTTCCGCCCAATCCGCACGCCCGAGCAGATCGCGGCGGAAGAACGGCTGAAGGCAATCGACGAAATGGCGGAAGTCTACAGGTCGAACTTTGAGGGTCACGTCAAAGACGGCTGCCAGGCGCTGTACGACGCCGGCTACCGCAAGCAGGTGGCGCCATGATCTTCCTCATACCCATAGCAGCCCCGCTGTACATGGCCTGGCTGATCTACCGAGGGCCGAAGCGATGAACATCTATCGTCATACCTTTGCAGCAGTCTGCCCGGCCGATGGCGAAACCATCGTTTACCAACTTGAGTTGCGAACCCTCGCAATGATCCACGTCGAGCACATCAGAGCGGCGACCGCGCTGATCAAGAAGGGTTGGCATGAGCAAATTGCTGACAGCCTGTCAGAAGCGCTCGGCGGCGATCAAACGATCATTGCAACTCACCAGGGCGTCGAGATCGAAACAGTGAGGCTCAGCGGATGATCGCTTATCACGGCACGCCCATCGGCGGCACGCGGCAAGACGGCGCCCGGTTCCTTGCCGGCCGGCATGCGCTCGTGCCGTTCCCGCGCAAAGACGACATGGGCATCGTCGCCGACGTCTGCCAATCGTTCGTTTTCGACAACGGCGCATTCAGCATCTGGACCAAGGGCGGCACGCTCGACGTTGACGGCTATACCCGGTGGGTCGAAGACTGGCACCGGCACCCTGGGTTTGATTGGGCGCTGATACCGGACGTGATCGACGGCGACGAAGCGGCCAACGACGCGTTACTGAACGCTTGGCCCGATGATCTGCGCGGCGTGCCCGTGTGGCACCTTCACGAATCGATTGAGCGCCTACAGCGTCTGGCAGCTGAATGGCCGACCGTAGCCTTCGGCAGCTCCGGCCAATGGCGTTCGCCCGGCACCGGCGCGTGGTGGAAACGCATGGCCGCGGCTATGGATGCAATCTGCGACGACCAGGGTCGCCCGGCATGTCGACTTCATGGCTTGCGCATGCTCGACCCTGCAATCTTCCAGCACCTGCCCTTCGCATCAGCCGACTCCACAAACGCCGCGGTGAACGGCGGCAGCATCAGCCGCTTCGGTATGTACGTGCCGCCGACGGCCGGCCAGCGCGCCAGCGTCATCGCTGATCGCATCGAATCACACAACAGTTCGCCGATATGGCGCCGAGAAATGCAGGCCGAACTGGCCTTATAGGAGTTCGCCACAGCCCGCCGGAAAGTCGACGGATAGCCAGGACAACGGGCCGGGCGAACGCTGAAACCATAGACCGGCGCAACGCCGGCGTCTGCAAGACCTTTCTGCAAATCACACTCAACTTTCAGAAGCCCGCCAGGCGGGCGAGGAATTCCCATGACAACAGAGCGCCAGGACCTGCCAGAAGAGCCGGTCGAATTCATCCGCCTGCCAGAGGTCAAGAAGCTGACCAGCCTGGGCACCACAAAGATATACACCATGGCCAACCAAGGCCTGTTCCCGAAACAGGTTCCCCTGGGCGGCCGCTCCGTTGGCTGGATCAAGTCCGAGGTTCTGCAATGGAACCAGGCGCAGATCGCCGCCGCCCGCGGCAGCACGGATCAGGCTTCAGCCTCAAGCGCGTCCAAGTAATCCGCCCAGTCCTGCATCATCCCCCGCCGCTGCTCCACGTACTCCGCGTGGTTGTAGGTCTTCCTGACCTTGCTTGAACTCGCATGCGAAAGCTGCGCCTCTATCCAGTCCTCGTGATAATCCATCTCGTTCAAGGCCGTTGAGATCGTGGCACGGATCCCGTGCCCGGTCAGCTGGTCTTCATACCCCATGCGTTTCAATGCAGCGTTGACCGTGTTGTCGCTGATAGGCCTAGTCGGCTCGTTCCGGCCGGCGATCAGCAGCTTGTAGCGGCCGGTCAACTGATGCACCTTGCGCACCTCTTCTACCGCCTGCCGCGACAGTGGCACCAGATACGGCGGTACCTCATCCCCTCCCTTGCTACGAATAACCTTCCGTAATTGCTTCACCATGTCCGGTGGGATCGTCCACAGCGCGGCGTCCAGATCAAACTGGCTGATCGTGGCATGACGCAGCTCGCCAGTTCGCACCCCCGTCAACAGCAATATCCTGATCGCGCTTTTTACGTATCCGGCCGCACCAGTGAAGGCGCGCAGGTCGCGTAGGAACTTTTTAAGCTGGTGCTGGCGGAGCATTGGGTTGTGCTTTTCTGGGGGCTCCTTGGCGGCGACGATGTCCAGGTCTGAGGCCGGGTTCATTTCCAAATAGCCAGAAGCAATGCCGAACCGGAATATCTCATTGAGCCAGGCGCGGCACTTGCGTGCCGAGTTCAGCGCGCCTCTGCCCTCGACCCTGCGAAGCGCCACCAGCACATCGGACCGCTTAACGTCTGCTATCGGAAGCTTGCCCAGCACCGGAATCAGGTCCTTGTCCAGGTAAAACCGCGATTGATATGCGGCGCCCTTCTTCGAAGCGACCAGGCGCGGCACCTTGAACTTGTGCCACTCATTGGCGACAACCTCGAAGGTCTTGATGGCATTTCCGGCGGCGGCGCGCTTTTCCTCACGGCGATGTAATCGAGGGTCGACCCCCTTGGCGACCAGCGCCCGAGCCTGATCCCTCAGCTCGCGGGCCTCCTTGAGAGTTATTTCTGGGTAGGTTCCCAGCGAATAGCGCGGCTGCTTGCCGTGCCAGGAAAACCTGAAGTGCCAGGACTTGGTGCCACTGGTGGCGATGAACAGGGAAAGCCCGCTGCCATCCGTGAGGGTGAAGTCTTTATCGGCCGGCTTGGCCTGTCGCACAGCGGTATCAGTGAGGGGCATCAGTACATCACCAAGTCACTCGAATGGAGAAGTGCTGAATGATGTACTAAAAATGCGCGGCACGCAGCGAAAGAATGCGAAATTCCGCGAAAGAAAAAGGCCGTAATTGACGGCCTTATAAGGAGAGGCGTGAAGCTTGGCGAGATACAGCGGAAGTAGATTTGGTGCCCGAGACAGGAATCGAACCTGCGACCTTCGCGTTACGAGTGCGCTGCTCTACCGGCTGAGCTACACGGGCGCTGGGCTAAACCTAGCACCGAGGCCGGGGTTTTGCCATATCGCC
>Ga0247818_10002187_pt1 | contig 12684 bp, 14 predicted proteins | sample 13C_Glucose_Day1_FD_192424 | JGI IMG/M metagenome (GOLD analysis project Ga0247818, IMG submission 192424) | Soil microbial communities from agricultural site in Penn Yan, New York, United States - 13C_Glucose_Day1 | ecosystem: Environmental > Terrestrial > Soil > Agricultural land | place...
GGTCTGTGTAGAGCGGCGAACAGTTCGTCGGGGGGTGCGTCCGGTGCCAGCAGCGGTTCGTCGTGGATGGGCAGACCGCGCGCCTGCGCGAGCGGCAGCAGGGTCTGGCGACAACGGGTGGTGGGACTGGAGAGCAGTGTCTCGATCTCGATGCCGCTCAGCGCCGCGACGAGGCCGTGGGCCTGCTCGTGCCCGAGCGGGCTCAGCGGACGCTCGACGTCGGGGCCGTGCCATTGTTTCTTGTCGCCCGCATGGGAATGCCGGACCAGGACGAACATTCTCACCTTCTCCCAGCGCTGGGATAGTCGTTGAAGACTCCCACGCGAGACGACTGCCCGAGGCGAATTGCCGTCGGAAGATTGTCGAAATGCTGTGCGGGGTGCCAGTCCATTCGCGACAGTCAGGTCCGGCGGGCCGAACGGATCCCGTAGATCACGGCCCCGACTCCGAGGACGATCACACCCGAGATCACCGAGGCCAGGGGGAGGAACGCGGCGAGAACGACACATCCGACGGCGCCGACGACGGCCACCAGCCGCGACCACGGTTTCGCGGACAGGGTCCAGGCCGATGCGTTGGCGATCAGGTAGTAGACCAGCACCGCGAACGAGGAGAACCCGATGACACCGCGCAGATCCGCTGTCGCGGCGAGAAGCGCCACCACCACGCCGACGGCCAACTCGGCCCGATAGGGCACCGCGAACCGGGGGTGGACGGCGTCGAGCAGACGTGGCAGGTTGCCGTCCCGTGCCATTGCGAACGTGGTCCGTGACACCCCCAGGATCAGGGCGAGCAGTGAGCCGAGCGCCGCGATCACCGCAGCCACCCGGACCACCGGTTCGAGGCCCCCGAACCCCACAGCGGCAACGGCCTGCGCGAGTGGATCCGTCGCGGCAGCGAGTGCGTCGGCGCCGAGCGCGTTCAAGACGGCGATCGCGACGCACAGGTACACGACGAGAGTGATCGCCAGAGCGATGGGGATCGCCCGGGCGATGGTCCGGGCCGGGTCCTTCACCTCCTCGCCGAGCGTGGCGATCCGGGCGTACCCGGCGAACGCGAAGAACAGGAGGCCGGCGGCCTGCAGGACTCCGGCCACGCCGTGACCCGCGGTGATCGCGAGCCCGTCGAAGCCGGTGTCGGAACCGGTCAGGCACACGACGACGACCACAGCGAGGACGGCGAGCACCACGAACACGATGACCCGGGTGACCAGCGCGGACTTCTGCACACCCAGGTAGTTCACCGCCGTGATGGCGGCGACGGCGACGACCGCGACGAGATGCGCGCGGCCGGGCCAGGCGTAGGCGCCGACGGTCAGGGCCATCGCGGCACACGACGCGGTCTTGCCGGCCACGAATCCCCAGCCCGCCAGATATCCGAAGAACGGTCCCAGGCGTTCGCGGCCGTAGACATAGGTTCCACCGGATTGCGGATACAGCGCCGCGAGCCGGGCCGAGGAGTGGGCATTGCAGTACGCGATCACCGCGGCCACGGCCAACCCGACGAGCAGGGCGCCTCCGGCGGCGGACGCGGCAGGCCCCAGCGCGGCGAAGATCCCCGCCCCGATCATCGACCCGAGGCCGATCATCACCGAGTCGAACACCCCCAACCGGCGGCGCAACTGTGGCGTCGCGGTCGGGTGCGCGTCGTTGCCTTCCGAAATCTCGTCACCGGTCATGCGTGGCAGTGTCCCCTCGGACGTACGGACATCGGGCACTCCAACGCTAGCGGTCGTCCGGAACTCACACGTGAACCCCTCGGGGTCAAGTGGTTTCGGTGTGGCGGCACGCACGGGGTCACAACCAGTGCCTTTTCGGCCGCGGCGAGGGGGCGCGGACGTCGCAGTGGAAACACCGATAAGCCGCTCGAAGGGGTGATTTCCGCCAACGGCTCGGACCATAATTGTTTCATCGGGAAAACGGATACACCGAAATCATGCGTAACCCGAGAATCATCGACCGGTGAGAAGCCGGGCGACAATCGAATCAAAGGTGACATCAGATGAACACGTTCGCATTGCGCACGGCGATTACATCGGCCGCGATCGCCGCCTTTTTTGCGCTCGGTTCGGGCGTCGTGGCGGCGGCACCGGCATTTCATGGGGACCCGAGCACCCCCGGCACGCAGCTTCACGTCCACAACGACCACCCCATGGACAACAACAGTTACCAGTGTGGGGCGATCGGCGTCGGCGGGGCGGGAGTCGGATCGAATCCCCCTGGAGGCAGCGGGCAACTCAACGGCGTCTTCTTCGGCAGCGGCCCCGTCCAGGGTGGTTGCATCGGGAATGACGGGTCGGTGCATTTCCCGTCCGGACGTGCCGAGTAATACGCGGCGCTCGGCCTGATCCGCGCCCTGGCCGTCCTACACGTTGCACCCTGATTCGACATCTGTCAATATCGACGTATGTCGAATCAGGAATCGTCGGACGGTGGCGCGTGTTGCTCGCCGCTCGCGCGTGAACCACTGACCGAGGACTGGGCCGGGGATCTGGCCCGGATGTTCAAGGCCCTCGGCGATCCGGTGCGCCTGCGCCTGCTGAGCCTGATCGCCAGCCACGCCGGTGGTGAGGCCTGCGTGTGCGACATCTCCGAGTCGTTCGACCTGTCGCAGCCGACGATCTCGCATCATCTGAAGGTGCTCCGCGCCGCCGGACTGCTGGACTGTGAGCGTCGTGGCACCTGGGTGTACTACTGGGTGATCCCGTCGGCACTGCAGCAGCTGTCTGCTGTGCTCCTGACCGAGAGTGGACCGGTCGTCCCGTCCGAGACCTGCACCTCCACGGAGGTTCCGGCATGAGCGAGGTCTCGACCACCGAACACCCGGCCGTCGTCGGCAAACTCTCCACCCTGGACCGGTTCCTGCCGGTGTGGATCGGCGTCGCCATGGTCGCCGGACTGCTCCTCGGCCGGATGATCCCCGGGCTCGGGGACGCCCTGAGCGCCGTCGAGATCGACGGCATCTCGTTGCCGATCGCCCTCGGCCTGCTGATCATGATGTACCCGGTGCTCGCCAAGGTCCGCTACGACCGACTCGACACCGTCACCGGCGACCGCAAACTGCTCATCGGATCATTAGTTCTGAACTGGGTGCTCGGACCCGCCCTGATGTTCGCCCTGGCCTGGCTGCTGCTGCCGGATCTGCCGGAGTATCGCACCGGGCTGATCATCGTCGGCCTGGCCCGCTGCATCGCCATGGTCATCATCTGGAACGACCTCGCCTGCGGTGACCGCGAGGCCGCCGCCGTGCTGGTCGCGATCAACTCGGTGTTCCAGGTCATCATGTTCGCCGTGCTCGGCTGGTTCTACCTGTCCGTGCTGCCCGGCTGGCTCGGCCTCGAGCAGACCACCATCGACACCTCGCCGTGGCAGATCGCGAAGTCGGTGCTCATCTTCCTGGGCATCCCCCTGCTCGCCGGCTACCTCACCCGCCGCTTCGGCGAAAAGGCCAAGGGTCGTACCTGGTACGAAACCACGTTCATCCCGAAGATCGGGCCCTGGGCGCTGTACGGCCTGCTGTTCACGATCGTGATCCTCTTCGCGCTGCAGGGTGACCAGATCACCTCCCAGCCGTGGGACGTCGTCCGGATCGCGATCCCGCTTCTCGCCTATTTCGCAATCATGTGGGGCGGCGGCTACGCCCTCGGCGCGACCATGGGCCTCGGGTATGAGCGCACCACCACCCTGGCGTTCACCGCCGCGGGCAACAACTTCGAACTCGCCATCGCCGTGGCCATCGCCACCTACGGCGCCACTTCCGGGCAGGCCCTGGCCGGTGTCGTCGGACCGCTGATCGAGGTCCCCGTCCTCGTCGGACTCGTCTACGTGTCGCTCGCGCTCCGTTCCCGCTTCCGCGCGCAGTCCCCGTCCGCCACGAAAGGTTCACTCCCATGACGACGCCCAGTGTGTTGTTCGTCTGCGTCCACAACGCCGGCCGCTCCCAGATGGCCGCCGGATTCCTCACCCACCTCGCCGGAGATCGGATCGAGGTCCGCTCAGCCGGGTCCGCCCCGACAGCAACCATCAACTCCGCCGCAGTCGAGGCCATGGCCGAGATCGGGATCGACATCTCCGACCAAACCCCGAAGATCCTCACCCCCGACACCGTCGAAACCTCCGACGTGGTCATCACCATGGGCTGCGGCGACGCCTGCCCCTACTTCCCCGGGGTCAGCTACCGGGATTGGGCACTCGACGATCCGGCAGGCAAGGGCATCGACGCGGTTCGTCCGATCCGCGACGAGATCCAGACGCGAGTCGAAGCCCTGATCGCCGAACTCGTCCCCGCCACCGCCTGAGACGCGAACCGGCGCCGAGTCGCCGGTCGAGTGACTAGGGTCGATCCGTATGACCGCACTCAACGCTGTCGGACGTGTCGGCGCCACCGTCCTTGCGACCCTCGCGATCTCCGGCTTCCTCGCATCGGGAACCGCGGCCGCCGCACCGAGCACGGTTCCGTTCCAGGTCGACCCCGTCATCCCGCTCGTCGACTTGCCCACACCCCGGCTTGCCGCAACCGTCGGCGAACAACCCGGCGTCGCCGTGTTGCACGTGCGCCGCACGCCGGGGGACGGAAACCCGCACTCCGCGGTCGTCCACTGGGTGAGTCTGGGCACGGGTGCGTCCGGATCCGCAGCGTTCCCGACGCTGGACGCTCAACCCGTCACCATTCGTCCGGGCTCGGGTCAGGTCCTCGCATTCGTCGACCCGCAGGCGATCGGAACACCGGGCTTCGGAACGTTCTTCGTTCCCTGACACCCGGGTGACGGTCAGATCGCGGTCTCCTGCGCCGACAGTGCCATCCACGTGCCGTTCTGCTTGACGAACACATCGGTGAAGCGTTCCCGGGCCAGCACATTGCCCGCCTCGGTGAGGGTGTTGACGCCGTGGATCACGGCGGTGTCACCGACGATGTCGACGGTCTGCTCGGTGGCATTCATCGTGAAGGCCACGGGAACGATGCTCGCGATCTCCTCGTCACGACCGAGGAGTTCGCCCTCACTCGTGATGTGCTTGAAATCGGGACTCAGAATCGATTCGATCGTGTCGCGGTCACCGGCGGTGATGGCCGTCAGCCACCTCGCTTCCTGAGCGAGAACCGCGTCCTGCTCCTCGGTGGCGCTGCTCGATCCGGTCGCCGAGATCGAGATTGACGCCGTCTCAGTCGTGTCGCCACCGCATCCGGCCAGTCCACCGGACACCAGCACCGCGACGACGACGCCGATCGCTTTTCGCGTCACACCGACGTTCATACCGTCTCCAGGTGGGCCGCGGGTTTCGGTCTCTCACCACAGTGACACACGCCGACCCGCCCGCGGCTGAAAACGATTCGGTTCCGCTCCCCTCGGCCGCGGTGGGGGAGCTGACACCGCTACCGCTCGATCACCGACACCGTATCGTCGGCGAGGTTGACGACGTAGGCGGTGTGGCTGGTCGGGTCGACGGCCACACCCTGCGGACCGCTCCCGACCGGGACGGTGTCGGTGACGGTGCGGGTCTCGGTGTCGATCACCGACACCGAATTGTCATCCATATCCGTGACATAGGCGGTATGCGTCGACGGGTCGACAGTTGCCCCGTAGGGTTGCGTCCCGACCCGGAGGGTGTCGGTGACGGTGAGGGTTTCGAGGTCGAGCACCGACACCGTACCGTCGTCTGCGTTCGGCACGAAGGCCGTCCGGGTCGAGGGATCCACCGCCACGTCGTGCGGGTTCCGGCCGGCAGCGACAGTATTTGTGACGGTGAGGGTTTCGGCGTCGATCACCGACACGACCCCGCCCGGCCCCGTTGTCGCGACGTACAGTGCATGGGTCGACGGATCGACGCCCATTCCCCCGGGTCGGTTCCCGACCGCGACGGTGGCCGACACGGTGCGGGTCTCGGTGTCGATGACGGATACCGAACCGTCCTCGACGTCGGCGACGTAGAGGGTGTGGGTCGACGGATCCACCTCGACGCCCTGGGGCACGGCACCGACGGGGATGGTGGCCGTGAAAGCCCGGGATTCGACGTTTATCCGCTCAGAATGATCGTGTCTTACTGTCTCAGCGGCCCGTATCGTCCGCCGGATGGAAATCTTCGTCACTGACGCTGCTGCGTTGTCGGTGCCGCTCGCAGCGGGGGACACCATCCTCGAAAATCGGACCGGCGACTTCACCGAGAGGTTCGTTCCGGACGGGATGCCGTTTGTCCTCACACGATCTGGAGATGGGCTGGTGACGGCGCGTCGACGGGCCCAGTTTCCGCCGGTCGCCACCAACGGTGTGGAAGACGAAGCAGTCGGGTTCGCGGAACAGATCCCTGCGCTGGTGTTCACACTGCGGTTTCCGGGAGACCCCGACTACATCGTCGACGTCAGTGCTGCAGGCAGCCCACGAGTAATCGGTCAACTCGCAGCAGCATTCCGAGAGATGGCGGAGGTCGGCGGCAGCATCGGGTCCCGCAATACTGCGTACACGTACGTCCAGAGTTTCCGGATGTTGGCGGTGTACTTGACCGGTGCGGTGCTCGACTCCGGGCGGATGGACTTGCGCGAGCTGACACCGACCCTGCTCGATGAGTTCGAATCCCATCTCTACTCGCAATCGACCCTGGCTCCTCGATCGGCATCCGGACGGTTCTCGGTGCTGGTGGCGATGTTGCGTCATCTGCGCGAGACCATGCCGTCGGCACTTCACCCAGGCATGCCGGCACGGCTGCGGTTCATCGGACGCCGGCCCTGCCCGCCTCCCGATTCGAAGCTCGACGCCTACTCTCCGGACACCGCCGCAGCCCTGCGGGCAGCTTGCCGCGAACACCTGCGGCACGCCGTGCAGCGACTCACTGTCGAGGGCGAAGAGGTGCTCGCCCGCGGTGAGGATCCCCGAACCGGGGGCTGGACGGTGGAAGAGACCCGCTGTGGGAGATCAACCGTTGTGGCGTCCTGCGCCAACCGGATGTCATGGAGGGCTTGGGTACTAAGCATCGCCCCAAGACAGGATTCGGGCTTCGCCGACTACACCAGATGCTGTACCCGAACGAAACCGATCTCGCCGCGATTGCGCTACTGCTCATCCTCGATACCGGACTCGAGCCGGAAGCAGTACGCGGTCTTCATACCGACTGCCTGCGCAACCCATCTGCTGGACATGTCGAGATCGACTACCTCAAGCGCCGCCGACACGGCCAGGAACATTCCCAACTCCGAGTACGCGATGGCAACGCCACCACACCGGGCGGGCTGATCCGCCTCGCCTTGCGACTGACGAGACGGGCCCGTCAGCACATCGCCGACAGCAAAGTCCTGTGGGTGAGCGTGCAGCTTCCCGTTAACAACCAGGGCGTCAGCTCCCTCGGCGTCTATCCGTCCTCTGGCGCTGCCAATCTGGTGAAGCAGTATGGGGTAGCCGATCGCGACGGCGCACCACTGGTGGTGAACCTGCAACGGTTGCGCAAAACCTACAAAGCCGAGTTCTATCGCGCCACCGGCGGGCAGCTGCCGCTGCTGGCCCAGGGGCACTCCCGCGAAGTCGCGGCCGACCGCTACGCCGATATACCTGCCCTCCGCGAGGTACACGAGAAGGCGATCACCGACGGCCTGTCCGAGGCGCTGGCCGAGGTCGTTCAGCTACGCGTACTCACCACCGAACACGAGCGTCAGCTGGAAGCCGCCCCCGAGCGTGCTCCGCAGCTGGCCGGGATCCGTGCCGAGCAAGTGCCGACGCTGCTCTCCGGAGAGATGGACCTGTGGTTGTCGGCGTGCCGGGACTTCACCGATTCGCCATTCGGGACGAAAGGGCAACCCTGCCCGGTGCCGTTCTGGAACTGTCTCGGCTGCTCCAATGCGATCGTCACCAGCCGCAAGCTCCCCGCCGTTCTGAGCTTTCTCGATCACCTAACGGCCCAACGGGAGGAGATGTCGGCCCACAATTGGGCAGCGATGCACGGGGAGACCTGGAATCGGATCCTGACTCAGATCCTGCCGGCCTTCCCCCCGTACGTTGTCGCCACCGCCAAGGCAATCGCCGAAGCGGACAGACCTCTACGAAATCTCCCTCCGCAAATCGGCGGCATCGGATCCCGCGCCTGATGGGCGGCGACGCCGCGGGCAGCGGCGCTCCCTCACTACAGTCGTCACACGTAGATCCCGATGCCCTAGTTCTGGCGGGGCGGCGACTGCGGCCCGACGCCGACGATTTGCCCTCACCCCGGTTCGCCGACGACGTGTGGGATCTGCGGGCCGGCCACCACCTACCCAACGTCGAGGCCAATCGGCTCCGGATCCGGTTTTACGTGGTCGATGATCCGATCTGGCGTTTGACCGCGAAGGAGTACGTCTACGCCCGACTGACCGATGCCACTCTGGCCGAGGGCAGACTCCCGGCCATCACCACGTTGATGATCGAATTCAATGTTCTCCATGCCTTATTCGCGTATCTCACGGAGTTTTATCCAGGTCTGCGCCTAGCTGACATCGAAGACGACCAGATTCTGGAGAACTTCCTCACCATCCGGGCAGTGGGCGTCGGTGCACGGTGGAAACCGCAGCGTCGCTCCGGCGATGCGTGGAGTCTCATGCTGCTCCACCGGGCGTCGGATCGCCTCACTGCCGACAGACTGGTTCACCTTCCGTTCCGCGGCCGGACCGCCCGGGAGATCGCCGGCAGCCGTTTCTATGGCGAGAACCGCACACCGCGTATACCGCCGGAAGTGCTGGCACCGTATCTGCGTGGCGCATTGTTTTACGTTCAAGTCGCCGCGAACGACATTCGCGCCGCCGAGAAAGAGCGGCAACTGCTCGCCGAATCCGCATAGAAGATGCCGGTGGAGGAGGCGATCCGGCGCCTGGACGCCTTCTGCAAGCAGCGGGCCGCCGCCGGACGCGGACTACCGGAACGCCCCGAATGGGCCCGACCATGCCAGCACGCTCCCGGTGGCACGCCTGAGGTAAACGAAAGCCTGCTCGTCGCTCTACTGGGTATTTCACGAACTTCGGTCAACGCGTATGGTTTCCGTGACCGACTCGAACGCGCCGTGTCGGAGATCGGCGTCGAACCTGATGGAATGGGCACCCGGATCAGCGCCGACCCGGATACCGGTCGGCCATGGCGTGATCGGTTCGATCCTCGATCGCTCGCCTCCGAGCGTCGCCGGCTGATGACCGCCTGCTACATCGTCATCGCCTTTCTGTCCGGCGCCCGGGACTCCGAGGTCCAATCCCTGCGCCGAGGATGCCACCACCGCGGCCTCAGCGACGACGGCATCGTCGTCCGGCACACCCTTCGCGGCACCGTCCACAAAGGGCATCCCGACGGCGGCACCGACGCCACCTGGATCGTCATCGAACCCGTCGCCGACGCCATCTGCGTTCTCGAGCAACTCGTCCCGGACGACATGCTGTTCACCCGGGTCGCGAACCGCAGACGCCAGGACTTGATCGCGCATGACATCAATCTGTTCCTCAACCAATTCCGCGACCATCTCGCCCTGATTCGGCCGCACGATCGGCTTCCCGACATCGACGGTCGGCCTTGGCGGTTCACCAGTCGCCAGTTCCGTCGCACTGTAGCGTGGCACATCGCCCGGCAGCCGTTCGGTGTTGTCGCGGGCAAGATCCAGTACAAACATGTTCGGGTCGCCATCTTCGAGGGCTACGCGGGAACCTCGGCATCCGGCTTTCGCTCCGAGGTGGAGGACGAACGCGCGTTTTGCCCAGCTCGATTCCTTTCTCGATCAGTACGAAGACTTCATCGCCGGTGTCCGCACCCCACCGCGGCTGGCCGAGCAGTTCGGCCAGATCCGGGCCGAACTCGGCGACTTCCCTGGCCGGGTGGTCGACCGCGCCCGTGTGCGAGCGATGCTCCGCCAACACCGCCCGCACCTACTTCCCGGGCGTGCTCAACGACTGCTATTTCGACCCCGCCGCAGCACTCTGTCTCCCGCGACCCTCGGCAGCCACGGAGCCGGTGACCAACCACTGCAGACCTGAGCTGTGCCGCAATTCCTGCGTCACCACCGCCCATGTCCCCGCCATCCGCACCGTCATCGCCGACGCCACCGAACTGATGGCAGTTCAACGACTCTCCGCGCCCCAGCGGGACGCCCTGAAGAAGGAAATCTCCACGATGACCAGCCTCCTCGCACCGATCGACGGGGAGAGCCCAGCGTGACGGGCGTCAGCGCGGCGACCGAGCAGGCGTTGGAGACCGCTCTCGATCGGCTGCTGTCGGGGCAACCGCTACGGACCGACGGGGCCTTGACCGTCGCGGGCCTCGCCCGCGAGGCGGGTGTTTCCCGGGCCACGGCCAACCGCTCCGGCCGTACCATCGAACGCTTGCGCGCCGCAACTACGCCAAGCGAGACCCACAGCGGCACGAACCCCGAGTCGCTGCGACAACGGATCCGCACGCTGGAAACGGAACTCGCGGCCCGAACGCGTCGCGAAAGCAGAGAAGTCGGCGCACTTCGCCAACGGGCACATATCCTCGCCCAACACGTCCAAGCTCTCACCTTGGACAACGAAGCCCTGCGTAAGACACTGGCCGACCACGACCTCCTGCACCAACTCCCCCACGCTGCCCCCGTGGATTGACCTCCACGGATCTCGCTCAGGATGCCGCTTTCGGGGTTGAGGGATGTTGTGCTTGTGAATAAGGCGCATCGCCCCGGTGCGATCACGCGTATCGAGGGCGTCGACTAGATCGACATCGAGTTGGTGGAGCTCAGCGAGATACTCCGCCAGTGGTTTCCGGCCGACCGGCTGATCGGACGCGGTAGGCGACTCGACCACCTCCAGCAGACTGAGGTAGATCGACTTCAGGATCGCGTTGGGGCTCACCCGGGCGATCGCGGCGTGCAGTTCCCGTGCGCTCGGACGAAGGCGGTTGCGTCGCCGTCGTCGGCGGACTGCCGCATGACGCCGAGGGCAGTGCGCATGCGGGCGATGTCGACGGCGGAACTGTGATCGAGTGCGTACTCGATCAAAAGCGGGTCGAGAGCGTCCCTTACGCGGACGACGTCGGCGAAATTTCCTTCCGCCGCACCGCGGGAGAGGATGGAGTCGCCAAGACGAGCAATGGGGGTCCGTGCGGCTGCGAACAGTCCCCCGCCGGGACCTGACCGGACGGTGATGACCCCACGGGACTGCAGGATGCGGAGGGCCTCGTTGAAAGTACTCTTGGCCACGCCACACTGCTCCTGAAGTTCCTTCTTCGTACCCAGCCGCGCCCCCTGAGGTGCCCGTTCCGCGAGTTGACCGATCGCCAGCGCAGCCTGCTCGGGACGGCTCAGCGCCGCATCCTTCAGCATTCGCTGCGCAAGATCGGTCATCGTGCCTCCGCTTATCGTGTGGTCCCATCTTGCCGCACTAATCATGCTCGACAGCGATCGATACGACTCGGATCGTGACGTTGAGGTCGGGTTACAGGATCGTGCACATATTGACGATGCTCAATACGGCCGACAACATGCAGGAGGCAACCCGCGATGTCGTGACGTCGATGCTCGTTGGGACCGATGCCACCCAGCCGGGCGATAAACTCCCGGCCGTGTCGTAGGTGTCAGGAACCTCGACAAATGGGCGGTCACGGTCGAATCGCGTAAGCGAGTGCCACCGCCACCCACTATGGATGGATGGCTCGTTCGGCTTCCACTTCGGACAGTCCGACCCACCCCGGCACTCTTACCGGCCCTCGCGCGAGTTCGTACGACGCGCCCACCTGGAGCAAGGTGGCCTCGGCCAGCGGCCGGCCGATGAGTTGCATTCCGATCGGCAACCCGTCGGACGACATGCGGACCGGCACGGACAACGCCGGCAGGCCGGTGAGGTTCGCCGGGGACGAGAGACGGACGTAGGTGTCACTGATACCTTCACTGGTCCCGTCGGGCCAGTCGATGGTCTCCTGACCCGCCCGCGCGGCTACCGATGTCACGGTCGGTGCGGCGAGCACGTCGATGTCATCGAACAGATCCGCCCAAGCCTGACGGATCAACGCGCGGGATCGTTGCGCCCGGAGGTAGTCGGTCGCGAGGAGGTGTTGCCCGGCTTCGAGGAGGATACGGACGTCGTCCGAATACAGTTCAGGGTGGCGGTTCAGTGAATCCTGATGGTAGGTCGTGGCTTCCGGAACCATCAGACCCCATTGTGTGGCTTGCACTAGGTGGGTGAGCGGCAGTTCCACCTCGACGAGGGTGGCACCGAGCCCGGCGAGTGTGTCGATCGCTTCCAGGACGTGCGCTTGCACCTCGGGTTCGACGTTGTCGAAGTAGTAGTTCGTCGGAACGCCTACTCGGACGTCCGTCAGGTCTCTCCCTGAATCGGGAACGTAGCTGCCCTCGGTGTGCCGCAAGCTGGCGGGGTCTTTGTCGTCGTATCCGACGAGTGCGTCGAGTGCGACCGCCGCATCACGCACGGTGCCGGCGATCGGACCGACGTGATCCAACGACCACGACAGTGGGGTGACGCCTGCGCGGGAGACCAGGCCGAATGTGGGCTTGAGCCCGACGACCCCGCAGAGCGCGGACGGAATCCGGATCGAACCTCCGGTGTCACTGCCGAGCGCGATACCCACGATCCCCGCGCTGACCGCAATCGCAGATCCTCCGCTCGAGCCACCGGGCACGCGGTCGACAGCCCACGGATTCCTGCTCTGCGGGGTGATAGTTCCGAAAGCGAACTCGTGCGTGTGGGTTTTGCCCAGCGAGATCG
>Ga0247818_10002188_pt1 | contig 12682 bp, 10 predicted proteins | sample 13C_Glucose_Day1_FD_192424 | JGI IMG/M metagenome (GOLD analysis project Ga0247818, IMG submission 192424) | Soil microbial communities from agricultural site in Penn Yan, New York, United States - 13C_Glucose_Day1 | ecosystem: Environmental > Terrestrial > Soil > Agricultural land | place...
CCCCCGGCCCGTACGGCCAGCCGCCGCAGGCCCCCTACGGGCAGATCCCCGGCCAGACCCCGCCGCCGGGCACCCCGTACGGCCAGCCGCCCCAGGCCCCGTACGGCCAGCAGCCGGGCTACGGCCAGCCGGCCCCCTACGGGCAGCAGCCCGGGATGCCGCCGGGCATGCCCCCGCAGGGCGTCCCCCAGGGCGCGCCCGCGGCCGGCGCCGGGCTCGCCGCCGCGCTCGCCCCGTTCAAGGAGACCGCCACCGGCGCCCGCTGGACCCCGCAGAACCAGCAGCTCATGCGGGTCGACCTGGCCATGGGCGGCACGCCCGTCCTCGCCCGCCAGGGCTCCATGGTCATGTACCAGGGCAAGGTCGACTTCTCCTACAAGGGAGCCGGCTTCGCGGGCCGGATCGTGGGCAACGCCACCGGCCAGGAGATGCAGCTGATGCGCTGCACCGGCCGCGGCCAGGTCTTCCTCGCGGAGAACGGCGCCCATCTGCACCCGATCGAGCTCCAGGGCGACGCCATCTGCGTCTCCGCGGAGAACGTGCTCGCCTTCGACGAGTCCCTCCAGTACGAGGTCCGCCGCATCGAGGGCCACGGCATCCCCGGCGGCGCCCTGTTCACCATGCAGTTCCAGGGCACCGGCACCGTGATCGTCAAGACCCACGGCGTCCCCGTGGTCCTGCCGGTCACCCCGACGACCTTCGCGGACTGCAACGCCGTCGTGGCCTGGTCGGCCGCCTCCCAGGTGATCCTCTCCAGCCAGGTCCGGCTCCGGCGCAACGCCTACCCCGGCCACAGCGGGGAGACCGTGAACCTCCAGTTCCGGGGCGCCCCCGGCAACTTCATCGTCGTTCAGCCGTACGAGGTCTGAGGGAGCCCGACACCATGAACCAGCAGCTCGCGGGCTATGCCCCGACCCCCATCGCGGCCCGCATGGAGAACCACGGCCGCACCATGCTCAAGGTCGCCATGGCCACCGGCCAGGACCTCTACGCCCGGTCCGGCTCGATGGTCGCCTACGAGGGCTTCATCAGCTACGAGCCCAACCCGCCCGCCGTCCGCCAGGTCGCCAAGGAATGGGCCACCGGCGAGGGCGCGCCGATCATGAAGTGCGCCGGCGACGGCCTGCTCTACCTCGCCGACTACGGCGCCGACGTCGTCGTGATCAACCTCCAGAACGACGCGATCTCGGTCAACGGCTCCAACCTCCTCGCCTTCGACGCCCACCTCCAGTGGGGCGTCGAGCGGGTCAAGGGCCTCGCCAAGTTCGCCGGCCAGGGCCTGTTCAACGTGGGGATCGCCGGCACCGGCTGGGTCGCGCTCACCTCGCGCGGCACCCCGATCGTCGTCGACTGCGGCCGAGGCGAGGACGAGACGTACGTCGACCCCGACGCGCTCGTCGCCTGGTCGCCGGCGCTCAAGGTCAAGGGCAAGCGCAGCTTCAAGGCGTCCTCCCTCATCGGGCGGGGCAGCGGCGAGGCATACCAGATGGCCTTCTCGGGCCAGGGCATCGTCGTCGTACAGCCGAGCGAGGACAGCAGCGACCGCCTGCGGGTCCGGGGCTGAGGGGGAGCGAGAACACATCATGCAGAGCCCGCTTTTCAACCACGCCGAGCAGCAGAGCCAGGAGCGGTACGTCATCCAGAACCCGCAGCTGCTGCGGGTGAGCCTCACCGGCCACGACGACGTCCTCGCCCGCAAGGGCGCCATGGTCGCCTACCAGGGCCTGGTCGACTTCGACGGCGAGTACCAGTCCAGCTCCCAGCGGCAGGCCCGCGCCCGCACCGGCGAGGGCCTCGACCTGATGCGCTGCTCCGGCCAGGGCACGGTCTACTTCGCCAACCTCGCCCAGTACATCCACGTCATCGAGGTCGAGCAGGAGGGCCTCACCGTGGACAGCTCCTACGTGCTGGCGCTCGACACGAGCCTCCACACCGAGGTCATCGCCGTCGACAGCCAGTACGGGGTCTCCGGCACCGGCAAGTACCAGCTGAACATCACCGGCCGCGGCAAGGTCGCCCTCATGACCTCCGGCCAGCCGCTGATGCTCCAGGTCACGCCCGACAAGTACGTCAGCGCCGACGCGGACGCGATCGTCGCCTGGTCCACCTCGCTGCGGGTCCAGATGCAGGCCCAGACGCACAACAGCAGCGTCCGCAGCCGCCGCGGCAACACCGGCGAGGGCTGGGAGCTCAGCTTCCTCGGCCAGGGCTTCGCCCTGGTCCAGCCGAGCGAGATCATGCCCCCGCAGAACGCGGTGATCGGACAGGGCGCCGCCGCCCAGTTCGGCGTCGGCCAGCACGGCGCCCACGGCCAGAACCAGAACAACGCCTGGAACTGACCGCGAACGAGCGAAGGCCCCCCGGGAGACCGGGGGGCCTTCGCACGTCCGCTCACAGGCGGGCCAGCGTGCCCTCCACCAGCCGCACCACCGAGGTGTCCGCGACCCCGGCCACCTCGTCGTACCCGAACCACCGCAGGTCCAGCGACTCCTCGCTGATCTGCGCGACCGCGTCCGCCGGGGCCAGCGCCGCGTACTGCACGTCGAGGTGCCAGTGGCAGGGCGCCGGGATCGGATGCCGGTCCAGCCGCACCGGCCCGCCGGGCAGCAGCGTCAGACCCGTGATCCCCGACTCCTCGGTGGCCTCGCGCAGCGCCGCCGCCTCGACCGTCGGATCGCCCTCCTCGCAGTGGCCGCCCATCTGGAGCCACATGCCGAGCTTCTTGTGGAGGGTGAGCAGCACCCGCCCGCGCGCGGGGTCGATCACCAGCGCGCTGCTGGTGAGGTGCCCCGCCCCGCACGGCTTGTACATGCCGTCCGGGTGGGCCGCCAGATGCTCCAGGTAGAGCTCGCGCAGCTCCGGCTGGCCCTCGTACCCCTTGAGGACGAGGACCGCGTCGTCGTGCAGGCTCACTTCCCGGAGTCCCCGTTCCCGTTGTCGTCGCCGTCCTCGGGCCGGTCGCCCTGGGCCGCCTCGCCGAGCATCTTGTCCAGCTCGGAGAAGTCCAGGTGCTCGCGGTGCACGAAGCCGTCCGGGTCGTCCAGGTCGGTCGCCGTCGGGAGCATGTCGGGGTGCTCCCACAGGCCGTCCCGGCCGTCGACGCCCCGCGCGTCGGTGAGCGAGGCCCACAGCCGGGAGGCGTCCCGCAGCCGGCGCGGACGCAGCTCCAGGCCGATCAGGGTGGCGAAGGTCTGCTCGGCCGGACCACCGGTGGCCCGGCGCCGGCGCAGCGTCTCGCGGAGCGCGTCCGCCGAGGTCAGCCGGGTCTTGGCGGCCTCGTGGACCACCGCGTCCACCCAGCCCTCGACCAGCGCGAGCGCCGTCTCCAGACGGGCCAGGGCCGCCTTCTGCTCGGGCGTGTCCTGCGGCTGGAACATGCCGGACTGGAGCGCTTCCTGGAGCTGCTCGGGGTGGGTCGGGTCGAGCTGGGAGACGGCCTCCTCCAGCTTCGAGGTGTCGACCTTGATCCCGCGCGCGTACGACTCGACGGCGCCGAACAGGTGCGCCCGCAGCCACGGCACGTGCGCGAAGAGGCGCTGGTGGGCCGCCTCGCGCAGGGCCAGGTAGAGCCGCACCTCGTCGGAGGGCACGCCCAGGTCCTTGCCGAAGGACGCCACGTTCAGCGGGAGCAGCGCGGCCCGGCCGGCCGGGCCGAGCGGCAGGCCGACGTCGGTCGAGCCGACGACCTCGCCCGCGAGCGCGCCGATGGCCTGGCCGATCTGCTGGCCGAACATGGCGCCGCCCATGGACCGCATCATGCCGATCAGCGGGCCCGCCATGGCCTGCATCTCCTGCGGCAGCACGTCGCCCATGGCGTTGCCGACCCGCTCGGCGACCGGGTCCACCAGCTCCTTCCACGCCGGGAGGGTCGCCTCGACCCACTCGGCACGGCTCCACGCCACCGCGACGTTCGCCCCGGAGGGCAGCGAGGTGGCCTGGTCGAGCCAGAGGTCGGCGAGGCGCACCGCCTCCTCGACGGCGGACTTCTCGGCCGGGCCCACGCTGGCGTCCTTCACCCCGTCGGCGGTGCCCTGGGCGACCACCTGGCGGGCGATCTGCTTGGCCATGTCCCAGTTCACGGGACCGCCCTCGTAGCTGAGCATCTGCCCGAGCTGCTGGAAGGCCGCGCCCAGGTCCGTCGGGTTCATCGACCCGAACATCGCCGCGAACGGATTGTCCGCGCCGCCCTGGCCGCCACCCATGCCGGGCAGGCCGCCGAAACCGAACGGGTTGGCCCCGAACGGGTTGCCGCCGCCCTGGCCACCGGACCCCTGGCCACCTCCGGCGGGGTCCTTCTTCTTTCCTTCGTCGCCGTCCTCCGGCTCCTCCGGCGGAAGGCCGAATCCGAATGGGGTGTCACTCACAGGTTTCCTCGGCTCCTAGGGCCACCGGCTTCTGCCGGTGGCGACTGCCCGCTGCACAACACCAGCGTAGACATCCGGGTCGGATATGGGCTCAAGTCTCCGCCGGGCCGTGCCCTGCGGCAGGATGGACGCCACCTGGTACGTACGCGTCATCCCCGTACGTACTGAAGACAACCACTGGAGTCGGTCGGTGAGTTCCCCAGATCCGCAGGTTCGCGGAGCGCGAAACACCTCAACCCGGTCCGCGGCGCGCGGTCCCGTCGTCGCGGTCACCGGCGCCGCCACGGGCGTCGGAGCCCTGCTGACCAGGCGTCTCGCCGATTCGGAGGAGGTCCGGCAGGTCATCGCCCTGGACGAGCGGCGGGGCGAGGTGCCGGAAGCGACCTGGCATGTCCTCGACGTGCGGGATCCGGCCATCGCGGAGAAGCTGCGCGGCGCCGACGTCGTCGTGCACCTCGCCGTCGACCTCGACCTGGAGACCGACGCGGCCGCCCGGACGGCCTACAACGTGCGCGGCACGCAGACGGTCCTCACCGCGGCCGCCGCGGCCGGCGTCCACCGGGTCGTCCTGTGCACCTCGACGATGGTCTACGGCGCCCTGCCCGACAACGACATCCCGCTCTCCGAGGACGCCGAGCTGCGGGCCACCGCCGAGGCCACCGGCGTCGGCGACCTCCTGGAGATCGAGCGGCTCGGCCGCCGCGGCTCCCGCGCCCACCCGGGCCTCAACGTGACCGTGGTCCGTCCGGCCGTCCTCGTCGGCGGTACGGACACGGCGCTGACCCGCTACTTCGAGTCGCCCCGGCTGCTCGTCGTCGCCGGCTCCCGCCCCACCTGGCAGTTCTGCCACGTGGACGACCTGGTCAGCGCCCTGGAGTACGCGGCCCTGGAGAAGGTCGAGGGCGAGCTCGCGGTCGGCTGCGAGGGCTGGCTGGAGCAGGAGGAGGTCGAGGAGCTGTCGGGGATCCGCCGCATGGAGCTGCCCTCCGCGGTCGCCCTCGGCGCCGCCGCGCGGCTGCACCGGATCGGTCTCACCCCGTCCCCGGCCGGGGACCTCGCCTACACCATGCACCCCTGGGTGGTGAGCGTCGGCCGGCTCCACGACGCGGGCTGGCGGCCGAAGTGGACGAACGAGGAGGTCCTGGCGGCGCTCCTGGAGGAGGTCCAGGGCCGGCACACGGTCGCGGGCCGCCGGCTGGGCCGCAAGGACGCCACGGCGGCGGGCGCGGCGGGTGCCACGGTGGCCCTGCTGGGCACCGCGGCCCTGGTGCGGCAGATGCGGAAGCGGCGCGGCCTGTAGGACCCTCCTACGGAGGGTCCCGGTCCACCGGTCGAAAGCGCTATTCCGGGATGTCGGCGGCGTGCGGCACCATGGACGGCATGACCACGACGCACGACCACCCCGGTGAGCAGGCAGCGGACGACCCGATCAAGCTGCTCGCGATCCGTGACACCCCGCTCTCGGTCGACGAGGTCTTCCGGGCCGTCGGCGACGCCGCCGCGGGCGGCACGACCCTGTTCGTGGGCACCGTGCGCAACCACGACGGCGGGGCCGACGTGGACGGGCTGGGCTACTCCTGCCACCCCAGCGCCGAGGCCGAGCTCCGCCGGGTCGCCGAGAAGGTCGTCGCGAACTACCCGGTCCGCGCCCTGGCCGCCGTCCACCGTGTCGGCGACCTGACGGTCGGCGACCTCGCGGTCGTCGTCGCCGTCTCCTGCCCCCACCGCGGCGAGGCCTTCGAAGCCTGCCGCAAGCTGATCGACGACCTCAAGCACGAGGTCCCCATCTGGAAGCACCAGACCTTCTCGGACGGCACCGAAGAGTGGGTCGGCGCCTGCTGAGCCTTCGCCCCGAGATGGGGGTCCCCCCGGACGGAGTCTGGGGGAGGGTCGGCGCCTGCTGAGCCCTCGCCCCGGGATGGGGGAGGGCCGACGCCTGCCGAGCCCTCGCCTCCCCCGTATGGAGGACCCCCCGGACGCGGTCCGGGGGAGGGCGGACGCCCGCCCGGTCGGGCGGGCACGGCCTCGACGGGGCGCAAGGCGACGCGCCGACACCGCGTAGCCGAACGCCCGATTTGCGTAACCGACCCCCAGGCCCGAGCGTTGGTGGCACAGATGAATAATCTGCTGATCAACTCACTGGGGATGGGAGGTCGGGATGGCAGCGCTGGCCTGGTTGCTGATTCCGCTTTTCGCAGTCGTCGGCGCGGCGATATGGGGAAGCTGGGTCCAGAGGAACAAGACCATAGGCGACGTGGCCGAGCTCGCCGGCTACGCCCGCTTCCGGGACGCCATGGAGCGTGCCCACCCCACCGCCCCCGATTCCGCTCCGTTCCGTCCGGTGACGGAGGCCGCTCCCGCGGAGTCCTGACGGCCCGGTGACGCCGCCCCGGCCGTGTCCCGTACGGACCCGCCCCAGGGGTGCGCGCACAGGCGAGTCCCGTACTGTCGTTCCATGCCACGCCGCACCGCGACGATGCTCGCCTCCACCCTGGTCCTGATCTGCCTGCTGATCGCCGGCGTCCTGATCCCGGTGCCGTACTCGGAGATGAGCCCCGGCCCCACGGTCAACACGCTCGGCGAGGCCCGCGGCGAACCGGTCCTCCAGATCTCCGGCCGCAAGACCTACCCGACCGACGGCCACCTCAACATGACCACGGTCAGGGTCACCAGCGCGGACTACAAGATGAACGCCGTCGAGGCGGTCTACGGCTGGCTGACCCACGACAACGTGGTGGTGCCGCACGACACCCTCTACCCGGACGGGAAGACGGAGGAGGAGTCGAGCCAGGAGAACGCGGAGGAGTTCAGCCAGTCGCAGGAGAGCGCGAAGGTCGCCGCCCTCGACGAGCTGGGCATCCCGTTCACCACCCGGGTCGTCGTCGCCTCCGTGGTGAAGGACTCCCCGGCCGAGGGCACCCTGCACGCCGGAGACGTGATCAAGGCCGTCGACGGCGCGGAGGTCACCGAGCCGGCCGACGTCGCCGAGCAGGTGACCAAGCGCGAGCCGGGCGAGAAGGTCGTGTTCACCATCGTCCCGGCCAAGGAGGCGGCCGCCGCCGAGAAGGCGCACAAGGAAGCCACCGTCACCCGGAAGGTGGCCATCACCACCGCGAAGTCCGAGGAGGGCGACCGGGCGATCGTCGGCATCCAGGCCGGCACCGACCACGTCTTCCCGTTCACCATCGACATCAAGCTGGCCGACGTCGGCGGCCCCAGTGCCGGCCTGATGTTCGCGCTCGGCATCGTCGACAAGCTCACCCCGGAGAGCCTCACCGGCGGCAAGTTCGTCGCGGGCACCGGCACCATCGACGACGACGGCAAGGTCGGCCCGATCGGCGGCATCCAGATGAAGCTGGTCGGCGCGCGGAACGCGGGCGCCGAGTACTTCCTCACCCCCGCCGACAACTGCGCCACCGCCGCCGGCGACACGCCCGACGGGCTCACCCTCGTCAAGGTCGACACCATCGCCGACGCGACGACGTCGCTGGAGAAGCTCCGCAAGGGCGACACCGCGAACCTGCCGAGCTGCTCGAAGGGCTGAGCCGGTACGCGACCGGCCCAGCGCCCCGTACGACTCAGCCCTCGAAGGTCGCCGCCAGCGCGTCGGCGAGCCCCGGCACCAGGTCCGGGCCGGTCAGCACCTCGGTCGGCGAGTCCTTCTCGCGCAGCCGGATCGCCGCCTCCCGGGCGCCGGTCCGCAGCACGGCCACCGTCATCCGGACCTCCTGGCGGTCCGGGTGGCCGGCCACCCACTTGTTCAGCTTGGCGCCGCTCAGGTCCTTGGGGACCTGGGCCTCCGCCGACGGCGGCAGCATCAGCCGCTCCACCGTCAGGGCGCAGCCGGCGACCCCGTCCGGCCAGGCGATGGTGCCGAGGAACTCGTCGAGCGGCTTGCCCTTGGGGATCTCCTCCTGCTCGATCGGGGTGTAGGCGGTGGTGTCCTCGCCGAGCTTCAGCGAGGGGGCCTGGGCCCGCAGCCGAGCGGTGTCGACCAGGGCGAAGAGGCGGGCGGGCCGGTCCCAGCCGAGACCCGAGGCGTACTCGTCGATCTCGAGCACCGCGCGGGTGAGGGGACTGGAGGCCATCGGCGGGCCCGAGGGGGAAACGTTGGACATGACCAATATCCTGCCTCCTCTTCCCCCCGAGACGGGAACTAGGTAAAGCGTCGGTAAGTTGCATCTGTGGGCCCTACGATCGCGGGGCCCGCTTTCCGACGCATCAACACCGAGGGGCGCACGTTGGCTTTCCAGATGCCGGACCGTGGCGGAAGCCCGTCCGGGCCAAGGATCAGAGTCGGCCGGCCGTCCCGGCGGGCCCGCACCCTGCTGATGACACTGGGCGTGCTCGCCGTCCTGGCCATGGCGTTCGTGATGTTCGCCGGGTTCTGGACGGACTGGCTCTGGTACCGCTCGGTCCACTACTCGTCCGTGTTCACCACCACCCTGTGGACCAAGATCGGCCTGTTCGCGGTCTTCGGCCTGCTCATGGCCCTGGCCGTCGGCCTCAACATCTGGCTGGCGTACCGTCTGCGGCCGCCGCTGAGCGCGATGTCGCTGGAGCAGCAGAGCCTCGACCGGTACCGGATGGGCGTCGCCCCGTTCAAGAAGTGGGTGCTGCTCGCGGTCACCGCCCTGGTGGGCCTGATCGCCGGCGCCTCCGCCTCCGGTCAGTGGCGCACCTGGCTGATGTGGATCAACGGCGTGGACTTCGGTGAGAAGGACGTCCAGTTCGGCAAGGACGTCTCCTTCTACGCCTTCGACCTGCCCTGGTACCGCTTCCTCCTCGCCTTCGGCTTCGCCGCCGTGGTGCTCTCCCTGATCGCGGCGGCGATCACCCACTACCTGTACGGCGGACTGCGCGTCACCAGCCCCGGTGCCCGCGCCACCGCCGCCGCCACCGGCCACCTCTCGGTGCTGCTCGGCGTCTTCGTGGCGCTGAAGGCCGTGGCGTACTGGCTCGACCGGTACGGCCTGGCGGTGAAGTCCAGCGACTTCAAGGCCACCGGCAACTGGACGGGCCTGCGGTACGTCGACGCCAACGCCTACCTGCCGGCCAAGACGATCCTCTTCTGCATCGCCGTCATCTGCGCCGTGCTCTTCTTCGCCACCCTGTGGCGCCGCACCTGGCAGCTGCCGGTCATCGGCTTCGGCCTGATGGTGCTCTCCGCCGTGCTGATCGGCGGCCTGTACCCGGCGATCGTGCAGAAGTTCCAGGTCCAGCCGAACGAGCAGGCCAAGGAAGCCCCGTACATCCAGAACAACATCGACGCGACCCGCAAGGCGTACGCGATCGACGACACCAAGCTGGAGAACTACTCGGGCAAGTCGACGGTCAAGGCCAAGGACAAGCTGCGCGCGGACGCCGACACGGCGGCCGCCTACCGCGTCCTCGACCCGAACATCGTCTCGCCGACCTTCCAGCAGCTGGAGCAGAAGCGGAAGTACTACCAGTTCCCGACGACGCTCGACGTGGACCGCTACCAGGGCCAGGACGTCGTCATCGGTCTGCGCGAGCTGAACATCCGCGGCATCCCGAAGCGGAACTGGATCAACGACCACTTCACCTACACCCACGGCTACGGCGCCATCATGGCCCGCGGCACCGAGACCGACGCCAACGGTTCCCCGGTCTTCACCGAGTCGGGCCTGCCGACCACCGGTGACCTCGGGAAGTACCAGCAGAAGATCTACTACGGCGAGAAGACCGACCAGTACTCGATCGTGGGCGGCCCCCAGAAGGAGCTGGACTACGAGGAGAACGGCGAGAAGACCACCAGCTACGAGGGCAAGAGCGGGGTCAGCCTGGAGAGCGCCTTCAACCGCGCGGCCTACGCGGTGGCCTTCAGCGAGCCGCAGATCCTCTACTCCGGGGCCATCGGCGACGGCTCGCGGATCCTCTACAACCGCACGCCCAAGCAGCGCGTCGAGGCCGTCGCCCCCTGGCTGACCATCGACGGCGACGCCTACCCGGCGGTCGTCGACGGCAAGATCCAGTGGATCGTGGACGCCTACACGACCACCAACGGCTACCCGTACGCCTCGCGGACCACGCTCGGCGACACCACGGCCGACTCGCTGACCGTCGGCAACCAGCAGCGCGCGGTCGTCGCCCAGCAGAACCAGGTCAACTACATCCGCAACTCGGTGAAGGCCACCGTCGACGCCTACGACGGCACGGTCACCCTCTACCAGTGGGACACCGAGGACCCGGTCCTCAAGACCTGGATGAAGGCGTTCCCCGACACGGTGAAGCCCAAGTCCGAGGTGAAGGGCGACCTGCTGGAGCACCTGCGCTACCCGCAGGACATGTTCAAGGTCCAGCGCGAGCTGCTGACCCGCTACCACGTCACCGACCCGGCCCAGTTCTACAGCGGCTCGGACGCCTGGCAGGTGCCGGACGACCCGACCAACAAGGACAACGTGGCCGTGCCGCCGTACTACCTGAGCATGAAGATGCCCGGGGACACGGAGCAGCGCTTCTCGCTGACCACGACGTTCACCCCCAACGGGCGTCCCAACCTGGGCGGCTTCATGGCGGTCGACGCCGACGCCACCAGCAAGGAGTACGGCCGGCTGAGACTGCTCCGGGTCACCGAGGACGTGCCCGGCCCGGCACAGGTCCAGAGCAAGCTCAACGGTCTGCCCGACGTGGCCACCTTCGTCCGCGACATGAAGGGCGCCGACTCGGACATCCAGTACGGCAACCTGCTCACGGTGCCGCTCGACGGCGGGTTCCTGTACGTCGAACCGGTCTACGCCCAGGGACGGAACGCGCTCTACCCGCTCCTGAAGAAGGTCGCGGTCTCGTACGTGGACGCCGACCAGCCGGACGGCGACACCACCAAGGACACCACGGTGTTCGAGAACAACCTCACGGACGCCCTCAACGCGGTCTTCGGGGTGGAGGGCACGACCCCGCCGACGACCCCGCCGGGCACCGAGCAGCCGCCGACCACCCCGCAGCCGCCGGCCTCGGCGGACGCGGCGCTGAAGCAGGCCATCGCCGACGCCCAGAAGGCGTACGACGCGGGCGAGGCGGCCCTCGCCAAGGGCGACTGGGCGGCCTACGGCAAGGCCCAGGAGGACCTCCAGGCCGCGCTCCAGAAGGCGGCCGAGGCGGGCGCCAAGATCCAGCCGCAGGGCGCTTCCGGCAGCTGACCTGCGGGCTTCACCCCGCGTCGTGATAGTGTTACTTCACCGACGCGGGGTGGAGCAGCTCGGTAGCTCGCTGGGCTCATAACCCAGAGGTCGCAGGTTCAAATCCTGTCCCCGCTACTGACACGAGGGCTCGGATCCATAAGGATCCGGGCCCTCGTCGCGTGTCGGGGTGACGAGGGGCACCGAAGAGCGGTACGGAAGGGGCGAGTTGAGGCGTGGCGTGTTTGACTTGTCTCTCTGTGGGCATGTCGACAAAACGCCTGAGGTGACCTCAAGGGCTGCGGTATACCGGGTGTGCGCGGGTTGTGGGTGGTGCGACGATGGTATTTATGGGGGACAGGGCAACTCTGTTGGAGACAGGGCGGTTTGTGCAGCGGCATGCCAGAAATGCCGCGGACGAGATCATCGAGGCCGTGCCGGCCGTCGATGCCACCGTCGACACCGCCGCCAGGACCGGGTCCCTCCCGGACTCCGGCCCGGACACCGAGACCGAGTCCGACGCCGAGACCGAGGGCCGGCACCGCAGGGCCGCCGAGCGCGGTGACACCGACGCCATGAGCGCCCTCGGCGCCCTCCTGCTGCGCCGCGGCGACCTCGACGCCGCCGAGCCCTTCCTGCGCGGCGCCACGGCCGAGGGCGACCGGGCCGCCGCCAACAACCTCGGCGTCCTCCTGCACCAGCGCGGCTACCCCGACGAGGCCGCCGGCTGGTGGCGGGTCGCCGCCGTCGCCGGCTCCGCCCCGGCCGCCCACGCCCTCGGCCGCCACCACCGCGAGCGCGGCGACGAGCCCGCCGCCGAGTACTGGCTGCGCCAGGCCGCCGAGCAGGGCCACGCCCTGGGCGCCTACGCCCTCGCCGACCTCCTGGAGCACCGCAGCGACGTCGGGGCCGAGCGCTGGCTGCGCGCCGCCGCCGAGCAGGGCCACCGCGAGGCCGCCTACCGCCTCGCCCTGGCCCTGGAGCGGCGCGCCACCGAGACCCTCCGCGGCCCGCACGCCTACGGGCCCGCCGCCGCAGCGGGCCGGGTCGGCCACGCGTACGACACGGCCGGCCGGCTCCGCGCCGCCGACCCCGCGCGGACCGGCGAGGACCTCCCGCCGGCCGTCCTCCCGCCCCGGACCGGGGACGCCGCGGCCGCCGGCCCGCTCGGCGGTCTGC
>Ga0247818_10002190_pt1 | contig 12680 bp, 12 predicted proteins | sample 13C_Glucose_Day1_FD_192424 | JGI IMG/M metagenome (GOLD analysis project Ga0247818, IMG submission 192424) | Soil microbial communities from agricultural site in Penn Yan, New York, United States - 13C_Glucose_Day1 | ecosystem: Environmental > Terrestrial > Soil > Agricultural land | place...
ATCCCAGAACACACTATCGTCTGCGCGCCCGCGACGGGCCCGGGTTTGCGGTAGCCGCGACTCATATATTCCAGCCATGGTCCCGCCACAGTTCGCGCACAGCCTTGCCGGGAATCGTAGAGACCAATCCACCCACTGATTCCGGAGTACCCCATGACACCCCTGGTTCTCATCGCGGCATCGGCCTCGGCCTGGGCCTCTTCGGTGTCCTCTCCATCATCCGGCTCCGCTCCACCGAGCTGGCCCAGCACGAGGTGGCCTACTACTTCTCCGCGCTGGCCCTTGGTCTCATTGCGGGACTGGGAATCGAGCCGGTGTGGCTCCCGCTGGCACTGATGGCCCTGATCCTCCTGGTGATGTTCGTGGGCGACCACCCCCGGGTCCTGCCGGCCTACCGCCACCAGACCGTCATCCTGGACCGTGCTGGACGGCGCCTACACCGGCACGGCCGGCGGGGACGGGGTCATCGCGTCCGGCGGAAGCTCCGCCAGCGGCACCCCGGCGGGCATGCAGGCGGGCGGCCCTGGCGGCGGAACGGGAGGCGGCGAAACCGCCGGCGACTCCTCCGTCGACATCAGCGGCGGCACCCTCACCATCAACTCACAGGGCGACGGGCTGGACTCCAACGGCAACGCCACCGTCTCGGGCGGCACGGTCGTCGTCAACGGACCCTCGACGGAGCCCAGGAGCTGGGCACCGTCACCGCCGGCGAGTACACGGCAGCGCGGGGCCCCGGCGGCCGCTAGGCACAAGGCCCACGGGGCCGCGCCAACTGCAACGCGCCGCGCACGGGCCGGACCCGCCGCCGGCGGTCCCACTCAATTCGCTGGACTGGGTAGACTCGGAATCAGACTTTCCGCGACTATCCACCGAAGAGGTGCCCCCCTGATTCGAGTCATCAGCTACAACCTGCGTAAGCACCATGCCAGCGGTGAGCTGGTTGATCTGGCCCGCGATTTCAAGATTGATGCCTTGTGCCTCCAGGAGTGCGACACCAACGACCTCCCGGACACCATTGGTGACCTGCACCTGGCCGACGCCACCAAGGGCAACCGGCTGGGCCTGGCCATCTACTACCGCAGGGACCGGTTCACGGCGTACGAGACGAAGACCTTCGCGCTGAAGAAATCGCTGCACGACCGCGTCCTGTCCCCCGCCCACGAGCGGCTCATCGGCACCCGTGTGGTCGATAACGAGACGGACCACGACCTCGTCATCGCCTCGTTCCACGCGGCACCCCTGACGGCGTCGAACTCGCTGCGGCGGAACCAGATCCACGCCGCGCACGCGGAACTGCTCAGCATGGGCGGCGGCCTGATGTCCTTGATGGTGGGCGACTTCAACTACCCCTTCTTCACCACGAAACTCACCGCCCAGATGAAGGACGCCGGCTACGACCTGACCCTCAGTGACCGGCGGACGTATACGCGGTACAAGGTCTTCAAGGGCCACTTCGACTTCGCCACGTCCCAGGGACTCAACATCGAGAGTGTGGAAACCCTGCCGCGCGGGGCATCAGACCACCTCCCCATCCTCATTTCGGCGGAATACGGCCAGGACGCACCGGCGGCCGGCGACCCCGCGGCCCCTGCCGCGTAGCCAGGGCCGACCGTGCGCGGCGCCAGGGCACTGAACCTCCCGCCCGGCATCAGAATGATGCGGGACTATGAACGTCCCTGGCTCAAATCTGATCTGGCCTCCGGCGCCGCGCTCAGCGCGTTCCTCATTCCGGCCGGCATGGCGTATGCCGAGGCCGCCGGGCTGCCGGCCGTCACGGGCCTCTACGCCTCGATCATCCCCCTGCTGGCCTACGCGGTCTTCGGGCCGTCCCGGGTCCTGATCATCGGCCCGGATTCCAGCCTGGCGCCGATGATCGCCGCCGCCATCCTGCCCCTGGCCGGCAAGGATTCGGACGAGGCGGTGGCGCTGGCCGGGCTTCTGGCCCTGCTGATCGGAGGCCTGCTGCTGGCCGGCAAAGTCTTCAAACTGGGGTTCGTCACCGGGCTGCTGTCCAAACCCATCCGCGTTGGCTACCTCAACGGAATCGCCATTGTCATCATGCTGAGCCAGCTGCCCAAGCTGCTTGGCATGTCGGTCAGCGGCGGCTCACTGGTCAACACCGCCACCGGGACGGTGCAGTCCGTGGCCGGGGGCGGCATCAATTCATTGGCTTTGCTGTTCGGTGCCGGCACCATCGCCGTCATCGTCGGTTGCCGTTTCCTGCCGTGGAAGCTCCCCGGTGTGCTGCTCGCCGTCGTGGCAGCCACGGCGCTGACGGCGGTCCTGGACCTGACGACGGCGCTCCCCACCGTGGGTGCCCTGCCCCAGGGCCTCCCGGCTCCCGCCCTCGGCGGCATCGGCGTAGAGGACGTCCTCGCCCTGCTCGGCCCGGCGGCCGGCATCGCCCTGATCGCTTTTGCCGACACCTCCGTGCTCTCCAAGAGCTTCGCGGCCCGGAGCGGCGTCCAGGTTAACGGGAACCAGGAAATGGGGGCCCTCGGCGTGGCGAACGTGGCCAGCGGCCTGTTTGGCGGGTTCCCGATCTCCGGCAGCACGTCCCGCACGCCGATCGCCGTCGAGGCCGGCGCCAAAAGCCCCCTGAGCGGGGCTGTTGCCGCCGTCCTGGTGGTGCTGTTCATGGTTGTGGCGCCGGGGCTGACGACGTTCCTTCCCTCCAGCGTGCTGGCCGGCGTCGTGATGGTGGCCGCGGCGTCGATCCTTGACCTGAAAACGCTCCGGCGGCTCCTGAAGATGAGCCGGACCGAGGCCGCCCTGCTGGTCGCGACCTTCCTGGGCGTCGCCTTCGTGGGTGTGCTCGAAGGCATCGTGGTCGCGATCGGACTGTCCCTGATCGCTTTTGTGCTGCGCGCCCTGGACCCCTACCGCACCGAACTGGGCAGCGTCGGAGACGTGCCCGGTTACCACGATCTGAACCGGCACCCCGAGGGCCAGCGCGTACCCGGACTCGTGATCGCACGCTTCGACGCCCCGCTGTTCTTCGCCAACGGCGCCGTCTTCACCGAACACATCCGGTCGCTAGTGGGCAACGCCCCGGAACCGGTCCGGTGGGTGATCGTGGCTTCGGAGGCCATCACCGGCCTGGACACCACCGCCCTGGACGACCTCGTGGCCCTCGACGATGAGCTCGCGAAGCGCGGCATCAGCCTGGTCTTCGCCGAAATGAAGGGGCCCATCAAGGACCGCCTGATCCGGTTCGGCGTCAGCAGCCGGTTCGGCCCGGACCACTTCTTCCCCACGGTCACCAACGCGGTGCGCAGTTACAAGAGGACGTTCGAACTGGACTAGGTGCCAGGGCCCCGGGACCCTACCCCAGCAGGGGAATCACGTCGATCCTGCCGTCCGGGCTGACCGTCACGAGCACCTGTTTTCCGGTCACACCCTCGAGTTCCCCCGCCAGTCGACCGGCCAGCTGGCCGGCGTCTGCAGCGGCCCCTGCCCCGGCGTCGGCCCGTCTCCAGACGGTCACGGCCGCCCCGGTGGCGTCCTCGATGGCCCGGTGCAGCGGCGCCGCATCGGTGCCGGTCACCAGCACGACGTGACCGATGGTCCGCTGCCGGGCCGGCTGCGCCGCCGCGAGGGCGGCACGTTCGTGGCGCCACACCGCGAAATGGTAGCCGGCGACGAGGCCGGTGGCCACCAGCAACCCGAGCGGGGCCCGGATCCTGTCCACCACGCTGCCACCGGAGATGTCGCCCAGGAAGTACTCGAACATCCGGTAGCCGATGACCAGCAGGGTGATGACGGCGACCACGGCGCTGAGGCCGAACACCACAATGAGGTAGATCCGGCGGGCGTTCTGCCAGTTCCCCGAAACACCGGCGGGGCCCGGCGTCGCCGCGGCGCTCCGCTCCAGGGGCTTCCACGTGAGCCACCAGACCAGCCCGCCGACCAGGAGCGAACTGATGCCCCCGAGCAGCAGGGTGCGGGCCCCGGAGCCCGCAAGCGGCGTCGCCGCCATGGCGAGGGCGGCATTGACGATCACGCCGATCCCGGAGGCAGCGGCCACCAGGGCGACACCGGACGTCACCAGCCGGCTCCCCTGCCGGATGGCTTCGGAACTTTCGCGGGCCAGACCGCGGTGGTAGACCCAGACCAGCGACCCGATCGCCGCGGCGGCGATCGCCGGCGCCAGCGGCTCCAGCAGCTGGTTCATCGGTTCGGTGCGGTCGAAGGCGAGCCGCAACAGGACGAACACCGTGACCCCCGCGCCGCCGAGGGTCAGCACACCGGCGCCGAGGACCCCGACGGCAATGAGGCCGACGCTGGCGAGATCGCCGCGCAGCCGCCGGCCGCCGTCGTGGTTCCAGTGCCACCACCAGACCAGCCCGCCGCCCACGGCCCAGAGGAGGGACTGCAGCGCCGACACCCACCAGGGTTTGCCCACCATACCGGCGGCCAGGGCCCCCCGCAGCGCGGCGTCCAGCAGGATCGACAGAGCGGAGACGGCGCCGCTGACCCCGATCACCAGCCCGATGTAGCTGCTGAGAACGGTGGGGGCGTCAGCCACGTCCACGGGCCGCTTGCGGGGATGCCGCCACATCCACCGGTGCCAGACCCAGACGGCCGCCCACACTAGTCCGGTGGCCAGGGACGGGCGCCACTGCAGCGACCGGCCGCCGATCAGCGTGGACACCGTGCTGAGCAGGTTGCTTGTCGCCAGCACCAAGGAGAGCACGTAGACGCCGGTCACATACAGGCCCCAGCCAATGGACGTCCGTTCCGTCTCGTCGTCCAGGCGCCGCCAGACAACCCACCACAGGAGCGCGGCGAGCGGTCCGCCGATCAGGGCAAAGGCCAGCGAACGCGCCAGCCCGGCCACGTCTGCGGTGGCCAGCACGGTGCCCGCGACGAGGAGGCGCCCCAGCAGGCCGCTGAGCCCGACGGCGGCGATCACCACGAGGGCGAAGAGCAGCAGGTAGGTGATGAGGCGGCGGACGGTCCGCTGGGCTCCGCCCACGGCGGAGTCAGCGGTCATCACTTCACCGCCGTGTTCTGGCACACTGAGAGCTGCCAGGGCGCCCTGTCGATCAGCCACTTGTCCCCCGTCTTAACCAGGTCGAAGTCGTCCTCGATCTGGTACTCGGCACTGCCGAACGGTCCGCCGCCCTCGGAGACGGTGATCAGCACCTTGACGTCCGCAGAGACCGGCCGCTCGGTCGTGGAGACGAGGGTGACGCGGAGGTTGTCCCCCGGCATCCGTTCCATAGTGGTGCTGCATCGGTCCTTGGCGGCATCCGTCAGGTAGGCGGCCGCGGCCGCTTCGTCCCCGGCGATGACGGCGGCGGAATAGCGCTGGACCACCCCGGCGGGGGTGGCCTCGTCCACCGGGGCCGGCTCGCCACGGGTGAACACGACGATCAGTGCGACCACCACGATCACGGCAATCGCGGCAAGAATGGCGTACAACGTGCGGTCCGGACGGTGCGGCTCTGTGCCGGGCGCATTCGGCTCGGGTTCTTTCGCCTCTGGACTCATGCCGTCAGTATGTAGCAACCGCGGCGCGCCGTCATGGTGTCTTTCGGCCCATCCCGCCCTGACCTGCACTTTCGCCGCTTGCTGGACGGCCCTGACGATCAGCAGGCACTGCCCCCGGGCGCCGGTCTCCCGCCGGCCGCCGGCACGTCGACGCCACCCGCGGCAGGCACTACGCTCGGGAAATGGGAATCGTGCGGAAAGTCGTGGGCCTCCTCGCTCTGGTGCTGGTCGGGCTGGTGGGGACCGGGCCGGCAGCGCTGGCCGTCACGCCGGTGGAGATCGTCGTGGAGGACCGGGCCGGGGTGCTGGACCGGAACACCCTCCTGCCGGCGGTGCAGGCAATCGAGTTCTACGAGCCCACCAAGGTGGCCGTGTACACGTACAACGGTTCGGCGTCGGACAACCTCAACGAGGAGGTCCTGCGGTTCGCCAGGACCGAGCATCCCGAGTGGATCAGCGAAGATGGGCAGAAGTGGGCGAACGGGCTCTTCATCTTCGCGGTGGACCCGGTGGGCCGGCACGTGGGGACGTACATGGGTGAGGACCGGAAGGTCTCGCCCGAACAGCGCGAGGACATCCAGGACGCCTCCAAGGAACTGCTCCGCGATGCCCAGTGGACGGACGGCACCATCGCCGGGATCCAGCGCGGCGCGGAACTGATCAACCAGCCGTGGTACCGCTCCACGGCCTTCCTTGTCGTGGCGTGGACCAGCGTGGCGGCTGCCGTCGCGGGCGCGGGCACATGGCTGATCGTGCGCTGGCGGACTCGGGTGGGCAGCCGCAAGGAAATCGCCCGCGGCGACGCCAGCTACTCCAACGTCAGCATGGATCTCCAAGTCACTGAACTCAACGCCGGCACCATCCCGGAGGCCTCCCGCTACGGCAGCACCGTCCTCGAGAAGCACCGGACCTTTATGGCCAAGTACAACACCGCCACCGGCCTCGCCAACCAGGTCCACGCCCTGTCCCCCAGGGGCCTCAGCAGGCGGCCGAACCTGAAGCTGGCCCGCAACTACGCCGACGCCGCCGCGGAACTTGACGCCCTCGACGACGTCATCGCCGACACCAACGCCCTGCTCAACCGGGGCTCCGCGTGGGCCCCCGCGTGGGACCGGCAACTGGCGCCCTTCCGCGCCGACCTGGCCGCGATCGAACAGATGCTCAGCAAGCGCGACGCCGGGGGCGACTCCGCGACGGCCGCGGCCCTGCGCTCCTTCCGCGACGAAAGCCACCGGGAGGTCGAACGGTGGACCTCGGAACTCTCGGACGGAACCATCACTCCCGAGACGGCCCTTGACCGGCTGCGGGACGCGCGCACCCACCTCTCCGAGCTGCTCAAGAACCATGCCGACACCGTGATTGCCGGCTTCGCCAAGAACGAGAAGGAGGCCCGGCTCATGCACCAGGAAATGGAAAGCGCACAGGCCGGAACCAAGGCCAAGTACGGGCGCACGTACGAACCCAGCATCCTGGGCACCGTGTACCCCTCGTACTACTTCCTCTCCGTGCCAACTTTCAACTCCGGCTTCACCAGCGGTGTCAGCAGCGTCAGCAGCGCTCGCGGCGGAGGCAGCACCACCGGCTACGGCAGCAGCGGCGGAAGCTTCTCCGGCTCCGGGAGTTCATCGAGTTTCTAGCGTTTTCAGGCGCCCTTGCTGCTTTCAACGACGAAATCGCCGCCGGGGAACAGGATGGTCTCATGGCCGTCGTCAAACCTGACGTGATACGGCGGAGCCCCGTCCGCCCCCTTGACCTCCAGGATCTCCCCGTGCCGGTCCGACGACTCGACCGTCGTGCCACGGATGATGATGCGGTCTCCCTGGGCTGCTTTCATGGCATTCACCTCCCTCCTTCAGCGTACGGTTGTGTGTGGTTCCGGGGAACGGCCGCTGTGGTCAGAAGAGTCCGGCGGCGACGGTGCTGGTGAGTTCGTGGAAGACGCGGGCCCGGGCGGCCTCCGTGTCCCGGCCCAGCGTGTAGACGACAAACACGTACGCCCGATCCCCCTTGACCAGGATGCTCGCGTCGTGCAGGTTGCCGAAGAGCAACCCGTACTTGTGAAAGACGCTGACCCCCGCAGGTGCGGCGGCGGGGATCAATGTTTCGTAGTTGGTCTGCTGCATGTAGGACAGGAGCTGGGCGGTGTTGGCGGCGTTCAGCAGCCGGCCGCTGTAGAGCTCGGACAGTATTTTTGCCATCTCTGCGGGCGTCAGGGCGTTCACGGTCCGGTCATAGGGGATGCCCATCGTGGCCGCATAGTTGATCAGCCCCTTGTGGCCCACGGCGGCGAGGATCAGCGCCCACGAATCATTGTTGCTTTGCTGGACCATCTGCCGGATCTGCTGCCCGGCGGTGGACGCCCCCATCGGGGCCCCCAGCGAGGCCTTGCCGGTTTCCACCAGATGGTAGTAGGCGGCAGCGGCGAGGATTTTCCCCGTACTCGCGGCCACGAACTTGGTCTTGACCCCGTATTCGTGCACTTCCCCGTCAGCCACATCGATCAGGGCCACGCCCACCTGGTAGCCGCTGTTGGCCGCGATCACGGCATTGATTTCGGCGTCCAGCGCCGGGCCGATGACGGGCGGTGGGGGCGTGACGACGGTGGGTGTCGGCGTCGCGGTTGCTGCCGACGGCGTTCCGCCGCCCGAGGCGGACAGCGGGTCGGCTGCTCCCGCGGAACCCGCCGGAGCGGACACGGACGCAACCGGCGCGGCCCCGGCGTCGGCCGGTCCCCTGGCCTGGATGGTGCCGTAGACAGCCCCGGCAGTGATCAGGCCGAGGACGGTAACCAGGGCAATCAGGAACTGCGGGCGGAGCCCGCCGGTGAACCCCAGCAGGCGGGGCCTGTTCCCCCGTGCCGACTCATGTGTGTGCCGGCCGCTGCTGTAGTGCCGGCCGGGTCCCCAGGATTCCACCGGGTCTCAGCCCCGGAACATCAACGGGGGCGCGGCGTCGGCTGACGCCACAGGCAGGCTCGTGGGCATGCTTTTCCTCCGAAAGTTAAGAACCGCGGCGCGGCTTCAAATTTCCTGCATTCTTCTACCGGCCGGGCCCGAGCGCAAGTGGCCACGCCCGTGGGGCCCCGCATCAGCCGGCCAGCTCCCGTCGACGGAACCGGAGTTCCCGCATCGCCCCGTGCAGCGGGGACCCTGTGAAGGGCAGCTCCTCCAGTCTAATCCCTGCGGCCGCGGCAAGAGCGGTCCGGTTCGCAGCGACGGCGGCCCGCGTCGGCAGGCCCAGCGAACCGGCCAGCTCCGCCCAGTGTTTGGCCTTGAGATGACGGGTCTTGCCGGAGACCGGCAGCGCAAGGGTCTCGTCCCCGTACAGCAGGGTGCACGGGACATCAAAGACTGGGGCCATCACGAATCCGCGCGGGCTTCCCAGGACCGCGAGGTTCTTGGCGTGCAGGTCCCCGTTGCCGGTCAGCCAGGCAAAGACGAATTGCAGGTAGAGGTTGCGGCTCGCGAGCAGCGGGGCAGTACTGGGTCCCGTCCTCCAGCGGCAGCCGGACCCATGTGCCGGCCGGGCCCTTGACCCTGTCGAACCGTTCCACCAGCAGCCCCCGCAGGCCGTTCCGGTCCCGGATGACCGAATACCTGGCGACCGGGATCTTCAGCGCCCGGGCACCTTGCAGGTGCGCCGCCTCGTTCTCCACAAGGTGGGGATGTTCCGGCGGGTCCAGTTTGAGCAGGTAGCGGTGGGCCCTGACCGCCAGCGGCGTGGTCAGCATCGAGGCGCTGGTCTTGCGCTGGACCCTTTTTCGGCAAGATGCTGCCGGTACTGAACCCTTGGCCCTGCCCACCGGTGGCGGGTCCGGCGGAACGGCAATATGCTGCCGCCCGGCGTCGGGCCATCCTTCCCTACCGCGGCTGCAGGGGCCGGCATACGCTGGTACCCCGGCCGGCAGCGAACAGAAGGAGCCCGTCATGCGCAAGGTCATCTTTATGATGCAGGTGTCCCTGGACGGGTTCTTCGAGGGACCGGGGCAGGATCTGAGCTGGCACCGGGTCGATGATGAGCTGCACCGTCACTTCAACGACGAGCTCCGGACCATGGGCGCATTTATGGACGGCCGCATCACCTATGAGCTGATGGCCGACTTCTGGCCGACGGCGGACCAGGACCCCTCGAGCCCTGCCGCGATGACCGAGTTCGCGGGGATCTGGCGGGACATGCCCAAGATCGTCTATTCCAGGACCCTGGCGTCGGCCGGGTGGAATACCGAGGTGGTGCACGACGTGGTCGCCGAGGAGGTGGCCAGGCTGAAGGAACAGCCCGGCGGTGATCTGGCGCTGGGCGGCGCCGATCTGGCGGCGTCGTTCCGGCGGCTCGGGCTCATCGACGAGTACCGGATCTATGTGCACCCGGTCCTGGTCGGACGGGGCAAGCTCCTCTTCCGCGAGACTGATGCTATGACGCCGCTCCGGCTGCTGGAATCCCGTACCTTCGGCAACGGCGTGGTGCTGCTGCGGTATTCACCGGAGCCTGACGCCGGGCACGCCGAAGGCCGGTGATCCGCTGCCCCCAAGGCAACCGATCGACCGGCCTTCGACGTGCTGTTGGCGGTACTGCTAGCCGGCGCGGACGAACGTCACGGGTCCGGTGGCGGTCAGCCAGGACAGCGGGTGCGTCATGGTGGCGTTGACGCCGTTCATGCCGCCGCTGATGGCCTGGCCGTTGCCGGCGTAGATGGCGACGTGGCCGGACTGCACGATGATGTCACCGGGCTGGGGAGCAGCCACGACCTGGCCGTACTTCAGGAAGGCCTGCGGGCCGATGTTACCGACGGGGATGCCGGCAGCGTTCAAGGCCTTTTCGACCATGGCGGTGCAGTCCTGGGTGATGCCGATCTGGCCGTAGGCTACGGCCAGCAGAGTGGCGTTGACTCCACCGGCGGCGGCGGGGGCTGCGGCCGGAGCGGGGGCGGCCTGGACCTTCACGGTCGCCTTGGGGGCGGCAGGTGCCGGGGCCGGTGCTGCAGGTGCTGCCGGGGCCTTCGGAGCGGCCACAGGCTTGGGCGCCTCGACGACGGGCGCCGGGGTGGTCTCAACGGCCGGACGCTCGAAGGTGATCTGGACGGCGGAGTCCGCCAGGACCGGTGCGGAGACCTGGCCCTTGACGTCAACGGACGACGCCGGGGCGGAGTCGCGCTCGGTCGGTGCATCGGCTGCATTCGCGGCCATAGCGCCGCTGAGCACCATTCCGGAAGCTGCTACGAGGACTGCGGCCTGGCGGCCGATGGTGCCGGCGGTGCGGCGGTTAGTGCGAAGCGCGGCGTGTTTGGGCGCACGAGTATTGCCAAAAGTCATTAAAAGAGCCTCTCCCAATGCCTGCGAGGTGAGCTGTCGGATTCGGATGGGAGGCACCCGGCCGCACGCTGGCCCGATCATGGCGGGCCGTGCGGCTTCACCCCAAGACCCCTGGAGAACAGCGGGTCGAATGTGGTTTCCCCGTCTCTGCCGGACGTTGCTGCGAGTTATCCCCAGGCCGCGGCAGAGTTAGGCAATCGGCTGGGGAGAGCCCGTCTCGGAAACAACAGGCACCTAACAACGGTAACGGAATGATTACGGAGTGTCACATCGAGGTCACGGCGGGCGGTGGTCGCCGGCGTCCCGCGGGGCCTGCTACCCGCCGTCCCGGGCGTTGTCCCGGCGGGCGCAGGCATAGGATGATGCCATCACCGTTCCCCGGAAGCGGAGGCCAAACAATGAACAGTCCCGACGTCACCAGGCACTGTGTCGCCATCTGCCAGCTGAGCAGTCAGCCGCCGGAGGACTTCAATGTCAACACCGAGCTGCTGGTGCTGGAAAACGGGGAGGTCCACGTCTCCACCTGGGACGCTGAGCCCCGCGACGGAGGCTTCGACGTGCACGTCCTGAACGACCGCGTGGACGCCCTCGGCTTCATGGTGATCACCGATTGGGAGTTCTTCGACGAAAAAGCCTATGCCGTGGTGGAACGCCGGCCGGGTAGTTAAGCAACATTGACACGCTGCTCGACGCCAATAAACGAGCTCGGGCGGAATAATCCGGTCGTGAGAGAAGGCTCTACGGTGACATTTAATGCGCCTCCCGCGGAACCCAAAAAGTCGTGTCGGCCCGGGTTCGGTCCGCGGAAGTCATTCGCCGGAATTGGTGGCGTCGCGCACGGATAAACCATTGCGTGGTGAACCACTTTTGCTGGGATGGAAGACCGGTGACGGAAATAGAAACCGAAAATTGGCCGAGAAAATAATTCGGCGCCTAGATCGTCAGGGAAACAGCCGCGGTTGCAACTGAATTACCAGATAATGCAGCGCAGCATTCGCCGGGAAGAATTCGCCGGTCAGAATTCCAGTTCGGGACGATGCTTGGCTGTCTCGGCGAGGACGAGGGAGACCGCAGCGGCGGCGATGGCGCCGCCGTCGCCCTCGGGTCTCAGCCGGGCCGGCGGCTCCAGCACCAGCCGGGCGTGGCGCACGAACCGTGGCCAGTCCCCCGCGCCGGCACGCAGCGCGCGGACCGGGGAAAGCAGGGCGGCCCGGCGCAGCCAGCCGTCAGGATCACGCACCCACCGGTCCAGGACGCTGTCTGCGCGCACCCTGCCGACGACGTCGAGCCCCTCGATCAGGGGGCCAACAACGTCGATGGCGAGCGGATCGACCAGGGCGCCCAGCCTTGCGCTCCGCACGAAGCCCTCGATCCGGGTCAGGTCCGTGTTCGTCAGCAGGCGGACGCTGGATTGCAGGAGGACGACGCCGGCGAGGCGCCGCTCGAAGACGGGTACCTCCCACAACTCGGAGCTGAGGGCGGTGATGTCATCGTGCGTCAGTCCGGGGTGGCGGCGGAGGGCATCGCGGACCGTTCCTCGCACAGCCCCGACGGAGGCCCCGTAGTAGCGGTGGCCACCGCCGTGACGAGCTTCGGCCTCCTCGGCGCGGCTCCACGACGACTCACGCTGAAGCGCAAGATCCATGAAATCGGCGGCATCGCTCATGGGTCCATTCTCCCGCATCCCACGGCGACGGAATTTGTCGCAGGTGCCCGATAGCGTGTTTTCATGGACGGCGAGCAGGGGCCCGATGTGGCTCAGCCAGAACAGGTGACGGTCATGGAGGTGGCCCGGCCGGCGGCTGCTGTCCGGCCGCCCGGGGACGTGCCCGAGCTGGACGGTGCGAGGTTGATCGCTGAGATCCGGGCCCTGGA
>Ga0247818_10002191_pt1 | contig 12678 bp, 8 predicted proteins | sample 13C_Glucose_Day1_FD_192424 | JGI IMG/M metagenome (GOLD analysis project Ga0247818, IMG submission 192424) | Soil microbial communities from agricultural site in Penn Yan, New York, United States - 13C_Glucose_Day1 | ecosystem: Environmental > Terrestrial > Soil > Agricultural land | place: USA...
GGTTCAAGCTGAACGCCTCCGACCTGCGGTTCATCTTCAAGCAGATCCAGATCGCTGAGAACCACGCCGCGACTCCACAAACGGCGACCAACCCGTGCAACGGCCTGGTCGGTGCCGGCCCGAACCAGATCCCGGACGTGGGCAACGGCAAGGAGCTGCCACTGGGGCTGCGCACCGTGGACGGGAGCTGCAACAACGTGTTCCCGTTCCCCGAGCGAGCAAGGTGGGGTGCGGCGGACACGGTCTTCCCGCGCCTCGTGCCGGGGAACTTCCGCGCTCCCTACGACGTGGTCGCGGGCAACGTGACCGATGTCGAGGTGCGGCGCATCAGCAACCTGGTCGTCGACCAGACGGCCAACAACCCGGCCGCCATCGCGGCGGCGGGCACCGACCAGGCAGCGCCGGGCGACAACCGCACCCTGCCGATCGGCAACGTGGCGCCCGACGCAGGTCTGTCAGCACCGTTCAACTCGTGGTTCACGCTGTTCGGGCAGTTCTTCGACCACGGCCTGGACCTGGTCACGAAGGACTCGAACAGGCTCGTCATGATGCCGCTCGCGGCTGACGACCCGCTGGTTGTCGGGGGGCGTGACGGCGACCCGCTCACCACGGCCGACAACGTTCCGGCCGGTACGCCCATGATGCTGAGCCGCACCACGAACCAGCCCGGAGGGGCCCGCGAGGCCACGAACACGACGACGTCCTACGTCGACCAGAACCAGACCTACACCTCGCACCCATCGCACCAGGTCTTCATGCGTGAGTACGACCTGCGTACGGCGGCGGGTGCGACGTGTGCCACGGCCGGACCGGACTGCCGGCCGGTGGAAACCGGTCGCCTGCTGACCGGCCCGGGCGGCGGCATGGCCGACTGGGACGCGGTCCAGGACCAGGCGAGGCTGAAGCTCGGCATCGTGCTGCAGGACTCCGACGTACTCAACGTCCCGCTGCTGTCCACCGACCCGTACGGCCACTTCCTGCGCGGCGGCAACGGCTTCCCGCAGATCGCAACCGCGACCGGATTCGTCGCGGCGGCTCCCGGCGGGGTCAACCTGCCAGTGAACACGACCCGCACCGGGCACGGTTTCCTCGACGACATCGCGCACCACGCGGTGCCGCGGGCCGGCTTCAGCGCCGACCCGGACACCGTGCTCACGCCGGGCCTGGCCGCACTGCAGTGCCAGGGACCCCCGGTCGCCGGCGAGACCTGCCTGCGGCAGTTCGACGACGAGCTGCTGGGGCGCCACTTCCTCGCCGGTGACGGCCGAGTCAACGAGAACATCGGCCTGACGACGGTCCACCACGTGTTCCACTCCGAGCACAACCGGCTGCGGGCAGAGATCGACGTCATGATCAACGGAGACGGGAACGCGGCCAACGGCAACGAGTCCGTGCTGACGGCGGACGAGGTGACCAGTTGGAACGCGCTCAACACCGCAACCGGCTGGCGCTACGGAGATCGGCTCTTCCAGGCCGCCAAGTTCGTGACCGAGATGGAGTACCAGCACCTGGTGTTCGAGGAGTTCGCCCGCAAGGTGCAGCCGATGGTCAACGTGTTCGGCGAGGAGGGCGGCTACAACCCGGGAGTGAACGCGGCGATCCGTGCCGAGTTCGCCCACGCGGTCTACCGGTTCGGCCACTCCATGCTGACCGAGACGGTGGCCCGGCGCACTCCGACCAACGTCAACCGCGACATGCCGCTGTTGGATGCGTTCCTCAACCCGACCTCGTTCCTCGAGGGCGGTCTGACCCCTGAGCAAGCGGCCGGTGAGGTCGTTCGCGGCATGACACGCCAGTCCGGCAACGAGATCGACGAGTTCGTCACCGAGGCGCTGCGCAACAACCTGCTCGGCCTGCCTCTGGACCTGGCCAGCATCAACATGGCCCGGGCCCGCGACACCGGTGTGCCGCGGCTGAACGAGGCACGCCGTGCGTTCTTCGCCGCGTCCGGCAACAGCCAGGTGCGTCCCTACGCGAGCTGGGCGGACTTCGGGTTCAGTCTCAAGCACCCCGAGTCGCTGGTGAACTTCATTGCGGCGTTCGGCAGGCACACGACCATCACGGGCAACCTCGCGACGCGGCGCAATGCGGCGGCTCTGCTGGTGTACGGCAACGCAGGCCCGGACGGCTTCCTCGGTGACAACCCGGCCACGCCCTTGCCCGCCGACGAGAGCCTGGACGACCTGACCGGCACCCGGCCGGCGGACGCGGTGGCGTTCCTCAACGGACCGGCAGCCACCTCCGGTGTCGACGACATCGACCTGTGGGTCGGCGGTCTGGCCGAGAAGCAGATGGTGTTCGGCGGACTGCTCGGCCCGACGTTCAACTACGTGTTCGAGCTCCAGCTGGAGGACCTGCAGGACTCTGACCGGTTCTACTACCTGCACCGCCTGCCCGGCACGAACATGCTGACCCAGCTCGAGGGCAACTCGTTCGCCGAGCTGATCATGCGCAACACCGACGTCGAGGGACTGCCCGCCGACTCCTTCTCGCGGCCGGACCTCGTCTTCAACATCGGCGCCGGCAACACCGTGCTGGACAACCCCGACACGCCGTTGCCGTTGAACGAGGCAGACCTCGTCACCACGATGGGGGACGGGACGCTGCGGTTCGGTGGGCCCGAGCACAGCGTGTGGAACGGCACCGCCGGCAACGACCGGATCTGGTCCAGTGAGGGCGATGACACCATCCGCGGCAACGACGGCGACGACTGGATGGAAGGCGGGGACGGCAACGACAACCACGTCGGCGGCCTCGGCAACGACATCCTGACCGACCTGAACGGTGACGACGTCATGAAGGGAGGCGACGGGAACGACGCGATCTCCTCCGGCCAGGGCGGCGGCGGCGATCTCACCATGGGTGGTTTCGGCAACGACTTCATCCTCGGTGGCAACGACATCACCGAGACGTTCGGCGGCGAGGGCAACGACATCATCTACGCCGGCGACGCCGAGGACACCGTCTTCGCCGACGGTGGCGACGACTGGGTCGAGGGTGGCCGTGGCCCCTTCGACCAGCTGTTCGGTGACAACGGAGCGATCGCCCAGGACGACCCCAACGAGGCCGGCCACGACGTGATCATGGCCGACGGCGTCGGTGAGAAGGACTTCGACTCCGAGGGTGGGGACGACATCATGATCTACAGCACCGGCATCCAACGCGGTGAGGGCATGCGTGGGTTCGACTGGGCCACCCACCGGACCGACCCGCAGGGACCGGCGCCGTTCGACGCGGACATGTTGAACCTGGTGTCGGCGGTGCCGAACGTGCCGGCCGTGGAGGCCAACCGCGACCGGTTCGACCTGACCGAGGGACTCTCGGGCGCGGAGCTCAACGACATCCTGCGTGGAGACGACCGCGGCTTGGCCGATCTCACCGCAGGGGCCAACGAGCCGGCCAACTCGCACGTGCTGAACCTGGCGGGCCTCAACCGGATCACTGGCCTGAACACGCTGTTCAGGGCAAACCAGATCCCGACGGCGACCCGGGTCTTCGCGGCCGGCAACATCATCATGGGTGGTGGCGGCGCCGACGTCATCGAAGGTCGAGGTGGCGACGACATCATCGATGGCGACCGTCAGCTCGTCGTCGAGCTGAGGGCCGTGTACAACAACGGCACGGTGCGCACGGTGCAGACCATGCGCGAGCTTCAAGCCGATGTCTTTGCGGGTCTGCTCAACCCGGGCAACATCCAGATCGTCCGGCGTATCGAGTCCATTGCCGGGAACAACGATGTGGCCCTGTTCTCCAGCCCGGCGACCGAGTACACGATCACCAACAACGCCGATGGCACGAGGACGGTGGCGCACGACGGTGGTCCCGCCGGGCCTGCCATCGTGGGCATCGACGGCACCGACACCCTGCGCGGCATCGAGCAGCTGCTGTTCAACCAGGGCACCCCGGGCGGCGACACCCCCGACGCGCCAGCAGCTCCGACGATCACCAACGTGACCGCCGGTGTGAACAGCGCGACGGTGACGTTCGCGGCCGGCGCCGACGGCGGTCTGCCGATCACCGAGTTCCGGGTTCGAGTGTTCGAGGGAGCGGCGACCACGCCGAGCCAGACCCTCGTCGTCGCGGCCCCCGCGACCTCGGCGACGGTGCGCGGTCTGACCGCAGGCGTCCCGGTTCGCTTCGAGGTGCTCGCCGTCAGTGCGGCCGGCGTCGGCGTGGCGTCGACGATGTCCGCCTCGGTCACCCCGACCGCACCGCCGAACACCGGTGGCACGGGCGGAACCGGCGGAACCGGCGGCACGGGTGCGGGTACAGGTGGCACGGGTGCGGGTACTGGCACCCCGCCGCCCGCGGGTCCGCCTGCCCCGCCGTCCGCAGGTTCGGCGCTCAAGGCGCCCGCTGCGCCGGCGATCGGTCTGGCCAGGGCCGGCACCCGGGGTGGCAAGAGCAGCGCTGTGGCGAAGTGGCGGGCCCCGTCGTCCGACGGTGGGACCGCGGTCACGGGCTACAAGGTGCTCGCGCTGAAGATCGGCAAGAACGGCCAGGTGACGAAGGTCATCCGGTCCAACGTGGTTGACGCCGACCTGAGGAAGCTCACGATGCAGCTTCCGGACGGCATCTACCGGTTCCGGGTCCTGGCGGTCAACGCCGTCGGGACCAGCCCGAAGTCGGCTCGCTCGAATGCAGTGAGCAGCCGCTAGACCCCCCCGTAGAAGGGCGGTGGCGTCCACGCAGGCTCGGGCCTCGTGGGCGCCATCGCTTGTCCGGACGTCGACCGGTTCGTCCAGCCGGGTAAGCACCCTGACCGACGCGACACGAACATGTCATGGACCTCTCTGTCGTCTCGATCGTCGAGCCCGGCCGGGCGAGGAACGACGCAGCCGTGCGCGATGCGGTCGCTGTCGTCTGCGCTGCCAGTAGCGGCGTGCACGCTGCCCTGGTGCCGGCGCCCCTGCGTGAGGGCGCCCCCGTCGGCGCGGCGCTCGCCCTGTCGCGGTGCTCGTCGCGCACCACCGGGATCCCGCTGGTGATCCCGGATCTCGAGCCGGTCGACATCGTCGGAACGCCCACGAGTCTCGCGGAGGTGGCTGCCGCCGTGGCAGTCCTCGGCCTCACGCGCATCCGAAAGGAACTCCGATGAACAACTCCTCGGTGAGGACCGCCCGCCCCATCCCGGTCGCGGTGCTGGCGACCGTCGCCCTTCTTGCGGCGCTGCTCGTCGGCGCCTCGAGCACCCATGAAGACGCACACGCGGAGAGCCATGCGAAGGCGCACGCCCACGCCGGCAGCACCCACTCGATGACCGCGTCCCAGGCTCGCTTCCACGACGAGATGCGCAAGCTGTGGGAGGACCACATCGTCTGGACACGGGCGGCCATCGTCGCCTTCGCCGACGGCTCCGCCGGGCTCAATACCGCCGCCGAGCGGCTGCTGCGCAACCAGGTCGACATCGGCGACGCGATCAAGCCCTTCTACGGCGAGCGCACCGGCGACCGGCTGACGGGCCTCCTCCACGACCACATCACCATCGCGGTCGAGGTCCTCCAGGCCGCCAAGGCCGGCGACCAGGCAGCCTTCGACGCCGCCGACGCCCGCTGGTACGCCAATGGCAACGACGTCGCCGACGCGATCTCGGGGCTGGACCCGCACACCTGGCCTCGGGCCGCGGTGCGAGACATGATGCGCACCCACCTCGACCAGACCCTCGCCGAGGCATCAGCGGAGCTGACCGGCCACTACCGGGCGAGCATCCGGGCCTACGACGCGGTCCACCACCACATCCTCGACATGGCGGACGCCCTGAGCGCGGGGATCATCGCGCAGTTCCCGGCGCGGTTCCGCTGAGCCGAGCCCGAGTCGCACAGGCCGACCGCCCAGGTCGGCATGCTGGGGCGCTCGCCGCCCTGAACGCCCGCCTCGCTCGGCAGTGGGCGTGGCGGTCCACGCAGAGCTGACCACGCCGTAGCGCCGTGGCGTCGGAGCTCCGAAGGGGACTTGCCGAAGCACTTTCTGTCAGTCACGATTGACTCAATAATGGCTGAGTGAATGGTGGAGCGATGGACTTCGAGGCGCGAGTGGCGGGGTTGTCGGCGTTGGCTGAACCGGTCCGCCTGCGCATCGTCGACCTCCTCGGGGCCGGGGACGCGTCCCCCGGGGAGCTGCGCGCGGAGCTCGAGCTGCCCTCGAACCTGCTGGCCCACCACCTCCAGGTCCTCGAGGACGCCGGCATCGTGTCCCGGCACCGCTCGCACGCCGACAAGCGCCGTACCTACCTCCGGCTGCACCGCGACCGCTTGGCCGGACTGCTGCCCGCCGCTTCCCCGTCAGCCGGGGCACAGGCAGAGCGTGTGGTGTTCGTGTGCACGGCGAACTCAGCACGCTCGCAGCTCGCGGCGGCGCTGTGGCGCGAAGCCAGCCCCCTCCCGGTCACGTCCGGGGGCACCCACCCCGGCGCAGCCATCGCCCCCGGCGCAGTTGCGGCCGCCCGTCGTCATGGTCTGTCCCTGGCTCAGGAGCGGCCCCAGCTGCTCGACGGCCTGCTCCGCGACGGTGACTACGTGGTGACGGTGTGCGACGCCGCCCACGAAGAACTCGGCCCGGCCAACCCCGGACCGGGCGCCCCGCCGCGGCTGGCGGGCGTGAGCCACTGGTCGGTCCCCGACCCCGTCGCGGCCGGGACCGACGCCGCGTTCGACGCCGCCTACGAGGACATCGCCGGCCGCGTGGCCGACCTTGCCCCGCGCCTCACTCCTGACGCGACCACCGACGCCAATGCTTCCTAGGAGCACACCGTGACCACTCACCAGCAGCACACGACCGGCCAGCCCGGACCCGGCCTCACCCCCGGCAGCGCTGGAGGCCGTGCGTGATGACAGCACCCCTGCACCGGCGGCTCGTCGCCGAGCTCCTCGGCACCGCGCTCCTCGTGACGGTCGTCGTCGGCTCCGGCATCGCTGCCGAGCAGCTCTCCCCGAACGACGTAGGCCTGCAGCTGCTGGAGAACTCGATCGCTACCGCCTTCGGGCTCACCATCCTCATCCTGTTGTTCGGCCCCGTCTCCGGCGCCCACCTCAACCCCGTCGTGTCCGCCGCCGACTGGCTCCTGGGCCGCAAGGCCGGCACCGGCCTCACCGGTAGCGAGGTCGGCGCCTACACCCTCGCGCAGACCGCAGGCGCCATCGCCGGTGCCGTCCTGGCCAACGTCATGTTCGACATCGACATCACCCAGCTGTCGGGCAAGGACCGCACCGGCTCGAACCTGCTCGTCGCCGAGGCCGTCGCCACCGCCGGCCTGGTCGCGCTCATCTTCGCCCTCGCCCGCACCGGCCGCGGCGCCCTGGCAGCGCCCGCCGTCGGCGCCTACATCGGAGCGGCCTACTGGTTCACCTCGTCCACCTCCTTCGCGAACCCGGCCGTCACGGTCGGCCGGATGTTCTCCGACACGTTCGCGGGCATCGACCCCGCGTCCGTGCCTGGGTTCATCGCCGCGCAGGTCGTCGGCGGCCTCCTCGGCATCGCGCTCAGCCGCTACCTGTTCCCCGACGTCGCCTCCGCCGCTGACGACGTCGTCGTCCCGCACACCACCCACCCGTCCACGTCCGAGACCGCTGACACCAGGAGCACCCGATGACCACCGCCACGCCCACGACCCCCGAGATTCTCACCGACGTCCCGCAGGTCGTCTTCGCCTGCATCCGCAACGGCGGCCGATCGGTCATCTCGCGTGTCCTGACCGAGCACTACGCCGGCGGCCGCGTCGTCGCGCTCTCGGCCGGCACCCAGCCCGGTGAGCACATCCACCCCGAGGTCGCAGAGGCGCTGCAGAAGCTCGGCCTCGACACCTCGGCCGAGACGCCGACGAAGCTCACCCGCGAGACCATCGAGGCCTCCGTCATGGCCATCACCCTCGGCTGCGGCGAAGAATGCCCGTACGTCCCCGGCGTGACGTACGTCGACTGGCCGGTCGCCGACCCGGGCGGCCAGGACGAGGAGACCGTGCAGGGGATCATCGCCGACATCGACGGCCGGGTCCGCACGCTCCTCGTCGAGCTCGTCCCGGACATCGAGCTCCCGCCCTCGGTCCTGGACTGAGCCCCGCCTCGGTAGGTCCTACTCGAGCGTGAGCTGCGCTCGGTGGAAGTCGTAGTGCTGGGTGGCCCAGCGGTACACCTGCTCGACGGTCATCGTGTCGTGCCTCCGTGCTGCGGTCAGTCGGCGCGGCGGCGCTCGAGGAGCACGGTGTCGCGCCACACGCCGTCGAGCTGCGCGATGCGCGAGCGGACCGCCAGGGTCGCGTAGCCCGCAGAGTGGTGCAGCGCGATGGACGCGCGGTTCTCGGGGAACACAGAGGTCTGCAGCGTCCACAGGTCCCCCGCGTCGGCCTCGTTGACCTGGCGCCACAGCAGAGCCTTGCCGACACCGCGGCCACGGGCTGCTTCGGTCACGTAGACCGAGCTCTCCCCGACGCCGGCGTAGCACTCGCGCTGGGAGACGGGTGAGATCGCCGTCCATCCGACGACCTGGGTAGCGCCGTCGACCTCGGCCTCGGCGACCCAGCGGTGGCCGGACAGCCACTTCGCCGCCATCGTGGCCAGGTCGGGGACCTCGGTCTCGAAGGTGGCGTTGCGGGTGGCGATGCCCTCGGCGTAGATGTCGCGCACGAGGGGCAGGTCGTCGTCGGTCATCGCGCGGGTGGTGACGTCGGCCGGCAGGTCCTCGGGGCAGCAGGGACGGGCGGCGAGGGTGCCCATGACGACGTCGGCTGCATGGGGCAGGCCAGTGCAGCAAGCCGGGTTGACGGAGACGTGCTTGCTGGTGCCGACGCGGTCGACGTTGAGGAACCCCACCTCGGCGAGCTTCTGGACGTGGTGGGTGACGGTGGGTTGGCCGATGCCGAGCTCGACCGCCAGGTCGCCGATGCGGATGTGCCCGGCCGGTGCGGTCGAGACGGCATGGAGCAGCCGTACGCGCGTCGGGTCGGACAGCGTCGAGAACCAGCCGGCGAACGTCTCGGCCTCGTCGCGTCCCAGCACCGCGGGCGCCTCGGCCGCGGCAGGCTGGCACGAGGTCTCGTCACACACGGCGGCTGGGGCACCGGCGCGGGCATCCTGGGTGAGCGTGTCCTGCGTCGTCGTGGTCACGATCCCACCTTACATCGAAGAATGTCGATGGAACCCTTGCGCGCATCGACCGAGGTCGATACTGTCCCACTACATCGATTCCCGTCAATGCTTCAGGAGCATGTGGTGACCACTCCAGCCAGCCCCACCCCCGCGTCCCTTCCGGTCGTCATCATCGGCGGCGGCCCCATCGGTCTCGCTGCGGCCGCGAACGCCGCCGAGCGCGGCATGGCCTTCGTCGTCCTCGAGGCTGGTCCGGATGCCGGTGCGGCCATCGGCGAGTGGTCGCACGTGCGGCTCTTCTCGTCCTGGTCCGAGCTCGTCGACCCCGCCGCGCGTCGACTCCTCGACACCGAGGGCACGTGGACGGCACCCGACGACGAGGCCTACCCCACCGGCGGCGAGTGGCGCGCCGCCTACCTGCACCCACTGGCCGAGCTGCTCGACGGCCTCAAGGGTGGCTCGGTGCGCTACGGCACCCGGGTGGTCGGCGTGAGCCGTGCCGGTCGCGACCGGCTGGTCGACTCCGGACGCGAGGACGACCCGTTCGCCGTCCACGTCGCCGGCCCGGCAGGTGCCGAGCGGCTCCTCGCCAGCGCCGTCGTGGACGCCTCGGGCACGTGGACCACGCCGAACCCGCTTGGCGCCGACGGCTACCCCGCGCTGGGCGAGACGAAGAACGCCGTCCGGTTCACCTACGGCATCCCCGACTTCCGCGACCCGGCCGTCGCCGCCCGGTACGCCGGCAAGCACGTGGCCGTCGCCGGCAAGGGCGCCTCGGCCCAAGGCGTCCTCATCGGCCTCGCCCAGCTCGCGACTGCCGACGCCGCCACGCGCGTGTCGTGGCTGCTGCGCCGTCCCTCGATCGGGGACGCGTTCGGCGGTGGCGACAACGACCAGCTCGAGCAGCGCGGCAAGCTCGGCCAGGATGCCAAGGCCGCAGCCGCGAGCGGGCTCGTCACCAACGTGACCCAGTTCCGCACCGAGTCCGTCACCGCCCAGGGCGACGGCCGGCTGACCATCGGCTCGGTCAACGGCCAGCGGGTCGTCGACGTCGACGAGGTCATCGTCGTCACCGGCTTCCGGCCCGACTTCTCGTTCCTGTCCGAGGTCCGCCTCGACCTCGACCCGGCGTTGGGGTCGGCGCGCCTCCTGGCCGACCAGATCCACCCGGACCACCACAGCTGTGGTGACGTGCAGCCGCACGGTCACCGCGAGCTCGCTCAGCCGGAGCAGGGCCTGTTCGTGGTCGGGATGAAGTCCTACGGCCGCGCGCCGTCGTTCCTGGCGATGACCGGCTACGAGCAGGTCCGCTCTGTCGTCGCGGCCCTGGACGGCGACATGGAGGCCGCCGACCGGGTCGACCTGATCCTTCCCGAGACCGGGGTCTGCAACGGCGCCGGTGCATTCGACGACCCCGACGCCGTCGCCCTGGCCGGGGTCGGCGGAGGCTGCTGCGGCCCCACCCCGGAAGCCGCGGTGAGGCTCGAGCCGCAGTTGCTCACCATCGGCTCGCCGGTCCCGGTCGGCGCCACCGCGGCCGCCGCGGTCAGCGAGGAGACCAGCTCGGGCTGCTGCGGATGACCGAAGCCCGACCGGTCGGCGCCAGCCCCGGAACCACTGCCGCGTTGCCGGCCCCGGTTCCGGGGCTGTCCCGTGCCGTGGCGGTGCTGTGCACCACCGAGATCGTGTCCTGGGGCGTGCTCTTCTACGCCTTCCCCGTCCTGGCCAGCAGCATCAGCGCTGACGAGGGCTGGCCGATGGTGTGGCTCGTCGCCGCGTTCACGCTCGCGCTCGTGGTGTCGGGGGCGTGCGGCATCTGGGTCGGGCGCCGCATCGATCACGCCGGACCCCGGGTCGTGATGACCGCGGGCTCGGTCCTTGCTGTCGTGTCGGTGGTGGCTCTGGCCGTCGCGCCGAGCCTGCCGTGGTTCGCCGCCGGCTGGGTGCTGGCCGGTGCCGCGATGTCGGCGACCTTGTACGCGCCCGCGTTCGCCGCGGTGACCGGCTGGAGTGGCGGCGACGCGGCGCGTCGTGTCCGCTCGCTGACCGCCATCACCCTGGTCGCAGGGCTGGCGTCGACCGTCTTCGCGCCGCTGACAGCCGTCCTCCTGTCCGGCCTGGGATGGCGCCGCACCTACCTCGTGCTCGCGGTCGCGCTCCTGCTGACGGTGCCGCTGCACGCGTGGGGCCTCCGGCCGGCCTGGAACCCGACGGCGACGTCCGTCCGCACGCAGATCAGTCGGAGCGATGCCGAGGTCGGCGCGTCGCGGGCGTCGGACGACTTCGACCCGCGTGCCTTCGCGCTCCTGGTCGTCGCGATGGCGCTGGCCGGGTTCGCCGTCTACGCCGTCGTCATCAACCTCGTGCCCCTGCTGACCGACAACGGCCTCACCACGACCCAGGCTGCCACCGCACTCGGCGTGGGCGGCGTCGGCCAGGTGGTGGGCCGCCTGTTCTACGGCCCGGCGTTCAGCCGGCTGGGACCGACCGCCCGAACCACGACGACCATCGCCGGGGTCGTGGCGACCACGGGCGCCCTGGCGGCGTGGCAGTCGCCGTTCGCGTTGGTGTGCGTCCTCACCTTCGCGTCGGGCACGGTGCGCGGCATCTTCACCCTCATCCAGGCCACCGCGGTGGTGGACCGGTGGGGCGTGGGTGACATCGGGCACCGCAACGGCATCCTCTCCGGCGCCGTCACCGCCGTCTCGGCGTTCGCGCCGTGGGTGGGCGCACTCCTCGCCGCGCTCCTGGGCTCGTACGACGCCACGTTCGCGGTGCTCGCCGGCCTGGCTGGGGCGTCGGTGCTGGTCCTCGTCGCCGGCCATCGCCGGCCCACCCCTCGTCACCTGGGCGACCGCAGCCGGGCGTCCAGCCAGAGTCCGCGCAACGCGTAGCCGTTGCCGCGCGGGCATGATCGGTCGTGAGCTGGCTCGCGCTGCCATCACGGGCCGCGGGCCCGGCCCGATGACTCGAGGGGAAGCGCGGGGGGACCCGCGAAGAGGGAGCGATGGTCGCGCATGCGAAAGACCCTCACAGTCAGACTGTGAGGGTCTCTCGGCTTTGTAGCGGGGGCAGGATTTGAACCTGCGACCTCTGGGTTATGAGCCCAGCGAGCTACCGAGCTGCTCCACCCCGCGTCGGTGAACAGAACATTACAGGGGTGGTGGAGCAGACCCAAATCGGGGTCAGTTCGCGAGCTCGACCGCCTGCTCGATCAGGGCCCGGCCCTGCTCCATCAGGCGGGCCCACCGCACCGTGTCGCCGTCCGCCTGGGCCTGGTCGGCCTGGACGAACTTGACCTCGGCCTGACGGAGCAGGTCGCGGATCTGCGCCTGGACGTTGCCCGACGGAGGTTCGGACGGGCTCGGGCTGGCGCCGTCGCTGGGCGTCGGCTCGTCGGTCGGGCTGGGCTCGTCCGTGGGGTCCGGCGTCTGGTTCTGGTTGCGACCACCGTCGTCGGCGAGGATCAGCGAGTCGGCGATCGCCCCGCGGAGGGTCTCTCCGATGCCGACGTTGCCCTCGTAGGAGACGAGCACGAAGCGCAGGATCGGGAAGTTCGACTCACCGGCACGACGCGTGTAGACCGGCTGCACGTACA
>Ga0247818_10002193_pt1 | contig 12676 bp, 12 predicted proteins | sample 13C_Glucose_Day1_FD_192424 | JGI IMG/M metagenome (GOLD analysis project Ga0247818, IMG submission 192424) | Soil microbial communities from agricultural site in Penn Yan, New York, United States - 13C_Glucose_Day1 | ecosystem: Environmental > Terrestrial > Soil > Agricultural land | place...
GGCCAGCACCGAAAGGTCGATCATCGCCTTGGCGTGGTCACGGCGTTCCTGTTCATAGCTGTCGAGCAGGCTGTCGGCGGCCAGGCCTTTGATCACCAGTGACAGTTTCCAGGCCAAGTTGGAGGCGTCGCGCATGCCGCTGTTGTAACCCTGTCCCTGCCATACCGGCATGATGTGCGCGGCATCGCCGGCCAGCAGCACCCGGCCCTCACGGAACCGCCCGGCCAGGCGAGCGTTGTGGGTATAGACGCGGCTGCGGATCAATTCGATGCGATCCGGATTTGGCAGCACCTTGGCCAGCAGCTTGCGCATGTTCTCGGGTTTGCTCAGTTCGGCTTCAGTCTCGCCAGGCATGACCATGAATTCGAAACGGCGAACAGCGTGGGGCAGGGCGGCTGAAACGTAAGGGCGCACCGGGTCGCAGCACAGGTAAACATGGGGCGTGCTCAGCGGGTCGTTGGCGATGTCGACAACGATCCACTGATTAGGCGCGGTCTTACCCTCGAAACTGATGTTCAGACTGCGTCGCACCAGACTGTTGCCACCGTCGCAACCAATCAGATAACGGGCCTGAAGGCGCTCGCCGCGACCGTTGTGATCCTTGAGGTTCAGCACTACGCCGCTGTCACTGTGTTCGAAGCCTTCGAGCTCACGGCCGAACAGCACCTTGACGTTGTCAAAACGCTGCAGGCCTTCGAACAGTACGCGGTCGGCCAAGGGCTGGATGAAGGCGTTGCGGCGCGACCAGCCGAACTCATCGGTCTTGGGCTGTATATCGGCAAAGCAGCGACCCCTTGGGGTCAGGAAACGCATGGCGTGCCAGGGAGTGGTGTGCGGGAGCACGTTGTCGGCCAGACCGACGGCCTGGAAAGTACGCAGGCTTTCGTCGTCCAGACCGATGGCGCGGGGGTAGTCGATCAGGCTGTCGAGCTTTTCCACCAAGGTGACGTTCACACCACATTGGCCCAGGTAATTGGCGATCATCAAGCCGACAGGTCCGGCACCAACGATGGCGACGTCGGTGGTCAGGTCCAATGTGGAAGGAGTGGGTGCAGAACTCATGGTCATCTCCGTACAGCGCTTTTGGATTTCTTGTTGGGCGCAGTATGGAAATCACAAGGCTGGTCGACAACGACAACTCTTGTTGGTGTGCACTGAGTGCACATGATTGATTTGCAACGATAAAGGATCGAGCCATGAGCGAGACCGAATACAAAGCCGTACGTGGCCTGATGCGAGGTTTGGCACTGATTAATGGCTTGAACCGCTTCGACGGTGGCGCCAGCACTGCGCAACTGGCTGAGCAGAGCGGGCTGCATCGCACCACCGTGCGCAGGCTGTTGGAGACCTTGCAGGCTGAAGGTTATGTGCGGCGTAGCGAGTCGGATGACAGTTATCGTCTGACGTTGAAAGTTCGCGAACTCAGTGAAGGTTTTCGCGATGAACAATGGATTTCCTCCATCGCCGCCCCCTTGCTCGGCGAGTTGTTGCAGGAAGTCATCTGGCCGACCGACCTGTGCACGCTGGACGGCGATGCCATGGTTATTCGCGAGACCACCCATCGCTTCAGCCGCCTGTCGTTTCACCGATCCATGGTTGGCCGGCGCCTGCCGTTGCTGATGACCGCGACCGGACGTGCATACTTTGCGTTCTGCCCACCCGCCGAGCGGGAAGAGCTGATCGAATTGATGATCGGCCGCGAAGATGAACAATCACCGCTGGCCGCCGACCGTCGTTTTGTCGAGCGACTGGTGGAACACACTTTGGCCAAGGGGTATGGCGAAAACAATTCACACTGGGGCAAGGAGCGCAAGATCGCCGCCATTGCGATCCCGGTCATGCACGAGGAGCGGGTGATGGGTTGCCTGAATCTGGTCTACATCGCCAAGGCGATGCCCATTGAGGAAGCTGCGCGCCGTTATCTGCCCGCGATGCAGGGCGTAGTGAAACAGATTCAGGTTCAATTGGGTTGATGTCGCCTGCGTCTGACAGTCAACTCACAGGGTTCTGTTTTACGGTTTTGCTGAAAAGCCCGTTCGCCACCAGCGCCTATCCGGGGCCTTGCCTGCCTGTCGATAATTCCTCATCACATGTTCGCCGGTGCTGACTTGGTAGTCCGGCCGCAACGTCTGTTCTGTACGGCGCGCGAGAGGTATTTGCAGTCATTCTTCCCAGGGTTTCAGGGGGGAGCGCCTATTAGTGCCTGAATGTGTGTGGGGCCATCGCTGTCCATGTCACGCAGGTAGTAATTCAGGAATCAGAATGCGTGCCATGCGAGCGCTGCGATCCTTGCGGTCTTGCGCAGTGTCTTCGCTGTGTAGCAATGACAAGCTGATTTGATAGGCATAGATCAGATAAGCGCGATCGCAGGCTTCGCTCTGCGTCACGTCAGCTTGTATCAGCAGACCCTCGATATAGTTCAGGCGATAGCGGTCGACTTCGTCGATGGCTTGCCGGGCTTTATCGTCCCGGCGTGCCCAGGCGCGTATCCCCAATTCAATGGCGGCGGCTTCTCGAGCGGTCTGGCCGTGGGAGGGCAGCTCTAGCAAGCGTTGCAATTGCTGGAGCGGTGAAGTGTGCGCTGTACGCAGTTGAAGGATGACATCCTCGGTCGCACGGGACCGCCAGTTGCCCAGAATGCCTTCGAGTAATTCACCGCGGCTTTTGAAGTGGTAGTAAAAGCTGCCACGGGTGATCTTCAACTCCTTGGCCAAAGTGTCGACCCGAACGGCGTCTACGCCGCTGGTAACCAGGACATGCTGTGCGGCATGAATCCAATCTTCTCGAGTGAGACTGGTGCGTGTTGACATTGTGCTAGGGCCTTGTCCAACCAACTGGATGAGTGCCGGGGGCGGGTAGGGCGCCTCGGGCAAGGAAAAACATTCTAACGCCTGGCGGCTTTCCAGGCAGCCGCAATTCGCAGGTGTATTGAACAGTTCTTTTTGTATCCGGCTGACCGTTCATCATAAAGATACATATATGTATCCTAACAGAAAAATCATTTTTCCGCTCTAGCACCTGATTCTGCGCCCAATACTGACATTCATGTATGTATTTTGCGTGTTGACGTGCCCCGGTTTCCTCTCTAGCATACAGATACACATCTGTATCTTAATAAATAAAAACAACCGGAGGCCTTATGGACGGTATTGGAAAAACCCTGCTGGCAGCAGGACACAAGACCAACTATCACGAAGCAGGTCAGGGCGATGCTCTGTTTCTGCTCCATGGCTCCGGTCCTGGCGTTTCGGGCTGGACCAACTGGTCCCGGAGCATGTCGGCCTTCTCTGACAAGTGGCGGGTCATCGTGCCGGACATTGCCGGTTTCGGTTTCACCGAGTTCCAGGAAGAGGCCAAGTACGACATCAAATTGTGGGTCAACCACCTGGTCGGCATCATGGATGCGCTGGATATTGCCAAGGCCTCTTTCGTCGGCAATTCCTTTGGTGGTGCGGTCGCCATTGGCCTGGCGGTGTTCGCCCCTGAGCGGGTCGACAAGTTGGTGTTGCTCGGCACACCTGCCGGTGAGTTCGTCCAGACCCCAGGCCTGCGTGGTGCCTGGGAATACGAGCCATCGCTGGAGAGCATGCAGCAACTGATGGAGCTGTTTCCCTACGACAAGACATTGATCACTCCCGAGTTGGTCAAGGGCCGGTACGAAGCTAGTGCCCGTGCTGGTTCGCAGGAAGCTTTGCGCAAGCTCATCCCTAGGCCGGCCGCCGAAGGCGAAACACTGGTCAAGGGTTTCCCTGCAGCAGCGCTGGCCAAGATCGTCGCGCCGACACTGGTCGTGCATGGTCGTGAAGATCGTGTGGTGCCGCCGGCGTGCGGGCTGCTCATCGCCAACAGCGTACCGAATGCGGATCTGCATCTGTTCGGCCGTTGCGGTCACTGGGTTCAGAGCGAACAACCGCGGCGCTTCGTGGCGCTGGTTCGCGACTTCCTGAGCGAGTGATCCGACATGAGCCGAAATCTACTGGAGCGAGCGCTGTGGCAACTCTCGGTTGATCGCGCCGCTAAAGAGCGTTTTCGCGAAGACCCCAAAGGCTTTCTCGATCGTTTCGCATTGAGCAGTGAAGAAGTTGAAATGGTCGTGAGTTTCGACGTCGCGGCGCTGCAAGCGTTAGGGGTCAATCCGATGCTGACCATGGGTTTCTGGCAGGAGCTGGCGCCGGAACGCAGTATGTTGCTGTACAAGCAGCGCCTGGGCGCTACCGACGAACAATGCGCAGGCTTTTCCGCCGCGCTCAAGGGGTGAACCGATGGGCAAGATAGTAGGCGGCTTCTGGATGCCGCACGACCCGGTCATGTTTGTCGCCCCTAATGCGCCGCCGCAGTCTCAGCGGAATGCGGTTTGGGGTGCTTTCGAACAGTGCGCCCAGCGTCTGGCGCAGCTGGCGCCAACCTCGGTGATTATCGTCGGCTGCGATCACTACATCCTGTTCGGTACCCAGTGCCTGCCACGCTACGTGATTGGTATCGGCGATGTCGATGGCCCCATCGATCGTCTGCCAGGGTTGGAGCGGGGAACAGTGCTCAATCAGGAGAAGCTGGCCGGTCACATCGACGAGCATGGCGAGACGATGGGTATCGACTGGACGGTGGCACGCAGCTTCACCGTCGATCATTCCTTCTCGATACCCCATCAACTGGTGGTCAAGCCGGCACAAAGCATTCTCGGTTGCGAACTGCCGAGTATCCCTGTGTATCTGTCTTGTGGTGTCGATCCTTACATCTCGCTTCAACGAGCGGCCGACCTCGGTCGCCAGATCCGTGCGGCGGTGGAGTCGTTCGATGCCGACGAGCGGGTGGTCATCATCGGCAGCGGCGGCATCAGCCACTGGGTAGGAACGGCGGAAATGGGCCGGGTTGCCGAGGACTTCGACCAGGAGATCCTCACCCATGGCGTCAATGGCGATCTGCAAGCGTTGTGCGCCTATTCGGATGAAGAGATTTTGCGCCGTGCCGGCAATGGCGCCATGGAGATTCGCAATTTCGCCTGTGCCATGGCAGCCGTCGCCAATCCGACAGGTGAAGTAGTCGCCTATGAGGCGGTGCCGGCCTGGGTTACCGGGTTGGGTTTCTTGCAACTGTTTGCTGGAGAGGAAAAGTCATGAGCCGTGTATTGCTGTGCCAGCGCGATGAGCTGTCGTCGGGCGAGTTGAAAAAAGTCAGCCATGGCGCTGCCGAAGATATCTGCGTGTACAACCTGGGCGGCACGTTCTATGCCACTTCGGACATGTGCACACACGCCACGGCTTCTCTGGCAGAAGGCGATCTGGAAGACCACCTGATCACCTGTCCGGTGCATTGGGGGCAGTTTGATATCCGGACTGGCGAGGCAGTGACTTTTCCCTGTGAAAAGCATCTTCGCACGTACCGGATCATCGTCACCGACAAAGAGGTCTACGCCGACATCGAACATGCCAGCGATGCAGCCTTGGCCGACGCCTGACGTCCGACATGAAGGCGCGTCTTTCTACCCGTATTCCTTGTGAGTCTAGAGCAATGGATAACTGTAAACACATACCACTCAGAACCATTGAGTCCACACCCAGCCTGCCGAACCTTGATCGCGTTTGCGACATGGAAGAAGGCCGTTTGTCTGGCAAGGTGTTCTGGGATCAGGCCATTTACGAGCAAGAACTCGAGAAGATTTTCGCGCGTTGCTGGTTGTTCGTAGCCCATGAATCGCAATTGCCCAAGTCAGGTGATTATCTGGCCACCAGCATGGGCGAGGACGAGGTGCTGGTGGTACGTCAGAAGGACGCATCGCTCAAGGTGTTCCTCAATGCCTGCCCGCACCGCGGCAACAAGATCTGTTTCGCCGAAGCAGGTAATGCACGGGGTTTTATCTGCAATTACCACGGTTGGTCGTTTGGCGCCGATGGCGGTCGCTTGCTGGGTATGCACGAGTCCAAGTGCTACGAGGAAAGCAATTTCGACAAGTCCAAGCACGGACTGCGCGAAGCGCGTGTTGCGACTTACAAGGGCCTGGTGTTTGCCACTTTTGCCGCCGATGCACCGACACTTGAAGAGTACCTGGGTCCGATGACCTGGTACCTGGATGTCATGCTCGACATGGACGAGGGCGGCAGTGAGTTCCTGGGTGGTTGCATCCGCTCCACCATCGAATGCAACTGGAAAGTCGCGGCGGAAAACTTCGTCGGTGACATCCTCCATGGTGGCTGGACGCACGACTCCGCCGCCAAGGCCATGCTGGGTGGGCCGGTGGCCAATGTTGGCGATCTTCCCGAGTCCTACTCGGTGAACTGGAATGGCCACGGCTATGAGTTCGCCACTGATGTTGTTGGTAATGCCGCGACACTTGGCGAGAAAGACATCAACAAGTACTTGCACGTGTTGCGCCCGCAAGTGGCAGAGCGCCTGGGCGAGTTCCGCTCCAAGCTGATCGGTTCGATCTCATCGTTCACCGTGTTCCCCAATTTTTCCTTCTTGCCGGGGCAGAACACGGTGCGCATTTGGCAACCGCGTGGGCCACACAAGATCGAGCTGTTTACCTGGGTCATCGTCAACAAAAATGCACCGCAGGACATCAAGGATAAATGGCGCCGTGGCGCGATGATGACCTTCTCTCCGACCGGCGTATTCGAAATGGACGATGGCGAGAACTGGGAGTACTGCACCAAGACCAGCCGCGGCATGGTCACGCGATATCAGGATTTGTACGTCGGCCTTGGCATGAATACACGCATCGAAAACAGTGAACTGCCCGGTAATGTGTTCAAGGGGCAACTCAACGAATGCAACTCCCGTGCGTTCTATCAGCGCTGGAAAGACCTGTTGCAATCGCCCACCTGGGCGGATGTACCGGATCGTAACGGCAAGATGCGTTGAGGGGATCGAAAATGAATGCTTTGCCAATCGAACAACCCGCTGCATTTGAAGACACGCGCGCCGTCGAGGCCTTCTTGTTGCGTGAGGCTCGCCTGCTCGACAACGAATGCTGGGATGAGTGGCTGCAGTCGCTGAGCGAGACCATCCATTACTGGATGCCCGGTATCGAAAACCGTCGGCGCGAAGACAAATCTGGCCCCTACAGGCTGGAACACATGGCGTTCTTCGATGACGGCATGCGCGATCTTCAGCGCCGTGTGGCGCGGTTTAAACAGCCCTCTGCCTGGGCCGAGAACCCGCCTACGCGCAACGTTCACCTGATCAGCAACATCGAGGTGTTTGCCGGTGAGCAGGAAGGCGAGCTCATTGCGTTCTCCTGCTTCATGAACATCCGCAGCCGCGGCCTGGACGAATCTCACCAACTGGTCGGTCGTCGTGAGGACGTGCTGCGCCGTGAGGCCGACGGGTTGAAGCTGCTCAAGCGAAAGATCCTCATTCCTAACGCGATGTTGTTGTGCAAGAACATCAACACTTTCCTCTGAGGATACGCACATGGGTTGGCTCGAAGGACAAGCAGCACTGGTCACTGGCGGAACTGGCGGTATCGGTAGCGCCATCGTTCGGCGCTATGTGAACGAAGGCGCGCGTGTTTGCGTGATGGCTCGTGACGGCGAACAGTTGAGTGCGCTGCGTGATGAACTGGGCGACGCCATCATCACGGTGCAGGGCGATGTTTCCAGTTACCAGGATAATCAGCGTGCAGTGGCCGCCACGCTGGACGTGTTCGGCAAGCTCGATACATTTGTCGGTAACGCGGCGGTCTTTGATTACTTCACGCGTCTGGACCGCATCGCTCCGGAAGATTTTGAAAGTGCATTTCAGCGTCTGTTCGCCATCAATGTCCAAGGCTACATGCTTGGCGCGCGATGCAGCACCGATGCTTTGCGCGCCAGTCGCGGAAGCATGATCTTCACCCTGTCCAATAGCGCATTCTATGCCGGCGGTGGCGGCATTCTCTATGTCTCCGCCAAGCATGCATTGGTCGGGATGATCCGTCAGTTGGCCTACGAGTTGGCGCCGGATATCCGCGTGAACGGCGTGGCCCCCGGAGCGACCAATACGCCTATGAAGAGCCTGGACGGGCTCAATACGCGAAGTGTTCCGCTCAACCAGATTCCGGGTTTCGAGCAAGGTGCCGCGCAGGCCGTGCCGCTTCAGCGTATCGCTGAACCGGAGGATCACACGGGCCACTACGTGCTGTTGGCCTCGCGTGAAAACGCCGGGTTGACCACCGCCAACATCATCCATAGCGACGGTGGCTGGGAAGTCCGCAGCCCAGGCGCAGCCAGCCACAGAAAGGTCTGAAGCCAGACCTGCACGTGCACCCATAACAAGAGAAATGACCATGAGCGTCAACAGCCGTTCCTTGAGTGCCCCCCAGCAGAAGTTGCTGGATCTGTTTGCCGGTTTACCCCTGCCGGTTCTGGCTGCCCCGATGTTCCTGGTTTCCGGGCCGCAGCTGCTCAATGCTTGTTGTCAGGCTGGTGTAGTCGGCAGCATGCCAGCGCCCAATGCACGTACCGTCGAGCAACTGGACAAGTGGCTGGCGCAGATTGTTGTCGAGCGTGAGGCGGCTAAAACACTAGGCCAGGTCTGGGCACCCTGGATGCTGAACATGATCGTGCACAGCACCTACGATCGATTCGAGTCTGAGTTGGAGCTGGTCAAACGCTACCAGCCGCCGATCGTTTCCACGGCCTTGGGTAGCCCTAAGCGCGTGCTGGAAACTGTTCATGGTTACGGCGGCGTAGTGATCGCCGACGTCATCACCCCAGCCTTGGCACGCAAGGCTGTCGATGCGGGTGTCGATGGTCTGGTATTGGTCTGTAACGGTGCCGGCGGCCATACGGGGAGCTACAACCCTTTTGCCTTCGTAGCGGAAGTCCGTGAGTTTTGGGACGGGCCGCTCGGTTTGGCCGGTGCAGTTTCGAACGGGCGCGACATCCATGCGGCAAAAGTCCTGGGCTGCGATTTCGCCCTGGTGGGCACCCGTTTGGTTGCGGCCCACGAGAGCCTGGTCGAAAACGCCTACCGCGACATGCTGGTGGACTGTTCCATGGATGACGTGGCTACAACCACAGCGGTCAGTGGCGTATTGGCCACCTGGATGAAACCCTCGCTGGAAAAGGCCGGTATCGACCCTGCCGCCGACAACCGCACCGCCATCGATTTTTCCGGTGACATTGCCTCCGCCAACAAGGCTTGGAAACACGTTTGGTCAGCGGGGCAGGGCGTAGGGCAGATCAAGCGCCGCTACAGCGTCGCCGAGTTAATTGAAGAGCTGCATTTGGGTTATCGGGCCAGCCTGCAACGCGCACATTGAGCGCCCACCATCACCTGTTGAGGAGTTATTCCGTGAAGCAAGATTCCATCCAGGCCGCCGCTTCGCTTCTGGCACAAGCGCGCATGATGCGAACCCCATGCGGCCGCATTTCCGAACGCTTTGAAATTTCCACCCTGGCTGATGCTTATGCCGTACAGGAGCTCAATACCCAGGCTGCGCTAGCCGCGGGGCGCCGTCTCAGCGGGCGTAAAATCGGCTTGACCTCTCTGGCGGTGCAAGCGCAGCTGGGCGTCGATCAGCCAGACTTCGGCATGTTGTTTGCCGACATGGAGTACGGCGATGGCGATGCCATTGACAGCTCCCGCCTGATCCAGCCCAAGGCCGAGGGGGAGATCGCTTTCGTGTTGGGGCGTGACTTGCCCAACCCTGACACCACGCTGGGCGAGCTGATGAGCGCGGTGGAGTACCTGGTTCCGGCGCTGGAAATTGTCGATTCGGCGATCGAGAACTGGAAAATCACGCTGGTCGATACGGTCGCTGACAATGCTTCATCGGGGCTCTACGTGCTTGGCAAGACTCCCGTGCGCCTGGCCAATCTGGACCTCGCGCTGGAAGGCATGCTGTTGGAGAAAAATGGTGCTCAGGCCTCGATCGGTGTGGGCGCTGCCTGCCTCGGCAACCCGCTGGACGCCTGCCTGTGGCTGGCGCGGACCATGGCCGAATTTGGTCGTCCATTGAGGGCCGGCGACGTGCTCTTGTCCGGTGCTCTGGGCCCCATGGTGCCGGTGACACCCGGTGACAGCCTGCGCTTGAAACTGACCCGTCTGGGTGAAGTGAACTGCCGATTCGTATGAGTGCTGGTCAATGACCCGTGTCATTGGAAAGGGCGCCGGTTTTTTGAACCTGCACCTGTAACAACAAAAATAATAATGATGAACAACAGACATGTCTGTTGATCTCGTGAGGGCGTGCCGTGTACGACTTTTTCGACGATCCTGCCAAGCTGGCACCTGCTCGAGTGACTGTCGAGCCAGGTGAGGCGGGCAGTTTTATATTGCGATCCCCGGAACCTCTGCAACCCTATGCCCGTTGCATCGGCCAGTGGTTGGAGCGTTGGGCGAGTGAAGCCCCGCAGCGTCCTTATCTGGCCGAGCGCCGCAACGGCGTCTGGTTCACTCTCAACTACAGCGAGGTTCGCCAACGCGTCGGCGCCCTGGCCCAGGGTTTGCTAGAGCTCGATACGACGCCCGGTCGTCCGGTACTGGTGTTATCGGAAAATGACATCGACCAGGCCTTGATTACGCTGGCGGCCATGCATGTCGGGATTGCGGTGGCCACCGTGTCGGTCGCTTATTCGCGCAATACACAGAGCGGCTGCAGCAAGCTGAAGTCTATCGTAGCGCAGCTGCAACCCGCATTGATCTTTGTCAATGATGGCGACACTTATCGCCGCACAATCGAACTGATTCAACCGGACTGTCCCGTGGTGGTTGCACGCAACGCCCAGGCCATTCCTGGTGCGCTACCGCTACCCTTGCTTTACCGGGTCGAAAGTGCGCAAGTCATGGAGGCCTTTCTGCGCCTCGATGGCGATGTCCCGGCCCGTTACATGCTGACCTCCGGCTCCACTGGCACACCCAAGGTGGTCATCAATACCCATCGCATGTTGTGCGCCAACCAGCAAGCAATCGCCCAATGCTGGCGATTCCTCGAAGGCAGTGAAATGGTCGTGGTGGATTGGCTGCCATGGAGTCATACCTTCGCCGCTAACCATAACTTCAACATGGTGCTGCGCAATGGCGGCACGCTTTATATCGATGATGGTTTGCCAGTTCCCGGGCGTATCGAGCGGACGGTGGAAAATATCAAATCCGTTCAGCCGACTGTGTTCTTCAACGTCCCTCGTGGGTATGAAGCGCTATTACCTTATCTGGAACGCGACGAGGAGTTGGCGCAAGCACTTTTCGGCCGCCTTGACATGTTGTTCTATGCCGCTGCGGCTTTGCCACAGAACACCTGGGATCGGTTGATGGCCTGTGCGGGAACGGTGCGTGACAATCCCCTGTTCTTTACCAGCGAATGGGGCGCGACCGAAACCTCTCCAGTGCTCACCAGTGTTCATTACCGCTTGGACAAACCAGGCAACATCGGCCTCCCGGTACCAGGCGTCGAAATCAAGTTCGTGCCCAGCGGCGACAAGCTGGAGATGCGCGTACGCGGACCCTCGGTGTTTCAGCAGTACCTCAATGACCCACAAGGCAGCCGTCAGGCGTTCGATGAAGATGGCTTCTATCAGATTGGTGATGCTGGTCGACTACTCGATCCCGAGTGCCCGCAGAGGGGCATCGTATTTGATGGGCGGGTCACCGAAGACTTCAAATTGACCACCGGCACGTGGGTCTCCGTCGGCACGCTGCGCCCACGGCTGGTGAGTGCCTTGGCGCCTTACGCTTCTGACTGTGTGATTTGCGGTCACGATCAAGACTTTATTGGCGCTTTGATCTATCCAACGCCGTCGTTGCGCGCCTTGGCCGATGCCGCTGGCAAGCGAATGACCGTTGAGCAACTGGCTATGCAACCTGCTGTTCGCCAAGCCCTGAGTACGGGCTTGCAAGCACTGGCCCAACAGTTTCCTGCGTCCTCGCAGCACGCGGTGCGCCTGGTCATCCTCGACTCACCGCCGAGCCTCGATGATGGGGAAATTACTGACAAAGGTTACATCAATCAACGTGCAGCACTTGGTCTGCGTGCTGATGCGGTCAAGCGTCTGTATGCCGAAACGCTGGACCCGGCCGTGATCCTTCTCGACGAAGCTTATGGAGAAAGTAAATGAGTTCCAGAAAACTGAAAGTCGCCATCATCGGCTCCGGCAACATCGGCACCGACCTGATGATCAAGGTCCTGCGTAACGCCGAGCACCTGGAAATCGCCGCCATGGTTGGCATCGACCCGGCCTCCGACGGCTTGGCCCGCGCTCAGCGTATGGGCGTGGCCATCACCCACGAAGGCGTTGAAGGCCTGACCCGTATGGACGTGTTCAAGGACATCGACTTCGTTTTCGATGCCACCTCGGCCGGTGCCCACGTCAAGAACGATGCGTTCCTGCGCTCGATCAAACCCGACATTCGCCTGATCGACCTGACGCCGGCTGCCATCGGCCCGTATTGCGTGCCGGTGGTGAATCTGGAACAGAACCTGAATCAGCTCAACGTCAACATGGTCACCTGCGGCGGCCAGGCGACCATTCCGATGGTCGCGGCGGTGTCCCGCGTGGCCAAGGTGCATTACGCCGAAATCGTCGCTTCGATTGCCAGTAAATCCGCCGGTCCCGGCACCCGTGCCAACATCGACGAATTCACCGAAACCACCTCCAAGGCCATCGAAGTGATCGGCGGCGCCGCGAAGGGCAAGGCGATCATCGTGATGAACCCGGCCGAGCCACCACTGATGATGCGCGACACCGTGTTTGTATTG